>Ga0209611_10006256_pt1 | contig 19597 bp, 18 predicted proteins | sample S1TSphgellanicum_3_FD_187693 | JGI IMG/M metagenome (GOLD analysis project Ga0209611, IMG submission 187693) | Host-associated microbial communities from peat moss isolated from Minnesota, USA - S1T2_Fc - Sphagnum magellanicum MG (SPAdes) (version 2) | ecosystem: Host-associated > Plants > Peat... | reverse complement strand
GTCCTTAGAAAAAAGTAATTTAAAAAAAAAAAAAAAAAAAGCATTGGAAAAGTTGAAACAAAACAAGATATCATATGTTTGTAATGAGAAAATTTCAAATGCTCTTAAAACAATTGGAGAAATTTCATAATGTATTTGAAAGGCACTTTAAACATATGAATTTATCCCCCACGCCCCATTTTTTCCATTGACACAAAATCACCAACTCGCCAATGGATCACTCACCAACTCCATTATAATTTCACTCCTCATAAGACAACATCATAGAAGATCATGAAAACAAAAGAAATTCAATTTTATAAATTAAGAAAACCTTTATATAAATTAATTATTTGTTTTGTCAATGTTGAATCTGACCCTAGGCTATGGTATATCCTAATCATGGGGCCAATGGAATTTGATGTGCAATTACATTAATACAAGAAAGAAAAAGGTTATTTTATTCTAAATCTAAGAGAAAATTCCTAATGTAATTGGAAGGCACTTTATTTTCAGGAATACTCCTCTTACGGAAGAGGAGGGAAATTATGTGAGTAAGATCTTTTGCATCATTCATAAGGAGTAAGTGTAAGAACCCTCTCACTCCCACACCTCATGATCTTCATTTTGTTTTATTTTGAGAATGGCCACACCATTTGGGCTTTACATTACACTTCAAATGTAATGCGTGCTGGGGAGGTCATTCTGGACCTGGAAAGGCCTTGAGGAGGAGGAGGAGGATGCGATCCTTAAAACGTACTGACAAAACGGCCACAGTGAACCAGCACCCACCAGCACACCATGAAGGATGGATGGTAAGTGGTGAGGAAGCAGTTTTCTGTTGGGTTCCAGATCTCTGGGTAACCATGGTGGTTAGTGGTTAGCTCAGTTTCTTTTTTTTACTTCATACCTACTAACAACCCACAAGCAGATTGTTAGGAGGTAGGTAGTAAAAAAACGCCAAACCATCTACTTACCCAGTAGTTACCTAGTTTCCTACCTATCTACCTATACTATTTCCTACCAAATTGGTTACCAAGGTGAAACCAAATATTAATTCAGTTGAGGTTCATCCACAACAGATTAATGATTAGCATCCAGTGGATGGTGCGACGGTGGGTGCTAGTTCACTGCGGCCCTGACAAACGAACCGTCCACTTGTAAGATTGCTGGTCGAGAAGGCATCCATTAGCCTACATAGTGGCCCTACCTAATTGGATGATTTACATCAGTGGAAAATACGTTCTCACGGTCAACAGGTTTCGTGTTTCGTGTCTATTCCCCATTATTTCCACTGGCTCTTTCGCCAAACTGCAGAGTTCCCCCACCCCGACATCTGGCACTATTGGCTGCGTTGCGACATACCCCACAAGATGAAAGACGAGTTATTTGCGAACAAATTGGGAACAAATGAGGGGAACTTGGAGCAAAGGCGGTTGGTGGAGCACGGGCCCCCGTGGGAGCCCGCGGTGGCGGGTGGGCGGACGCCAGGGCGCGGAGGACGGAGGGGAAAAGACGAAGGGTAGGAGAGAGGTGGCGGCCATTGCTCGCGCCACCTCAGGAAAGCAGCAGCGGACACCGTCTTGCGATGCTCGAGCTTGCGCTGCTCCTTCTTTACGGTAAGTGTGCACTGCTTAGCCGTCTGCCCTACCTTTTGGCCGATTTGCAGTTTCGCTTCTTTTCCAATTTATCGGGAATCGTCTTGTGGGTATCGTTTCAAAAACCCCAGCTTTGTTTGAGCGAGTTTCTTACTGGATGATCCGCTCTGCTTTCGTCCGCTTACGTCTATGAGGATGTGTCTGTTTCTCTGCTTCCGGCTGTCGCCGATCCTCTTGTTTACCCTTTGGCTGCCTGTTTGTGTCGAGTGTTTTGAAAACCCTTCCTGTTTCGATTGTGATCCTTTCTGCCGGTTCCGTTTCCGTTCGCTCGGGCGTTGTACCATGGCGTCTTCGGTCGAAGAGAATAGCAACGTCCCGCAGGAACGGTTCACAGAGGTTTCACGCACCCTCTGCCGATGTCTGCTATGTTTGTGCTTCGAGAGCCGTTGTGCATCTTGCTGTGGTTTTGATCTCGAAGCTCACTTTTCATCTCCGTCTTCTTCTTTTCGGTGGTTATGTGTGTCTAGAACCGCCTCTTTTTGTCCTTATGGGTTCACACTTTCGTCTGCCCGCCTTCCCTGTCAATCAAGCATGAGCTCGTAGATCTTTTTGTTATATCTACTCTTGTTTGGTCTTGCTTAGACTGGAGCAATGTTTGTGGAGCTGAAGCTGACAAGACGTGTGATCGGACTTCGTTCACGCATGTCGTACAGCGGCGATGTTTATGTGATGTCTCCTATTTTGACCGGGAGGGCATCACGTCTTGCGAGATGTTCAAGCCTCTGCGCAACCAGAGTTTTACAGAGATGTACATACTCACCTGTCAATTGGGTTGTCGGCAGAAATTATCTTTGCAGGTTACTCCGCAGCGCTGGTGGGGTTCTGATCTTGAGGATACCGTGGGCAGGCATCTGAGCTGAGATAATCCATCTGAGCCTACCGGAGTTTCAACGCCATCTAGGTATATATCTTCCTGTGTTTGAAACAGTCTGCAACCCTGGCGGGACCAGACGCCCGCAGCCGTGCTCGCGATCGGGCCGCCCGAAGAGTGTTGGCCGCTGAGAAGCAGTCTTCTCCTCCCACTCAGGAGGAGAAGGGTTTACATCCCTTGAGCCCCCAACAAACCCAGGCTCCGCCGGCAATTGCCGCGGGGCCTGCTCCGTCGATCCCTGGAAATGGCACAACAGGATCAGAGGCAAGTGCGGCTCTACCAATTGGAGTTAGCCAGTTTCGTTCGCTGGCAAGGCAAACTTCCATCTATTCCCTCACGCTTGACGAGTTTCAAAATGCCATTACGGAGCCTGGGAAGAATTTTGGGTCCATGAACATGGATGAATTTCTCAAAAATATTTGGATAGCCGAAGAGAGCCAAGCTATGGCAGCAGCCATGGACGCCATTGCCGAAGGCAGTGGCAGCGGTGGTCCAGCCGATGGGAACTCTTTGGGCATGCTTTCTCGACAGCCGAGCTTGCAACGGCAAGGTTCAATTACTCTTCCCCATACTCTTAGCCATAAAACTGTTGACGAAGTCTGGAAAGATATCAACCGAAGCGCCACTGGCACTTCAGGCAGTGCTCCTCCTGCAGGCAGTGGGCCACAGGAACGGCAGGCGACATTCAGCGGAATGACACTTGAAGATTTTCTGGTGAAGGCGGGAGTGGTGAGGGAGGATATGGGGATTGGGAGCCAGGGATTTGGTCCGATCGTTGGTGGTTTGAGTGAGAAAAATAAGTTAGTTCAAGGTCTCAGTGATCAAACAGGTGGTGACAGTGCACCTGCGCCCTCACTCTCTCCTGCCAAGGCTGTAACCAATCAGGCAACCACGGATGCCATGCAAATTGACAGCTTCAACAAAGGCCAAGCTATTTTGCAGCAACAACAGGTATATTATTTATGAAACCTTTCAGTTTCATGTCCACCAAGATGCAAGGTTCAACATGTGCTATCTGAGTAGATTCAACACTTGTATTTTGAACTGTGGATTCTGCCCCAGGGTAATTTGGATCCATTGAATATTCTGTTGGAAAACAGAGACTGTAAATGGGGCATATTCCTTAGTACTCTTGATGGGGCCCAAATTTAGAATTGGTGGTCCAAGTTGGAAATCAATGCAGTGTGCTCACTAAAATAAGCCTATACACTGATGTGAGTGATCCAATAGTGCTCGGAGTGGTTTTGTTTTGGAACTAACAGGGTGCAGAATGGCTTCAGAGTGTAGCACAGCAACAGAACCTGCAACAGCAACAGTGGCAGCAGCATCAAATTATGCAGCAACATGTGGCATATGCTGATGCCACAGGGAAGCAGATGGGAAATGGTGGAGGGTTGATCGTTGGCATGTCCACTATGGGAATGCCAGGTCCAATGGCTGCAGTCATGGCACCAGGGATGCCAGGTGGGAACATGGCAATGGGGATGGGAGCAGGAATGGGAAGTGTGGGAGGAGATATGGGTGGTTCTAATATGGCACTTACTGCAGGATCTTCTCTGAGTCCTGATTCAGATGGTGTCCAGAATGGTTTATATATTTCACCCATGCAATATGGGATGCAGTTTCCTCTCCCAGGCAGAAAGAGGGGTCTGGACAGCCGCCCAGCTGAGAAAATTGTTGAGAGGCGACAGAGACGTATGATAAAAAACAGGGAATCGGCTGCACGGTCACGTGCCCGTAAGCAGGTCAGTGAGAGGCTTTGTTGCATCTTCGTGCCAGCAATTTGCTGCAAAAAATTTCAAGTGGTTCCCTGCTCTCTGCAGTGGTTTTCTTAGGAGGAAACATTTGTTTGGTGAACTACACATATTTCCTACAATCTGTATGTTTGATGCAGGCCTACACAGTGGAGTTGGAAGAGGAGGTCTCCCAGCTGAAGGAAGAGAATAAGAGACTGAGAGAGCAGCAAGAGGCTCTCAGGAAAGCTGTAAGTGCTATGGTTAACACTCCTCTACAAAGTCTTTCCTCCATTTCTGTCTTTTCCAGATGTTGTGAAAGTGCAAATCGTACATTCCAATTGATTCTTTTGTCAGCTGAAGTTCATGGTTTAGCAACAATATCACTTGATTTGCCTAAATATTGCTGTGGACTATTTGGCATACTGTGTAGAGATGATATTCTTCAATTTTCACCAATTCAAAGGTGTCATGAATTTACACAAGCTGATTAGAAATTCTTTCTTGGGTGTAAACTTGTGGATTTGACTATAATTCATTTTTACCAGACCTATTCTGACAGTTGTGCTTTCAAAATGGTTTAGTCACACTGTTCCGTTGAAACTGGTGAATGTCAATTCAATTCCATAGATTGATTTTTTATGTTTTGGTCTGTTCTTGCTCTTTGGTCCCATGCCTGCTTATTCTCTCTGTCTTTTTTTGTTTGTGACAAACAGGAGGAGAAGGCTGAACAGAGAATAAAACAGGTATTCTCTAAGTGCCAACCTCTATATCAATTCGGTCAGGATAGGTTGCTTGTAGGGTTTGGCTTTCCTACTTTTTGGAACAAATTGATGAGAATTGCACAGCCGTTCTCATTATATCATTCATGGCCAAGAAAATGGCTGAATGAACATTCTTAGAAGACAAACCATTTTTCACCCTGGTCAGTCTTATTGGATCCATACCCAGTACTTTGGTGGTTGGAATCTTCTTCTTCCCAGGTTAAATTCTAAGCCTGGCAGAAAGTTTAGGGCACAGCAGCACTGGCCATATGTATTCTGGATACTTGTATGTACTTGTATGCTCATACTTGGACATGTAATTGTTTCACAGATGACGGAGTTTCTGAAGTCCATGAGTAAGGATCCTGTGGTACCAAAAGGGAAGATACTACGAAGGACACGAACAGCAATGTGGTAAAGGTATGATATTACTCCTTTATTTTTTGTTGCTCTAGAACTGGCATGACAGTTACCTTGAAATTTTTATTTCCATTCATCTACAAACTCCTAGATAGGTTTGACTTCCTTTCTCTGCTGGAGTCAGTTTAAGCGTGCCATCATAAGTAGATGAAACTGTCTTTCCAACCCTGGCTTTGACACTTGCTTTCCCTGTACCTTTATCCTTTGTTGTCATATGTTTGCACTATTTCAGGGTTTGCTTGAGAAGATGATCCTCAATGATTCACTTCTTTCTATAGCTCTGATAGCATTAATCTCTGGTACATCCAAGTCCTTTGGATTTCATTTGAGGTGTTCACATAGATACTCTCAAGGTTATAATTGGTTTAGTTCAAGAGATGTTGTTAGTGGCAACTGTCATACAAATAGTCTGGGACATTTGCCTGGCAGGCTCATCAGGAGTTCATTTTGCTTTTATGGGCAGAATCAACTCTGCAGAGATAACGTGCAGCACTAGATGCGGTAAATGGGTGTCAATGAAAAGCGAAGTGGACTTTGTCAAATGAGCTGTGGCACTCAACAGTCATAAGGTGTACTGAGGGTGGTATTTGTGCTTAGGTTCCTCGTAAATGGTCGTGCCTAATCTCATCTTGAAACTGTGGCAAGATGATATACAGCTTATGCTCAGCTTTTGGTACAGTATACTGACTACATACAGAAATGATTCCTCTTTTTTTGGCTAGCATGTAGAGTGGTCACTACTCGGATAATATGGAGCTCACAAGGTCTGCTGTAGTTCTTAGATTGCAACATACTCAAATGGTACCTAAGCTTCTATGTATTCTTGTGAATTATCTATTTGGTGCCACAATGAAGAACTGGTCATGAATATGCTTCCTACCAATGATTTGGGAGTGCTTGTTTTTTGCTGATGTGACTTGCTTTAAACTGGCGTCTGCCTTTCTTTGCATCTGCTTTATGACTGGGGTTGCAAAGTATTTTGAGTCTATGAATGGATGCCAGGTCAATATATATTTTGGTGTAAAGTTCCACAGTGTGCATGCATTTTATTTGCTCCTCAGATGGAAGAGACTTCATATCCATGTAGGATTTAGGATAAAATTTTGGGGTGAACTTTCCACCAATTTATGGGTGAATAGTGGGGGATGAAGCTGTTACTCTCTAGGCTCTCTTTTCTTAAGCTGGTTGGATACATACTTAGACTGTGTAACTCTTAGGCTATTTGTTTTGAAGCTGGTGGGACACATGTTCGCTTAGATTGTGGTATAGAAGTCTGGGAAGTTATCATAACTAATACAAAGTTGTTTGTATCAAAACTAAATTAGAAGTTAATCCTTCACAATGTGACAAGTTGGCAACCTTCTGATGTGATTATTTTTGGCAATCCTGGATCTTAATTGACATTGCTGCAATTCATCACTGTAGAGTTTGCAACAGAAGTTGTTTTGGCCAAGTTTTATGAGCTTTGGACTCTTCCAAAAGAATGCGAGAATATTCATTTTAGAGTTCCTTTCCTCAAATAAGTTTTTGCCGAATTTTGCCAAGTCTAGTTTTGGTGGGGGAACGGAGAGTCACTGCAGGTGTGTCTACTCGGCTACAATTTGAATGGTTCTCTACAGTCATGTTGCCAATTGTGGCGAAATCCTTGTAGAATGCCTCGCCCATTGTGTGATCATCACAATTTTCTAAAAAGCAGACTGGTTTACAAGCTCTCAATGTTTGTCTTCAGAGTATTTCATTATACTTCAAAATTTAATATCATATTCTTTCACATTTTGAACTACAGTGATGTTAGTTTGCCTTCGACTAAACAGTGTGACATAAATACAGCTCAATTATTTCAGTTGATTTCAGGTTCTATAAACAAAGTGAAATAACTTTCATCAAAGTACAATGATGTGGGTTATAATGTGATCACCTGTTGAAACACTTGGTACGAAGAACGAACATTAATAATTGAAGCTTTCGAATAGATTGTACTCATTTCGCATTAAATTACATGATCATGTCAGACATGTCCATCTTCTCTCACGATTTTGTTTGCTCAATAGTAAAGGCATTACATGAAGAAAGTTTTCATAACTATTTAATGCACTTTTGCATCTCTTCAGTTTTGGGTTTGAGAGCTTTAATGGTGTGTTATTACTTAACACATTATGTTGTGAAGTTGACAATAATTGTAAAATTACTAGTGCGCCAATGTTATATATTAATTGGGCCATTCGTCCCAGTCCCAGGCTCAAAAGAGCTCCAAACTTCTAAGCAATGGTTTTCTAAGGAATTTTCTTAAAGCACCAAAGTGACAATCAAGTTATCAATTATTGAAAAATGTAGAAAAAGCAACAATCATCCCTAGGAAGGTTTAGCAAAATTTGGCTATAAACCGGATTAGAAGTGTAAATCAGTGTTGCGCAGTTTCAGTAAGAGAACCTTCAGTTTCAGTTTTTTTTTGATATGGTAAAATTTATTTGATGTTTTTCTGAGTGGGGCTTTGAGCCCAGATTTTTCAAATTTTGAACCCTTTGGTTCAAATTTTAGCATATTTTTCTTAATTCAAAAACTTTAGGCCAGGTTTAAAATCTGGGTCTGGTTCCATGTACACATCAAACTTGTCAATGCTAGAGATTGTATGATATAAAGTTTGTTAACGAATTAAAATAGGGGTTTATCATAAGTATGGAGTTTAATAATTAATTAAAATTAATAATTACTTATAAAGTTCAGCTTACTTGTAAAAAAAATTAAATCCAAGTTTCTCATTAAAGATCCTTACTTTGCATTCAAGAATGTGTTTTCATAGTTCCAGTTCCAAACCTTACCCAAATAAATAAATAAAACAAACAAACAAACCTAGTTTTATGGTTTGATTCTTATGCTGGTTTAGTACCAAAAAAGTGCCCAACTAAAGTTTAGGTCCCAAGGACTTGAACATGAACCCAGTTTTAACTTTTAACCTTGCAAATCAGATACCCTCACAACAGTAGGACAAATCTTTAAACATTCGTGTGTGTGTGTGTGTGTGTGTGTGTGTGTGTGTGTTTTTTTTTTTTTTCTTCCCGCTACACACTGAAAACCAAATATAGCAACGATGCAGTAACTTTTACTATTTTTGGTGGTTGAAAACCTCAAAATTTACATCATTTTCGAATTTTTGATTTTTAATTTCTTTTTTTTTGACGAAATTTTTCCAATAGAAAACAGTTGTTCCAAAGGGCTATTAGCTTCATTTGCCATAGAACTGTGGCAACACATGTCTGTCAAACAATTAATTAGTTTTGAAATTTTCATCTTCACAAAAGTAATATTTTTGAAGATTCAACATTTTCCTTCACAAATTTACGCTATACTTAGAATTAAAAATTTCAACATTTCTGAAAACAATATAATTAGTTTCAAAGCAGCCAAAGGTAGCAATAGAGTATCTCTCTAGAGTCCATTCTATTTACCATGTAGACTCTGGAGACACATTATTTTCACCCCTCACACCCAATTTTTCCAGAGATGGATCAGATTGGAATTATTCAATGGAACTATGCCTTTCCCCACCATGTTGACAATCCTATTTAGATAAAAAAATTCCTCAATAAGTTGATTTGATGGAGACAAATGTTGTGCTTGGACGGAAACAACTCCCTTTTTATTTCTATGTGTATTTCGAGGGACCTCCCCCAACAGAAGAACCATAGGGGGTTATGCCCGAGAAGCTCTTACAATTTGATATGTTCCCATGGAAACATTTCTTTTCTACAAAAGGAGAAAGAAGGGAGGAAATTTTAAAAGAGTTGTTTTTGTAAGGGGAGGTCCTAGTACTTGTGCATTCTCCTGAGGTTTGGGAACACCCTCGGGCTCATGCCCTTGAGTGCCCCTCCCTCAAAGAGAACGCATTTGTACTGGAACCACCCCTACAACAACATGAATAACAACTAGAAATAAAGCTTCTTGGACTTGATTTCTCCCAGTATCCCCCCCCCCCCCTTATTACCCTACCATAACCAACAACAATTAAATTGTGACGATAAGTAAAATGTTCTCTTTACTTGAAGGGAGTTCAAGGGATTGAACATTGACCACAAGGGAGGAGCAACCTCCCTCTTGCAAGTTGCCGTGGTCATGTTCCTTCTTCCCTTTACACTTATAATCTCCTTGGTATTCTCACCTTTTCTCCACCCACATACAAACTCTGCACATTTGAGGAAACTTTGTTCATGGAAATGTATTCTACATTAGGTCTGATTGCAGTTTACTTATAAGATAGAGTACATTCACAACATTTGACTAAAAATTCCCTGCTGAGCACAACTTGGTGTTGCACCCAACATTGAGGTGCATTTTAACTTGTTATACCCGTTGGTATTGTCTTTAGTGATTGGCCAATCCCTCTCTATAAAATATTCTCGCCATTGGGTACCCAATGTTGAACATATGCAAACTCTTCAACTCCTGTCTAGAGTAGCAGAAACCAGCTATAGCTATAGTGGACTCACAATTATGAGAGGAAGAACAACTTCACCTGTATCAGGATGTATAGCTTGCTAAAGATCCACCTACTTTGCAGCTTATCAAAGTCCATGACTGTAGGTGGTGCAAGGACGGCCCGTCATAGCTGTATGCCATGATCACAGGCTACAGCTTTTCATTGTTGGACATAAGCTTATTTGATGCAACCATTGGTGTTATTGCCATAGCTTAGCATCATAATCAGGTCAACTGACAGGAGATAAGCATGCATACACTTTTACACGATAAGGCAAAGTTGTCCATATGAAAACATAATTTGTATGAAGAATTGGATCCAATAGCCAGATTGTTTAAAAGCAGAAAGCCAGTGATCAGACAAAACTGAAGTGTGACTGAAGCAACAAAGCTTATTCTACATGAAATTTATTTGATCTCCACAGAGAGAGAGCTGCGGAACACATCTGCATGACTAATGTCTAGCACGCCTCTTTTCACAATGATGATCCCATCCAAGGATTCCACACAGTTAGTGCACCATCAGTTAAATTGACAAAGCTTTGACAGCAAAAACCTACCAACACATTCACTGAAGACTGAAAACAATAGCACTTGTGTACAATGTTTACATTGCAACACTTTTTCAAGTGCAGTCAAAGTATGCGCATAATCAAACTTCTTTACACACAGAAACCTGTGTCTCCAGGTAAAAGTCCACTTGTTTGTTGTTATTTATAGATGACCCCCAACACAACAGCATATGAATTTGCATCTCATCTAAACTCAAATTTGCACACCTACTGGATTTTCTTCTCCTTCACAGGAGCCCTAGGGATCTTACTGAAAACATTCTCATCCAACTTTTTGTAATGAACCTGCGCCTGTTCACTTATCTTATTTGCATGATGATCAATAACATCCTCATACTTATCATAAATGAATGGCAAAGTCTGGGCCAAGATGATAGCTGTTGCAAAGTCCACAGACTCAGAGTTAGACATTAGAAAACAAATGATAACTCATTATCTTTAGGGGCATCTGAACTTGATCTTAAACTCAAACTTGCAAAGCAGCAACTTCAGTACCCATGAGGCCTCCTCACCACCACAAATTTTTGCATTAGCCCAAATCTTTGAGCAAGACCAGATAAAAGCAAGACCACGTAGTGTGACTGGGTTAGATGCTTACAGATATACACAAGAGTCAAGAGGCTGAACCACCCAGCAACAGTTGAGACAATCCACAACACAGCAATAACCTGCATCAGGCATAAGCCATGAGGAGACTTAGTGACAGAGGACTAGCCCAGTATAGCCAAGTGTTATAACCAACCTTTTAACCCAGTTGACAGCAACAAAGCAAAAATAAACTGTTGTCAAGCGAAGTCAGAAATAGACAAAGACCAGTTTCAAATACCTTTAAGAAAAGCTTGAAGTCTTTGCCTAGTGCTACATCATGGGCAATTGCCAAAACCTTGTTTAGTTCCCGGCGAACTGTGTTAGCTGTGCTAAGGACAAAATCCTCAGATAAAGATAGTTCTGGCAAAGGAGGAGGAGCCCTGTACAAGTACAACCAAAATTAGCAGATCCAACTGTTTCCATCCATTAGAAATGCCACAATCTTCCACACACACTGTTGTAAACTCAACATTCAAACTCATATTGTCTAGAATCTGCTGCTGCATTAGGCTTTGAGTAGGACACATCCATATAATGAACTGTAGTTAAAATAGCCCTAAAAAACTGCTCTTCCCTGATAATGACAAACAGCAGTGTGTGCAGTATGTGGAAGACCTGTTAAGTAAAGCTGCCAGATTTGACCATACAAAAAGAATAACCACCAGGAATAGTGTAATATTGGAGACAAGTGACACCAATGTATATCCTGTCTTCTCCAGCAAAATCCATGCAAGTGTTGCTCCCACCAAGAGGCCAATAGACAGGTGCTTCTTCCTCCACAGCAGTACATCAGCAGCTGCATGGAAATTCATAGTCCCAAATTACCACACATATTGTAGTGCCACATCACTTTAGAACCATATAAATCAGTTTCTTTCCAACTACCTCCCTCCAATTTCCAGACAACATCAACCCCTTAATGCCCGAAAAGCAAACAGTAAATTACAAAGTCTGGGCACTTTTTGCATTCAAGCTCTCAAGGCAAGGGAAAGAAGTTTTCATGCCCATTCTAAAAAATAGAATTTTCTGTCCTTCCCATAACTACTGTAATTCCCTGTGCTTCTCTGTATCACTACTCCAAATTCTTAAGGAAGATCTGATTTCTCCCCCCGTTCTTTCCATTCCAAATATGTGCATCTGGAACATCCAAAAGGTGAAGGGTTGAGCATCCAGTAGAGGGCTGTGAATCACTACAGAAGCTGCAAGGGCAGAGAAGGTATCCATGTTATGTACTGAACTATTTAGGTCTATGCAAGGAATCTCCATACAGCAACACAGATAAAACACAAGGATAGAAACTTTCATCTCTCTGGCCAGGCACTCCAAACAGGTGTATGCCCCATCACTAAGTATTCTAAGGCATATGCAACAGAATCAACCCCTTAAGAAGCATGCAAATGAGACAGAAAGATGCCCCAAAACATATATAGACACCTGCAAAATAGAGCCATGCTTTGACTTGACATTGATTTCCTTTTCTCACTTTTTGCTATTCACAATTTACTGCCTACACTACCATTCTGTTTATCACAGCAACTACACAACTGAAGCAAATTGGAGTCCAAGACCTGAATCAAAATCAGAGATGAGATGTGCTTAAATCTGATATCACCAAGAACCATAACACATACCCAAGTGCCAGATGTTGAATAGAAGACAGAGAAACCCAGGTAAAGAGGCTTACTGGTGCCACCACCAAGAACCTGGTGGATAGGTTGTTTCCTACCAAACAGCCGAGGAGTTTGTGCATACTTCTCAGCAGCGGCAGACTGATTGGCAGGAACATTTTGAATATTGTTGACTACCGCAGCCACTGTCTCGGCCACAACTGCATCAGCAGGTGGTTGCTCTGACATCTTGCTTTGGATTCCTTTTCAATCAAGTGAAAAACTGTAATGACAGTGAATGTAAAAAATCAAGCATTGAACTTATAATGCAGAATTATAGCATAGAGGTTGGTCTTATGAAATCTTCCAACATAAAACCTTACAAGAACTAGGCTGAAAAATTGTAGGTGTAGCAGAAAATGCACTTTAAATGGCTTTCCCACTCACAGCACAGTCGAATCAACTTATTCAAATAGGGATATGTATGACAACAAAAAGAGCACCAAAATCTGATTTGAGCTCCAAATCTTATTAATTGTTCTCAAGGATTCCAAGATAATCCAGGTAATTTCCAGATACCCAATACACAATGTCAAGCATTCATCAGAAATGCTTCAGATCCCCCTGAAACTCGCCTGAAAGTGACCAAATTACCAACAAATACTTAAAATCCTTATGTCCCACAATTTCACCAACTCCAAAAACAAGTCCTGAAGCTGATGAAGGCAGATTTATAGAAAACTAGGTTCTTCAAAGCGGGTGTCAACGGTGCCCCACATGGATGGTGTCAAGTCTTCAAATTATGTGCTGTCTCCAAGATCTTACAAGAATGATGATAGAAAACCTCAACACGCAATGGACACAAGACCAAATTCCGCCACACGCCACTTTCAGCACTTTACTGTTCAATGCAATGACCTTAAAAAATGATGCTTCTACAGCTTCAAGGACTCGAACGGGACTAAAATTCTCACCATCCAACTCCCAGACAACGTTTACAGCATTCAAACGATCTATGAGAGTGTTTCAAATTTTACCTCATAAATCCAATCCTATCTTCTAATGTGATAAAAAAAAACCCGAGAATTTCCACAGAGTACCGTGACAGACGCTTCAACAGGCCAGTTGTAGTCGATCCGTAAATGGAAACAACCCTCAATCTCTAATTACACTTAATTATCTACACAGCAAGCAACATGGTAGCGAGAGATGTTCAGGCTTTACCTTCAGACACTTGCAGGGAGCAATAACAACCGAGTTGAAACTCTTCGATGTCGTAACAAGCATCAGAACATCCTAGAACGCAAAACAGCAAATATACTTCGAGGAGTCTTATTTCCAGGAAAGGTTTAGGTCGCTCTTTCAAGATTTTTACCTTCAGGAACCTGTACAGAAAGAAGAAATGGCCGGTGTGTTGGAAAGGGCGACAGCGGAGGTGAGCTGCTGGCCAAAGATGCAGCCAAAACGTGGTTCTCCCGCAAAGAGAAACGCGGAAACACAGACACTTGGAGCGACGGCAAACGCAATAAAGGGGAAAAGAGTAGTAGGCAAGGGTTTGGTTCAGAAAACGACGAAGGGAGGGGGGGAACAGACGAGGGTTTGGTTGCATGACGCTCTTGATGCTTCGAGACCGTCCGATGATACTCTAAACCCATTTCAGCCGTGAACTGTTTCCTCGATCGGATGTGGCCCGTCCGATTGAGTCCTCCTTAGGGGTACGTTGCGTTGTGGAGAGTGAGGGGAGAGAGCATGTGGGGTGTCACTGCCAGGAACGCGTGGTCGGTCCGACGGTCACATGCTTTTCACACGTGGAGACTCGTGGGTGGTGGTACACGAGTTTTCGCAGTGCCAGACAAAAAAACAGAGTCATGCCAGCTGGCATGGTGCTGGTTGCATGGTCCAAGGAATTTGACGTTTGGCCTGCAAGGGTTTGGGATCCTGGGCTTTGCTATTTTTTTTGTAATTTTTTTTTTAAAAAAATACCATATAAAGACCCAAATGATTTTCAGATCAATAATGAAATCATGTTTTATTGTGTTTAGATTCATTATAGGGTGTAGTAGCTTAAGGGATTTTTATAGGCCCCCCCTAGGTAACAATAGGTCTATTTTTTATATGAGGATTTTCGAAAGATGATATTTTGGGCCTCTGTTGAGGCTTGAGATTAGTTATTATAGAGTTATAATATCTTGAAGAATTTTGGTTTTTTTTAGAGGAGTTTTTGAAGATTATATACTTTTGCATGGTGAAATATTTGAATCTCCATAAATCTTCTTTTGCCTTCCGATACTTTTTAATGGAAATGGCAATGGCAAGGCCACAGTGTGAGTGACACACCCCTTGTTAAATCTCTTAATGGAAAATGGGGAATGTGGGAGGAAAAGATGCGCTGCTTGTTTGTTTGTCATAAACAAACAAATACCTAGGTGCATAAAAATTTCAATCTTGTTTTTATAAATATGATAGTTTTAAAGTTGACACCAATGAATTTGTGAACATTGGAAAAACTATGCAAGCATTTTTAACAATTTGAATTCCTTTTACCACTTTTGACCATGTTAAACCAAGTTGAATTCTTTGTCCAATTGTTTAGCTCAAATAAGAACCTAGAGGTTTTTGTTCCAAAAATTGACCTTGAAATTTACAATAATTTATTTGAACTCTATTCCCATGCTCATTGTTATGTATGCCCTCTATGTGTTGTGTCTTCACATGGCCTCTGGAAAATGAAGCAGTTCTTTGATTCCCATTTATCAACTTTCCTCCTCCTTTGAAAGATCATTCTCTTAATTAGATTGAAATTTGAGGTTGTGGGGGGATTGGGATTTGAATGGTAATTGTGTCAGCTTTACATGTTTCAATTGTTGGTCAAGACAAGATATGAAAATTGCAATTGTAGATGCAAGTTGTAGATTCATAGTCTTGTTTGTTGATGTGGGTCCTCACAACTACCCACATCGTGTGCATTCCATAGATGAATCAACAACTTTGCAAACCCCTCACCTTTGGTCTCCATCTAATCTAATAATATATTTTTTGAAGGATCCTTGGTATCCTAGGTTCCAAAATTAGGCAATGTCCCACCTTTTGTTGCATATCAACACAAAGAGAACATTGTTCTTATAAACAATGATATTTTTGTCTATGAATTCCATAGTTTCATGGTCCCCAAAGTTTGTGGTGCAACAAATTCATTTATCAAGAATGGCCATTCAAGCCATCAAGTCCGAACCTAAATTGTTTGCACAAATTTGAGAAGAAAAGATACTTCCTTAACTTTCATCACCAATATTTGCATTATTGTTGTTAAGTTTTAAATCCATGCTCTCTCCTAACCTATAAAATTTGAAGACATCAATTTGAATTATAATATCTACACATTACTCACATAACAACACAACCATTCATCCCAATCCCCTACAATATCAAGTTTCATCCCTAAAACAATTAATGGTTCAACAATTAGCCTGAAACATGGCCTAAACTTGAAGACAACAAAATTTCGTGTTGGGCAATACAATCAATATGTTTTTACAAAAACAAAAGCACAAAACTACAAATTATACAATGGTCAAAGCAAAAAGGCCAAGGTAGAAATCTTGTTATGTACATAGGTTTGGGCCATACAAAATTGTTACTTGCAAATAAAATTCATAGGCATCAACCACAACACTTCAACCTTAAGCAAGATCTTCCATCGCATATTATAATTGTGACCTATCATGAATGCCAACATTATAAAGTTCATTCATATAAATATTTATTCATGACTTGAAATTAACTTGTACATAATTTTTAGTTTGATTTCTATTCATTTTTAGTTAATTTTTAATTAGCTTTCAATTAACTCTTAATTCATTTATAGTTATTTTTTAATTTGCTTCCAATTCATTTTAAATTAATTTTTAGTTAAGTCTTAGTTCATTTTCAATTAATTTTCAGTTAATTCATAATTAAATTTCATTTCATTTTTAGTTCATTTTTAATTAGCTCATAATTCACTATTAATTTTCACATGGATAGACATGGGTGCACATAAATTACATATGAATGAACATGGGCCAAATGTAAGTTGGAAGTTTTTTGAAAAAGTTTTTTGAGCTAGGTGCTCAATGATATAAATAAAAGTAAAATCCCACATTATCTTTTATTTGTTCAACATCAATTTTGGATACATAACGATCTTGTTTTGTTTTTGTCATGTTTTTGAAATAAAATCCTTTTGCATTCACATCATGCACACATCATGTTTTTGCTTTTGATTTTTTTATTCCATAACCTAGATTTAAAACTAGGCATGCCTTCTCTTATGTGGTTTGGAATTCTTGTTGTTTAGTTCTTTTCATGCCCATGACATGACCTCTAACACATTTCCAAAATCATTTTTATGCATGTAGTCAATGGCAATTATGTCATGCTTAAAACTTTTGACAGTGTGAAAATTGTAATAAGCAAGCAAAGGAAGGGTAATTCTTTTGTTGCAAATGAAGATAGGCAATTTATTAGATCATTTTTTCATGTTTCACAAAACATTTATCTTGGCAATGACCAAACCAAAAAATATTGATGTTTTGGGGTAGTGTGATTACTCATTATGCAACAAACATGCCCATGGGTAGTGGTGTAAGCCAACAAAGAGTTCAATTAACAAGTGGTACCAAATTGAACATGATGTTTTATATTTTCTTGGAGTTTACGCACATGTGGTCATGTTGAATAAATTAAAAATATCACAAGAACATGTGTTATAGAAAGTGTTGGATTTGTAATGAAGCAAACCGTTATTTTCTTCTATTGTTGGCTCGTATTTACTGATGTTCCTTGAAAGTTAGATAATCAAAATCTGAGCCCATGGACATTAATGATAATGTCAAAATCAATTGCAAAAACCACACCTACTAACAAGGGAATTTTGTGAACACCTTAGGCTACTAACAACAAACATGTTGAAAAACATGATCGCACCTAAAAGGCAAGGAAGGACATGCTTCAAGCATAAGTTTCATCACAACAAACATAGCCCCAAGTAATAATAAAGAGGTTATGGCTTTTAAAAACCAATATGCCTTTGCTTAGTTCACAATGTCCATTGAGTGGCTTGAAGGCGTCAAAGCAACAAAAATGTGTGCAACTACAAAAGGTAGAAGAAATGCACAAGTTGTGTCATCAACTAAACAAGGATGTGACCCTCATCTTTGTAATTACTTTTGTTGTTGCATTTGATGCATTACAATCACTATCATTGTTTCAACCATTCACATTAGTATCGATTCAACTAAATCTTGTCCTAAGTGTGCTTATAACCCAATTGAATTTTCATATTGTGCTTGCAACAAATTTTAATGTAGATTTTCATGACACAAAAGTAGGTTATGAAGCTACTCAAAGCCCATCTTTAAAGCCAAACATTTCAATTTGTAGTTCAATTGAACTTAAGTTAATATTTAAAAACTTAAATGAATGAAAGTGAATGAAAGCATGGTGAGTTGTCTCAAAAATGGCATTTGAAAGTCCATAATCTAACACTACAGTAAAATCTGTCTAAAGTGATATTGCTGGGACCAAAGGTAGGATATCACTTTATACATGTTATCATTTTAGGTAGGTACAATACTTACAATATCATACACACACGTTTTCCTTTTTTTTACTGTTATCGTTTGTACCATTAGGGCGTTAGTTCGTGGCTGCTCATACCTGCGTGCCGGGGGAAGTTCCACAAAAAAAAAACCCCTATTTGCGTGTGGGTCCACCTCAGGAACCGCGTTGCAAGTACCACCCCGTCACATCCTCATGCGCAAAGTCTTCTCCATGCCAAAGAAAGGTCAGCAATACACCACGATGACGGACGAGGTCTGCCTCGCCCTCGTACGGTACAAGAAAGATCATCCTGGTGCCACACAGAAAGAGATGATCAAGTGGCTGGAGGACACTCATCAGCTCAAGGTCAACCAAGCAACGGTGTCGGGCACACTCAAATGGTCGGCGGAACTGCTCGCCAAGGCCACCACCTCCAACCTCAGCTCCAAGCGTCAGAAGACAGTGAAATTCCCTGTCATGGAGGCTACCTTAGCTGAATGGTTCCTTGCCAATCAAGAACACGTCAACCTAAGCGGGGACCTCATACGTGAGAGCGCAATGAAGATCATTGACCGCCTGTACCCGGATCACCCGCTGTTTGAGTTTTCAAATGGCTGGCTTGAAGCTTTCAAGGTCCGTCACGGGATCAAGAAGCATCGCAGGTTTGGGGAAAGCGGTTCAATCGACATGACTACTCTTGCAGCTGCCCTTCTGGGAATTCGTCAAGTTCTTGACACGTACGAATGGTGTGACATCTACAACATGGATGAGAGTGGGTTGTTCTATTGCATGTAGGTACACACTGTAAGTTCAAAAAGATATCGAATGAGTTTGTCCCTGGCTAACTAAGCATCTTTGCCCGCATTGCAGGCAGACAACTCCCTTGCGACAAAACAGTTCGAAGGCAGGAAACAGAGCAAGGAGCGTTTGACCCTGGCACTATGTTGCAACGGCGACGGCTCTGACAAGCTCCCATTGTGGGTGATTGGCAAGTTTAAGAACCCCAAGTGTTTCAAGAACATCAACGTCACGTCACTTGGGTGCGTATACAAGAACAATGTGTCTGTGTGGATGACACAGATCACCTTCCTGGAGTGGCTCCCGGCATTTGATCTCCATGTTTCCGGCCGGAAGGTCCTCCTGATCCTGGATAACTTCAACGGGCACACGTGTTTATCACTTTAGACAGGATATCACTTTAGACAGTATCACTTTAGATAGGTTTTACTGTAGTGATTTTTTTGTAGTTTTAACAATTATCAAACCATAAATCTTATAATTATGCCCTATGATTTTAATCAAAAGTATTAATAAAGCCAACCTATGAATATCCATAAACATGTGATTGATAA
>Ga0209611_10006255_pt1 | contig 19604 bp, 12 predicted proteins | sample S1TSphgellanicum_3_FD_187693 | JGI IMG/M metagenome (GOLD analysis project Ga0209611, IMG submission 187693) | Host-associated microbial communities from peat moss isolated from Minnesota, USA - S1T2_Fc - Sphagnum magellanicum MG (SPAdes) (version 2) | ecosystem: Host-associated > Plants > Peat... | reverse complement strand
CATACCCATCAGTCCATCACCAAAATAAAGCTACTTAAGAGTACTTTGAAGTGTTTTTAAAAGGAGGGACGTGCCAATGATTTATTGTAAACAGTTACATACAAATGTCACGATTAGAGCGCAAGAACATGAAGTTGTTTATCATTCGGGGCTTCAGTTGATTGCGCTTCTTGGTCAGGGTGTTGTCGGCGTCCAAGAAGTTGTTCTCGGACATGGCGCTGGATGCCGGGATGCACAGGGTGGACTGCATGACTCGCGCCAATATCAGGAACAGGTCCTTGCCCTTGCGCCTCCACCACGACAAAACGTGGAACTCACCACTAGCGTCACCATCAGCGCACTGCCTCATCTCTCCATCAGTGACCTTGTGCTTCATGTACGCCTCGTACTCGTTGTCGACTCTTGCATTGAGGGCGACGGCGGCGTCGTGACCTTCACCAAGAGGGACGTTGTCTTCCTCATCATCGTCATCGAGCATCTGATCGTACATCAAAACCGACGAGCGTGCCTTCTTCCTGACCGGTGATCGAGGAGGCGGAACGTCTTCTTCTTCGTCGTCCAAAGGCGCGTACTTGATCATCACATCCTTGAGCTTATCCTTGGCCTGTTCGATCTGGTTGTGCTCAACACCAAGGCGGAGAAGACGGGACTTCATGATCGGATCTAGCAACGACGCCATGATGTGGATATCATCTAGGACGAACTTGTTGTACAAGAGCGGCAACATGATGCCCTTGATTGCCTTGATCGAGTCGGAGTCTTTGGCCGTCATCACGTTGCCATCCTTGTCCACCACATCGCTCAGGACCAGTCGAAGGTGACCCAGGATCACATGGCACCACCACACGACCTTGTGAAGAGTCAGGTGCTTGAACTTCTTGAGCGCCAGCGTCGCCTGCTGGAAGGGGGCAAGGAAAGTGATCAGTTCCTTGAGGAGCGCCCACGAAATGTCATTGAGCTTGCTCAGCTTGTCTTTCATTTGCAGGAGCAGCATGAGCTCGTCGTACATTTCCTCGATGCTTAGAAGGCAACGGAGCAGCGAGTTCCATCGAGTTGCGTTCTCCTGCTTGAGCATCTTACTGAACTAGCTCTGCAGGTTCGCGCACTTGCAGTACTCGACCAGCTTCTTGCACGCATCGATCAGCATGAACAGCGACAGCATGTGTTGGACGTCCTTGTACCGGTAGAACGGTTTACTCCTGACACCATTCTCCATCTTGGTTGTCTTGTTCACAATAGTCGTCAGCATAATCACCAACTTGTGATCGAGGCAGGCAAGCCAGTAGAAAGCCAACGAGATGGCATTAGCGCCACAGCAGTTTGAACTACTATCCGAGACCACGATGATCTGCTGGTACATGTCCGCCATTACCTTGAACACGGCTAGACCTTTACTGAACTCCTCCAGGACCATCTTCGTCGTGTGGCTGGCTTCCTCAACAGGCTTTACGTGCAACGTGCGGGCGTACAGATTTAAACATCTCATCGATGTAATGAATGGTGATGGACATGTACGAGTTCTTCTTGACCGCGTCCATCCACAAGTCGAAAGTACATGCCACGTTCAAGCCCGAGTTGAAGTGCTTCTTGAGAACGAAGGTGAGATTTTCGTGGCCGTTCCAAACACGTGAATCGACGTTACGGCTGACCGTCGTCGGGTTGGCGAACAGCTCGTCGATTGTGACTCGGCCAATGCTACTCGATCCGATGTCAAGCGTTGTCTGGATGAGCGCCTTGAGGCCCAACCCGCTCAAAGACTCGAACGGGCGCATGTTGGTCCGCAATAGTCGGTCGCCACTGCCGTCATCGTTTCCTTTTCTTGCTTTGTGACAATGTGTTTCTTAAATAACACCTTCACGGCGGCTACCTTGAAGGCGAGAACAAGACATTTGTGCTCTAAGATTGTAGCCGTGCCGGTATTGGTTTTGAAGGTATAAACTTTGTTGCAAGACTTGCAAGCAGCATAATCTAGCTTTATGTTGCTGCGATCGTAGACGATGTCGAACGCTTCCCAAACACCCAACTTCTTGCCTGGCCCGTTGTTGCGAATCACGTACTCCCCCCCATTGTTCTTCAAGTCATGTTCAATTCGTTGAGCCAACGTCATGGTCGGCATCAGCTCGTAGCCGCTCTTCCAGAATCCACTCCCACTCGAATCCCGATTCTTGGACTAGTGGACCCTCCAGGCTAATGCCAGCTCGGATTGCGCCAGGCTATTAATAGCTCATCACCATAGCACAGCACTGTGCTGATGAGCTATTAGCGTGGCGCAATCCGAGAGCTATCACTACTGACTACTACACGACGAGTCGCCTTATAATCTGACTAACTCAGTCGTTGTAAAGCTCGAGTCCCTCGTACCCACCCATTACCCACCCATGCGTCCAAGCCCATACCCATTACCCACCCATTTACCCATGGGTATGGGTGGGTATTGGGTACCCATTATAGGACTCTGATGCCTAGGTTATATTTCATATCATTTAATTGAACAATGCAATACCCTATGGATACATTGGCAATATCATATCCAACCCAATTCACACGTGCATTACCTTTATCAAGGTGATGCAACACCCCAAGGACATATTACAAATATCATATCCAACCATATTCACATCTACATTACCACATTTACATTACCTTCATGAGGATAGTGCATATCCTCTATATCATTTTGGTGTTTTGTAATACCTTTAGGCCAATTGAAATTATTTCATTTTATTTAATTCAAAAATGCAATACCTTGAAAACATATTGGAAATAACTTGTTGACCCTATATGCAATACCTTAATACAGATATTAATCAATATTTAATTATGGCCTCACATAATACTAAAGTAAAGAAATTTAGTTCAATTGTAATACCTTTATTTGGTTTACCCTATTCTTATTGGGGTTATGTATTACTATCATGGGTGTATTAAGGTTAAGTTTAGGGGTTAGGGTATTGCATGGACCAAAAAATGATCAAAGCTTATGCAATACTATTATAGGTGTATTAAGTTTAAGGATAAAGTTGATGGAATATGTTTTGTTTTGTCTCAAAGGTATTGCATAGCAAAAATGTAAACACGATACCTTCATCATGCACGTATAAACTATCCCAAAATTCTAACTATGAAATAGGGGATTGTTTATATGATGAAGGTATTGCACAAAATTATGCCTTTAGGCTTTCATGGAACTTTCACACAAACGTTTGGACTATAATTGCAATACCCTCATGTACTAACAATACATCTAATCAATTTTTTGTTTAATGCAAGATGCACATATATTATATATGGATCTTAATAACCTTGTTATTGTACAAATAAAATTCAAACTTTTTACAAATAAATATTTTTACATACATTCATTTCAAATCCCAATGGGCTCTATCCATGGAAGCTAAACTAATTTACAAAAATGTGGCATGGAAAATTCATGGATGCCATATGCATGGTACAAAATGTGTATTAGTCCAAAAATGGAATGTCAAGCTAGTTGCTCTCACCCTCACTCTCATTAAAATTCTCACTAATAGATTTCAATGATAATATATTTACACCATGATAGTGTGCCACTGATTTTTTGCAAATTGGACATATTGTCAAATGTATAATTGTTAGTTTGCCAAAATTATTTTCACCAAATTAGTTATGAAGGCCTCTTTGGTTGTACCTTGAATCGTAAAATGGACATACACACAAACCAATGAGTATAATCTGGAATACACATGTTTGAAGTATAATGCAAATTTGAAGCGAAAAATTGAGTGTGACGGAACTTACTGGCCATGAATCATTTCCAATTCATAGTAATTCACAAATCAAATGATCTCCTTTTCATGCTCTTTTTGGATGAAGATCTTATTCAATTTTGGTCATCCTAAACATCTTTAAGGCCCATGCATAAAAGACCTTGCTAGTTCAAATTAAACCAGGAAAATTCACATCCTTCTTTAATTTGGGCATTACATGGGGAGGATGGACCCAACATTGAATGTTTATTAAAATGAACTTGGAAGGAAACAACTTTTACCAATGTGGGAATTGATGCCGGTTTGATTCATAGTCCATCATTTTACAACTGATCCCACTCACATTTGGCATGGTCTTTGTTTAAGCAATTGTCCAACACACAAAGGAGGGGTTTACCTTTTCCCACACACACACAAAACAAAAACAAAAAGAACAATTAAAATTAAAAACCCCAAAAATAGTATTGAGAATACCAAAAAAGAAAAAGAAAAAAGCCAACAAGAAAAAAACATAAATAAGTAAGATTATAAAAAATTACAGAAAATAAAAATAGAAAATAATTTTTTAATTAAAAATAATAATTTTGAAAAAGAAGAAGAAAAAGAACCTAAAAAATAGAAATGTAAAATTCCCCAATTTAGTAAAAAAAAACCATTTAGAATAACAAGAATAAAATAAAATAAAATTTAAAGGACGAAAAATGAAAACCAGAAATTAAAAATATATATTTTTTAAAAAATCAAAAAGCACCCCAAAAAAAAGAGAGAAAAAATCCAAAAAAAACATGAAAACAAAAAAAATTTAACTGCAAAAAAAACAATATGAAGAAAACCAACAATTTTTTTTTAAAAAAAAAGATATTTTTTAAATTACAGAAAATGAAAACGAGAAATATAAAACCAAGATTTTAAATAGTTACAGAAAGAAAAAAACAGGAAAAAAAATAATAGAAAAATAAAACGAGGGAAACAATCCAAGAAAAAACCAAGGAAACAAAATTTTAAAAACCCCACAGAAATCAATACTAAGAAAACCAACAAATGTTTTGAAAAAATCCAGAAATAAAAAACAAACAAGATAGAAAAAAAAATTTAAATTATATATATATATATATATATAACCAGAATTATTTTAATTACTGAAAATTTTATTAAAAAACAGGAAAATAAAGAAAAAAATCAGGAAAAAAATGAAATGCCAAAAAAATGGTATAAAAGAAACCAGCAAAAAAACAAAAAAGAAGAAAAAAAAATAAAAAAATCTTTGTGAATGCACTAAACCTTTACTACAATCAAGAGCTCATGGCAATGGCGACAAACCTCTACTACCATTGTTGGTTTGTAGGGGTTGGGTTGCAAGATACTAACCTTTCCAGTTACTTCTTATGATTTTTTCCTTTTCATCTTTCTCCTCCCTTATTTGTTGTTCATGTTTTCTTTTTCCCACTACTATAATTTTGGTTTTTTCAACGAGGTTTTCTAATCAAAAAATACCCAAAAGTGATAAGCTTAAAAAAAACCACCTTATAAATCAAAACAAGTCATTTTGGCCATGTCCTATGTGACTTGGCAATCAAATTGGACCTTGTCATTTTGACTAGCAAAGTGACTCACAAAATGATTGACTATTCGACTAGTAGATAGTGGACCATTTGATTGGGTCAATTGTATACTTCAATTAAAATCATTTATTTGGATTATGATTTTTAAAATTAATAGGTAGGTAGGTAGTAAATAAGTTTAGGTAGGTTGAAAAAAAACACTTAGGTAAGTAAGTATAGCCTAACCTTGTCTACCTAACCTAACCTAACCTAACCTAACCTAACATCATTAAACTACTTTAATCTAACCTACCTACCCAAGCCTTTTGAACATGCACATAGGTTGTAAGTATAAGGAATTGAACCCTAAACCTTCACAATGATAAACCAAGTGATCGATTTTTTTATTTCACTTAGTTAAACATAATGGCTAAACCTAGGTGACAACTAGTGTCTAAATTCAACAACTTAAACTAATGACTAAACCTAATGATTAAACTTAATGGCTAAACCTAATGACTTAAATTAATGGCTAAACCTACTGGTTAAACTCACCAAATTAAATTAATGGTTAAACATAATGGCTAAATTCAATGACTTAAATTAATGGCTAAACCTAATGGCTCAATTCACCAACTTAAATTGGTTTAATCACTGAATTCATCAACTTAAATTAATGGCTAAACGTAGTGACTAAATTCATCTACTTAAAGTAACGACTAAACCTAGTGATTAAACTCAAGGACTTAAATTAATGGTTAAACTTAGGGGCTAAATTCAATGATTTAAATTAATGGCTAAACATGTCGCAACCCCATTTTGAGGGAAGTGTGAGGTTGCCATTCGCACTCCCAAAAATGAGACTTGGAAGTCCTCAGGGACTTTTGAAAATTCAGAGCTCAATTGCAGGGGTCAAAACACTTTGCATTAAAATGTTCTTTATACTGTTGGAAAGGTCTCCAAGTGTAGATGTCCAAAATGGTCTCACATGAACCATTTAGACATTTGTAGCACAAGTTATGGGCGAAAGAAGGGTCGGGAGTCAAACTGGCAGTTTGACTCCCGACCACTAAAAGTCAGGAATCGACCCGATTACGATATGTGCAGGTGGAATGTGACACACCATTGGAAAGCTATCAAGGAGAGCTACAAGTTTGCTTTAGACCTCATCCCAATCCGAGGTTGGAGCGAGAAGTTATGAACGCCCAAAGTCCCAGGAGTCCAAACCGGGACAATTTCGGGACTTCACTTTGGGAGCCTCGAGAAAAAGTGTCATTTGGATGCAAGTGCAGCGGAGAGACATAGAGAATACTATATGGGGGAAGGTGGTGGCTTCCCCCGAGTTCGGGCCTTGGTGAGTCAAGTGAGTCCAAGGTTGCCCGTGGTTTGTCCTAACGTCAAAAGTGTGTAGAATGACTTCTAACCAACTTGTTGGTTGGATTTGGATGTAGGACCGAATAACTAAGTAGCTTGTCCCTCTTCCTATTGTAATCGCGGAGCTTTCAGCATGCCCCTCTCACCCCCTTTAGTGCTGGAAGCTGGGAGTGGCACCAAGTTCCAACTATTTCCGTTCTTTAACATAGTTGGACCCTTTTTGGGTCTAACAAGGAACTTGGGGGTGCATCAAAACCTAGTGGCTAAACTCAACAACTTAAATTAATGGTTCAATCTAGTGGCTAAACTTAATAACTTAAATTAATGGCTAAACTTAATGGCTAACCTTAACGACTTAAACAATGGTTAAACCTAGTGACTAAATTCAACGACTTAAACTAATGGTTACACCCAGTGCCTAAATTCACTGGCTTAAAATAATGGTTAAACTTAGTGATTAAATTCAAAAATTTAAACTAATCGCTAATCCTAGTGATTAAACTCACCGATTTAAACTAATAGCTAAACTCAATGACTTAAATTATGGTTAAACCTAGGAGTTAAACTCACTAACTTAAATTAATGGTTAAACCTAGTGTCTAAATTCAACAATTTAAACTAATGGCTAAACCTAGGGGTTAAACTCACTAACTTAAATTAATGGTTGAACCTAGTATCTAAACTCAACAACTTAAATTAATGGTTAAACCTAATGGTTAAACTCATCAACTCAAACTAATGGCTAAACCTAATGGTTAAATTCATCGCTTTAAATTAATGGCTAAACTTAGTGGTTAAATTCATTGGTTTAAACTAATGGAAAAACCTAATGGCTAAATTCAATAATGTCGCAACCCCACTTTGAGGGTGTTGTGAGGTTGCCACTCACACTCCCGAAAATGGGACTTGGGAGTCTTCCGAGACTCCCAAAAACTCAGAGCGCGATTGCAGGGGTCAACACACCTTGCATTGAAGTGTTTTTTATACCCTTGGAAAGGTCTTGAAATGTAAATGTCCAAAATGGCCTCGCATGAGCCATTTGGACATCTGCAGCACAAGTTATGGTCGAAAGAAGGGCCGGAAGTCAAACTGGTAGTTTGACTCCCGACCACTAAAAGTCAAGAATTGACCCAATTCCAGTGCATGCAGGTGAAGTGCAACACACCGTTGGAAAGCTCTTGATGAGAACTACAACTTTGGTTTAAACCTCATCACGATCCGAGTTTGGGGCGAGGAGTTATGAGCGTCCAAAGTCCCGAGAGTCCAAACCGGGACAATTTCGGGACTCCACTTTGGGAGTCCCGGGAAAAAGAGCCGTTTGGATCCAATACCTATGGAGAGCTGCAGATAATACTATATGAGGGAAGGTGGTGGCTTCCCCCGAGTCCAGGCCGTGGTGAATCAAGTGAGTCTAAGTTAGCCCGTGGCTTGTCCCAACACCAAAAAGGTGCAGAATGAATTTTAACCCATTTGTGGGTTGGATTTGGATGCAGGACCGTGTAATTGAGTAAGCTTGTCCCTCTTCCTAATTTATCCTGGAGCTTTCAACACGCCCCCTCCCACCCCCTTTAGTGCTGGAAGCTGGGAGCGGCTCCAAGTCCCAAACTACTTCCGCAATTTGACATAGTTGGACCCCTTTTGGGTCTAACAAGGGACTTGGGAGTGCGTCACATGGTATTAAAGCTCCAAAGAGCTCGATCTACTTCTCGGGAGTCCCGGATGGCACCCAAGAAGAATCGTAAGCAAGCTCAAGAAACTATGTTGGAGGAACCCATCGAAGGCCGAGTAGTCCCGCCGTAATCAATTGGGGAGGAGGAACCAAGGGTCCCGGAAGACCAAGATGAGCCCGAAAGTGAAGAGGAGCAACGGAGCTCGGTCCTATTCACCCCGAAACAATTGGAAGTCCTCCTCAAAATGAATAGGCCCGACTTCAATGAGCTGGTTGCAGCCCTCAAAGGAGGAGCATCAACCGGCCAAACCCGGGAACTTTGATGGTGCCCAAGACTGAAAAGTTGTGGATGCTTGGCTTGCGGAGATGGAGGATTATTTACATGCCACCAAAATTGGACGGCACTCAGCCGTGGAACTTGCCCAATCCTACTTGAAAGGCTATGCCACCACATGGTGGAGGACGATGAAATAAGAGGAAGGGAAGAACCATGGCTACGCTTGGGAGTTCTTCAAGGAGCGAGTTGAGACAGAATTTGTCTCAAGAAATGCCGACTACATCTCAAGGTGCAAACTTCGTGACCTTGTGAATGCCACAAATGAAAATTTGAGGCAATATGTGAAGGCTTACTCCAAGTTGATGTTTGAGATCCAGCACATGCATGAGTTGGATCGTGTGTGCCAATTCGTGATGGGACTTCCGACTTGGGCCAAACGAAAGCTTGAGGAAAATTGGCCCTCCTCACTATCCAAAGCCATTACGAAAGTGGAAGGCTTCTCGGATGTGGGGCGAAGTGAAAAATCCAAGTTCAAGAAGAACAACAAGTTCCCTCACAAGAAGTTAAGGCATGACGGTGAATGGAATCGTGGGCAAGGAAGCCCAACAAAGGATAAGCCCAAACAATTCCAAGGCGCGGGGTTCAAACCAAAAGGGAACTTTGTGAAGAAGGGGGCCCCTTTCAAAGGGAGCCAACCCAAGGGAGATGTTGAGGTGAAACCCAAAAAAACATGTTTCAACTGCAATGAGATGGGGCATTGTTCCAAAGATTGTCCCAAGTCCAAAGCGGGGTTTGGAGGCTCTAAGGTAATTGCCCTTAACACCAACCTAGCCCAAGCGGAATGCAATCGACTCATCTTATTGAAGGGGAAGATTGCTAAACGGGATGTGTTATGTCTTTTGGACACAGGGGCTTCTCACAACTTCATAACTCGAGAAAGCGCCAAAAGGATGGAGCTCCACTTGGAGGAGCTTAAAGCACCCATCGAGGTGCATTTCACGGATGGGGTTCCCCATCCTATTACATCACAAGCAAAAGAGGTGCCTTTCCAACTAGGAAATTGGAGAGGAAAGGTGGACTTGTTGGTGTCCTCCTTGGGTGGAATGGAGTGCGTTTTGGGAATGGAGTTCATCACCCAAAACAACGTGCTCATAGAAGGGCACAATAGGCTAGTTAGGATTCCCTCCAAAAAGGGGATCGTGAAAATGAAGGCACACGAGATGCCTTGTGTGGGTGGGCCAACCATCCACTTTATGTTAGGAAAAACCTGGGAAAAGGAATGCATGGGAGGTTCTAGCATGTTGTGTGTCATGCGAGTGCTAAATGAGTATGAGCCCGAGGAAGCCACCAAGTTGGTGATTTCCACCAAGTGTATAAAGCAAGTTTTGGAAGAGTTCATGGATGTGATGCCTGAAGAGTTGCCCGAAGACCTACCCCCGAGAAGATGAGTTGATCATGCAATTGAAGTGGTACCGGGAGTGGCACTTCCCGCCAAGGCCCCATATAGAATGAGCCATGAGGAGTTGAAAGAGCTTAAGGTTCAACTCGAAGAACTCCTCGCAAAAGGTTACATCAAACCAAACAAGTCGCCATATGGGGCACCCGTCCTTTTTGTTCACAAGAAGGATGGGACGTTGAGAATGTGTGTGGATTATATAACACTCAACAAGGCAACGGTGAAGAACCGGTACCCTTTGCCTCGAATCGATGATCTATTTGATCGTCTCTCGGGAACCAAGGTGTTTAGTAGGATTGATCTATGTTCGGGGTATTACCAAATTCGGATTGCAGAAGGGGATGAAGAAAATACTGCTTGCCGCACAAGGTATGGCTCATACAAGTTCTTGGTGATGCCTTTTGGGCTCACCAATGCACCCGCCACATTTTGCACTCTCATGAATGACATTTTCCGAGAATGGCTTGATGACTTTGTGGTCGTCTACATAAATGACATTTTGATCTATAGTAGTTCCTTGGAGGAGCATGAGGAGCACCTCCGTAAGGTGTTCCAAAGGCTAAGAGAAAACAAGTTGTATGCCAAACTTGAGAAGTGTGAATTTGGGGTGACGGAAGTGGACTTCCTTGGGCATAGGATAACTCAAGAAGGTTTGAAAATGGATGATCACAAGGTCAAGACAATTGTGGATTGGGAACCACCCAAGTCCTTGCCATCCTTTAGATCCTTTTTGGGATTGGCCTCCTATTATCGCAAGTTCATCAAGAACTTTGCAAAGATAATCGCGCCTTTGATAAACCTCTTGAAGAAGTTCGTCATCAGTTATGAATGGGAAGGAGCATGCAATGAAGCCTTTGAGACCTTGAAAGGCATTTTGGTGAAGGCTCCCGTGTTGAAGTTGCCCGACTTTGACAAAGACTTTGAGATCCATTCCAATGCCTCTGACTTTGCAATTGGAGGAGTCCTAGTGCAAGAAAGAAGACCGGTGGCATTTGAGAACAAGAAGTTGAGTGAGACGGAACGAAGGTGGCCAACACATGAAAAGGAAATGTGGGCGGTCATACATTGCCTCAAGACTTGGGGCCATTACATAGCCTCCAAAGATGTGGTAGTGTGGACTGACAATGTGACCTTAAAGTACTTTGCCACTCAACCCAAGTTGTCATCGAAGCAAGTGAGATGGCAAGACACATTGGCCTTGTTCAATATGGATATTCGACACAAGCCCGGGAAGGATAATGTGGTGCCCGATGCGTCAAGTCGAAAACACCAACTTAGAGTGGTGTATGTGGGAGAGACAGAACTTCAAAAGGAAGTTCGTCAAGCAAGCCGCCGAGATGCATTTGCTAAGGAGGCAAGGCAAAACATTCAAAATGGAGCCAAGTCCCACTTCCATTTGCAAAATGGACTATTGTGGTACAAACAAAAGCAACTCTATGTGCCGAAAGGAAGATTAAGAGACTTTTAATGGTCAGGAGTCAAACTACCAATTTGACTCCCGGCCCTTCTTTCACCTATAACTTGTGCTGTAGATGCCCAAATGGCTCATGCAAGGCCATTTTGGACATCTACACTTGGAGACCTTTCCAACGGTATAAGGAACACTTCAATGCAAAGTGTTTTGACCCCTGCAATTGAGTTCTGAGTTTTTGGGAGTCCCAAAGGACTCCCAAGTCTCATTTTCGGGAGTGTGAGTGGCGACCTCGCACTTCCTTCAAAGTGGGGTTGTGACATTTTACCACATGTATTTTTTCAAATTGGCTACTATCTTAATCAACTATCTAAGATTCAAGGTATAATTAATTTCTAACATCTATTTACTTAGATCTTGAAAATATCTTCCACATAAATGATTTTACTTGGAGAGGTAGAAGGAACTTCTTGAAGTTTTGTTGGTTTTGTAGATTTCGTAGAGCTTGGCATCCTAGTTAAATTGGTGGTCCATTTTCCTGCTAAAAGGAATAGGTAAGTCTGGTGCCAAATTGATTTGCTACATTTGTTATATGGTTTCTACCATAGACCTCTTCACCTTCTTTTTGGCTTCCCAATTTGTTGCAAATTTTCTTTTCCTTGGCTCTCGATCTTTGAACACTTATTAATCATTTATTTTACTTCGGGTGGTAACATTGACATCCACCATGTTAACTGAGGCAATAAAAAATTTAACCACAATTGTTAGTCTAGATTTTGTGGGTTGACCTCCTTTATCCATAACAACACATGCATCTTGGGTTTTACAATCAGTTAATAAAATTACTATTATTATTTTTTACTACAATTGTAATTACAAGTTCATGTTAATGATTACATAGTTCTAAAAGACATTGTGGTGCCACATGGCATTATGGTTTTGTGATTATAGTTGATATCACAACTTGATGGTTTTTAAACAAACATCAAAATTTTCAAAAATGTATTTTTAATCATCCAAAATTAATTAATACAAAAATTCCATTAATTCTTGCAACTTTTGGTGAATAATAACAATTTATGGTCATGTGGTGTTGATGTGGCATGCCACATGGCAACAAGGTTGATTAGTAATTATAACACTTCATGATTTGTGACACTAACGTCACATCATGATTCATGTCATTGATGTGATGAATTAATCTCATTTATTAACTAATTAAAAATATTGTTGTCTTTTGCAATTAATAACAATTTGGTCTTCCACATGATGATGACATGGCATGCCATTTGGCAACAATGTGTCACAAATGTTCATGGTAATCCATGATTTTTTGTGACACCATAAGTTTTTGTGTGTTTTGAATTTATAGCACCAATATTTGTCATGGCATGCCATAATTTTTTGTGTGCCATGAGGTTTTTGAAGTCATGTGTATGTGTATTAAATAATCTATTATTAACATGTAATTATGACTACAATATTAATAGTCATTTTGAAAAAGGTGACACATAATTCCATGATTTTAAAACTATTTAACATATTAGTTTAGGTTGACATACCTATTAAATTGACCTATGTTTGTAGGCTATTTAATAAAAAAAAAGGTTTAATGGGTAGATGCAAGTTACAATGGCTCAAAAACGGCAAGAATCCTAGTCCCAAAAGTCCATATAAATGGAAAAATTAATAGTAAAATGGAAAAAATTGTTAAAAACCAACTAATAAAGTCCATTTGAAAGGTTGCCCATCTAGAAAACTATTTATTATACGTGTTAAGAGAAAAAAAATTCAAAATAACAAAAAATGACCAAGATTGGGACTTTTGAAAATAAGGCCCAAATTTGGACATTCAAAAGTCCATAGTTATTTGTTGGTTAAAATTTTTGTTGCAATTTTTTTCAATCAATATTTATTTTTCCATCATGTATCATATATTGAGTCCCTACAATAAATATTGAGATGGAATCACAACAAAAAACACATTTGAATGCTAATGTAAAACCCAAATTATAGTCCATATATGTCCATTTTAAAAGTCCATTGTTATATGTTTAGTGTATGTTTATTGAATTTCCCCCCTTAACAAATATTCTTATTCAAGTTGGCAATTTTAATCCATAAATATTTTTGTCAATTTGTTGATTTTGTAATGCATTTATGGCATTTGAATAGAGTACACTCTGTAGAAAGTCCATAAGGACACAAAAAATGAGCCACCATAACTTGCAGTTACCCTAATATAGGCTATTTTGTAAGTTACTTAATTAGAAATTAAAAAATTATTATATCTTGTATGTTTAAATATACTTAAAATATGTTACCTTATTAATAGGTTAACCTAGGTAAGTTTGCTTAAGTTCTTAGCTTTAGATTTTTTGCCAAGTCAACCTAATTAGCTTCATTACAAGATATTTAATTAAGTTTATAACCATTTCAAGTTTGTGCAACTAGATGTAACTATGATGTGACTAGATGTGACATAATTATCTTAGGTCTTTTTTTAGCTAAGAATGTTTAGGTTAACTTAAGTTAAGTTAGTAGGTAGTATAAGTTAACAAACTAGTTCATTTAAAGTCAACCTAGGGAGGTTTAGGTTTAGGCTACGTTGGTAGGTAGTAAGTAGGTTGACCTAGGTCAACCTAGGGTGGCCAAGGATAATTCAAAGTTTAAAATTTTGAATTTTATAACTTTGTGTGAAATATAATTAATAGAAAAATGTGGTAGTGCAATGGATGAGGATTTGAGCCCCAAAATGAAAATAAGGGGTTCAAGTCCTCACTCTTACAACCTATGACATTTAGGCCATTCAACTTACATTAAGCAATTTAATTTAGGCTTTTTAGATTAGGAGTTCAACATTTGTTTTTAATCTAAACCACTTAGCCTATATTACTTAACATAGGTAGCTAGCTTAACTTTTGCCTAGGTAAGCTAGGCTAGGTTGACCTTTGGTTACGTTAATTACATGGGCTAAATTAGGTTGACTTTTAGTCATGTGTAATGATTTATAATGTGTTTATAAGTTATTGACACATGTCATCCATCCATCAAAATGCCTTTTGTAACACTTAGTCGAACAAAATGACTAATTTGAAATGGCATGCACTTTACACGTCATACCAAGGTTAATGATGACATGGAATTTCATTATTACAAGAAAAATTTAAAATCCTAATCGTTAAAATGACTAAGCTTTGAAATTGAACATCCCTTGCGATTAAATGGGTAAAACAACATGGGTTTAGCAACTCACTAATCACTAGTCGCATATGTCTTTTTTAACTAATATGTAGTTGTGAAGGCGAATCGTAAAACCCAAAATGTGTTGTTGTGATCCTTGAACATGTTTTCCATTTTACCAAATCTTGGGTTGTTCGTCAATTTGTGAACCAATATTCTACAAATGTGACAAGGGTAATTTAACGGTTTTGGAGGTTTACTAGCATGAATAGTAGCTTTAGTAACATCCATAGTAGGTTCTTCTTCCTTTTTGTTTTTGCAAGTTTTGACGTTGTAGTTTGTATGATGACAGCTAGTATAACACATATTCGGCTTTATAGTTGCTTGATTCCCTGTCCCAATGGCTTGTGGTACAAATAATGTACTTTGTGATTTAAGCACAAAAATACATTTTTCAAAAATCAACGTTAAGTCCTTGAACTATTGTAAAATCTCATGTTTCATTCTCCCAATAGCGATGTGTAAATACTACTATATTCCATATTAGAACATTATGGTCAAGAAATTATTAATCGTAGGTGTTTACAAACTATTAGCCAATTTCAATAATCTTTCATAATACACCTTTATTATTTATGTGGATTCTTGTTTTAGGTTCTTCAATTATAGATATACATGTTCATCATTCTACATAGTTCGATAACATCTATAGAAATCTTGTTATAAATCTACAAATCTATAATTGGGATTATTTCGCACATAATTGTTACACTAATCAGATGTGTTATCTCAATGTAAAATTGAATAGATTAGTTATTTCCTCATCTACCATTTCATCATTAACATTAATAACTTTGAATACTTGTACATGAACATCTAGATTAAAATATTTCTTATATTAAGGATAATTCAATAATCTTTTGAAAGGCCAAAAATAAGGTATTAAGGTTGCATAGATGCTATTGTAGCACCTTGTAGGGGTTCTAGAGGATTTCCTCTTGGGTTTGGTGGTACAAATATAATAATAATTACATTGTGGAAAAGGGTTTTTGGTAGTAAGTTCATTGGCATTTCCACATTAGGGTTCACCACTATAGATTTTCAAGCACTAGAATCATTTTAAAGTCATTAAAATGGCATCCTTCCAAAGTTTCAATAAGCTTTGTATGAACTTTATTATGAAAATAACCATTTTCAATTAATATTATGGGAATTTCATCATTCCTTATAGATATTAGATATTTGGCCATAGTTGCATGCACATATCTAGTTGGGTATGTAGTCGTCATAGGAATTCCTTGCACCCCATTAGTAACCATTGTGAAAAATTACGGTATTGGTCATTCACAAATTGGTATGCCATTACTTTTCAATATTGTGGTATTTAATATTGTTCTATTATTTAATCCAAACATAGATTTTGTTATTCTAAAAGTTGCAAATCTTGCATTGCTCAAAGTAGGATGATTGGTAGCCATCCTAATTTTTTTGGTGTAGAATGACATGGTCTGGTGATTCAGGGTATTTTGCCCTCAAAAGGTGTCCTTCTTGCTTCACCCTTTTCAATAGTTTTATGTAGATTTCTATAATTCTATAATTGTGTTGTTGTTACCACGTTTTGCATAATGGCCAATAGATTATGATCATCTACTAGATTTTAGTGGTTTTGTGCTTGAATATGGAAATGATTGATCATAGCATCTTGAACATTTCGTTCAATGAACAAACGATCCGTAAGTGAATGATTTTCTTGTTTATAGAAACTACAATAATTATTTGTGAGTTTGTAATTTTGATATATGTTTTGAACAAATCTATTCCAAACTTGTTTTCTTGGTAGTAATTTATGGGTTGATAGTTGTGTTTGATCCTATACTCATTAGTTTGCATTATATGAACCTTATCCACTTGTCGTATTTTAGTATTAACCACCGCTATTGCTGGAGTATTGTGCTGAACTTTGTTTTCCATCTTAGTTTGGTACATTGCTTCATTCACAAAACCTTATTCCTCTAGATGTAGTATAGTTTCAGATACTATGGTAATATTTGTTCACCTTCATCATTGTCAGGTCTTCATCCCACCCTTCATGATTATGATAGTACTAAGGTGAAGTAGATTGTCAAGTAGAGCCTTTGTCTATGGATCTTGTCTCCATACCTCCATGTACTTCTTGATGCATATGTAGTATCTTTTCAAATTTGTACTGTAAATGACCATGTCCTTGGGTTGACAAATTCATTTCTATTATTTCTCGTACCCTTCGTTGTAGATTTGCAGGGGGTAACCTTGATTACATTGTCTCCCCATCTTGTTGGTTCAACTTCCAAAGGTTTTGCCTTCATTGGTAGCCTCACTTAAACAATGGGTCGCCTCATCATTTTATTAATGAATGTTCCTCTAGGTTCCATAACTGTCGCAAACCATATCTTGTACCTTACACAACGTCCCTTTGTTTTAGGTATTATTGGCATAATATATTATATTCTTTTTAAAGTATGAAACTATGTTGCATCATTTGTAAATTATAATTATCCCTTTATTACATTTTCTTCTTCACTTTGTTGTAGAGTTACTTGATCTAATTATTTCCACAAACTTCCAATCACTATTCAATTTATGTTGCCATTTTGCCATTATTTCTTGGATTTTTTTGCCATAGATTTGAATCCTTACAACAGGTGTTTGTTCAAATATAATTCCTAACAATTCACCAATTATGAATTTGTAGTTAAGAAATAATACAAAATTCTATGCAATAACCTTTTTGTATTTATTGCCAAACAAAAATTTGAACCGAGATTCATCTTAAGGTGGTCACCAAATAATAAATATAATACTCTAACATTATTTCAAGTGTAGTTTATATTCTTGTACACGTTTATTTTGACTTATAAAATCTATACTAGAAATCCATACATAATTTAAAATGTTTTTCAACAACATTTCCCACAGCCCAAGTATTTGCATAGTTATGAATATGTCATAATTTTGCCATAATTTTACTTCTCATACTAATATAAAAGGAAAGAAACAACAGATCATGGAAGAATATAAAAAACAACAGACAAAAAAAAAGATTTAAACAACTTTGTGTTCATCATCAAAACTATTATATTTTTCAAAACTACTATTCTGTTATTTTTCTACTATGTGTTCCTAACAACAAAAAATAGTCCAAAAAAAACTCCCAACTCCGAAATTCCATAGCTTTTTTCATCTTAAAGTCTTTTGATGAACTAATTTGAATTCCACTTCAATAGTTTTAATTTCACCTACCTTGTTTCTACTAAACATGTTCTGTCCAACCTATCCCTAAATAGACATCACAACATTTTTCCCCTATTTCCATACATCCCTATTTGCTTGATTAGTATAAGACAATCTTACTATTAACAAAGATGCACTTTACATTGCATAAAAATTTCACTACATTAAAATGTGTCCTAATTCACTTTGGGTTTCATTAGATCTTGAATGAATTTGGACATTTTCACTTGGTGAAATTGTTTAACCCCTTAGTGAATAGGGATTAGTTGTTATGGACAAAGAATTATTTCACTAGTACTTAGTGAAACAAGGTTGCTCTCAAGTGAAAGACAAATTTATCAAGTCATTCACTTGCTAGTTAATTAACTAGCCAGCATGGAAATCAATTAAAATTAAATTATTTAATAAATAATATTATTGATATTTTCATGATTTTTAGCCTATGATTTATTGACATGTGTCACTATTTAAGCTAGGTTAAAAAACTAACCTATGTAGATAAGCCACATAATCAACCTAGGCACATATTCTTAGGAATTATAAATAGGAGAATATTTGGTCAACTTACCATTTTTGACCACACATAACACCACTTATGAAGTTTGATCCCTTAACCTTTAGGATAAAGGCAAACATCCATACCATCAAGCGACTCCACTTATTGTGATAATATGTTACATTATATTATATTTATCAAATATTTCATTTTAAACATTACAAAACCATAAACTTTGAAAATTCATATTTTATTGAAATTTTGTTCAAATGAAATGATTCGAATTTACTTTAAAAGAAAAAAGAATAATGTACATAATTACATTTATTTCCTTTTGAAAGTGTAAAATCATTTGAACAAAAAATAAATTGAATATCATTATTCAATAACATTTCAATGACCATTTTTTTGAAAAAAAAAGTTTAATAAATGGATAATTTTTTTGCTAATATAACAATATTACCTATGTTAACCTACTTTCAATTATTATATGATTATTTTTGACTAATTTAAATTATTTCACCTTACATTATTTATGGTTATTTTTGGCTATTTCACCTTAGGCTAATTTTGGTTATTCTAAGTTACTTTTGGCTATTTTAACTTATTTCACCTTAGGTTATTTTCGGCTATTGTAATTTTTTTAGTTATTCTTTTTTATTTTTGGTTATCGTAAATTATTTCACTTTAGGCTACTTGCAGTTATTATAAATTATTTTCGGCTATTTTAAATTATTTCATTTTAAGCTATTTTTTTATTACATTAGGTTATTATTAGTTACTTTTAACTATTAAAGGTTATTTAACCTTATGTTATTATTGATAATTCTAGGTTATTGTAGGTTATTTCACCTTAAATTATTTTTGTCTATTATAGATTATTTCACTTTAGATTATTTTTGGCAATCCTAAGCAATTTTAATATATGGCTATTGATTGATTTTTTATTGGGGTTATTGGTGGTTATTAATGATAATTTTATTAATGGTTATTGGTGGCTATTCTATTAATGGATATTAATGGTTATTCTATTGGTGGCTATTGGTGGTTATTCTATTAATGGTTATTGGTGGCTATTCTATTAATGGATATTAATGGTTATTCTATTGGTGGCTATTGGTGGTTATTCTATTAATGGTTATTGGTGGCTATTCTATTAATGGATATTAATGGTTATTCTA
>Ga0209611_10006253_pt1 | contig 19609 bp, 20 predicted proteins | sample S1TSphgellanicum_3_FD_187693 | JGI IMG/M metagenome (GOLD analysis project Ga0209611, IMG submission 187693) | Host-associated microbial communities from peat moss isolated from Minnesota, USA - S1T2_Fc - Sphagnum magellanicum MG (SPAdes) (version 2) | ecosystem: Host-associated > Plants > Peat... | reverse complement strand
TGACCACTAGGATAGAGGTATCTCCCCTTCATGATTCCCAAATAACATAAAACCAACAACCCAACTTCAAAAAGGCTCATCAGTTCCCGCGCACCAAACCTTAGGAAAGTGGGGGTGTTTGGCGTTTTTTTCTTCCTTTTTTTTGTTTTTGTGAGGGGAGTGTTTGGGGGGGGGGACGGGGGAAAGAAGGGGGGAATAGGGGGTGTGTGCGGGCCTAATTATATCTCGATTCCTTAAAATAAATCAAACATGTCATCAATTAAGTCAAAATCTGCATGGGGATAGCTTTGATCCATCTTTTACCAGCGTCAATATGGGATTGAAGCGAGGTGCTATTGGCAACACCCTTCGGGAACAAATTGGGAACATGATGGGAACAAGTTAGGAACTTCAAGGGAACATGTTGGGAACAAAGGAGAAAAGAAAAAAACCCTTCCCCCACCCACCCTGCCACCCCTACCCAAAATTTAAAAGAAAAAAAATCAAGGCACTTTGAGTGCATGCTGAGCCTTCCCATTGCCTGCATTAAATTTGTATTTGCAAAACTGTTTGTCACCATTTTTGGCCTGGGCTAATACCCCCATTATAAATTGGGGGTACTTATTTATTTAATACATTAATACTATGTCCGCATACAGACAGGGTTAAAAAGAAAAACTTATAGACAAATTTTTTTTAATTAAAAAATACATATACATATATACAAGTAATAATACATGTGGCCCTATTATTAGCTACAACTTTGAAAACCACATTGGCCACTGGAAGAGGAGGATCCACCCGTTGTGTGTCTGAACAGTACTAGCCCATGGCCCAGGATGTTGACCAATAGGAACGCATGACTGTGTGTGGCCAATGGGTGGTAACGACAACGGGTGATGATGATGATGAGGAAAGCGAGGCGAGATGGCGTTAGGGTTTGGGACTTCCCGTGTGAACAACCTTCGCTCTAGTTGCTTATTGCCTTCCTTTGCTTTTTTGTGTGGGCATTCTTGGAATCCCTTTGAGCGCACTTCAATCGTCGTCGTTCTATATACCTTTACAGCTTTTGTGCAAAGGGAGGTTAGATGGGCTATTATTCTTAGACATACCAAGAAATTTGAAATTTATTTAATTTTTTTCCAAACAAGTTCGGGATTACATGCTCAATGGACAAGATGTGCTTCTGCGACTAAATGTACAAAGGGTGTACACACACTTGTGCATTAGGCACGGGGTTCACACTAGTCTTCTTATATAAGCTTTGACCTAGGTTTAAAATGTTCATGCATGGGTGAGAATTTAGTAATCAAATATTACAATAATGAAATTTATTTTATGAAATATAAACCATGTCCATTTTGACATTTAAAAAAAACTTGTTAAGGACTTGTATGGAGTGTTGTATCTGTTGAAGATGAACCATTATATAGTACATACACCCTTGTTTTGCACATATTTATATCCAACTAAACTAAACTTAGTGTTGTCATGTTGTGAATATGGTTTTTTAATCTTTTGTGAACATATTGGTTCGTTAACTTCAAATGTTTTATGGTAGAGATGATATGATTTCTCATTTTAAAACAAAACAAAGGGTGTGGGAACATGGATGGTTCATTGGCTTGGTCAAAAAAGGCACTTGCTAAATATTGATGAAGTATCTCAAAGGTCCCACCATGAATGCTTGGATTTAATTTAATTTAAAAAAAATTCAAATGGGTATGAAATCAAGTTGACAACCTTCATAAACCAATGTGATTTCTTTAATTAAAATTTGATCATGGGTGAAATAACATTGTGTGTCAATATGTTTACTTCTAGAATGAAATTTAAGGTTTGTTGTGAAGGTTATAACACTTTGATTATCAAAGTAAATAGTTGTAGGTGCAATTTGAGCAAAACTAAATTCATAAAGTGACATGTACATCCAAATGGCTTTAGTAATTATTTTCAATATAACTATATATTTGGATTTTGTGTTGGATAAAACAATTGAAGTTTGTTTTTTGTTGGACCATGTCGCAATACCACATACTAACATGAAAAATATTTATTGCTAACCCAATCAACATTTAAAAATTACACAAAATGTGGCCATTGTTTTGATGTTGATGTCTAATTCCAACATTTCGAATGACTTTAATATATCTTAGGGTATTTTTCAATGTTTACCAATGCGTTGATCTAGGATTTGATAAAAATTAAGCCAAACAATTGATTATGTAAAAACAATCAAGTTATAAGTTGACACTATTATCCATTAAGTTGTTAATAACTTGAACATATGGAATGATTTTCATTTGTGGTTTGTTTTTTGGATTTTGGGGTTCATCTCCTTTGATAATTTTGTACATAACTTGAGAGGTGTGAAAACAAGGTTATATTTGGACATATCAAATATTCTTCATAAGTCATGGCAAATTTTTAAATTTCAATAATTGTCTTTAATTCATGTGTGAAGATGAGGTTGGGAATCATCACAATGCCATCATCAACATAGATAGTCAAAATGATGAAGTTCACAATTTCATAAAACTTGGATGTAAACATTTGGATCAACTTCCATTTGTTTGGAGTTGATGTGATGGAGAAAAGTGTCGAATTTTTCACACCATGCTCAAGAAGATTATCTTAGCCCATAAATATGTTTCAATAAGTTCATACCAAATTGTGCTAAAATGTCATGATTAACCTTCTAATATCTCTGTATAAATATGTTTTAAAATTCCTAACTACAATTTAAGAAAATGCAAACTATGGTATGAGAACCAAGATTTTGTCTATTTTCTTTTGGGATTAAAACATAAGCATAGGAGGCAAATACTTTTAAGTGTGTTAATGTAAGTTTAATTCTTGACCATACTTCAAAAGGTGTCTTATCATTTAAAGTCTTAAATGGAGTCATGTTTTGTAAATAATTGGCAATAATTAAAGCTTCACCCCAATATGATTTCTAGGAATATTAATATGGAAAAAATTACTAAAACAACCCCTATCAATATTCTATTTTTCCTTTCACTTATTTCATTTTGTTGAAGGTTATATGAAATACTAAATTACCTTTTTATTTCATGTTCCTAACAAAAGATATTCTAATCATTTGACTTATATTCACCTCCATCATAGGACCTTAAGATTTTGATTTTAAAAATTGGTTTCCGCTTCTACTTGTTTCTTGAAATGTTGAATTTTTTCAAAAAAAAATTCATGTTTCAGCAAATAGATTGTAATGTATCTTGATTTATCATCAATGAAAACTATAAAATAAGTGTGCCACCCCATATGTGTGTGTTTGTAAAGAATCACAAATGTCTTGACGAATGAATTCTAATTTTTTTTTGACCTTGTTGTGCTTTCTTTTAGACTATATAAATAGAGTGCACCATTATTAGACATAGAATTGATGCTTTTCATTATAAAAATAATAATACTAAATATGTGATTAGAGATTGTAAAGTAAGATTAGATTGCTTTGTCATTTGAACTTAAGAGGTTTTGAAAACTAAAGGGCATATTTTTCATAAGGGGAAAAGTAGTCCCATTGTTAGAAATCAACGCTCCTATTGTAACAAGTAGGGATTTGAAGGTATGTATGTGTTTTGTGATGCTATGATCTTTTCTTACTTTAAGTGTTAGCATTTTATCTTTAAAAACAAATCTTATGACTTAATCAATTTACTTAAATTCTAGACATGCTTCATGGGTTGTTGTCTTAGATTGTACATGTGAGACCATTTTATTCTCTAAACAATTATTAATCATTGAGAGGGTTTTTCCCTACCCCCCAATTATTAATATTATCTACCCATATGATAGGAATTGCAATAGCCCCTTTTTTTTTGTGCAAATGTGGGTGTCATTGGTTTGGTTTTAGTTCCATTAGCTATTGATCAAACACACAAAGCTTTTACGTTTTGAACAATAATGCTAGTCTATGTTTCCAAACATGGAAATATGTTCCACCAATTTTTGGAATGTGGCTAATATCAACTGAGATACTTTGATGTTTTACTCTATTTGATTATTGATAAATCACTTCATGCATTTTAGTGAAACAACTAACTTGACCAAGGATTGAAGACTTGTTTTGATAATTCCAATTCTTTCATTATGAGATTGACTTTATTCATTATAAGAATATATCTTTATGTTACACAACCTATTACAGAAAATTTCAAAGCTCTTACCATATTGGAAAAGCATGAAAGGTATACAATGGGTTGTTCTACTGAATATCTGCAAAACTGTTTTTCACATATCTCAGAATCACAGTCTTTATATTAGTGTATACCAAAGGATATGTCCTTTGGTATTCTGCGAGCATTCACTAGTTGTAACTTGTTAGGAATACTAGCAAACTCCTAATGCTTAGTATCCCTAACACTTTGGCTTGTGCTTTATGATTTATGATGGGTGAAGCAGATAAGTTTGTTAAATATGAGGGGCTTCAAGGGAATGCCCCCACCCTGGGGCTTTACCTTACACTTAATTCAACCTAGGAATGATCTTAGGAACATAATCACCTCTATCAATTATATCTACAAAATTGCAGAAAAATCTCTACAACAATAATTTGAAGGTAACGTAACAATGAGTGTAATCATAACCATATGAAAGTCACCCACAAAGTCAGACCATCACCTTCATCACAAATAGCAGTGACAAGCTGCAATGACTACCCACCAACTTCATCAGCTCCCGATGGCAGGTCGCCTGTTGGAAGGTCATTAGGTGCTGATGAAAGGAAGGGTGTTATGCGTAGGACCTGAAGTCTTGAGTCATCTCCTGGTCAAGGCAAAGAAAACTACACAAGAAAACCATAACTGCACATATACACAATTGCATTTAATTGCCAAGAATTTTCTGGCCTGACCACAAATTTCAAAGCATAAGCTAGACATATTGGCCAGTGCTCTTTGCACAATGTGTAAGAGAGTTAACTAGGGATAGAAGATCCTCCCCCTATGAGCCATCTTGGAAACACAGAGGCTCCCCAAAACTCATGGTGCAGGAATAAAAATGGCTCCATGGATTTTTTGAGAGAATGACTATGACAACATGTCATCAAGGTTAAGGATAGATTCTGACAAACATTTCCAACCAAACTTCAGAGAGCTTTCAAGCACCTCTTCTCACAGTTTGCCAAATTTCCAATGAGGCAACTGTTTATAGGGATAAGACGGATGAACTCTGCAAAAACAACACAACCTCAGGACACACAGATGTAAAAAGTGATCAGTAAGAAGCAGAGGGCATGCTGATCACAAGAGGGTAATATGTGACAGACTCAATGATTGCAACAATTATAGTTATTAGCATCAAGCAGATTAAAGAGATCAGTTGTACATCCTCAATACAAATCTACATAACATGGACTAGAAGGTAGACAAGTAAACTCTCTTTGTCTATAACAACAATGCACTGAATGATTTGCATATTCAATAACAGTTTACAAGAAGCTGCTTTGCTGGAACTAATTCTGCACTAATCACACTTTGCTTGGCAGACAACCTGTCCAGAAGGAAAATGCAATATGCTTGTGCATAAGACCTTGTAGCATGTATCTCATTGTCACCATATCCCTGCCTAAATCATATCCACACATCTCCTGCTGATTAAGCACTGAATGTGAAGTTGTCAATAACATTAGCACTCACCACAAAACCCATCAGCTGCATTTCATTGCAATGTGCAGAATTTGCCACTTGATCTCTTTAATGATCTTGGAGCTGCCGGTTGTTGCAACCCTTTTGGTGTAAATTTCCACATTCTCCAGTACAGTAAACAGCTTCATCTCATGCTTGTGATACCTGAGATTTTTCCACTGTTCTCCAAGGCTGTGAAGTCTCCTCAATGTGTTTCCAACACCGTTTGTTAGCACCACCTATCTTCTGCAGCTTGCCTGCCTCTACACCTGTGCATAACACACTTCTTTGCAAACTCAGAATTCAATTGAGTAATGTTACTCTTTCAGCTGGACCTTCAATACTTAGGAAACAAACACCACTCTCTGCTGCTGATCTGCAACTGATAGTTTGTAATTAGAAACAGACAACAACATACGGTGAAAGGGGCTTGCCTGCCTCATGATAGATTCCCCACGCAGCTCCATGGCCTGGATCCTGCACCCAAAAGAACCAAGCTCTCAACATCTTCTCTATGCAACAAAACCTAGAATCCCACCGTGCAAAATTGTATGCTTAGTGACTGCAGACTCCACGTCTGGAGTTTGATGATAGCGACCGTCAACAAAAGATTGTTGATGAAAGAAAAACGAACTTGGAGTTATCCTGCTTGGAGTCCCCTGACAGCGTCGTAACTTCTTGCTGCAATCTCACATTTCTACGTGATCAAGAGACCTGCTAATTGCATACCTTGTACAGTTTGATCTCTGTGATTTTGTAGAATGTCTCTGGACGCCAATGCGATTTGGCAACCTTGCTGCCTACACCCCAGTTAGGCAGCACCTTCACCACATCAAACAAGTTTTTCCTTTTAGGATGTCCTTCCCCTGGTTTCTTCAACGGAACCTTGACGGCGGCTTCCGTTGCCGTTGCCATCGCTCGCCGCAGGAGCTTCATAGTCGTATGCGCGCTTGCCATTTTCCCCTACACTCAAGTGTCAATCCTTCACTTCCCCACTTCCTTTCCTGTCTGTAGCGACAGAACCCTTAGAACGCATGTTTAGGGTTTGAAGCTCAATAAACTCTACTGACGAACGCAAAACGAAAGTTTTCTCTAAATTTCTGTATCAGTGTGTTGCAGAATGATACCGAAGGCAAAGTTCAAGGAAATAGCATTACAGCTGCTGTGGGATTTGGTGCCGTTGTTGATAGGATTTGTGACAATGATATTTGCTTGTGAGCTTGCTGCCTGCAACTGGTCTACTCACTTTTGGTATTTGTTTTTCTGCCAGTAGCGATTCTAACAGCTTTATCAGATCGCGCAATTGTTGGGACTGATGCCGAGACTGTTCAAGCAGTGCCTTTATTGACTGATGCACACGGGTGCGACATATGTGTGTTGTGTTTCTGCTTCTTCCAGAACTCTTCTGCCAAATTTCGGCTCTTGTTAATTGAGTATGATGCGCAGTTCTATTGGGGGATGTCCCAATAGAAAGTATGAATTGGTAGAATTCTGGTTTGTGCTGTTCTGCTAGAAATGGCAGCGCGTCGCTGCTATTTGTGATGAAGGTGATGGTCTTACACTTTGTGAGCGACTCTCAATAAGATTATGACATTATGACTGCATGCATTGTCATGTTACCTTCAAATTGTTGTTGTGGAGATTTCTCTGCTATTTCATAGATATATGCTGTTCTGCTAGAAGTTTGCCGATAGTTACCAACGTCTGTAAGCTTATTTACAAAAGATTGTGGTGTGAGAAGGGTGGTGATCAATCAAATAATCAATACCACAGACACCACCACTATGGCTTCTCAGGATGATGAAGGTGCTGTCAAGGTACTTCAGTATGCAAAACAAATCAGAGAAAAAACCTTTGATTTCTTTGATGCTTCGATCTTATAAACTTAGCCTGCAGCATGATAGTTTTGGTCTTCACAAGACTCGTGTCTGCCCCCACCCACCCCCTCCCCTCCATCTGCAGCCATCTCCAGCCAGCATCCATGGAGCCCGAACAAAGCCTATCAAAGTTGCTTTCTCCTCCACTTCCTGTCACAGTGATGACAATATTTCTCTTGAAAATGGCAATGACTGGTCTGGGTCATTCATAGTCCTGCAACCATGAGCAAAAATTTGTGAAAAAATTGCCTTGATGAGTGCAACAACAAGCAAGTTTTGGGAGTTAATGATCAGGTCAACTGATTGAAAAACAGGAAACTACCACTTCTCTCCCAGGAAAATGTGTAACCATCACAAAGATTTGTCATCAGCAAAGGATGACAACAGTAATTCAAAATTACTGGCAGTTGTTGACAGCTTGCAGCCTGCTAATAGGTGAAGGAATGCAAGGACACTTGCCCTTCACATCAACCTCAATCCTGAGTGCTGGAAGTGAAGTTAGGATGTCTGAAAGCATGATCAGGCCATCTGTTTGAAATGCTATCCATGGCTGCAGTGGGAGCTCAATGGCAATGACTGGCATGTCTCTGACATTTGCCTAATTGAAAAACTTATCTAAAAACCTGTAGCAGTGAGCTCTGACTAGTTGAAAAATGCGCAAAGTATGCCTTGTTTTGCATAGTAGATGACCACATCTGCCATGCAGAATAAATTGCAGACACAACAAGATGTGAAATGCCATTTCACAATGACGCAAATGAGCATTACTTGTGAAAGTCTGCCATACACTGGCCCACTTGTTGCACAAGCCCCACTGGAATTCTCTGTCTGTCTGCCAACTCACTAGAACCACCATAATCCCCTCTCTTCTCTCCTTGTAAAAAAAAAAACTAAACAAAAGGAGATGAAAAACAAATCCCAGCATTTTGCTCAAAGACAGGTCTTTCCTTGCCCTTTAGGAAATGACAAGTTTTGTACCTGGCAGATAGCCTCAACCACATTGTCAATACTTGCTGCACACTCAATTCATGGTGACATATTTGTCTCCATTGAAAGGTTTGAGAATTTCAAACTCTCCAACAAGATTTTGTATGCAAGCAAAGTTTGTGACTTCTGAAGAAGTCATACTGCCACCACAAACTGTGTGTGATCAACATGTTTGAGACCATAACAAAGAAATAAAACCACCTCTCAAACAAAACCTTGAAATTCATCTTACGAGAATGTTCAATCTCAAAGAATTTCTCAAAGCAAAAGCCTACAGACCAATTGGAAATTGCCAAACTGAAGACATCACACACGCAGATGGAAAGTCTTTATCTTTTGGATAGGGTTCCGGATTACACTAGCTTGTAAGTTTTCCCAGAAGGCACATATATGGCAGAAGACCTTCATGACTTCAACTCCAGACATTTACGGTTTGGGTCCACGAGTCCCCCTCTTCGCCGGTTCTCGATGTTGCGTGAGTAGGCGCAATCTAAAGGGGTATGATGTTTTCACAGAAGATTTCCGACATGCTTTTGTCCAAGACCCAAATCCACCGATGCATCACGCCCGCGACTTCGGCAGCCACCTTAGCGGAGAAGAAATCAAAGATTGTGCAGGTGTGAGAAGCACAAGCTGGTCCCAAACCTTCTCCGCGCCCCCCGCCCCCCCCAAAAACTGGTCTTGCGTGCTAGGAGGTAGAGTGGGGCTTGAATGTTGGTCTGCTCTTTTGGAAAAGAATATGCTTGGGCAGAAAACATGATCTTATGAGGGGAAAGAAGCGGTGAAGGACTGAAACTGGGTCTTCAAATGAGCAACCGCAGATATTCTCACATGATCAATTGCAGATATAAGCTAACTCAATGGTTTGAAGCTGAAAATCGTAGTGAGTGAGTGGGCCATCTCCAAGTGTGAATATAGCTGGTGCTGTGGTAAATCCCAACTGTCCGCTCCCCTCTTCTCCCTTTTCACGTCCCTCGCCCCAACTCTGCCATTGTGCATACTCCTCCCCACTAAACACCCATTTGCCAACAATTTGTGGGACGGGAGTGGCAATTATAAATTCTGGTTCCTCGCAAGAGACTTTGGATTTTTTTTCATTGCCCGTCTCAAGTTACAGAAGCAGGCACGAATTGAATTTGTGCGGAGATTCACGTAATCGAAAGACAAGAACGAAGTGGAGAGAAGATGAGTTCTCGGAAAGCACCGTTTGCCACATTACACGATAAGACCAGCTATGAGCCAAGGCGGGAGGGGACATCGGCAGCAGCGCCATGGATGAAAGATCAAGTGTCGCCCAACATTGGCCGTGCCACTACTATCGGATCTTCCTACATTGCTTCTAATTCGCAGACAGCTCCTTATGCGACTTTCCACAACCAGCCTCTCTTTCGACAGGTGACACAGACCACGAATTCCGATCCTAAAACTTTCAAATTGTAGCATGCATGACGAGCATTGTGTACAGCAATGTTCAAGGTATCATCATCCTTCTTGCGATTTGGTAGACTTTGCGCACAGAATCTGACAAAGGATTTAACATGAGATTTTCTGAGAGGTCGAGTTTATGCGGGGATCGTGGCGGAGTATCCAAGATTAGGCAAGCATTTATGACGAGCATTGTGTAAAACAATGTTCAAGGTATCATCATCCTTCTTGCGGTTTGGTAGACTTTGTGCACATAATCTGACAAAGGATTTAGCATGAGATTTTCTGAGAGGTCGAGTTTATGCGGGGATCGTGGCGGAGTATCCAAGATTAGGCAAGCATCTATGACGAGCATTGTGTGAAGCAATGTTCAAGGTATCATCATCCTTCTTGCGATCTGGTAGTTGCGCACAGAATCTGACACGGGATTTTAAATGAATTTTCTGAGAGGTCGGGTTTCTGCGGGATCGTGGCGGACTCTCCAAGATTAGGAAGCATGCATAACGAACATTATGTAAAGCGAAGTTCAAGGTATCATCAATCTGCACAGGATTTAACATGAAATTTTGTGAGAGGTCCAAGCTTCTGCGGAGATCTTGGCGGAGTTTCCAAGATTAGCAAGAAATGTGGTCAAGTTTCTGCGGGGATCGTGGGTGGCGGAGTGTCCAGGGTTAGCAAGAAATGCAAATTCTGGACATTCATATAGCTTTAAAAGGCTCTCTCTCTATTTGAATTTTGACTTGGTCAGTTTCTACGCTTCAGACATAGAACTACTCGAGGTGCACAAGATTCGCGTTCAGTCTACAGAAGAAAATCCATTAGGTCTCTCTCTCTCTCTCTCTCTCTCTCTCTCTCTCTCTCTCTCTATAATATATATATATATTTTTTTTTTTTTTTTTTTTTTTTTATTTTTTTATTTTTTTTCAATGGCATGAACTTATAAAATGACAGGCTGCTGAAATGCGGCTGGATGCTCCATGGGAGAAAGGTCCAGAGCCACCAGCTCTGCGTTCAACATATATTGAGCCTTACTATGAAGATGGAGATTCTGGAAAACAAACACCAGAAGAGGTATGCAACTTATACAGTTAGCATTCATACCCAAGTTGTTTGTGCAAAACTCTGTCATTTACCTCACTTTTTTGTGCCTTTAAGGCATTGACGAAGAATCTATATCTCACTTGTGTTGACCTACGATCTAGTGATGCACGATCAAGTAATCCATTCTTTGTTGCATCCATTTGCTTTTATGAATTTTGTATTTGCCACAAATGTACATAGCCCTTTTATGGGTACAAATTGTGTGCATCCTCCGGTGATGCTTTATTGAAGCGGCAAAAGTCTTCGAAGCAGGAGCAATTAGTGTCCAATTGCCTAGCCACACCTGAGCTATCTGGATTGCCTTCCTTGCAGACCATTCCTTTTGGAACTGCAGAAAATATTGAGCAACAGAAGCAGGCTAGCCCTCTATCTCTCTTTGAATGCATGCATCATCAAAGCGCTTTGATCTTTCATAGAATACATTTTTCATCAGAAAAACCTGGACATAATTTAGTAGTATATTTGGAGCACACCTTACATGAAAGAATAGTTCATATGGCATTTATTGCCCTATCACTTTTTGGTTAAGATTTATTGCCCTTAAGGCCTTTTGGGTAAGGCCTATCATAGATGATTGCCTCAGTTTCTGCAATGGGTCTATTTCGTGTATGACATTGTTAAAAATGATGGCCTCAGTTTTTTCTGAAGTTCAGGTCAGGCTTTGGGAGTGGGATATTCTCAAAATTTTGGCCTGACCTTGGTTCTTGCCTTCCATAGGCCCTACTTATGGAATGCCTCACTCCTAGGGCCTAAACCTACACATTCACCTCCTCTGTACACACTACACACCCTGCAACTCATAAAGCATGGATGCTGTATTGGAATCAGGAAAAACTTGAGCCGGTAAGGTGATGTACAAATCAATGTCAACTTGAGTTCATTGCAATCTCCTGAACATAACATGATGGGCATATGGCAGGATAGTGATGGAACAAAGGATGATGCTCCATGGGACAAGGATCAGAGACTAGTCCATGTCACAGGACCTGCATCCCAAGAGTACACCAAAAATATGCCCTATGGAACTTCCGAAAGTATTGAAGACCAATGCCAGGTATGCTATTTTATTTTGTGTGTCCTGCAAATCTTTGACATTCCCATTGATGAGTGTGTATAGAACCTGAATTCTAGCAGAGATACACAAGAAGCTCAAGGTATAGCAGAGTTAATCTATTTGGTGATTAGAGAAATCCAATGGGGTTTAGAAGCCCTCTTTTGGCATGGTGGTGTAAGGGCTCTACATACCTTTAGATACTCTCTTTGCATATTTGATGGCTGTTTGATTTATGGCTTTAATTCTTGGAGCCATTGTTACTGTATGTATATCTCTCTAGTAAAATCTTGTTCAGACTTCATAAGCACAGGTCATGGCCTCATTTTAACCAACTCATTAGACACCCAGAACCTGTGGGAGTAGAAATACGACATGAGATAGAGTTGTGATTTTTTATGGTAGCAGGCAAATGTGGAGCTGGGTACTCTTTGGGACAAGGACCAGCAAGTGCTACAGTCAAACAGGAGAAACAATTATACCATGGATCCTATTTTTTGTGCGGCATCCTCACATACCGCTCCATTTGCAACCTTTGATAATGATATCCCTCCTCAGGTCCTTCACCCCACGCTCTTTCTTTTCCAGCTTCTCTTATGCTAGATCAATTAGCATAGTTCAAACTTTAATGCTCAAAACACAATGAAATCATACCAAAGACCCCATTCACTTTCACAATTTGCAGCCCTTGATTGGTAAATGAAGCTTGTGGTCAAACCAATTCTGTCATAATGAATTTAAGCAGGCATGATAACTCTAAACCCTAGAGCTCAATTTTGTTCATAAACCATTATAAGCCATTGTGATGTGGCATTACACAGGTGCAGGTTTCCAGGTGTTGATTGCCCAGGTCTCCTCCCCTAAGTGAAAATTGGACCTTGGGGCTGCATATTCTAACACTGAACTTAAATGGGTTATTCTTTCACTGGGGTGGTGGTTGTAGCCAAACAGGACAACATTTCATCAAGCACCTTGGGATCGTGATGAAGTGCACTACAATAGGGTAACCAAGTCCCATGGCTCCTGAAACCTCAGGGATTTTCCTTATATTCCATCATTTGATTTTGTCTTCAATATGTTTCTGCCATTCATTGTTCAATTCCCTTCGTATTGGGTAGGTACACCAAAGAAACTCCAGCCCACACACTCCCGTTACAGCTCCATTTGCAACTGATTGCAGTTAACAAAGTTACAGGTATTTCACCAGTCTCAACATCTCGATCCTGTCACCAGTTTGAGCCAAAACTTCTAAACTAGTGAGCTGAGTCACCAGTCACCACCAGTGTTGGGCAATTATCTGATTTATATTTTTTAATAACCTCCAGTTCTGGTTTTTGAAAATATTCAGAATCAAAGAACCTTTGGTAGTTTTCATGAAATAAATGAAAAAGAACTGGCAAATTTGTAGGGGGTTATTTGACTGGTTCTTGGCCTTTTGAAATATACCAAAATCGGTTCTTAGATTTTTTTTGAGAAGCACATTTATGTATCAGAACTGGTTCTCTGATTTTTTAGAAGTGCCATGAGAACCATCCATTACTTGGTGCCACTTCTAATAACTGCCCAATACTGATCATCAACTGCATGAAGACATTGAGATATTACAGGAAGGAGATTCTGCATTCTAAACTTTGAGCTATTAAACCCATATGAAGTAAGGTGTGAGCCTTTGGCTTTGACTATTGAACAGCCCACTGCTAAAATCCATTGAACCGTAAGAGTGGGTGTGATTGCAGTGGTTGCAGCACTTACAAACAACTGTCACTTAGTCATCAGCCATAATAATATGTTTGTGAAATCTGCAACTTCTTCAATGTACTGATGAATCAAGAGAGAAAATGCCATCAATATCTCAAAATATAGTGCACAGTTTGGAAAACAAACTCCAAGTCCCTTACAGCAAGGTCATGCAGTAAGCATTTTTGGCTCTAATGACCAATGATTCTTGTGACAAATTGTTACAAACTATCAGAGCTGAGACTATGTCTTCCATCAAGAGAGGGTGAAACATGTTTGCAAATAAATATTATGTTGAGGCAGGCTCAGGAGTTGGAGGTTTCAACAGAGGCTTTTGGGTTGTGTCAACTTTTGGACAGTGTACATGGATTTAACTTCTTCACTCTAATGTGGTTTTGGACTTGTGAGTGTGACACAACTTTGGGCAGATGCTTTTGTGGTTATATTCAACTTGCATGACTTAAGCAAAAGTTTTCAGTTCTGAGTTTTGCATGAGTTTTGAGCTGTTCTGAAATTAAGCTCTAATCGCACTTGCAGGTAAAGATTATTTCCAGGAATTCCTGACACTAAGTTAATTAATCTGACATTCAAAACCCTAGTAAAATTAGTCATCATAAAAGTGGAGTTATCTTTTCACTCTTGTCCTTTGGATTCACACGTGTTGATGCTAGTGGCATCTGCTGAAAAGATTGCTAGTCTCACTACTCATTCAGACCATTGCATTTCCATCATGAGTGCGGTATCTTTATGTTATTTTGTTCCTCTCTTTTCACCTTAGCGCATTCCTTGCCTTTTCATCTTCACCTAGCTTTCTTTCTCCTTCACTTCTTTAATAACACTCATGCTTCCCTACTGTTGCATCATTTTGACCTTTGCTGAACATGGCTCCTAGTTTGTTTGTTTTTGCTCTTTTTTGTTTTTCATTATTTCATCACTTCATTGCTTGGCTCACTATTTCATTGTTTCGATTGTTATGTTAATTCATTGTTTCATGGAGTCATTGCTTTATTACTTTGCTTTGCTATTTCATTTGATCTGTCTTGTTCTTTTATCGTTCTTATTTCCTTCATTTGGTATTTCTTTTTTTAATTGAATATTTGGAAAGAGGATGCATGACTTGTAATATTTGTCGTTTTGTTGATTTAAACAATCTTGGACAAGTAGAGTTTTACATATAAGCAATGAATTTCAATAAGCAAACAATGAACTACATTTTGTTGTGGAATACATTGATCCTCAATCACTTTAGAGTAGCATGCAATCATGGCTTCCTAAGGATTAGAATTTACCACATTGGATACAACCATGATTTGTTACATGGTTTTCTTTTTTTTTGGTATTTTCAAAAGCAAAGTGTGGATTCATCACTCCAAGATGAGAAGTGTACAGTTTTTATTATTGCAAATTTAATCTCTTTTTGAAATTAAAAAATATATGTCAATTAGTTGTACTAGTTTAGATTAAAGTTGTTTACACAATCTACATGTTAGTTGAAAAATTGAATTATTTCATGAACATAATGAATTGTTTGCTATAAGCCATTTCAATATTTTTCTTATCCTTTGTGAATTCATTCAAACAACTAACATAATGTTCAAAATTTTGATAACATGGCCAACTAACAAAATGTTAATTATCATGATGGAATTTAAAAACTATTATGGTTTATTCAACATCTATGGTGCTATTGATGGAACCCATATCATGATCATTAAATCTTATTGAGCCTTTGTATGATATCATTATTATTAAAAAAGTGATGCCCATATAATATTGATACATAAATTATGGTGGATTGTAATAAGTAGTTTCTTAACCTATTTACAAGCAAATAGTTAAGTGAATCTTTGTGTATTTTTAAAGTGTGGTCTTCATTTATTTTCAAACCAATGTAATATAGCTTCCATTAGTAATTGGCATTTTTTTATTGAATTGACCCAATATTAATTTGAAAAAATAAATATGATACTCCCAATTTGCATATTTTCAAAATTTTGAAAAAATTTGAACGCCATTCCCAAAGGGGACACTAAATGTTTAAAATTAAACAAGGTATTTTTGGGGGGCATTGTGTAATGGAATTTTTTTCTCATCTTATTGTTACTTAATTTTCTAATATGTACATATTTAAATTACCCTAAACTTGATTATAATTTTTTGTTTACATCAAATTTTGTTAACCTATATTTATTTAATTTTTCAAATTTTAGTATTTGAAGTTGTGAAGAATGATGAGAATGAAACTAAACATGGTAAGATCATGTAATAAAATTAATTTTTTTCTCACATACCATATGTACTTAACATATCCTCCAAGTATGTAATTGGGAGGTGACAAAGCAAAATATTCATCTAAGTGTAAGTTTTTTCAAAATGATTCAACTATCAATGGTCTGGAGGGATCGAAAAGAAACAAGGCTAACACTTCTATTGGCCACATTGGCTTCTTTGGACATAAGCAAGGGTGACAAGAATGAAATTGGGCAAACATTAAAGGCACAACAAAATGTGATGGATGAAACAAAACTTCAAATGACTAAACATGTTAAAGTATGCAAATTCTTCCAAGATTGATGTTAAATTGTGAAACAAAATTCAAAATATTATAAGAAAATGGCTCCTTCCTAGCATATAGGTTGCGTAAAATGTGCAAAATTTCCCTACCCTTAAACAAAATGAAAATGGTCTATAGAAAATGAATTTACCCTTCTACAATTTGAGCCACATTACTCATGTTTCTACATGGCACCATATACTTGAAAGTAAACATGGTATAGTAATGTTGAAATCTAATATGAAAAATAAGGTCTATTCTTTGATTTGATGGTGATGGTGTAACCTTCACATTTTCCTACACTATAACAAATGTTAACATTTCTTAAAATATGTGAATTTGTTGTTAGTTTAAAAAATTGGGATATTCACAACATGTGACATTAGGTGTATGGTCAACAATTCAAAAAGACAAAAGACAAAACAAAATATTAATAAGTAAGAATTTTGATTTGGTTCATACAAAAAATGGACCTTAATAACAAAAGAACACGTGGACCGACTAGAATTTTTTCATAAGAATTCATTGTACTTTGAAATGAAACATCAAGTTCTTTTCAACTATAACTACAAATGGCACAAAACATAAATAATAACAAACAAAAATTTCATGTGGAACAATGTTTGAAAAATGGTTTGTTGCAACCTTAGCAAGCCATCAATTGCAAGTCCAAAAAATAACCTAATAAGTAACATCATTTCACATTCCTCCATGTTTGGTTATTAAAGTTCATCTATTACGTACTAAGTCATTAATTGAACCTACTAACAATTAATATTTTACATATTTAGTAGATGTGTTACAATTTTTTTTCCTTATTTTCTAATCCTAAAGGTTAATGCATAACTTGTAGTAATTATATTTTGGTTTTCAAAATAAACATATTTTTATAAAACTAATTAAATTATATTTTTATTCATAAACCAATAATATATGAGACCTTATATTTTTATTCGTCTATTTTCTAAATTCAAAAAAGATTGTCCTTCCTTGGGGCAAGCATTAGGAATGTAGTTGTTACTTCTAGAACATCTATTAAATATGCAAGGTTTTTTTCTTTGATTAAGTAGGTAGTTAATATAGGTGGTCAATTTCTATTGGTTGTATGATGCTAATAATTCAAAATCTTTTAATTTTGGGCTATGGATAGGTAAGTAAAACTAGATCCAATTTGGAACTATACTTGCCAAGAAAGTTTTTAGAACTGAAAAACAAGAATCTTGAAATGTGAATAGATGAATCTAAAATTGGATTGGAAGTTCTATCAAATCAAAAAAAAATCCTTGAATTGGAATTAGGGATTCTTTCAAATTTTAAAAAAAGTTGCAACCAAGACCAAAGGTTCTTTTGAAAAAATTAGAAATGCTAGTCAATACCTTTATCAATTTTTTGGGTGCTACACCAAAATGGACATCACCAACATTGTTCTTTCAAGCAACAAAATTTAATAGAAGGCTACACAATAATTGCATTGAATATTATATAGTTTGGACCCAAATATGTATGATAATATATATAATGAAATGCACAAAACATTTTTGCAATTAGAATTGGTTGCATATTATTTATGGACTTTTAAAGCAACAATTGTGTTTTATAACAAATTATGGGGACTTTGCTTTCAATGAAAAAAAATTGATAAATTTCAATCACATGACTTGATCAAACATATTATATATGACATGTAGAAACTAAAATTCAAGAAAAAAAATATTTTAAAAAAAATTTCATGTGCCCTTTGAATTAAAAATATATTTAAAACTTTAGAATGGACATTAAAATGAAGAATTGGGAAAAAAATATTTAGGGAAAAGATGTTTGTATTATGAATGTGAAAAATGGCGTGAAACCAATAATCACATTCAATATGGCCCAAGGCATGATGAACATCTAACAAATTTCCTATTCATACATACCTATGATTGGAAAAATAAATTAAAAAAATAAATGTAAGAAAAAGCCCACATTGATATTAACCATTTTAATATACTCATATACGAAGAAAATAAGGTATAGATCAAGGTGATTGAACCATTTTTTAAAAGTTATGAAATTTCAAAAATGAGTGTAATGTGAAGGTTGGAATTGTGATGTTGAGATGTCAAGCTCAACTAGAGCTAACATTCATGATGTGCTTCAGTGACCGTTCTACATCAACTAGCGCGTTTAGTGATCGTTCTACGTTCACATCGACTGACACGCACGCGACGGATCTTCACCACTGTTTTTTTGAAGGACTTGTTGTCGTCTAGTGGCGTGGGTGTTTGCAAGAGTTCAAGTTCTCCCCCCCTATCTTTTCATGGTATCAGAGCCTAGTACAGGCTAAGGGCTGAGCAACAAGCACAAGAAGCAAAGGAGGTTGTACGACAGCAAGAGGTCATCATCTCTTCCCCCTTCGTGTTCGCCACTACACTCGTGTCGGAACTCTTCGGGAGGCATCGGGAAACGACATCGGATCGAGGAGTTGTCTTCGCCAAGATGAAGCTATAGGGATTGTGTACAATTTTTTGGACGAAATTTTGGGGCTAAAAAACTGCGATTCTACATCATTTTGACCTCTGTTTTGAGTCAGCAGGCGTTCGTGTGCTATTCAGACAAGATGTCAGACGGCATCAATCAAATTGTTAGTGAGAAGCTTGACAAGAACAACTTCCATGCTTGGAAGTTCAAGATGACCAATTTCCTTATGGGAAAAGGATTTTGGGACTATGTGGAAGGTGAGAATGAAGACCCTCTAGAGTTGCCCGAGGAAAATGCCACTACAGTAGAGATAAAAGCATTCAAGGATTGGAACCAGGGTGCACACAAGGTCATGTATTGGTTGTCTGTCAGTGTTATAGACACTATGATTGGGCACATACAGGATGCTCACACTCCAACAGAAGCATGGTAAAACTTGGTGCAAATGTTCCAGACAAATACAAAGGCAAGGAAGTTGCAACTAAAGCAAGAGTTGCACATTGTGGAGAAGAAGAACATGTCTATCAATGAGTATTCATTGAAGATCAAGGGTATTGTTGAATCCCTTGCATCTATTAATGTATCTGTGGATGATGATGATTTGGTTAGTGTTTGTCTAAATGGACTTGGAAAGGAATACAAACCTTTCAAGACATCCATAATTGTCAGGGAGAATGTTCCCAACTTTCGAGATCTTGTTTCAATGCTGATTGTAGAAGAGAAAACTTTAAATGAAGATTGTTCTACACAAAACAAGAACAATGTAGAGCAGCAGGCCTTCTACTCAAAT
>Ga0209611_10006252_pt1 | contig 19609 bp, 11 predicted proteins | sample S1TSphgellanicum_3_FD_187693 | JGI IMG/M metagenome (GOLD analysis project Ga0209611, IMG submission 187693) | Host-associated microbial communities from peat moss isolated from Minnesota, USA - S1T2_Fc - Sphagnum magellanicum MG (SPAdes) (version 2) | ecosystem: Host-associated > Plants > Peat... | reverse complement strand
TCGGACAGCTGCAATGCTTTGTGGAGACGGTTTGTACACGGAAACCGTGGTGGTCCAACCCCCGTCACAGACTGACACCAATCGCCCACTGCTTCACCGGTCTCTCCCCCCCCCCACCCCCCAAAACCCCCGTCACAAACTGACTAATAGACAGACAGATGTAGTGAATTAATATATAAAATATCTGAAAATAAACAGTGGGACCTCGTTTCCAGTTTCTCTCCGCCACCATGACCTGCACCTGGTTTTCGGGACCTCATTTTTGTCAACTGGGGGGTTGCAGAATCGGCCTCGCAGATTAACAAGTTGGAACCTCGTTTTTGTTAAATGGGGGGTTGCAAAATCGGCCTCGCAAATTAACGGGTCGAAATGGCATGTCACAGATAGACAAGAGAATTAATATATATGATTATGTGGCTCCAAGTCTTACACTAGGCCAAAACAAATTGACTTTTGAATATGTTTTTTGTCTATGGCCTAGGGTGACTTCACATTAGGCCCAAGGACATTTGGTTCATGATGTTTGCAAGACATTTGTTTTAAGGTGTTCATAAGCCAAGTATCCTAAAATACTTGTATCCTAAGTTCCTAGGGTGTTTAAGATTAGTATCTTTTTGGGCTTGGGGGAGAATCTTTGTAGGCTTAAGGTTGAAATCTTTGTGAGCCTAGGGTCAAAATTTGTTTAGGCTTAAGGTGAGAATCTTTATAGGTTCAAGGTCAAAATCGTTTTGGGCCTAAGGTGGGAATCTTTTTGGGTTTAGGGTTAAAATTGTTCACATCCTAAGCCTTAGCATCTTAGGATAGGAAAAACATAAGTCCAATATATTGTTCACATCCTACACCTTATATATATTGGGTTTTTTTCTTTTACAATATGAGAGAGAAAGAAAGAGATGTTTGTAAACATGTTAGAACCTTTTTCATTGTTTGTTTGATGAGAGAAGGAAAGAAAAAAAATATAGAAGGACTGCAAAGAACTTCTAGTGGGAACCATACAACTATTTAAAGCCAAAATAATAAAATTATTTTAATTTCTAAGTGTAAATAAATTCTAATTTTAAGCCTAAAAAGATTCTTACCTTTGGTTAGGCTTGAACATATTTTAACTTTAAGTCTTCATATCTTAAGACATGTTATCATGTCCTAAGACCTCATATCTCTAAATCATGATGCCCCTTGTTGTGATATGATCAGGTGCTAAAACATGTCTACATGTCCCCAAGTTATCATGTTTTAAACCTTTGGAACTTTAAGGTTAAATGTTAATGTCCTTTAGTTTGCAAGTCTTAAACCCAATATATTGTTCACATCCTAGATCTTACCATCTTAGGATTGGAAAAAATTCAAGGCTTAGGCTTTGAAATCCTTTTGTCCTAGGCTCTCAAACCTTACGGTCCTAAATTTTAAAAACATTATATTCTAAGATGCCAAGTCTTGGGGTGTGCAAGCCAATGTCCTAAGGACCATGTCTTTGCCTTTGGATAAGACAAAATTATAAATGTTTTTGGGCACCATATCAATGTTTACAACTATAGTTGTTCACACGCACATAAACCGTATAACATAAATCACCTTAAATTCCTCATCTCCAAATTGCCTCCCATTTTGGGGTTAACTCATCACAAATTTACAAGCTTTATGGGTTCATTCCAAATTTGTGCAAAATTTGTTATTTCACAGGTTTGTATTGGTTAAACATGAATGTTGTGCATTATTTAAACATGAAAGTCGTGTGTATGATTTTTGTGTGTAAACAACATGAATAGACACATACAACATCTGTTTTTAAATAATACAAATAGGCATATAACATTTGTGTCTAAAAAATGCACACGATATCCATGTTCAAACAACACAAGTAGATTGATGAAATTTGTGTTTATTCCATATGAACTTATGAAAAACACATTTCACATGATTATTATTACCAAATTGTGACCCATTAAGTTTGTGATCTCAAGTCCCTTTAAGCCAAATAACCATATAGGAAATGTTTTTTGTAAATCCACCACGAGTGAATGTGTATTAATAAGTTGGGTGCAAATGTGAACCTAGATATTGTTAGTTGCTTAATTGCAATCCCCCCAACTTTTCAACCAAATGTGAACCATTGTGGGGAAAAACTAATGATATTCATACATAGGTTTCTAACTACAGGAATAGGTATCTAGGTTTGCATAGTGCATTGAGGACAAAACCATTTTCCAATTGGTAATTCTTCGCTTGAATTTAGGTTGTGACCCAAAGGTAATGGTGGTGTGAGACATCCCATATGTCAATATTTAAAAACATTGATCACAAATCAACATAATGGTAACATTAGTAGATTGCCCACACAATATACAACATGATTTAGTGGGAACAACCACAAAAGCTAGGTCAACTTGGCCATCAAATTGTAGAAGATGACATAATGCACAATTACACAAATGATATTTCCATGTTTGACCATGTCATCCCTCCAACAATAACATTTTGGAAGGTAGCACCTTTTATATATGCAAAATGATACACTTGCAATCACATCCAAGGTAATCAATGTTATTTGTTATAGGCACACATAATCTCCAAGTTTGAATATATGAACTTGAAGCTCATAACCACCTTTTTGAATAGTGGCATCACACAACAACATATTTTGATATTGAACAATTGCCAAAATTTTCATAGTCATTAACATTCATACCAATTGAAAATACACCAACTCAAAATATATTATTTAAATATGACAATTTTCAACATAAAAAAAGAAATTAAACTAATTAAAAAAAATTAATTATGAAAACATGGCAAGTCAAATACAAAATTTATGCAATTAATTACATAATTTGAAGAAATTTAATAATAAAAATAATTAATAAATAACCTTGAAACTAATTATGTTCTTCCCAAACATTTACATTAAAAGTTGAATATATTTTGATTATATTTTAGGAAAGTTGAAAGTTGACATGTGCATTTTATCATGTCATTGATTTGAAAATAGAAAAAAATCAATTTTCATCTATTTAAAATTTATTTTGTAAGCTGTGACATCTATACAAATTTTGATGAATCTATTCAAATATAGTTTAAAATATGGTTCTAGAATATAATTATAAACAAATCAAATAACATGTTCATATTAATCATGTTGAACAAAATAATATCCTCATTAGAAGAAAAATCAAAATTTACAATTGTCATATGCAATTATTTTTTAGTTGCATGTGTTAGTTGCAATTTAAAATTGCTTGATCATTTCGGACAAGTTGCATGTGTCCATAACCGCAAATGACAGTGTTTATTAGTAAGCCATGGATGAAATTAATGTTCCACATATACAAATGATGATTTTCTAGATAGTTATTTTACTCTTTCAAAAATTTGAGAACTATGGTTATATATCATAATTGGGTATTTGATTATTTGATAAACACAAATATATATCATAATTAGGGCATTTGATTTTTTGAGAATTGCAAGTATCAACCCTAAAAACTACCTTGAATCATGTTCAAAGGGGTTTGGTGCACTTTATAATAATTGCCTCACATTTGTGTAAACCAATTTTGTAAGCTTTTGATTTTAAGCAAGTTTAGGTCCAAATCTAGGGTATTTGAACTAGAGGTTGAATGTTTTGCTAAAACGACCATTGGAATCATCATACTAGAAAATTGGCCTTTCAAAAAACTAGAATTATAAAATGAATAGGGATGTTGTTGAGAATGAATTAAATTTTATATTCTTCATTCTTGTTATTGATCAATTTGATTCAACTTTCTTACGTTGTAATGCAGTTCTATGCCGATTGAAACATTTTCAAGGTATTATTGTTTTTTGTTATGTTCTTATTGTTGCTGTGTTTTCATCTTATTTAGTCTGATTTTGTACTAATAATTGAAAAACAAAACTTGACAACAAAATACTTTCAAAAAGAATTTATTGAGACTCAAAGTGTTTATGCAATTGAGAGATAAGTTTTATTCAAAACAAAACTCTTCTTCGTTTCCTTTAGACAAAATGTTCTTTTCACGATAATCATCCTTTTCCCCCTTTGGCGGGTTCTTTAATGTATATTCTTCTATCATAAGTGATTCAACATTCAAATGTTTGACTGGTAAAAATATAATAGTACTTGATCAGTATAATTGATCAAGATAGAAAATGAAAATCCCTAATCAATAATTGAAAATAAAATAAAGTACTAAACAGTAAGCTACAAGGAAAACTATGATTAACAATTGCCTTTTTAAAACATGTTTAGATTCTCTAAGTAAATAAGAATAACTTTTCAGGAAAAAAAAAGGTCTAACTGTATTTTTAATGCAAATACTGGGTTTTAATTAGTTGGACATAATTAATATTATGTAATTGCTATTTTGGATTGTGTGGGTTAGTTGAACAAACTAATACCACACAATATAATTTGTGTTTAGTTGTGTGGAATCGAGATAGAATAGGACCGAGATCCAACTTTGTTAAATGGAAACCAAAGGTTTCAAAAATCTGAAAGACTTAGTCCATAGTCTGCATGACAGGTTCATTCAAGAACTAAAGGCGTTTCAAGACCAGGTCCCTTTGGTTGCTTTCAAGGGTTTTGTAAACATCTATATTACTCTACGTGGCCCGCTAGAAGAATACCCATCAATATACCTTCTAGTTAGTAAATCATTGTTTTGAAAAGAAAATTGAATTTTCACGAATGACAACTACTTGTGCAAGCATTACACTATCGCCCACTCAGTGCACTCAACAAAGCTCAATGAAGGTTAGTTCGGTCTTGCCTGGCAGTGGGGCTTCAGTGAACCTCTCTCTCAATGAAGTCCTCATTCGGAGTTGGAACTGAAAAGTCAGTCCTGCCCATGCCCACATGCATATTTTATTTTCAAGGAGACTGAGGATGACGCCTGCCAAATTATTTCAATAAGGAAAGCAAGGGTGATGGGAAGAAGTGACATGAATATGGGTCTCACACGTTTTTCCCCACCACAGTTGACGATATACTACATCTGACATCCATTTCTCCAAGTACGCACCACTCATAAAGCTCATCCAAGGTACTCTCCCTTGCTACTCTCAATTTGTCGTGGTTAACTTATCAAGGTGTCAGATCTGTCTTGAAAACCAAGCTCCTGCGTTGCGGAAGAGTATGCCATGTGAGGAGGGGGTTTCCATTCTGCGAAAAGTACTTGGCTAGAGTTCTTAGTGTATGAGTAGGCTATATTCCTTAAATCAAGGAATATAGCCACCTCGAAAAGACTAAGCAACTTCCTCCTGCGCCTTCAAAGTCTCTCGTACTTGCAAAAGAGGCATAAGATGCCTTGTACTTTACACTGGGTAAGCCCTGCTGTAAGGGCATTATGCCCTGGACCTCAGGCTCCACCCTGGCTACCAGGGCCTACGTGCCCTGACAACAGGTCCTTACTTACCCCATAGTGACCTGCCAGAAATTTTGCAGTGAATCCCGAGGTGGTCTTATACAGCATTTTTTTTCATCCAGGAGCAGGTATGGCATTTCGATTTTCAAAATACCCCCGTACTGTTTCGCCTCGGTTTCCACTGAACTTCTGGCAGGGCTTCACCTAATCTCGTCGACCTAGAGTTTTACCCTACACGAAATGCCCCCATCCAAGGTGGGGGCATCCTGGGTCCCACCGGTCCAGGAGATATTGTTTCATATTTTCCCACCGTATCAGCAGAAGATTTTGTTTCATATGTCCTTGCATATCAACTCCTGCCATATTGGCCATTGATCATTACACCAGATAACGCCTTGCTGCAAGGCCATTACCGTATACTAAACTCTTAGAGGCCTCCTTCATCTTTTATGAGTATAAGGTGAATGTTAATATCATTATATTTGGAAAAATAATGGTACCTTTCTTTTGAAAAATGATTCAAAATTTATATTTTGAAAAAACAGATGTGAACTACAGGGGAGCAGATTTGATGACAATGGAGATATTTGTAAAATAAGGGAAATATGAAATCAGTACCCAGAGTTTGGTCATAAAGGGGTGAGATTTTTTTTAAAAAATAAATAAGGACACTGCTATTAAATGGGGACTACCTCCAAGTTCAATTGGCCATTTGAGTTTCATCTTGTTTTTGTTTTTCTCGAGGATTTTCATTGCTGTTGTCTGTATGACTGCTATAATTATTTTTAATTACGTGCATTAATTGTATTGATGTTGAGATTTTAACACTTTATACTGAAATTTAACAAAATTTCCTCACTTTGCAAATAAATGTTTAAAGTTGAAACATGGGTTTGGGGTGAAAGGAGGGCCTAAAGGCAAGCTTTCTTTGCGATATATGAAGAAATGATCCACCCAAAACTGGGCATTTGGCAAACTCTTTTAGATTTAGTGAGTATGGAAATGAGTTTGCCCCTGTCTTGAATTGCTAATGCACAACTCACAGGCTACACAAGTTATTTCTGCTTGGCGGATTGCAGTGAGTTTGGTTGGTGGAAAATTTCACTAAAATAATTTTGTCCGGTTTGGCTGGTGAGAATTGGACCTAAAATAATTCTGTACAGTTGACTGATGGAGAATTCAATTAAAGTAATTCTGTCCACTTTGGCTTGTGGAACATTGAATTAAATTAATTCTGTAATATATAGTTTGACCTCTGGGAAATTGAACTAAGATAATTCTGTCCAGTTTGATTTCTGGAAATTTTAATTCAAATAATTTTGTCCAATTTGACTTGTGGTCCATTTTGGCTTCATGCAGCATAAATCATAATAGGTGAACTGCTTGTTTACCCAGAATACATTTTTCAGGCAGCAGTTAGCAACTTAGCCCTGTTTGCTTTTATGAGCTACAAAAGAGAGTACACAAATTGGTAGCATTTTTAATTTGTGAATCTTTCATGATTGCTATGTTTTGTGTGTTGGATTTCTTAGTACTTTAATTTGTATGTTCTACTTGCAAGCATTTTAATCTGGATTCCATATGTTGTGTGGAGCTGATGTTTCTTGTTTTTAAATTGTCTTTCAAGTACATGGAATTGCAACATCAAGAGATATGGAAAGTGATGGGATACCCCACTAATTGACCTTGTGCAAGGAAAACAAAAATCCAATAAAAGATCGATGGCTCGATCCATCCCAAAGGAGATAAAAAAGGAAGGCCAAAGAAAGGCCAAAAGATGCACAACTCATAGGGCCCAAAAAAAAGGAGAGAGCTAGTTTTTCTTGTGGTAGGAAGCTATCTCACCCACGGCCCCTCTATTGTCACTTGCATGCAATCGTGAGATCTAGTAATAATGGGAAGTTTAGAACAAACATCACTTGCCAACACAATCTTCCTTTCTATAGCAAAGGTTAAAGCCTCTTGGAGAGCAATACTAACACAATGCTTGAACAATTGAATGAAAAAAGACAAGGATAAAAGACCTCTTGATTATCTATCGTGAAAAAGAAGAATGCACTTCCTGATGAAACAATCCATATCATACCTAGGTGTGTAGTGCACCTCCATGGCATTGGAAAAAAATGGTGCCCTTCTTGAAGCCTTTTGTACTTGCAAATTTTAGCAATGGCGTTAAGTTCTGCAATTGCACCTGTTGGTTGACTAATGACACTTGAAACCACCATCTTTCGTGTCAGGTCATTAACCACCACATTGACAACAAAGACTTGGTCCTTTCGAGTCATGAAAAGACTAGCTTGTAATGAAACTCTTGATATAAAAGTGTATCACCGTTCTCTCCAAATAGCATGTCCATTATCTTGAACAAAGGCATACATGACGTTTCAGATGGCATCATGTGTGGTTATCCATTGACCTCCAAATGGGCAATGAATAAAATGTGTGTTAGATGTGTCCAACTTGTGTCCATTCACATGTGAAAAGACTAAATGCTGAGGGTTGAATCAAATCGAAACGAAAACGCAACACTAAGGTGAAAATAGAATTTGCGATGCAAAATGAACAGATAGATGGTTTAGTAATCGACCATAGCCTTACCCCCTTGCCTAAATAAGAATGAATGTAGGTTTTAGATGTTAAAGAAATGGAGTCATCCTCCAAGATAGACCTAAAAGATGTGTTGTGGTGGATGTCCATAAAAGAAGCTTGTAAACTTAGGGCGCCAATAACAGTCAAACTCTCAAAACAAAAGTGCATCTCCTTAGCTGCAAAAAGAAGGCCATCTCGTGCTGCATGCAGACATGATTAAAGTCGGTGTGGGCCCCCTTCAACATACTCCTCCAAAACGGGCCTAGAGCACAAATACAGAACCACCAAATCCTAACTTCTTAGGAAAGTAGATGGGGCACAATCCTCCATAAAAAAGGCCTAAACCACCAAAAGATATCGGTAGTTGAACCTAATGCCTTGCTAAAAGGCCCTAAAAAGACTCCCACGATCCTAGAGCCATAATGTCCCCACATACTTACATAATTTTCTTGTCGAAACTTGCCAAAATAAATAAGAAGGAAAAAGGAAGAGGAATTGTTCATGTGGGATAAGAAGGTCAGTGAGCTACACATGAAAACAATATGCCCAAAGTAACTTGGGGGTCTCCTAGGAGAGGAAAATCATTAATATGCACCATGTCCTAAAATAAAGCTTCATCCAAAAAATATGTGGCAAAGTTTTGAAAACCCACTGGCACACCCAAAATGCGTAAGCCATTTATGACCAAAATGCAGCTTTAAGGAAATCTCTATGCTTGGAAAGATCCTTAATGGACTTTAAAACTTGCACTTTGACACCTTGACCTTAAGCCCAACTTGGGTTAATTGGGTCGAAAGGTGGTCAAAGGCATGGGAAAACTCATTCATGGGCCTCATGATGTGGGTATCATTCGCTAGGGATGGAAAGACACAATTGGGGGCTCGTTCAATGGTCTCCAATAGAGTTCAATAATGGGCCAAAACAAATAAAAGACCTCTTAAGGGGTCACCCTGCCTCATGCCTGAAAATGATTCAATAATGGTGACCCCTTCCACATGCTGGCCATGCTAGTAGTAAAGAAATGAATGAGCACCATAAAATAACTTAGTAAAAGGGATAATGTTCGCCAAAAGCCCTTCAACATTTCACAAATTTTTAAAAATAACAGTTTAAGAAACATTATTAAAAGCATTTTTGATGTCGACCTTCATCATGGCCCAATCAAGGGTGCAAGTCGAAGAGGGCTCAAACGCCAAAAGGGATGGCTTCATAGCCGCTAGGGGTCGATACTCCAAACTAATGGAGGGATAGGTACTCCTGAAATGGCCCTTGAAGCTATAAGATAATGGAACGACTAATAAGTCAAAAAAACACCTCGCCTATGACAATAGAATGAAAACCACCAGTGTCCTTTGCCATTACTAGTAGTTTGTTAGCCCCTAGCATTAGGGCCACTGACCTAGGGATATCCCCATGAATAACAGTAACAACAATCTAGAAAAACCCTAACGATGGGTCCTCCAGTATGAAGCATGTTGAGATATGTTCATATACCATCTTAAAAAGCCCATTTGAAGACAAATGGGGAGTAGTGGCTAAGGCTTGGGTAAACATAGAAAAAGGTGTGCTTAGGCTAATAATAAAAAATAGGTGGAGGGACAAGGTTTGAAAAAGGGGGGTGTAATTGGCACAAGGTAGCCACGATGTCCTTTGAAGGAATAGCTAGTGTCATGAGCTAGAGAACTCCAGTTGTGTGACTATACTCACTGACTTTCCTTAAAATTAGGCATCAATGAAAATGAGTGATAAAAAAATCTTCACATGAGTGATGAGAACCGGGTGCATAAAAGGCACGTGAAGACTTGTCTTAAAGAGAAAACCAGTCACCCACCATAAACCTCTTAAAGTGAGTAGAAACCTTTTGTTGACCTAAACAACCTCCTTAAATATAACATAAACACCAACGAAACAACAAGAGAAAAAAACCCATGTTAATTTGTCCGTCGAATCTCGAGCAATTCGATCAAGGGGTAAACAAAAAGCCTATTTGACCTCATCTTGGATGATTCAAAAGATCCTGGGAAACAAACGAAGGCACATGAAGCGAGATTCAAATAGCCCTAAAATGGAGTTAGACTGAGCTTGAAGCCAACCCCAAGAAGTAAGAGGAATAGAACAAGGGAGAAGCACAAGATGAGAGGACACTTGCAAAGAAAAAACAATTTGGCTAGCTTGGGAAATGAGGCTAATGGGAGGGTGGGCACTCTTGACATGCCTTGAAAGGCCACCTAAAAGGTAAAAGCTAGAACAATGAAGTCAAAGGGTATTTTGCACTAATGAGGGATGCAAAGAAGGAACCATTAAAATTAAAAATTAAAAATTAAAAAATTAAAAAACCCTTAAGAAGCAAAAGTTCAAGTACCCCAAACAAAAAAAAAAAAAAACTATAGCCAAAACCCCTAGGAAGCAAAAGCCCAAATAGGTTTCCCCCCAAATTTTTTTAAATAATTTTTTAATAATTAAAAAAAATTAAATTAAAAAAATGATGAAAACTTTCAAGAAATACTTTCATGTCATTGTAGGAGTTCGCTAGTAATGATGGGCCAAAACGTTGTAAGAATGCAACAAGAAATATGTATTTACAAATGGAGGAGCTAGTTGGTGGGTCCTATCATGGTGCTCATCATAGTTTTCCTGCTATCATTCGTTGCCACATTTCTTTTCACTATCTTTTCAACGGCACACTTCCACCCCCCAGTGCACCATTCCCCACTCTCCTTTTCTCCATTGTCAGTTTTGGCTACAATTCATTTTCCCTCCTCTACCATGATCGCTTATAAACCCTCCTAGTGCTTTCACATTTTCTTCACAAATTTTTCATCCATTTGAAGAAAAATAAGAACTTTTTGAATAAGAAACAACTCATCAAAGCCTTTTTTTGCATTGCCATGCATGTATTAGTTTACAAAATTTAATGTAATCATTTTTCATTTCTCACTTTTGAAGATGTAAAATCTTGGCATCACCTCACCTACTACATTTATTGCATAATTTATAATTAACCATTCCCAAGACTTGGGGATGGTTTTGTAAATTGCATTGGACTCTTTCTTGGCAAGAACCTTTGCTTTTGATTGTCTACTTGCTTGAATGTTTGTTTCATTCAAATTCCATTTATGATTTGTGGAATATTGGTGTTGGCTATACAATGTTTGTTAGTTGTTGTAAAATGAAAGTTGCAAGAATTAATAATAAGACCTTATGTTTTGCAAACTTCAAGACATTTAATTTGTTTTATATGCTTAATTTTAAATGTTTGCACTTGAACGAAAACCACCAGGTGTATTTTAATATTCCATTTCAGAATTGTGTAAGCCTTGTTTGTGTCAGTTTGGCAACCTTCATCTTTAGGTGGTGCAACAACATGAACAAGCCACATTCGTACATAGTTAATGCCCAAACAATGATTGTTGAATATTCTTTTTTTGTTTTAGCACTTTTCCTGGTCCCATTTGTTTGGATTTGGTTTGACCATTCAGATGATCATAAAGGGAGCTCTTGAAGATATGTTCCACGATATGTTAGCCCTTTGCAAAGAACAAGTTCTTCTTTCAACAATATCCATTGTTTCTTTCAATGCTTCATTTGTCCATTTTTATTGCAACCATTGGAATTTGACAAACCTTTGTTGGTTTTTTTCTTGGCTATGTTTCAAAAATAGGCAACACATTCTCCTTGTCCATTAGTTGATTGAACATGCTATTTTGTCACCTTTGAGGCACAATCAAGTTCATCAACTTTTCACTCCTCCTAGTAGCAACCTTTAAGGAGTTGGGGGTTCATGTTTTGGCCCAACAAGTGGTAGGCCTCCCTCTTTCCTAAACACAACCCAAAAGATGAGAAAATGAATTAGATTTAGATATGTTGTAATTGCATATGTCTATAGTGGTTTAGTAGAATTTATGTGTGTAAAAGTCTTCAAATTAATTCCACATTACAATCACATTTGATGTGGATATGCAGGTCATGGGTATGAAATTAAGTTGTAACAAGGTTGAACTTTATGAAATTCGGTCCTCTTTGCACTCCTTTCAACTCAAATTTTTTTTGGAATAGATTATGCAAAGTAATAATAATGTAAGTATTTTTTTGTACTGCTTTGTGTAAACTTGATCTATCATATATGTTTCTACATTTGGTCTTGGTTCTAGTATTGATAGGTATGTTTGTTTTATTCCTTTGTTTCTTTTTATATTCGTTTTTTGCAATTTTTTATTTATTTTTTACCTTAATTTTTCCTCCTTTACATCATCTACTTTTGCTTTTGAACTTTGACCTATTGTAGTTCTAGGAAGTACAAGTTTTAGTTCATTCTCTATGATATCTAGTAGAGAAGACATATTTTGTAGAAACACAATTGATATAAAAATGAGTTTTCTTGCATAGGTGATTTCAGCTTTGCCCATGTAACTTGTTGTCTTGTTGAACTTTCGAGTAGGAAATGCAAAATCCTCAAGAATAAGCTTGTTGTACTTCTTGGCGAAAATGCAAATTGCTCAAAAATCAACTTGTTGGCTTCTTGTTTGGGTTGGTAGTACATGCTTGTAGGATCCAAAGATTGGATTTAGGTTGTTAATAAATGTGCATGTTTGTGAATGGTCCAAAAATCATATTCAAATTACCTTTGGTGAAGTTTATGCATTGTAAGATTGTTAAGGTTTTTCTTATTAATGTTCAATTGCATGCTTTTAAATGTAACAAACTCACCCCTCTAACCAAACATTTGCCCTTACTCTTGTTGTTGAAATTTTCTTTAAACTGGCCCAAAACACCCCCATAACCATCATAAACCCCCGTTGCTTGTGTTTTTGGAAGGTTGAGAAAATGGACCCAAATCACCTTTAGACCAAACATCCCATTTGGTAAAGATGCGCAATTTATTCCTCTAATCGTTTCATATGGCACCCATAACCAAAGAGCCAAAGTACTACCATACTTCTTTGCCTCTAGTTATGGTTTATTGTATAGATTAAAATGTGCAACTTCACCTTACCATCAAACAAAACCCCACATCACTGTGGTCATAAAATCTTCGCACCAAACTGCTCTTAGCCCCATAACTACACATTAAAATCATCCTTATAGACCAATGGACCAAAGAGACCACTCGAATGTTTTTCATCCAAATGTTCAATTATAAATACTACTGTGATTTGTGCCATTGGCTCAAGTGTGAACTTGTTACAAAATAACATGAACTCAACCTATCAACATTGTCCCACATCCTAAATCCAAATCACAACACAAATTCCATTAAATTTGACTTGTCAAGATCTTTCCAACAACACCAAAGGCACATCACAATTCCTTTTTTCTTGAATTGAATGGTACACATTCAAGTGTTACCACGTCCTCAACTGATTTTTCCTTCCAAAATCTGATTTTTTGGAATTTATTTGAATTTTCAGCGGCAGAAATCACTTAAAAATCAATATCTCCCACATTTTGAATCCAAATCTTACCAAATAAATTCCATTATATCCTGCTCATCAAGATCTTTCCAACAACACCAAAGGCACATTCCAATTCCTCCGAAATTTTTAGCTATGATTTGATTTAATTTTCCTTGAAGAAATCATTCAATATTCAAGAACTTCTGCACCGCAAGTCCAAATGCCATGAAACCAAGCTGATGCACCCCTCCTAAAACAAAACAAAACAAACGACCTTTGTTCAGAGATAAATGTTGTTGAGCGATAGAAAGGCCACCAGCAAACAATCACTGACTGTTCGAACACAGTCCTCTGAACAACTGAGGCTGTGTCTACCCTAGAACAGATTTGAGTTGTCGCTGGTAGAGTTGATCAGCTTGTAGTGGGTTTGTTTAATTAAATGCAACCACCCCTCCTCTTTTCTGGTTACAATTTTGTAAAGGACTTTGAGAAATTGCCTGAAAGGAGCCCTACTTGTGCATTGCACAAGATGTTTTGGATGAAGAGCAGTAAAGTACCTATGATGGTTTGGGGGCAGTAAAATGACTTTGGGCCAGTATTTATGCATAGGATGATAGGCTTGCAAAAGGCGCTACATAGTTTAACGATTACTCTTGATTTGGCCAGATAGAATGATTTTTTTCACAGGATTTGCTGTTAATAATCTCTCACCTTTTGGTATCTTAATTTTTCATTTTTAAGGGTGAGGAAACAATAAGTAAACCATCTTCCATGTGAGAAATATTATTAAAAGCTCAAATACTGAGAATGAGTGGAGTTGCTGTAAGTATATTTGAAAGGCACCTATGTTTATGATTATCCTTGCTAGAAAAGACCTTACATCTGCTCCTTAGGAGTAGGTGGAAAATTATGCCTACTTGTTTGTAGGTGGAAGTTCCCTCCCACACTTAAGGAGTAAGTGTAAGAAACTTTCCCCTCTTATGCCTCAGCCCTCATCCTCTATGTACATTTAGGTTTACATTCATTTAGGTTTATGATAATGTTTGGCTTGTGCTTTATGATGGTAAAATCCACAATTGGGGGACATTCACAAATGCTGGGACAGACCTTGTTCTGGGCCCCAAATGCTCCCATCATGGGGCTCCACCCTACATTGAATTCTCGTCCACCAAAGTCAATCCTTATCGGTACCGGACACCAGGTGACCCCACCTGCCATAGAAACCTCTATAAAATTTCTCATTTTATGCACAGGCGAATTCTCACATGTAATTATGGTCTTACACCAGCCAACAGGGCTGTTCTTGTAGGCAATGCATGTAAGAGCATCTCCAGTAGTGCTCAGTATGTGACTCTGCAAAAGTTTTTTTCACATCCAAGTTTGGTTATTTACTTTTCTGTAACTCCACCCATAAGATTGAAACTACCTAAGTATAGGCAAGTCGGTAAGAAATGTCAGTGAATAGTATTATGTAAGTAATTAGGTTGGGCACTTTGCGGTTGCTAGGTATGTAGATGGCTCTAACCTTAGAGTCTGGAGTGTTTGACAGAGATGAGGAAGAGAGAGAAAGTGGGGGTGGGGACAAGAAAACAAAGATTTGGAGGAGCTGAAATCGGATGTGTGTTTGAACAAGGAGTAGAGAGGAAGTCTAGAGCCTCGCATCTGCTGTAAGTCGGAAGATCCACCAGGTATGGAAAAAAGCGGGTGAGCTAGCTCCGGCAGATCGAGAATCAACATTTTGTGGAAGCTCAAACTCTTGCAACCAGCAGCTGGTCCACATTGAAGGTCAGCTCATGCTACTGAACTTTCAAGTTCAAGATTGTTAGAATAATGTTCAGAGTCATTCAAATGGGTGCATGCATCAGCAGCTTATATATACGCGCGCACATAGTATACACATGCATGATCTTGGAAGATTCGAAGTAGAAGAAGAAATCAGTGGGGCCTCATGCAGGAGCAGCTGGTTCCCAGCAGGATATATATGTAACCATGTTGTCGAATCTCATGGGCGCTAGATGTTGATCTGGTTCGTTTTACAGGAGCTCTACCTTGCTGACTAGATCCTGGGTGCTGCAGGTCAACATATAATAAGCACGGCAGCTGCTTCTTCGATGCCTGGTCCACATGTGCTGCAAGGTCCTGCAATGAAGAATGTGCATGTTTGCTTCCTGCTCTCGGTCTCTCTAGTGGCTGCATCTCTCCAGCTGCTGATCTACACTGAATCTGCAGTCTGTGAAGCAGTTTCAGCAGAAGGTTCAAATCCCAACTCTAGTGTACTACTGGGTGCATGCAGTTTTGGTTATAGTACTGTGCCATGAGCAGCAGCTAGCTTGTGTTCAAAATGCCATGACTCTTGTAATTTCCTTGATCTGCTGCTGCAATTCCTCACTGTTTGTGGATTAATCAACTTTGCTAATTAAATATTTCTCCTCTGTAATTGCACCCAAGAACAATTAAGTGGATCATGTAATTGCTAATTATGACCGGCATGCAGTTTGTTGCTCACATTGTGAGCTGTTGTAATCTGCTTCTTTCTCAGGTGATGCATTCCAAACAATTCTGCAGAAAATGAACCACCGATATGCCTACAACACCACAGACCCATGTGCCTGGAATTCGCAAGTGGTCCAATGCACACCTACTGGATCCATCATTGGCTTGTGAGTTCTCCATCTCTTTCTTCACTATGTTTAATGCCAGCAGCCTCAACCTCTGTACCAGAAAACTTACCTGTTATAGGGAGAAGATCCATCTCACTCTTAAGGAGTTGTAAGAACCCACCCATTCCTATGCTTTGTGATCAATCTGCACATGTATGGGGAAGGTGCTGATGTCAGGGCATTACAGCCTTGAAACTGAGGGTGGAACCCAAGGTCCAAGGAATAATGACCTGACATCGTTGCCAACACCTTCCCCTAGGCTAGGTAATAACTGACGCGGTTGTCAGCTCTACAGCTGACATGGGCTGGGATACCTTCACAGTTGAGGTCCCATCCCAACAAAACACCCCTGTTCCGAGGCAGTTGTATGTGAAATCTCCCTGTGCTAGCCTGGAGGCAGAAATTGTGCTTGAAGAGGTCCCCCAAATTCGGTCAAGGTTCCATCCCAACAAAGTGCTCCTGCTCTAGAGAAGTTACATGAAATCTCCCTGTGCTAGCCTGGAGCAGGAAATTGTGCTTGGGATGTCCCCCAAATTACATGCTGCAATTTTCAGCCAAGGTTGTTAGGTTTAGGTTCATCACCTTTGCATCATGCTTTGCTATGGGTAAAGGCCACATGTGGGGAACATCCCAAAATGTGGGATTGGGCTCAGCTACCAACTCATCATCCTAGGCCCCTTATTTTGGGAATGATCCCATCCTGGGCTTTACACTTGATCTCCTTCTACCTTCCTGTTGTCTTTGATGATCTCCCTCTTCTTTATGTAATGTTGAGGAAGACAGCATGTTGTACCCAAGTCTTGGACAGTTATTGCAGGTCTTAGAACACAAACTTAGTAAGTACGCGAATGTTTGACATTGACCTCCACCACTGCTGGGATCTGATGAAGGTGGGTATGTTATGGTAGCTGGCCACTTTGTCCATACTGAAAGACCTAGCAGAAATTTGCTAGTATATTTGTAGGATCGTTATAAGCAGAAATTTTCCTCCATCCAGCAGAGGAATATTTCATTTTGCAGGAGGGCTTTTCCATTTTGAAAACTTTCTGTGGCAGTCTTTACACCAGGTAAAGCACTCAGGCAAGGTCATTACTGAAATCAGACCTGCCCTTTGCTACCACCTGGTGTGGGCCTTTATTATGGTGATGCCCTTGCCCTTGAGCTTTACCCTACACTCCGAGCTCTGGCTGATTTTTCAGTGTTAGGAGGAGGCCAGCTTACATCCGTGAACAAAGCCTCTTTTACGTGTAGTAAGCTAATTAAGTTGCCTCTGTACCTAGTAGTGGCCACCTTGTGACCTACACAATATTCCTCATGGTTTACAAATGTTAATTCGTGGTATTAACATCTGTAGCTGATCCTCGATGGGGCATCCCCAAAATGCTCGGTTGTAGGTCAGCCACACCATCTGAACCTAGGTCCCTTATTTCAGAAAACGCACCCACCCTGGGCAATGCCCTACACATTACATAGACGATAACAGGACATGTGTGTGCCTCCCATAGTTCTTAGTCAAACTGCTCCTACCAGATTCTGTTGTATTTTAGGGATGCGGTCTCCTGTCTCCTCTCTTTTAATGTTGAAGGCTGATACATTTTTTGGAAGATCTGGAATCTCCTTGTGGTGGGGCCATATCTTAAAATTCTATTTAACTGAACTTATATCCTAAGTACATGGAGAAGTTCACAATAGTTTCAATGATACAGCTAGATATAACTATGCTAAATCACAGGAAAGGAATGAACTGTCTTCATAACAACTTTCTTTCCCTGAAGGTGTTCTGCAAAAGTGCTAATAGCTAATAACATCCAGCTTGATATCGTCTTGGTGGGTTGGGTGTTGCACAGAAATTTCAGCAACATGGGCTTGTCAGGACCCATTCCACCGGAGATCGGTCTGTTTCCATCCCTTGAAACATTAGATTTCAGCAACTATCCAACTAATTCCCCAAGTTGTACAGGTCCTTGCAACAGTGTCCTGGGGCCTATTCCCAAAGAACTTGGCAACCTTGCAAACCTTCAAATCCTGTAAGATCTACCTCATCCAGCTATTACACCCTGTCCTCATTCCTTAATCTCTCTTTCCTTGGATGGTTGGATCATACAAAAATCCTTCATATCTTAGTCTAGGAGATCAAGAGAATAAAAGGTTTATGTGTAGGCAAGGCCCTAGTAAGAGGGCATTACTGGAGTAAGCGCCTGTGCACAAAGCAACAGCTAAGTGTTCAGACCTGATTGTGGTAATGCCCTCATCTACTTGGCTTACCCAGTGCAAAGAAAGAGGCCCACAGACAACATGAAACAGGACAGATGTAGAATCAGTGGTTGAGATAAACATGTATGCCTTTATGAACCTGCCTGATAAAAAGCATGAAATTCACAATGTGTCAAAACTCTCCTGGAGACGAAATATACATTCCCTACTGTGCAGGTAAATTACACCAGATAGACATGCCTCCCTACACAAATTCTTTTTCTAAATGCTTTATGGGGTTGGAAGCACTGGGATTTGCTAGGCTTATTGGCTCTGATCACAACAATTCTGTGAGCATACTTCAGGAGATTAATGAAAACACTATCATAGCTCCCAGGCAAGAAGGGTTAGAGGAAACAGAGGAGGAGTCCATAAGAATCTCACATACCTGGATAGCACTAGATATTGAACTATTTTGAAGAATTAGCTCATGAATGTGTTTTGCATTGGTGTCCCTCAGACTGATCGAAGAGAAATGGTTGTGACTAAACTCACATTGACATGTGGATAACAATAAATATGTTGAGAATTCTAAAGTTGAGTACGGATTCTGTTCTGGTAAGATGGGTGAGCAACCAAGAATACTCTTCATATAGAGAAAGCTCATTAGCTCTTAAAAGAATTGAATTCCTATGGCAAGAAGAAAGAGACCTTTTCAGATGGCTGGAGATTGGGAAAGCTTTTTATTTGCAGAGCAAACAACAAGGGTCTCTGTGCTGGATTTATATTAGTGGCTACCAACCACTGTTGTACAACTTAGTTGCCATTTTCCTTATGTGCCACATTTAGCACCTGGGCATTCTTAATCAAGCTGTATCTACTCTACGTAATTCAAATTCCTTTATCCAAGCTAAAGTAACCTAGAAGTTTGAGATGTATTACTAGCTTTTAAACAACAGAGCTGCATGATCATGATAGATTCATAGAAGACTTTGTGATGTGTGCAGGCTCTTGAGCAGGAGCACTTTATCTCAACTGTTTCCACCTCCAGTTCTGAATCTCGTGAACCTAATTGAACTGTAAGTGACTCAGGCAGAGACTAAAATTTCACTTTCCATGTCCAAACTGCACACATTCATGATAGAACTGTCATCTATTGCAGTGTCAAAATTGAGTGCAGAATCATGTACTGGTGTGCAAATTTCTGGGAGCGGCACGGTAAGCATAAACTTTGAACATGCTACATGATCTCAATTCCAGACAAGGCTATCAAGTTTTCAACTTCAGTCTTTGTATATGGCATTTGCCAAGATGGTCACTTCAAACAATTGTCAATTAATATGTTGATCATGTGCAGGAAAATTGATAATTGTAATTTGTCAGGTCCCATTCCACCTGAAATTTCAAACTTGAG
>Ga0209611_10006251_pt1 | contig 19611 bp, 20 predicted proteins | sample S1TSphgellanicum_3_FD_187693 | JGI IMG/M metagenome (GOLD analysis project Ga0209611, IMG submission 187693) | Host-associated microbial communities from peat moss isolated from Minnesota, USA - S1T2_Fc - Sphagnum magellanicum MG (SPAdes) (version 2) | ecosystem: Host-associated > Plants > Peat... | reverse complement strand
GATTTCGTTCATGTGAGAACCTGAGATCAGTTTTTAGTCCGATTCTCACATGTAATGGTGTCAATCGATTTTCATTGTGAGAACCGGGTTGAGAATCGAGTTGAAAACCAGGTGAACATTTGAGAACCATCCAACACTGGTCTAAAAGACCATCAAGAAAGAAAATAAAATGAAAAGAGATGAAATGACGAAGAAAGAAAATAAACATAAGGTTTGGTTTAAAGGTTTAGTTTAAGCCTCGAGTGTGAATTTCATCAAAACAACAATATTTTATTACAATAACATGGGTCCCCCAGAGTTGGAAATTGGCCTCCCAAGTTTATAGATATCGTTTTTTTTTTTTGCGGGACCAAGGGCCATAAAGTGGTAGATTAAAAAAAATTGTTTTCTTTTTCAGCCTTGACTCCTAGTGTAAGACACTTGGGGGCTGATTTCAGCGATTGCACGAATAAGAATCCTCGATTTTTGAGTTCAACCTTAGCCTTGACTCCCAGTGTAAAGTGGGCATAACCTTTTTTCCAACCCCACCTCATAGAACTGAAACTGGGGATGCAAGTACGTTGGAAACTACTTAGTAACAACCCACGTGGACCAATCAAACCATCTACCCAATCAGAAACAGGGAGCAGTCAAGAAAAATGATTTGACTGTGTTTATTAGACTGTTCCAGGGCTCTGGAAAAGCTGTGCATTTCCAAAAGGGTCCCAGCAGTCGTCCAGTGTGAACCTCATCCAATCCACCGGATTCAACTTATGAACTTTTCATCCAAGAATTCCAGTGCGGTGTTACACATCCTGAGAGTTGGTGGGTTGGTGGAAATGTTCTAAAAAAATGGATACCAGAGCCACAGTGAACCAGCACCCACCAGCACACCATCCATTGGATGCCGGTTATTACGCAATTGTGGATGAATGTCAACTGAGTTTATATTTGGTTTCACCTTGGTAACCAATTTTGTAGGAAATAGGTCTCATATATAGGTAGATAGGTAGGAAACTAGGTAATTACTAGGTCAGTAAATGGTTTATACATAGGTAAGGGCTGTTTTTACTACCTACCTACTAACAACCTGTTTGTGGGTTGTTAGTAGGTAGGTAGTAAAAAAACAGAACTGAGCTAACCACCATGGTTAGCCAGGCAACTGGAACTCAACAGAAAACTGTTTCCCGACCACTTACCATTCATCCTTGGGGGTGTGCTGGTGGGTGCTGGTTCACTGTGGCCATATACCAGGAACCCCATGGTATCTCCAAAACCTACATTCAAACTCTTTTTTGGGGTACTAAGCCGGTGACCGAACACTTAAGTGCTCAGGGCAGGTTGAATCCAAGGGGAGCCCTCCATTGTTTCTGGTGTCCAAATAAAATTAATAATCGTCAAAACTGGCATAGAATTGAGAAACTTATGGCCCCCCAAAATAGATGGGTCAAGAACTCAAAAAAACAAACCACTAAACATTACAAAAGCTGTGGTTCCCAAACACCCAAAAAGTTCCTTGTATATTGCTCTGTTGTCATTAGAGTTCTAGAATGATTTGTAGAACTTCAGGTGGCACTCCTATAACACTTTAAATCGTTTAAAATGAATAAAAAAAAAAAAAGTTATGAGGTTTGAAAGTAGGAGGGGTCAAAATGACGAAAAATGAAAAAAAAAAACCTTATTTTGCAATTCAAAAAAATCTATTTTCTTTACTGCTCTTTTTTGGCTGGTCGTTTGGCTTTGCATTTCAAAGATGATTTGTACAGCTTGAGAAGGCGCTCCTATAAAAATCACTCAAAATGGAGAAAATTTGAGAAAGATCTGCCAAAGTGTTCAGTCATAGGCAGGCGATTGGTGATGGGCCAGTTTACCCTAATTTAGAACCAAATCCAAAATTCTAGAATCCAAAACACATAAAATATCACTAAAATTGTGTTGTAGTACCTACCCAGGTAGCGATGGAGAGGGGATTTCCAATATTTTATTGGATATGAGTCCATGTGCCAAAAGACTAGGGATTGGATTTGGGGGGCACTCTTCCCCATGCCACCACCCAAAGGATTTGGCTTTGGGTGCACTCTTCCCCATGGCCACCCACCCCCACAATAGTACTGAGAGGCATGCAAAGAGATTGGAGTTTAACTTATATGCATGAGAAAATTTTCAGGGTGCATTTGACACTTGTTGCAAGAAGGATTATTATACGGTGGCATGAATTTGGAAGAAACAAAATCATTTTTTAATATTTTATTTTCGTCTTTAATGGATGATGCATGGAATGCCCAATGCATGCATGATGGCCATCATAGGTTTGCAATGGGTATAATGACATGAAGACAAATAAGAGATGGGATGATGGGTTTATGAATCTTGGTGGCCTTGCCTACTACCAATGCAAGGATATTGTTGTGTTTAGATTCATTATAGAGTATAGTAGCTTAAGGGATTTTGACCCCTATGTAATAGATCTATTTTTATATTATGATTTTTTGAAAGATGATATTTTGGCTTGTGTTGAAACTTGAGATTAATCATAGAGTTATAATATCATGAAGGATTTTGGTTTCTTTTAGAGGATTTTTGGAAGATTAAATTTTTGCACCATGAAATATTTCACTTGTTTAACACTTGTTTGCTAAAGATTTATTTATTTTAGAAAATGAGGTTCGAAAATCCATTAGTTGAGGAATAAGTTCCTAAAATACACTTTGTGTTGTGTATTTTGGAATAGTAATCCAAAGGTTGGGACAATAGATCTCAAGTTGGGAGTTTGATTCATTGTTTTTGGTGGTTCTTGGGGTACCTCTTCCAAGCTTTAATTACGACATTTCACTTTTTAAAACCCATTTATGTGGATATTAAAAGACAAATTAACATGTGGCTTATAATATTTATGTTATGAATATGAAAATAATTTAATTATCTATCTCTTTGAAGCTTTTCTATTTAACCTTTTGTTTCTTTGCACATTTACATGCACATCAAAGATTTGACATAAATTAATGATGAACTATTGAAAATCATGTGGGAACATACCAAGGGGGGGGGGAAAAAAAAAAAGGGATTTTGCTCAGTTTGGAACTTTCCCCCAAAGAAGAAGGGCATGACACTCATATCAATAAAAAATTCTTTGTTTTGGCTAATGTTTGCACATTAAATTCTTGTTAAAAGCTCCTTCTTGCACTTTGCATGTCTACACTAAGACAACATCCCTTGTTGTGCACATACACACACACAAAAGCTTGGGAATAATAAGTACCCCGAGTTTATAATGGGGATATTAGCCCAGGCCAAAAATGGTGATGAACTGTTTTGGAAATAGAAATTTCATATAGCCAATGGGAAGGCTCAGCATGCACTCAAAGTGCCTTGTTTTATTTTCATTTAAGTTTTGGGTCAGAGGGAAGGGTTGGGGGGATTTTTTTCATTTTTCCTTTGTTCCCAACATGTTCGCTTCAAGTTCCCAATGGGTTCCCAATAGCACCTTGATTTAATCCGATATGTTTTGCCCAAAGTCATCCCCTTCTCACGTATATAGGTGGGCCAAAGGGAGATGCACTTCAACTTTCCATAGAATCTTCTATTTTAGGGGAGCCTCCATAGTTTCAACTTTTTTTTGGCAATGGGCCAATCAAATTGACTCATTGCACCAAAATTAAAAAAAAGGTTGGACTTATGAGGCATCCCCAACTAATTAATATAAAACAGAAATATAAGTACCCCCAGTTTGAGACCACTGAATTTGATGTGTAGAAAACATGGGGAAAAAAAAGGATCATCATGATGCACCAGTTGAAACAGAACAAAAGCCTCAGGATGAAGCTCTTGAAGGTTAGAGACATGAGGAAAATGCATGTGAGGAGTGAAGAGTAGGAGAAGTAGGAGAAAGAAGGAAGAAGAAGAAGAAGAGATGGCATGATGGGTCCATGAATCGGCAGCGAAAAATAAGAAGAAGAAGAGATGATGGATGATGGGGTTTGATGTAGCACCCGGAACAGTGAAATTTTGAGGTGGAGAGGGATCTGTGTGAAGAGAGATGCAGGAAAGATGCAATCATAATGCATGAGGCAGCGAGGAAGAAGAAGAGGAAGATGATGAAGCAGAAGAAGACGAAGAAGAAGAGATGTATGATGGATCCATGAATCATGATGATGATGCAACTGTGGACATAAGAAATAGGGAAGAAGAGCGGGCAGGAGCAGGAGGAGAAGCAGAGGAGCAGCAGGAGGAAGGACAAGAGTTTATTCTGTTCTTGTCGCCAGGATCATGGCATGCAGGAAAACATCATCAACAGTGCAACACAATGTGGTGGTGGGGTCCTCGACTCCTCCCTCGCCGCAGAAAGCAGTGAAGTCCGTTCCCCGCAACAAGAAGAAACCCGGAAAGAAAAAAACAAACAAAAAAACAAATCAAAACCAATAAATAAAACAAAAGAAGCCAAATGAAAGGAAAATCCTCCGCTCCAGATTCCATGGCGATGTGCGGCAGAGTAGAAGGACCGGCGTGGCGCTCTCATGGCTGCACGTTGTTGCTTGCTAACTATTCCACAAAATGGCTCTCTTACGGTCCGTCCCGTATTTGTACTTCTCGCACTTTTATCTCGGGGCCGTTTCGCTCCGTGCTTCTTCCTCGCTTATCGGAAGCGAGAATCGAGGACGGCCTGGAGATCGAGATCGAGACAGAAGAGACAGATAGGGCTCCATCAACTTGGTCGTAAGAATCGCGTATCGGTCAAGGATGCGAGGTTCCGGTGATGTCCGTTTGTGTGGCGATTGCGACGGGATTGCAGCGGCGGCAGCAGCAAGTCACGGAAGAAGATTCGGATGATCAGCTTCTGCTTCTTCTTCTTCTTTTTGGGAAGGGATTTGTGGTCTAGGTTTTTCTCTGTTTGTGCGCGCGTAGTAGATACCTCTCGACTCTGTCAGAGAGAGTGAGCTTTCCTGGTGGCTGGATTGCTATGGCGGTGGAGTGAGAAACGCAACGCCAGTTTTTGTCGTGCCGTGATGATGTAGCAGCAGCATCTTTGAGTGCAGGTACCTCAGAAAAAAAACTTTTCTCGGTTTTCTCTGGACTCTATCTCTCGCGCTGTCTGCTTTCCAGTCGTGGATCTTTGTGCCTGAAGAAACTCTCGAGACGGACAATTTCCGTGGTTTCCATTTGCGGGGAATCGAGCGAGGAGTGCTTTCTATTGTCTGCATCGTTTCTCTCTCTCTCTCTCTCTCTCTCTCTCTCAGAGGTAGCGTCGCCAGGTCCTTGTGGACTTTGATTGCTTCTTTGCGTTTTGATGTCGTGATGTCGCTAACTGAGTACTTAACTGCCGCGGAAAAGAAGGAGCTTGTTTAGAGGATCATGATAGCTTTGCTTCTTTGATTTGTCTCCTTGCTGCAGCTGCTTGCTTTTTGAATCTCCTTGCTTGGTTCCTTGGTTGTTGTAGTTCAGAAACGTCTAGTTTTCATGTAGATTGCCGCAAGTGCAAAGTTGTCACCTCTCTCGCCACCTCTCTCTTTTTTGTAGTTTTTTTATTGTTGTTGCATGTTTGTTCACTCATGAGCTGCTCCTCCTTGGGGGAGTGTGTACTTTCTGCAGGAGTTCAGTCGTCTTCTTCAACTTGGCAAGGGGGGATTGCAAAGACAGTGGATTGAATTTTGAGGAAGTTCTTGCAGTGTGTGTTAGGGTTAGAGGATCATTAGCCAAGCACATAAGGTTAGAGCATCAGGAGCCAAACCCAGAGAGTAGAAGATGGATTCCTGTAATTGTGTGGAGCCGCAATGGCCAGTAGACGATCTCTTGATGCGCTACCAGTATATCTCTGATTTCTTCATAGCCTTGGCATACTTCTCCATACCTCTGGAACTCATCTATTTTGTGAAGAAATCATCCATATTCCCCTACAGATGGGTGCTGGTACAGTTTGGTGCCTTCATAGTTCTGTGCGGTGCGACACATTTCATCAACCTTTGGACCTACACAGCGCACTCAAGAGCTGTTGCTGTTGTGTTGACAGTGGCAAAGATATTCACTGCTGTTGTTTCATGCGCCACTGCGCTCATGCTTGTGCACATCATCCCTGATCTCCTCAGTGTGAAGACACGTGAGCTTTTCTTGAAAAACAAGGCTGCGGAGCTTGATAGAGAGATGGGATTGATCCGCACACAAGAAGAAACTGGTCGTCATGTGCGTATGCTGACTCATGAGATTCGCAGCACTCTTGATAAGAACACCATCCTAAAGACTACACTTGTGGAGTTAGGAAAGACACTTGCACTTGAAGAATGTAATCTATGGATGCCAACAAGGGAAGGACAAGACTTGCAGCTCTCTCACACTCTCAGACAATCAGACACTGGACCTGTCACTGTTCCCATTCATCACACCACCATCAAGCAAGTGTTTAGTAGTAATCGTGCAGTTGTTATCTCACCAAACAGCCCTGTTTGCATTAGTAGGTTGAGACAAGGCAAGTACACTATTGGAGATGTTGTCGCTGTTCGTGTGCCACTCCTCCATTGGAAAAACTTTCATTCTGGAGATTGGCCAGATATGGGAAAGCGACCATTTGCATTACTTGTTCTGATGTTACCATCTGATAGTGCTCGTAGGTGGCATGTCTATGAACTTGAGCTTGTGGAGGTTGTGGCTGATCAGGTAAAGTTTTTCAGCTCTTTGGATAATTGTTGTTCTTGACTATTTCCTGAGTTTCATGCAGGTATGGAAGTTGTAGTTTGTGATGGAGTATTTGTTGCAAAGATCTATCAGTCAGCATGGTTGTGAAAGTCAGGGTTCTGATATTGAAGCTGGTTTTTTCTGCAGGTAGCAGTGGCACTATCACATGCTGCGATACTGGAGGAATCAATGGAGGCACGTGATCTCCTTATGGAACAGAATGTGCAACTTGATAATGCGCGTCGGGAAGCAGAAACTGCCATTTGTGCTCGGAATGATTTTTTGGCAGTCATGAACCATGAAATGCGGACTCCCATGCATGCCATCATTGCACTGTCTTCTCTCTTGCAGGAAACAGAGTTGACACCAGAACAACGTTACATGGTGGATACAGTTCTTAAAAGTAGTAACCTCTTAGCCACTCTGATCAATGATGTGTTGGACCTTTCCCGTTTGGAAGATGGGAGCTTGGAGTTGGACATGAACACTTTCAAGCTACCTCAGGTTTTGAAGGATGTAAGTCACAAATCTGTTTTTGGGTCACAGATTAAGATTGACATCATGCTGGCAAAGAGTACAGCAGGAAATGACTTTGGTGTCTTTCACAGTTCAAGATTTTCAATCTGATTAATCTGCCTGTAATTGTTGGGTGGTGTGCAGGTTGTGAATTTAGTGAAGCCAATTACATCCTTGAAGAAGCTCCAAGTCTTGCTCAACTTATCACCAGAGATTCCAGAGTTTGTTGTCGGTGATGAAAAACGGCTAATGCAGACGGCTCTAAATGTGGTTGGCAATGCTGTCAAGTTCACAAAAGAGGGCAGCATCTCTATCAAAGTTTGTCTAGAGAGACCAGACTATCCAATGGATCCTTTGATGCTAGAGTTCCATCCTGTACAGGGCGAGCATCACCGCTACATCAGGGTAGAGGTGTGGTTCTGCTCATCTTTTTTGTTCTGGAATTCTTGTTGTCTCATTTGATCAGAGTTGTGGAGTGCAGAAGATTTTCTGCGAGACAAGAGATGAAAACCATCACCGATGCCTATCAGTATGTGATGATGAATGCTATGTTGAATTGTTCAAGGTTCTCCTTGTTGAACTGTGTGCTATGGGGGGCAGGTTCGGGACACTGGTGTGGGTCTCAATCCTCAAGACATTCCAAAGCTGTTCAACAAGTTTTTGCAAGCAGACTCAACCACCACTAGGAACTATGGTGGTACAGGCCTTGGTTTGGCAATTTGCAAGAGGTATGTATGATCATAACTAGTTCATCAACAGATATACAACCATTCCTTAGTTTGTTCTAGTTTTTGTGGTTTTTCCTCTTTTTCCCTATTTGTTGATATGTTGTCAGCAAAATCTGTATAGAAATCTATATGGCCTTCTTGTTGGGTCATCTCTCATTCTATTGAGGCTGATGCTGATCTGAAGTATGGAGAAGTGCTCAGTCCTTTGTAAGAAACTTATAAAGAGAATGAGAGAGAAAGACAAGCAGATTCTGTTGTTTCGTGATGCTAAAGACTTTTCAAAAATGTTGCAGTTTGTTGAGATGTAGAGTGGGTGGTTCATTATCCATGGTGCAGGTTTGTGAATTTGATGGATGGCCATATATGGGTAGAGAGTGAAGGTTTTGGGAAGGGGACGCTTGTCACGTTTATTGTGAAGCTTGGCCTGCCAGAGAAGATAAATGAGCTGGACCGCCACATGACAACAGCAGTGCAACCCGGCCATCAGCGCACTGACTTCAGTGGTGTCAGAATTCTAGTTACCGATGACAATGGGTAAGCTTGCTTTACTTGAATCTCCTTGTCTTCTGTTTTGTCAAAGACACTACTGTGGATGGTGTGATGCATTTGTTCTCGTAATATAGTGAGTTCTTTTGCTGATTTTTGTGTTGTTCTTAACAGAGTGAACCGAATGGTGACAAGGGGCTTGCTGATGCGGCTTGGCTGTGAGGTCACAGTTGTCAGCTCTGGTCGGGAATGTTTGCAAGCTATTTCTCAGCCAGGCCAGTTGTTCCAGGTTCTATTACTGGATGTTTGTATGCCTGAGATGGATGGGTACGAAGTTGCCATTCGCATTCAAGAAAAGTTTGCCCGGCATGAGCGGCCATTGCTTGTGGCTCTCACTGCCAACACAGACAGGGCAACCCGGGAACGGTGTTTGAGTTTGGGCATGGACCGGGTGATTCTGAAGCCCATCTCACTTGAGAAGATGCGAGTGGTGCTGACAGAGCTTTTGGATGCACCTCCAAGATAAAGTTAATGGATTGTGCTTATTCCATCTGACTTAAAAACCCTTCTGTTGATCCTCGGTGAGAGATTCAACCTGGTTTGGATCTTTCACCGACACTCAACAGTGGGGGCATGCATCAGGTGAAAGGAAAATCCTTCAATTTTGTATTTCCCTCCAGGAAGTGCAGATAACCCGAGGACATGACTTATGCAAGTGGCTTTCAATATAGATCTTCCTGCTAACTTTTCAGCTGGTGACAGAAAAGCACCAGTCTCTTGATGAGATGGTGGTGTATAGCAAGACAGTAAAACTCAAAGCTGCTACTACTGCTGCTTGGCGGTTAGGATTTTTCGTTGTCAGGCTGGATAACTTATGGTTCATGTAGGACAATGTGTTCATTACAGTTGAATCAAGGTTCCGTTGAGTAAGCAAAGAATTTGATGACTCTAATCATGTCATCTGATGATGGTGCAAACAGATAGCAGAAATGCTGGACAGTTCCTACATGCACAGCGGATGTCTTGTACCTAATGTTCTTGAGGGTGTTGCTGATTCTAATCCTTTTTCAGTTCAGATCACTTCAAGAGGCTTTTTTCCTGTATGAAATTGATGATCATGGCCAGGAGCTGCTGGATGGGTTCTATAACATTCAGTTGTTTAGTGTTGGCTTTTACTTAAGATGGTGGCACAGAAGCTCTTAATAGGGGTCAAGAGACTCATGTTGAACTTTTGGTTTCATGCCAAAAGAAAAAAATTCCACCAGTAGAGGAGAGCTCATTCTTCGAATCTCCAAGTTTCCAATGGAAGCATAACATTCTTCCAAGTTTTGTAAGGCTGCATAAGAGGAGTTGAGTACTCCAATTGCATGATTGACATTTTTGATGAGTTGTTTTCCTTTTCCGTTCTTTTCTTTTGCATTGCATGCAAGTTTTGTGCATCTCAAGATTTCAATTGAAGGTATAGGGTTGATTCGCTTTTTAATTTGTTTGCCATCACGTGGTGCCATTGAAAGTCCCCATAGATTTTCAACTCAAAGTTGTTCCTTTCTAGTCCAAGCAATAGCATTGCACACTTGCACACTTGCACACGTGCTCACATCTCCCCTTTCTAATTGCTCCCCATTTTTTAGCGTTGCAACTCTAGTGCACATGAAACTTCATCTTAGATTTGACCTTAAAGGTCTTATAACAAATCTTGTGTCTTCCAAGATAATTGTAGCAACCAAATTCCCTTATGCACAATAAATTTGCAACACTAGTGCACATGAAACTCTATCTTAGATTTGACCTTCAAGGTCTTATGACAAATCTTGTGTCTTCCAAGATAATTGTAGCAACCAAATTCCCTTATGCACAAATAATTTGCAACACTAGTGCACATGAAACTCTATCTTAGATTTGACCTTAAAGGTCTTATGACAAATCTTGTGTCTTCCAAGATAATTGTTGTAACCAAATTCCCTTATGCACAAATAATTTGCAACACTAGTGCAAATGAAACTCTATCTTAGATTTGACTTTAAAGGTCTTATGACAAATCTTGTGTCTTCCAAGATAATTGTAGTAACCAAATTCCCTTATGCACAATAAATTTGCAACACTAGTGCAAATGAAACTCTATCTTAGATTTGACTTTAAAGGTCTTATGACAAATCTTGTGTCTTCCAAGATAATTGTAGTAACCAAATTCCCTTATGCACAATAAATTCTAGTCCCGAGGTTTGTTTGGTCTCCAAGTTAGATCCAAGATCCCCTTAGGCATAATAAATAATAGGCTTGAAGATTGTTTTGTCTCCCACGTTAGATGCAAGATCTATTTAGCTATTGAAAGAAAGGAGAAATTGTTGTCACTAAAGTTGGATACTTTGCATAAACATATTGGTTGGAGAAAAACAATTGTTACCTCTTCCTAGAATTACTATTGAGGGGATTGGTTTTATAGCATTTATGTTATGGTTGAATTTTACACATGTGTAAGATTGAAAGGCAGTCATTTTTTCTTTTACATATGTAAAAAATGAAAGGATATGTGTTGGCAAACATATTGTATATGTCTTGAGTTTGATCGAGTTTGTTGTTCACCTTGGATCTAAAAAAAGATAGTTCAATTTTTCATAATATTTCATTTTCTAAGTCATGGTCACCCAAATTTTTAATTTGAAAAATGAAGGGACTTGATTTTCATTTTGAAGGTTAAAAACAAACAACCCTAGAAAACATTGGATAGATAGCAACAAGTGAGGGGTGGTTGAAGTAATGCATAATATCATCCTTAATAACATTAGAGTTGTGCTAAGCACTAATTTTTTCTTAAGTGTAATTGAGGTCAATATAATGAACGACCAACATGGTGGTCAATGTGGTGTTCATGTTTATGTCATGAAAGAGTGGCATTAGATTCCAATCTTACTAACTTTGAAACATGTGGGAGTAGGTGCAAATGCAAATAATATATTTATGGTCCTCTACATGAAGTCCACAATTAAATATGAAGGAGTTTTAAATGAATGGCTTGGCTCCAAGTGGGTGTGCCTTAGTTGTGATAGAGAGTTTGTGTTCCAAGGGGTTCACATTGGTAACTTCACATTCAAATTCAATGTTGTTCTTTTTCTAATTGGTGTGCATTGCATAACACATTAAATTAATTTGGTAGTTGTTGTCTTGTGCAAACTATCCTTGGGATTTCAAATTGAATCCACATTTTTACAAGTATTTTATTAATTCTTTGCTCACAACCCAAAGAAGTTCTTGGAAATTACTAAACTTGTTGAGACTTTGGAAACCAAAGGCTTTAGGTTGTTGAGGAATGTGAAGGCTTCCTAGATCTCCATGTTGATAGTTAGAAGTTTGTCATGGTTGAATATAAATAAATTTAATTGTGAAAATGCATTTTCACTGTGACAAGCACTAAACAAAATCTTGTCCTTTGCAACCAAGAAATCAATGACTTTATGTATTAAACAACTATATCATTGATTGTAATTATAGAATATTATTTCAAATCTTATAATGTATGTGTGAAAATATATTAATAATGCATTTGACTAATACATGATGACGTGATAATAAAAATGATGATATTATTTTTCCATTGCAAGTTTTTATTCATATGGCATCCATGATTGATAACTAAGTGACATGAACGTTCAAGATATCACTTCAAAACATGACCAAGATAAAATCATTTCAAATATAACTAAAAAATGATTATGCAAATGACATGGATAAAATGACAATGTGATCATAGAATCACTTTATAATGTTTAAAAAATGACTATAAATCATTTAATATGAATATAGATAGACACAAAGAACTATGGCATGTAAGGAATTGATTTCAATTAATATCTATATATGTACACATAATATAAGAGCTTTTACTACAATTTTAAAAAATACTTGATATATAATCCATTTAAAAATATTTTATGTGAATAAATAAATTATTATCCATTGAATATGATAAAAATATGAGTAAGATGTGAGAAATATAAAATTTATTTGTATGTTAAGCTTTTATCATAAATTTAAGTAAAAAATTTATATACTATATGTATATAAAAAAATAAATTTATTTTACATGTGTAAAAATGAATAAAAATAAAATAATATCTTGATATTAATTAATATTTTAAAAAATTAATTAAAATATTTAAACTAAATTCATACATCATTTTTAATAAAATTAATATTAAAAAATTCTAAATCAAATTTTAAATATAATTGATTCTATACTGTCAGGGCCGTTTCCAAATTGCTCTGATTGAAGTTTTTTGCTTATGTATTGCAATATTTTGTATGTTCCAAGTTGCTCACATCAATTGGATTTGGTTGTTGGGGTTGGATGCTTGAAAGTTGGGTTAGGTGTTGCAATCATTGTGTGGGTGTAGCAGTCCTTTGTTGCATTGTAGAGGGCAAGACCCTTGTGGTTGAATTTCAATTCCCCCAAGGGAGAATGATCATTGGTTGGTATGATTAATTTATTCATTATTATTTTTTGGGGCCTTTGTTTTCTTGTTATGGTTGAATTTGTTGTTATGCTCTAACCATGTGACATCAGATTTGACCATAACAAAACTCAATATGCAGTTTTTATTCAGACATGTAAATTTGTTTGATCACCATAGCTACAAAATTCAAAGTTGAACTATTACCAATAATTTTAAATGCAAAATGAGAGATCAAATGTTCAATAATTGTGAAAAAAAGTAGCCAAATAATCTTCATTGGAGAAAAATCAATTGCCTAAATGTTATACAAAGATATGAATGTAGCCTGATATTTCTTCATTAAAAAATTAGTTTATGACAAAATAATAAGCTCCACCTTGCAATTGAGGGTAGCCTAGAATTAGGACTTTCAATGCTCTGAAAAAAAAACCCTCGACAATAGAGTTATCCGTAAAGTCAGGCAACTAGGGGGCATAATAGGGCATCAAACACATAACTGGGAATGAAAATTTTAGAAATGGAAATAACTGGGACCCAAACTAGTTTACCCACCAATTTTGGTAGTAAACTGAGTTTCATCCTGTGTTTCCTTTTTCCCGAGCGCCTGCACTGCTGCTACATATATTTCACTTCTGCCACCTATACTAATACTATAATTACTCTGGAACTTTGTGCATTAAATGCCAAGTTTAAGCATTTCATACTTGGATTTAATAAAATCTCCTTACTTTGCGGATACCATTGAAAGAGGGGATAGGGGGCGAAAGCAGAGGAGATAGGGGGTGAAACAGAGGGTGACTTTACAGATAACTCTAATTAAGGGGAAATAATCAGTAGTCTATGTTAGAAGTGGTAAACACTAGTCCCAGCCCAACACAAGTGTGGACAATGACATGTTCCAATAAGGCCTTATTAGACCCTTTTTTGTATCACTATTGGAAGCCTTAAATAGAAACCTAATTTAATGAGGCTGGTGCCTGAATGGGTTTACAAAAGCAATCGTTAGTTATTGCTGTGAAAGATGCGATAGGTCGATGAAACTGCAACAATATTTCGCACAGCTCCAGTCACAGATGCTATCGTTAAAAGAACGGCTGTCACTATCATTAACCAATGCCATGTACATCGGTACAATGAAAAATTCTTGCCCTTCACCTACAATACCCATAGCCCAAACATAACAAAATTAATGAAAACTTCTGAATATGTTCCATACAATACCCATAGCCCACACATAACAAAATTAGTGAAAACTTCTCAATATGTTTCATACAATACCCATAGCCCACACATAACAAAAATTAGTGAAAACTTCTCAATATGTTCCGTACAATACCCATAGCTCACACATAACAAAGTTAATGAAAACTTTTCAACATGTTCTTCCATGGTCAAGCCCAGTAAAATTAGTTTTTATACAAATGTAATTTATTACAATTCTCTAATGCTACAATCTACTTGTTTCCATATGTAGGGTGGAGATTAATGGATCCAACTAGACAAAAAGTCATCATCCACCTTGATTCCCCCACCCCCCTCTCCAAAAAAAAAAACCTAAACCCTAAAACACCATATTGTGGGACAACCTTCATACCAGAATTTTGTTAATGATTTGAAATTTGGTGGGTTGAAACATGAAATGGGGGAGAGGAGGCGATTTTGTGGGGTTTTTACGTATAGGAGAAAGGCCTGAGTACAGACCCTTTTGTGATTGGAGATCTGTGCCTGAGGCCAGTCCCTCAGGTCAAAAATCACGGAAGGGTCTGTACACATGTCCTTTTCCTACGCAAAGCAGAGCTGGGATTTTTTCACTTTTTAGAAATAGTGACAGGCTGACTGGTACCTTCCACTGGTCAGAAATCCCAGTACAGCCTTGCTGGTACCTTCCACTGCAGAAGATCCCGCTTGCTGAAAATAGGTTTCTTCAAGCAGGTAAGGGAGCTGAAAATACAAAGGAAAATCCCAGGCTGAGCCTTACGGATAGGTAACGTACCTTCAAATACATGTGATGCACCAAGCCAAAGTCGAGAGGAAAGACAATCAAAGCTCCACCGAGTTCAAGAATGTCTCCAAAAAATGGAAACATAGCTCCAAACAAAGTTGCGATGCTAATGAACGTGATGCGTGTGAGGAAGCGAACTAGCATCGTGCGAGCTGACCAATTCCCACCAGCTTGGGGGACATCATTTTGAACATTCCCACTGGGTTTGAGGCTCCTTCTTGCCTTCAAGAACTTCGAGTCAAAGAATTCAAACATCGGCAAAGCATAGATCTACAACAGCACACATAAAACATTGATTCAGTCAGTGACTTACTTCCCAATTAGACTTCAGTCAGTTAGTTAGGGAGCAAGCATGAAAGGAAGTGTTTTTATGAAAGTTGAAACATTCTATGGTTTGATTTCTATAAAACATATTTGATTATATGGACTAGAGGATTTTAGAGCTAACATATTCTACTACAAGTGAGCAAAAATCCCTATTAGATGCGTTCAAGCTTCATGAAGAGCTTGTGAGAAGTTTAGGAGGAGGAACTTGAGAAGCATAAATATATGTATACTCACATGTAAGGTGACAAGGATTTGAAAGAATGCTGCTACTTTGGCGACTGTAACCAACCATTTGGGACCAGTGTTTGACTCCAGTACGAATCCACTCACAACATTACCATAAGCCCAATATGCAATCAATGTGAGCCCTATGACTGGGATGGCACCGACCGTGTACTGAAGTCCAAGAGCTTTGTAAATATTTCGCGCCGTGGGTGGCCTCACATTAGCCTGCAGCACATACACACACAAACAAGAAGATTTCAACAACTTCAAAGTTTTGAGTTTTTGTATTTTAGCTGAGAGTGCAATGATTCTCAAACTTGGCAATTGATCAGCTCTGATCAAGTTGCAAAACCTAGTTCAACAATATGACATCATGAAAAATTCGAATATGATTTCTAAAACTACATCACCCCAAGTGGGATATAATGCTCAAATGACCTGCAATTCCGGGAGAATGGCGGTGTTGAATGCAAAGCCAACAATGGACAGAGCTCCCATTGCACTGAACCATTTGTCAGCTTTGGTGCCAACAATTGAATAGTCCCTTGCTACTCCAGATTTCACACCTGCAACAAGTTCAACATATGTCAAGCAAAATTCCGAGAATACATGCTGCCAAATGATTGATTAGCTTCAAGTCTAGTTGTAATTCCAGAGTTGCAATCCTCATGCACTTGCTCAGCCTCTAAGATCAATATGGGGTGAATTGCAGCTCAGGTGTAGGAGTCGATTTCTTTTCTTACACTAATTTCAAATCGATCCACATTGAATTGTTCATCTATCTGTGTACATAACTGTGTTAGGGAATTGACTAGTGGAGCGAACATGTGTAGGCGAGGAAAGAAATTGATCCGTTTAGTACCGTCCTTGATGGAAATGCCAATGGTTATGAAGGTGATGGTCATAGTGAGGACAAGAGAAATGGTGCTGTAGAGTCGCAACGAATGCAAAGTGGGCACCACAAACGCGAAGACACTATAACAAGCACCAGCTACGGCAACCCACTCCGACAATGAGATCTTGCTCGGATCATCGCTGTAAGAAGAGTAAATTGTCTGTGGCAGCCAAAAATTCAACAATCGAAGATTCAGGTTTAATTTGATGAATCGACTTAGCTCAAGGTGAAACTAAGCTTTAGAAATTTAGATTGAATAGTTACTCCAACATTGATGAATCACAAGCTGCTGCTGATCAACTGGTAAATACATTGTACATGGAAGGACCTGGACTGTAGAATATGTTTCGTAAGATAAATAAACATGTACCTCTAATGTTGTTCCAGCCCATACGAACGTCCCAATACAAAACACGATCAAGACGGTGAATTGCAGTATCCATACCGCTGTGAACATTTTACGACCTGCATGCGGACCCAATAAAACGTCCGAAAGAGTTAGGCAGATGCTCTCATAAAGCCCAAAAACTTGACTAGTACTCATGACAATTCCTCAAACATGAGTACTAATCTTCCCTTCTTTGAACACACATGGACCAATCCTTCACTCTTAGACTTTTCTGAACTTTAACTGGTTGTGCAGAGGATGTTGTAGTACCATAGATGTAGCCGACAAGATCACGAGTTCGAATTTGGCGCTTCCCTCCAGTTTCATGAAGACTACCCAATAAGCAATTGTTGTACAAGAAGGCAGCATTAAGCAGGACCATGATAATGGGCCCAGCTATCCACCCTAAATGTACCATGATGAGTTGAGGATAACTCAAGATGTAACTACTGGAACTGGCAGCTACCAAATTAAATCCCACTATCCACCATGGATCTGCACAACCCAACAACAACAACAACAAATTTACACTTGTATCCAAAACCTCGTCATCAATTTCATCGGTCTTCAGCTAGATAATAATCCCAAGGAATGAATCGTTTCTAGATAATTCAATTTTCTTGTAATTGATGTACTAGAAATTGCATAAAGATCTCTAGCATGTACACACAAGCCAATTAGTACTATATACTAGATTAATTTCTCTGATTGCAAACAAACACTTGAAGGAGGTACAAAAATGTTGATCAAGCAGCTGGGAATTGGATTTTGGTGGAGGTGCCAGGTTTGTTAAAATACCTTGGCCGATCTCATGGGCGGTTGCTGATGAAGGTGGAAGATTCTTCATTTTTCCAGGATTGCTGTCTCCAACTGTAAATGGTAAAGAGTCCCCATCATCTGGAATAGGAGCAACAGCTCCTAAATTTACAACTGAATGATCATTTTCAGCAGGCATTCGGAGAGATCTAGCTCGCTTCATTGAGATGACATGGAGCCCTTGAACACCTCCAGCTCCATTATTGTTCATTGCCATCGATATTCTAGAGTAACCAGAAACTCTGAACTGCCAAAAAAACAAAATACCAAACTTCTTCCGGAGCTGCAATGAATATGGTACTACAATTGTGTGTATGCACCTAGAATTCTAGTATCCAAATGTTTTAAGTACTACACAGCTGATCTGAGCCTCTGACCAAAATTTCCTACCACAATTCAGCTTCTGCAAACAGACCAAAGAAGACAAGTTCCCAAGTGATGTTTGCACTGCTTGTGGCAATTAATATTCTGCAAGGTATCCAAATGAAGTAAAAATTAAGTACACAAAAGCTTCAGCTGATCTTGAATCCTTTTCCTACCCAAGTGGGTTTTTTCTTCTGCAAAAGTTCATGAAATTAACAGAACTCCAGAACTCCAAGTTTATGATCAATGTCCCAGGCTAATTTTTCTAGTGCAACCCATGATCATGAAGTACTTACTTTAAACTGCCCCAGTTGCTCAATTTCCTACCACAAGAGTTGACTACTCTGTTGCAAGATTTGTTAACACTGGACTCTCCCTCTGCAAGCCATGATGGTGTACAAGAGGTAGTACTTGACAGAATGAATTTCTACTTCCGAAATGAAGGGCACAGACTTGGATCTCCTTTTCCTACAACAAAAGCTCTTTGTGCAAACTACGAGTAAGTAGTTCAAGTGACAGTCCCACTTCACAAATGTGCTTAAACCCACTTCACAAATTGCTTGATATATAGTGGCCACTACCAAACCTTTTTTTTTTGGTCTTGCCTACCAAGGCAAGGATATTGTGTGTTTAGATTCATTCTAGAGTATAGTAGATCAAGGGATTTTGGCCCCTAGGTAATAATAGGTCTATTTTTATACTAGGATATTTGAAAGACAATATTTTTGGCTTGCGTTGAAACTTGAGATTAGTCATAGATTTATAATATCTTGAAGGGTTTTGGTTTCTTTTAGAGGATTTTTTAGAAGATTATATTTTTGGATGATGAAATATTTGAGTTTCCATAATTTTTTTCTTTTTCCTTAAGATGCCGGTTTAATGTAAATGACAAGGCCACAATGTGACACTCCCCTTGTTTTTTCTTTTTAATTACTAGTGTGGCCCGTGCCGTTGGCCCGAGTGTTACTGTGTCCTCAACTGATTTTTCCTTCCAAAACCTCATTTTTTGGAATTTATTTGAAATTTTCAGCGCCAGAAATCACTTTAAAAATCAATATCTCCCACGTTTCTGAATCCAAATCTTACCAAATAAATTCCATTAAATCCTACTCATCAAGATCTTTCCATCAACACCAAAGACACATTCCAATTCCCCCCAAAAAAAAAAAAAAGTTAAAATTTAATTTAATTTTCCGTGAAGAAATCATTCAATATTCAAGAACCGCAAGTCCAAACGTCATGGAAAGCTTGGTGCGCGATGGCAAGAGCGGTGGCGGCGAAGGGAGAGCTTGGAGAAGAAGGCAAGCTGTTCCCTTGGTTTGCTTGGTGCGGCCTCGTTTATATCTAAACTATCTGGTATATTCAGAGGCCGGGCCGGTTCTGTCATAAAAAACAACACTGGAATTGCCGCCATAGCAGACAATTCCACTGTGGGGACTTAGTCTGTCTGTGTGCAGAACGCCCTGTCACAGACGGACTAAGTGAATTAATATATTAGATTGTTTTATTAGGTCACCACAGTTCACGTGTCACTATAAACAATAGATATTTGGCTCCCTCCCCTACGTAACACGTACCCATCCCCTAAGGTCACATGATCTAATTACATAATGTAAAGGAAGGAAGTTCCCGGACGGACAGTGGCTACGGAAAGTAGCTAAATATAAGTCGAAGGGTGGGACAATGTGTCATCCGTCCCGTCATCCAGCCGTATGGATGAAATCCGTCTATTTACAGCAAAGCCGCTCGAATCGTCATCCGTCCTGTCATCC
>Ga0209611_10006249_pt1 | contig 19613 bp, 13 predicted proteins | sample S1TSphgellanicum_3_FD_187693 | JGI IMG/M metagenome (GOLD analysis project Ga0209611, IMG submission 187693) | Host-associated microbial communities from peat moss isolated from Minnesota, USA - S1T2_Fc - Sphagnum magellanicum MG (SPAdes) (version 2) | ecosystem: Host-associated > Plants > Peat... | reverse complement strand
AAAATTCATTCAAATGAAAACAACATACATAACAAACATTCTTAAAAAATAAAAATGATGCACTCCATAATTTGCAAGAAACATTATATATAATAAAGGAAGGAAATAACTTCCCCTGATTTCGCTCGGACAGGTGGCACTGCAACTTTCTGCCCATTAAGAATGGGATGGACAGTGGCCACGGACAGTGGCTAGAGAGAGAGAGTGTGTGTGTGTGTGTGTGTTCAAAGGATCACAACATTTCCTAAAAGAACCAGCGAAGAACCACCGGTTGGCTAGAACCGGTACGTTTCTTGAAAACACCGAAAAATAATCAACTGCAATTTACGAAGTCAGATCTTTGGATCTTTGAGAACCGTCGGTCTAGGACCCTCATACCCGATATTTGCCCATCGGTTCCTATAGGGGAGGATCTTCAGAGTCCTGGAGGGAGCGAGGGAGGCAATGGGTACCTCCGGACGGACAGTGGCCACGAACAGTTAAGGTAGTCTTAGTACATAGTTATGGGCCTCAAAATAATGACAAAGTCAAAAAACCAGCCAATGAAGTGGCAATTTTTCCACGAAAACCATCAGCTCGGCAAGGTTGTTGAAATGAAAGGAATCGATGGTTCTTTTGTTCCTGTTGGGTTCTCAAGAACCGAAATCGAAAGGTTAAAGAATTGGAGTGGGAAATGTGAAAGACCGGGCGAGGGGATCGACGGGTTAAAGAATCGGAGTGGGAAATGGGAAGGACCGGCTAGGGGGGATCGACGAGTTAAAGAACCGGAGTGGGAAATGCGAAGGACCGGGCGAGGGGGCTTGACGGGTTAAAGAACCGGAGTGAGAAATGCGAAGGACCGAGCGAGGGGGGACGACGAGGTAAAGAACCGGAGTGGGAAATGCAAAGGACCGGGGCGAGGGGGGGGGACCAACGGTTGTTTGAAAAGAAAAGTTTTTTTAAAAAACCAAAAACATCAACCAAACATAACAAAAATAAACAACAACCAGTCACATCTCCTTTTCCCATCACCATCAACAACTGGAGAAGGCTTTGTCACATTTTGCTTTCAATAGTTGATGGTAATGTATCATCAAGTTAGGGTTTCATCCTTTCACTTTTCATCACATACTATTTTTTTTATGGAGCTCACTAGCAATGGGAGATGTTGATCAAGATGCAACAAATTTCTTATTATTCTTGGGCTTCCAAGTGTGTTTTTGTTGTTAATCAAAGCTATAACAAGCTTTTTATACATTCTTTAGCTTTTGGGCATTGTGTTTTTGTTGGTATCAAGTTGCAACAAGGTTTCTATGAGGTTTTTTTATGGGTGTTTGTTTTTGAAAGCATGTGTTAAAGTGTGTAGAATTCTTTATAAAATTGGATTTCAATTCCCTCACAAACTACTTGATCTCCAACATTTGGATGTCTTTGTCTTTGCACAACTAACACGTGAAATTTGCTATACATGTGAAGTAAGCTTTCTTAATGCAACAATGTGTGTGGTCCGATGGCCCAATCTTGAGTGAAAAATCTTAGCAAGAAGTAAGAAATTTGTCAAGAAATTGAGGAAGAAAAACTCTGGCAATAATGATGAAAAAGAGTATGCAGCTCATGTGGGGTTGTATTTTGCATAGATCATGACAAATTGTTCGGGGAAATTGACAAAGCATGTAGTGTTGCTTCTTGGAGCACTTTGACAGGGGGAAGAGAAGAAAAACTGAAGAAATCTGTATCTCACTCTCTTTTTTTTGGTTTCTTTCTATTTCTCTCTCCCTGTATGCTGTGTGTGTTCTTCATCTTGACAGCAGCTTCTTCACTCACAGTCGCAACATTATTCTTCTGTAGAAATCTGTGTTTTCTGTTCCAGACCGGGAGAGTTCCAGAACATCTCTTTCTTCGTTTCGTGGCAAAATCAAATCTTAGCTTTCAATTTTACGAGGTGATCATGAGCAATGGCGGCATGTTCTTGGTGCTTCTTCTTACATATTTTCCCCTTCTTTTGTCAAGATTTATCTCTCTAATATAGAACCTTCTTCTTCATCACGCGGCGCCGCTGCAATTCTTGAACTCTAGGTTTAGGGTTTAAGGTTTAGGGTTTGGGAATCTGTATAAAGAAAAACTTCGTTCGATCTAGCGTTCACTCGGTGCTTTCCTGCTGTCTGGAGAGCCTCTTGCTTTTTTGATTCCTGTACCTTAAGAGGATGGTAACTGTGGTTGCAGTTGGTGCGTTTCGACTAGTGAGTGCTGGTGTTGTTTTTGGTTTTCTAGTTTAGTCTTAATATTTGTGTTATAACTTTGCGATTAGGAGGGGCTATGCGGAGTGGCAGGAATGATGAAGCAATTAGATGTGTGAGGCGACGGAAGTCGCCGCTGATCTCAAAAACCCATTGAGGCATAATCCATTCTTCACTGACCTGTGAATTCCCTCCCTGGCGCTCCTCTGGCTGTCAAGATATGAAGTCTCGGTCCTCTGAAATTCAATCTCTGTAGATGGAATCAAGGAGGTGACTGCTTGGAAGGGGCTTCTTGTCGTAGGTTGCTTGAGTCTTGTATTGCCTGCGGATTGTATTTCTTCACAAGCTTCGATATTCGTGACTTTTGACAAGAAGACGTAGTTGTATTGCTCTCGTAAAACCTGAGAAACAAGAGCATCGTTATTGTTTTTCCTCCTCAGAAGAACCAGATCTATAGGTTGGTATCTGTTGATGGAGAAGAAAACGATAACCATGAGATGGGGGCGTGAGAACATGGTGCTATGATTGAAAACTATTCCTCGTACTGAATGCCAAAAGCATGAGAGACGACATATACACCCATAGAATATGAGCACACCATTCTCTCCCTCAAACCCTCTCATGGCGTGAAAAAGAACAGGAGGCGAGGCTTAGGGCAGCTTAAGAGGCAGTCTTGTTCCATTGCACATCATCTTGTGAATGAAAATCGGAAGATAATAGTTCTTTTAACAGGCCACAGAAGAACTCCCACACGATCATTCTGCATGTTCACTCTACATCTGAACGTACAAGTACCACACAAACGTATATGAGAAAGATGGGCATGGATCAGCTCACTGTTTGAAACTGTTTTCCACTAGAAGGATTTGCCCAAGAGCTTTTGGAAAGAAAGTTATTTCAGCAACGTTCATAATAAAGGCGGCATCATCATGTCTTCTTCCTGTTCCTCCTGTTCAGCCGTTCTTCTCCCTCCGTTTTCATACCCTTCTTGTTAATGCAGTTCCATATCTGAGAGACAGATTTTCCGAAACAGCGAAACTGACATGGTATGATAACTACAACTCTGTAGCAACAATCGTGAGAAAGCTCGCTTCCTTCGAGCTTTGTCATTCTCACAATAATGACAGCACCGATGCAAGGTAATATTCGTCGATGGATCTTCATAATTCCACAAGATCTTTTCTGAATTCCATAAGTGCTTCTGTATCTGGTGTTGCCATTGATAAAAAGAGTTACGAGTCTTTTGCGCTTAGGGATTTGCAATCAAGTCCGAGCAAAGCAAACCCATAGGTTTGAATTTCTTTGCCCACAAACTCTCAACTGTCTTTCATGGATGTCACAGAGCAACACACAAAATCTAGACCTTGTTTGTAATCGAAAAACTATATGAAGTGGTTTTCTTACACAATCAAATTGTTTTTAGTGTGCAGTTTTTCTTTCTACAACCTAATGGATGTCTACTTCTTTCTTACGACTATAGTGTTTAGGGTTTCTGAGTAATGTTGTCAGCAGTGGGTGTGCTCTTGTCACTCAATTCTCTCTTGCAACTCAGAGGAGCAAGAAAATCAATTGCAATAGTAAACAAATTTTTTCCAACATCAGTAGAGTTCACACCAAAAATGCAGAGATCAAACCCACTGTGACATCAAACTATGATTATGAAAGTTGGGACTTAGTAGATAGAAATACTCTGTGCTGCATTGCAGTGTGGAAAGGAATGATGCAGCTTCTACAGGGCCTGTGGTGCTGCCACAGCCTGAGGTAAGCATCTAAATTTTTCTTTGTTCCTAGGTCCCCTTTCAAAGGAAGGAGAGAGAGAGAATGTGTGGCAGACAGATATACCTTGACAGACTACAAACTTGTGTATCCTCATGACCAGGGAGAGGGGGACAAAGGTGTTTAATGAGTTGTGAAGCTTGTGAAATAGCACGGATTTTTTCTATAACTAAACTATCCTTGGATTTGACTGAGCTCCTACAGTTGAAGTGACTTTGCATTGAACTTCAATCTTCTTTAATCGCCCGCTCCTGTCCCAGCCCTTGCAATCGTGGTGACAAGGTGTGCTGTGTGTCAATTGTTTCCTTGGCAGTCACAGTGATGGCTAATGAGACAAGCAATGTACTATTTTGAGCTGCAGGACAACAGCACACAGCTGAGAATCGCACACCATGAGCACTGTATTGCAAGCCCACACCAAAGGTTCAAACAAATACACCATCCTGTGGTTGCCCAGCACTACCAATTGTTTTCAATACATTGAGCCCTCCTGAGCAGCTCCTGGCAATGAACCTAAACCCTATACCCCATGTCTTTGCATGCTACAACAACTACAAATACTCCATCTAAAGACGATATAGCCTCACCAACTTTTCCAAATGACAGCAGCCAACTGGCATAACTTCACCTGGGAATTAAAAGCACACTCCACAAGTCTGATGTTTTGCCATTAAACTTGATAGTGACTTGGTTTATGTGAAAACTGGCTCATAGAGCAAGGACTTTGTTTGTCCACAATGCTGTTTCAGGATGAATGCATGTCTCGAGAATCTTCACAAAATTTTATATTATAGCTTGTGTTAATGGATTTGGTATATGTAGGGCAGACTGACTTCATTGTTTCTGGTTGTCACAAACTTGATCAGATCAGTACACCAGATGTTTTTGTGTAACTTCACTATACAAAGCTGATCTGTGGAAAATCCTGCTTGCAGATTGTCCAAAGGCAATCACACAGTGGGTCTCATCATGGCATCCATTTTGTGATCACTTTGGATGGGGATATATGACACTGATCCAGCCACAGATAGAGAAAGTCAACAATGAGAAACTAGTGCAGCTGCCTAAGTATCTTATTATTAGAGATGCTCATGATTAGCATTCTTTGAGGCTCTCAAACTCCAGGATTAGAATGTGTTTACAGCTTTTTTATATTTTGATCATTGTGTTTACTTGATGGTGCAGGAATGATGACTACAAATAAGAACATGAAGAGGTCAAGGGTAACTACAGAGGGTCCCATGAGCACATTGATCCCTGGATACAGGGGATGTCAATATTTTTTGTTTGGTACTATCATGCTGACTATTGTGTATTAGTTGATGGTTGCTGGCAGCGAATCAGCTTACCTGCAAGAATACATGTCCCAGTCTCAACCTTGTTGGTTTGTAATTAGAAAAAGATCAGTTTTCTCACAACTACCTTCAAGTGCTCCATTGCAGTGTGGGTTTGATCTCTATGTTTTCAGTGTGAACTCTATTGATGTTGCAAAAAACCCATTTACTAGATGCAGTATTACTGCAAGTGTTCTTGTTTCTTCTCAGTTGAGAGAGAGAGAGAGAGAGAGAAGTGAGTGACAAGAACACACCCGCTGCTGACAACATTACTCAGAAACCCTAAACACAGTCATAAGAAAGAAAGGAGATATCCATGAGGTTGCGAAAAGAAAAACTCCATACAAAAAACAATTTTTTGTAAGAGAACTACATCATATACTTGTCAAATTACAAACAACAAGGTTTAGACTTTGTGTGTTGCTATTTGAAATCCATAAAAGACAGTTGAGAGTTTGGGAGTGAAAAGATTTGTACCTATAGGCTTTGCCTTGTATAGATGTAATTGCAAAACCTTAATTGCGAAAGATTCCTGGTTCCTTCTGCCAATGGCAACACTAGACACAAAGGCTCTTGGTGATATACTATGAGGGGGAAGGTGGTGGCTTCCCCCAAGTTCGGGTCGTGATGAATCTTGTGAGTTCGTGTTTGCTTATGATTCGTCCGTGCATCAAAAATGTTTCAACTATGCACTAACTAACTTGTTGTTTGGTTTGTGCAAGTTCATGTGAATAATTAAATTGTTTGTCATTTTTCCTAGCCCCATCCCAGAGCTCCAACACACCCTTCTACCCCCAAAGTTCTGCGAGCCAAGGAGTGTGTCGCAACTTTTTATCCTTTCAATGTTTTCACATTTAAATTTGCAGTCGAGTCTACCAAGGAGTTTGGGGGTGCATCAATATACCTTTGCTATCATTATGTGGGATGTTGGTTCCATGTGGGGCGAAAGCAATTACATGCGTTTTTTTCAAACACGTTCAACCCCTCCCATCCACAAGATGTGAACATTGTGTTCACTAAAAATGGCACTCGCACCTTAGTCAATGTTATCATTGCCGACCCAACACAAGCAAATTTATTTCCCTGATCTTGCGCCACCCAAGGATTTGTTACTTTTGATGCGACTCAAACCAAAAAACGTTATTGTGATTAACACCTTGCTGACTAATTCTTCCCCTTAACATTAGAGATATTTGGATGTTTACATAAATAGGTGGATGTGTTTTTACACAATTGTGCCAATGCCATTTGGAGTTTGAAAGGACTAAAGGGCCATCTTCTTTCTATTTTAGTTACTTTTCTTCAACAAAAAATTTCAATCACATTATAAAGATTACAAATATCGTCCATTTCAAGTCAAATAGTAGTTGTAAGCCTAGCTACCTTTCAACTTCCACCCCTTTAAGACACATCTCTCATTTACACAACCAATTTATTGCAAATAGTTGGTTTTTGATATGGAAAAATACGATTGACCTACTACATGCAGTTGATTTTTGACATGGATAGGTTTTGACATCTAATTTGAGCTCACTTGATGTTTTGTAAATTCTCCCTTTTCTTTTTTTCTTATCTCTTTATACATTTTCTTAATCTACAATGTGTTTATAGATAAAGTTTTATAAGGTTGCATCATCAATTTTTGGCTTGGGTTTAATATAGTGTTGGGTGGGTATTTTAAAAAGTTGCACCAAATGTTTTCTGGGTATCATGGTGGGTATTAAAATTGATAAATTTGGTTATCAAAAAAATTTAATTCAAATATCTGGTTTTGATATATATCAAAAAAATCAAAATACCCATTTTTTATACATAATTGTGGTTTGCAAGTTTTTCAAAGTCAAATAAAAAACCAAAAACCACCAGTTCTTTCATGAAACATAAGATTCTTAATTTTGCTATGTTTTCAAATACTCAAAACCAATGGGCCTTTGAGTCTAATTTTTTTCAAATACTTGGAATTAAACAATTATTGAAAAAATCAAATACCCACCCAACATTGGTTTAATCAATTTTTTTGTGGGGGCAATTTTTTGATGTAGCCAAATTTGATCATCCAATGGAAGATGTAAAAAGGAATGACAATCATCCTCTATTCTTGGCAATTGAAACTTTCAAGAATCACTTTCATTTTTAATTTTTTAATTTGCAATAATTTTGCCAATAAGAAAAAGGTTGGTAGTAGGTTTCAAGTTTAGGTTGATTTTCAAATGTTTGATTTTTAATATGTTCACCAATATATATAAAAAGGTTGGCTATGGGTTTAGGGTTTAAAACAATTGTTTTTTTTTTCTTTCACTTATGTTGATTGAAAATTTGAAAATCACTTTCATTTCAATTTTTTGATTCTTAATTTCACCAATGAAGTTCATGTAGAAGCACCCATGGCTGGATTTGGAATCTTGGTAGGAATTTTTTTGAAATAAAAAACCTATGATTTTTCAAAATGCTTTCTTAAGGGACGTTTTATTTCACTCCTTTTGTTTATATTTTAAGTGTGATTGTTATTATATGTATTTCTTTGACTACAATAAAACAAATTGATCTAAAAAATATTATTGCCTACTAGCCCATATGAATGAATGTTATGACAATTCATATATTTAATCTAAATATACATGGAATTGAAAGTAGTATTTTATTATTCAAAGGCCCCCAATTTAATGGCTTCTACTATATTTTAATTTTTTACCTTTCTTCAAAATAAAACATTAAATGTCCTAATCGAAAGGGAGCTTGCACTTTTTAAAAACTAAATTAGGGAAGGGTTGCAAAAGAATGGGTGCAACATATATATATATATATATATATATATATGGTTTAATGTTTTACCAAGTTTTTAATTATAAGTTAAATCATATTTGTATATTTTTTTCAAAAAGGGAAAAAAGAGCCCCTTAAACTACCCACATCCCACAAATGAATGGTGACTTGAATTTTCATTAAATCTCACTTGAATTGTCCATTTGTGTTAACCCTATAGTAACCACATATTTGATTTTTATAAATGTTAATATATAATTATTAGTTAATATATTAGTTTTTACTTAATTAAGTAATTATTTTAGTTCCTAGTTAGTGCTCCATATATTTGAATTAGTGTTAAGTAATTACTTTAGTTATTAAAAAGAACCACATAGCCTATTTAAGGAGGTGAGTTTGAATCTTTTTGTATTTTTGTTCATTTCCAATGATATTCATAGAATGGGTCTTGTTATTTTTTAAATTTGAATTTACACATTGTGTCTAGTTTGAACATATGTGCATAGGAATAATGAAATTCTTGTGTACATGTTTTTCTAGAAGTGTATACTTTGTCCATTAATAGTCTTCTCAATTAAAAAAAATGAAGTTTCAAAGTTTGGTTGAAATAGGAGGATACATCATGCATGCTAAGGCGCCTTGAATGATCAACATCCTTGAACCAAGTGCCGATGAGCACATTGAACTTTATTTTTTCATTAGTTTACTCGATTATTTGTCCCTTTAACTTAGTGGCAAAGTAACACTATGGCAAGGTGTTAAGAAAAAGGTTGGTAATTTGTTTGGAATTTAGGGAAATTTTTACATTTTCCTCACTTTTTGACGATTGAAACTATAAAAAAATCATCTTCATTTTTGAAATTTTGATTCTTCATTTTGCTAATTAAAAAATAAAACTGCAACAAGTTTAAGGCAATATTAACTATTTTGTTTTCTCATTTTCTATCAATTAAAACTTTCACAAATCACCTTCATTTTGACCAAAAAAATTTCTTGATTTCGCTTTTTAGCAAAATAGGTTTTGTAAACCTTTTTTATTTTAAAACATGTCTTAATAAGTTTAGGGTTTAAAGGTAAGTTAGTTTCAAGATTTATTTATAACTCATATCACATACAAAAAAAAAATAAAAAAAAATCCTTGTGCATGCACATGGTGCATGTGTGTGTGTTTGAGAAAGAATACAATGTTGTTACAATTTGATGGGTGGTCCTAAAAGATGTTCCTCCCAACATTAGCTACATGGTAAACTAAATGCCCTCTTATGTCATCAATCATTCCATTGGACTTTTGTCAACAATAAAATTATTGTTGTTTGTTTAAATGAATTGTTAGTTTTGTAGTTTGTGCATCATTTCAAACACAAGGTGTCTTGAAAGCATAAGCTCCAACTAAGGAAGATGATTCTTGATAAAGTAAAAGCAACATTAATTGTTCTTTATGGATTTTTGTTAAATTCAAGGATGCAAACAAACAAGGATAGAAAACAAAAAAAATTAACCAAGGAAGGACATAATGATGACCCAAAACAACTTTCATTGGTGGTTCTTTCATCCTTTGGTCGAAAACTCATTTGTCACTTTTCATATTATACTAGCTATGAAGGTTAGCTTCATTTTTGTTCTTTATTTTTCAATGTGTTCACACTATGTAGTTATAACAACAAAGAGGTGTAGGCTAGTGTAGTATTAGTGTCCTTGAAGCCTTTTAATGATCGTTCAATATACACCCTATACTTAACTACCCTATTGACCTAGTTATTTGATTCACTTAAGTACAATGCTGACTTACATATTGGCCCTACCTATTCACCTTATATATTTTTTTAGCTAAATTTTTACTTCTCAACAAAACTTCTATCTTTTCTTGACTCAATGTTTACCTCTTAACAAAACTTCTATCTTTTCTTAATTAAACCTTTGGCTTTTGACGAATTAATTTTTTTTTTGGGTTAAATTTATATTTTTAAACAATTTTTTTAATTTTTCAGCTAAACTTCTACCTTTTAGCAAAACTTTTATCTTCTTTTTGTTAAACCTTTATTTTTCAACAAAAACCTTTCTAATTATTAACTAAACCTCTACATATCAGCAAAACTTCTATATTTCTTGCTAAATCTTTACCTTTTGGTAAAACTTTTATCTTTATGTAGTTAAACTTTTACCTCTTAGCAAAACCTCTATATCTCTACCTAGTTAAACTTCTACTTCTCAACAAAACCTCTCTTTTCCTTGACAAAACCTTTATTTCTTGGTAAAACCTTTATCTTTTTATAAAACTTTTTCACTAATATGAAGTCGGTATTATGTGCGAATCAAAATTGTAATGAATCAACTTTTTTTCTTATGCAAGTATTACATTGCTTTGAAGTTTGTGGCATTACCAATAAAAATTTGCAATTCAAATGGGGATACTATAATATGTTTTTCATACTCATTTGTTGCGATTAAATTTACATCCAAATTAAGGTATTGTATTTTGTTAAGTATATTTTATTTAAGCCTACCAATACAATGATTATTAAATTTTGGATGCATCCATTACATTCAAGGGTTTAAGTGCCATATGCAATACTTGCATTTTTGGTGAGCTTCTATTGTCATTTGTGGCATAAGAATAACTAGTGTGAATGAAACAACATTGTTACAATATTTGCTTGTTGTATTGGAAATAATTGAATATTATGTCACTTTATTACAACTATGAAAAATAAATTAGGGTGGTTTTTTTTTATGTGTGTAATAATCAATGTATTTTTTTTACAAATTTTCAGAACTGAATGCAAATTCAAGAAATTGTTTTTGGGAAAAAAAATCCAAAAATCACCATATTTTGAGGGGAAAAAATCATAAGTTGCCATATTGAGACAATGAGTTCTTATTAGTTGCCAAAACTAGGGAGGATTCAAAAAAAATTATATTTTACTATCTACCTTTTTACCAAATTTGGTTCCTTCCTCTTGTGGATGATCACCAATCCACCTACTCGAAAAATGGGGAAAATAATAAAATGGTAATAATTAAAATTTATAGTAATCATTAATTAATTATTTTAGCCAATCTTCTTTTTTTTACAATGTTGAAATTATAAATATAAATAATAGCAATAAAAGCCAATACAAGTGGGACCATAATATTTGGATTGATCTAGATTTTTTTCCCTTCCTAAAAGGTTTTATTAAATGTTCCCTTTCACAATGAATTTTTATAACTTATTTAAATTTTTAAATAAAAATAAATATAATATTTCTGGATATAAAAAATAATTAAAAAATCGTCATAACACAAATTTCAATTAAGAATGTGATACCATAATACATTGGTAGCTTCAACACTAATTGTACTACTTTCAGATATGTTGAATTTTTTTCAAAACAATTATTCAAAAACCAAAAAAATTCAAAATAAATTAATGAAAATAATCTGAAAATATTCTATCTTTGACGAAAATTAATTAATTATTCAACAAATGTGCGTTGAATTTGCCTTTGTACTATAAAATATGATATTTCTAGGTGAAGGGAAATGTATACTTGAATATATAATAAACGTAAAACCTCTTTATCTTGTTCCACACAATGCAATAATAAAAATTATATTAAATTTTCAATAGTACTTCAACATTCATTTAATTATTTAATATTCATTATTGAGTAGTTTTTCAATATTTAATTGTTGACATGTTCAATGTATTCAATTATGAAATTTGAAACATATTATTGAAATTTTGTTTTGTTCAATATTCACACGGTCATTCAATTATCAATGTACTAAATAATGAGATTTAAAATTTATTATTCATTACTTTATATGTTCTACATTAAAATAGTTCAAATTGTTATTCAATAATTCCTAATTGTAAATCAAAACATTATAAAACCACTTTGGTGCACCCCTCTTCAACTGAAGACATGTCCAAGGGAAGTGATGATAAAGTCTAGATCGATTATAAGATTCTCTCAAAACATGGAATAGACATTCTAATCTTTGGCTTGAATTGTTCATCTCACAAACTTTGGAATGATTGATTGAAAAATGTTTGAGCTTCTTGATATCTTAATTCTATCCCCCAAGTACACCTTTGTGCTCCAATGCCCATGTATAGCATAGGAAGATTGATAAGCCCATCATCACTTGAATTGCTTTCATAATTATTACTAGTGTGAACCCTGTGCATAATGCACAGGTGTGTTCTTTCAACAATGTTTGGTTGATGTTTTTGGTTTTAGAAAAACTTTTCTTTTCAAACAACTGTCCGTGGCCACTGTCCGTCCAAAATCACTGTCCAAGTGAATTAATAAATTATTTCATGGTGAATTGAGACTTTGGACCTTTGATCCTTCAACTTCATCACTACTGCCGGTGCCATTTTCAAGCATATGGGCAAATAATTCTGCAACCAACATTCTTTCCAACTCTTGAAAGACATTCTCTTGTTAACATTTTTTTAACATCATTACAAAACAATTGAATTTGTGTGACAACAAGTGTGAGCTTAACTTAGCCTTCTATGGGTATGATAAGAAAGCACTCAAAAATACTCCTCACAAGGTTTGATGATTGAAGCTCAAAGCAAAAAACAGGTTTAACAATGTCAAGGTGAAGTTTACATTATAATGTGTGATTCCAACAAGAGTGAATAAGATGTGACGATGCGGAAGGGAATTTTTTTTTTTGCATGGTTTCATCATGGTTGTAAAATTCAACTAAATAGTCATATGAGATAATCAGACTTGGGTATTTCGCAAGATGACATGACCTCGGTCTCAAGGTCCACGAGGAATTCGAAGGGTGCAAGGTCCAGGAGGTGTTGGAGGAGCGCAACATCACAGCCCATTTCGAAGACTCTGCAGCTCTCGTGTGCAAAGTCATGAATGCAAGAAACTAATCGATTCTCACAGAGATTACCATGAATGGCGAGGCGCAATGCGGCGTCCAGGTTTTCGTGATCGACAACGCAATCAAAATTCTCTAATCGTTACCATTTCTGAGTTGAAATGGGGCGGAAGTGGCCGGGGCAGATCATCTTGAGGAGGAAACTAAAGATGCTGAAAGTGGGTGCCATGACATCAAAACTGAGTAGCTAGACTTGAGTGTTTCTTGGTTCTATTTAAATGCTTGTTGAACAAAGGGATTGAACCTTGGTTTCAATGAGTTGGGATAAAAGATTTTTTGTGAAGATTTGTCAAGAGAGTAGGGTTTGTCTATCATTCTGCAGATCAGAAACTACCTAGCTCAAGTCTTCTAGAAGAAGAAGAAGAATTTTCCGAAGAGCTTTTGGAAAGAAATTTTTTGCAGCAATGATAATAATAAAGGCGGCATCATCATGTCTTCTTCTTTTTCTTACTCCTGTTCAGCCAATCTTCTCCCTCCGTCGTCGTATCCTTCCTGTCTGTGCAGTTCCATGCGGCAGAGAAAAAGATTTTCCCAAAGATCGCTCTCCTAGAACGGCGAAACTGACACGATATGGTCATTACAACGCTGTGGCAACAACGGTGAAGAAGCCTGCTTCATTCAAGCTTTGTCATTCTCAGAATATCAGCAGCGATGCAAGGTAATCTTCGACGATGGGTCTTCATGTTTTCCTCAAAATCTTTCTCTTTTCCTCCACGAAACTTGAGGAAAATATGTTCTTCCTGAATTCCACCAAGAGCTTTTGTGTGTAGTGTTGCCCTTGACAAAAGGAGTCAGGAGTCTTTTGCACTTAGGGCTTTTCACTTAGGGTTTTTCTTGCAATCATGTCTGTGCGAAGCACAAACCCAGAGGTATGTATCTCTTTGCTCACAAACTCTCAAATGTCGTTTATGGATTTCACAGAGGAACACACAAATCTAGACCTTGTTGTCTGTAATCAGAAAAGTATATGCTGTGGTTTTCTTACAACGACCTTCAAATTGTTTTTTGTGTGGAGTTTTTCTTTCTGCAACCTCATGGATATCTACTTTCTTTCTTATGACTGTGGTGTTCAGGGTTTCTGAGTAAGGTTGTCGGCAGTGGGTGTGTTCTTGTCACTCAATTCTCTCTCTCTTGCGACTCAGAAGAGCAAGAACATCACTTGCAATAATAATGCATATAGTGAACAGGTTTTTTGCAACATCAGTAGAGTTCACACCAAAAATGCAGAGATTAAACCCACTGTGACATCAAACCATGACTATGAAAGTCAGGACTTAGTAGATAGAAATACTCTGCTGCATTGCAGTGTGGAAAGGAATGATGCAGCTTCTACAGGACCTGTGGTGCTGCCACAGCCCGGGGTAAGCATCTGAAATTTTCTTAGTTCCTTAGTCCCCTTTCAAGGAGAGAGAGAGAGAGAGAGAGAGAGAGAATGTTTCTTTTGTCTTTCACATTCCGTCCTCTATTTTGTGAAGGATTTAAACTTTTTTGGTGAGTTCTGTGTCTCTGTTACCACTTTGTAATTCCACAGGGTCTGAAGTAGTAGCATCATAAACCCAAGATGTTTTTGTTAGATGAGTGATGTGAAGTTTGGGGAAGTTTGGGGTTGGGTGCAGCTCACTGCAGAGGAAGCTGTGAAGTTGCAGATGGATGCGTTGGCATGCAATAATGAGCCCCGCCCTGACCATGGCCTTGAGGTGCATCTCAATCTCTGCTCTCATATGTCTTCTGGATTGAGATTCATCTTCATCAAGCAATTCACAATTTTAGAAGCATAATGCATTGTCATTTTCAAGCACAGATGTGTTTGCATATATACATGTCTGAGACTCTGGTGTGATTTCGTTGACATTCATGATGGAAAAATACAGAACCCTGAACCACTGCCATGATCATATTATTGCAGGTTATGTACCATTTTGCAAATGCAGAGGGAACATTGAATGGAGGCTCTCTCTCTTGTTATTTTGGATTTGCGTCTGATCTGTATCATTTTGGCCATTTTGCACTCAAGTTCAAGACTAGGTGAGTTGTCTTCTTCTTCTACCTAAATATTATGGTGGGCAGGGCGCATTGTAGAATAATGCATTGCAGACTTCCTATTGACAATTTGCAAGATGGGATTTGTGAATTTCAGGTACCCACTTCTCATTGACCATCAAGGCTACAAGATTGTGAGCAGGAAGGAGAGTGTTCAAGGCAGAGGAGATTACAAAGCACTTGTTTCTGTTTCTGAGATCAGGTTGGAAGTGAAAGAGAAAGATAAGGGCACAACAAGTGGGTGGGTATTTCACTTATCCAAATGCACCAGAGGGAGACTTCCTGCTTGCTGGCTTACCGACAGTCTCCTTAAGGATGAGTTGATCTCCCTTCCTTGAGAACAAGGAAAGTTCATTTTGTTTACAACTTCCAAAGAATTCCCTTGCAAGCATGGAAGACTGACTCTGCTGCATCTTCTGATTCTGCACCCACAGTAGTAGTCTACAGTTGGCTCTGAGTCTTTGAAATCACTGGGGCTGGCTTACACCCAAATCAGAACAGTGGATAATGCAAATGCTAGCCTGGACTGTGCATGGAGATTATGTCAGCAATTCTTCTTTACATGTTGGAAACTGCTAACCAGAGGCCATCTGATCTGATCCCACAAAGTTCTAGCTCATCTCATCTTACTGGTATTGCTGGAACTGTGTAGCAGAAAGATATACCTTGACTCATTACAATCTTGTGGATCCTAATGACCAGGGAAAGGGAACAAAGGTCTATGTTATTGAGTTGTTAAGCTTGTGAAATGGCACAGATTTTTTCCATAACTAAATTAGCCTTGGATTTGACTGAGCTTCTACAGTTGAAGTGACTTTGTTTGAAGTTCAATTTTCTTTTAACTGCTTGCTCCTGTGCCAGCCCTTGCAATGGTGGTGACAAGGTGTGCAATGTGTTGATTCCTTGCCAGTCAGGGTGATGGCTAATGAGACAAGCAATGTAATATTTTGAGCTGCTTGCCACAAGATAACAGAACACAGCAGCAGCATCACATATCATGAGCAATGTCTTGCTAGCCCGCACCAAAGACAAGTATACCATCCTGTGGTTATTGCCCAGCACTGCAAATTGTTTTCACTACATTAAGCTCTCCTGAGCTGGTCCTGGCAACAAACCTAAACCCTAAACCGCCCTAAACAACAAACACATGCTGTGTGCTTTTGCATGCTACAACAACTACAAATAGTCCATCTAAAGACCATATAAACTAGCCCGTTCACCAACTTTTCTGAATGTTGAACAACAGGCAAGTCACCCAATTGGCATGACTTCACCTGGGAATCAAAAGTACACTCCACAAGTCTGAGGTTTTGCCATCAACCTTTGATAGTTATTTGGTTTATGTGAGAACTGGCAGGTTAAGTGAGGGCTTTGTTTGTCCACAACTTCCTCATGGCAGTACTGCACATGGGTGGCAATGCATCTTGTCATGAGGGAGTAGCTCACCTGATCAGGGATCACACTACCTGAAGCTGTTTCAGGATGAATGCATGTCTCTGAATATTTGCACAATTTTCTTGTAACATAGCTTTCATTACTGGATCTGGTATATGTATAGCAGACTGACTTCTTTGTTTCTGGTTGTGTCAAGGACTCGATCAGATCAGTACACTAGAGGTTTTTGTGTAACTTGGCTATACAAAGGTGATCTTTGAAAAATCCTGCTTGCAGATTGTCCAATCACGCAGAGGATCTCATCATGGCATGCATTTTGTGATCACTTTGTATGGAGGTACCTATATCACACTGATCCAGCCACACATATAAAGTCAACAATGAGAAACCAGAGCAGCTGCCTAAGTATCTTATTATTAGAGATGCTCATAATTATCATTCTCCAAGGCTCGCAAATTCCAGGATTATAATTTGTTTACAGCTTATTTATATTTTGATCCTTGTGCTTTATTGATGGTGCAGGAATGATGACTACTGACATGAAAAACGTGAAGAGGTCAAGGGTAACAACGGAGGGTGCCACGAGCACTTTGATTCCTGGATATGGGGGAGGCCGATATCTGTTGTTTGGTACTATCATGCTTGTAATTGTGTATAAGTTGATGGTTGCTTGCAGCAAATCAGCTTACCTGCAAGAATACATGATTGCAAGCTTCAAGTCCGGGATGATAACTGATGTTCAACAAAGAGAAGCTAAGATCTCACATCAAGACAAGAAGTCCAGATATCAGGCTGAGTATGTGAGTTTTATGCTATTGCTATTGTTTTACCTTTCTGATTGCATTTCTACACACTCCATCATCCAGTCTCTCATCATCTCTCTCTTCATAAGTGAGCCTCAGCATCTGCCATGGGCAGATTTCAGTTCCAATCTTATTAGACAACCAAATGCCTATTCCTGAAATTTCTCAAGGATGTTTATTATGTGGCAGAAGGATGCAGCTTTGCAATTTGAATCAGAAGATACAACAAGACAGAAATCTTATGGAGATTTTCAGTGGCCCTTGTTCCCAACCCACTCAAATGAGACAGATGTGATTCTTCAGCAAGTTATAGAGAATGGAACCATGCCATGCTATGAAAAGAGAACCCACACAACCCACATCTTTGGGCTTCCAAAACCTGAGAAAGACCAACCCATTCAGCTGAGTGCTGGAGTTGTGTATGACTTGCTGCTTGTATCTTTTGAGGAGAGTGGCAAAAGAAGGTGTGCAGGAGGGGATTTCTTTGAGACAGATCTGACAAGCATTAACTGGAAATCCCGCCCACCCATAATTGACAACCTAGATGGCTCCTATTCACTGAAGATCCATGTTGATCCTCGCTTTGCAGGTCTCTATGTGTTCACAGTAATTCTCCTCTTTGGAAATCTGCACTCTCTGGAAATTGGGTGTCCTTCATGGGCTCGTGAAGAGGTCATGACAGCAGTTGAAATCGAGTTCACCTGGAATCATATGGATCCGCAACTTTCTCACCCAGAACTACTACCAGATCTGAGGAGATGCAGAGCAGATGATTTTAGTCTCAAAGCATGGGGTGGAAGGTGGAGTAGAACTACCTGGAATCGATCTTGTGAAATCAATGATGATGGCAGATTCATTTGCATAGATCCAAGGGAGCCCTGCTTGAGCCCATGGTGTGAGGGCCCTGTTGGCATGTTGGACAGCAATGGGTGGGTTTATTCTGCACATTGCAAATTCAAGATCTTTGAGGAGAGTGAAGCTTGGAACTGCCTGGATGGTCGCTGGCTGTTCTTCTGGGGTGACTCAAATCATGAAGACACTGTCAGAAATCTTCTCAACTTTGTGTTGGGATATCCAGTGAGGAAACTTGACCACATTCACAGATGGTTTGATGGAACATTCACTTATCCAAAAGACAAATCACTTTCAGTGAGGATCTCAAAAATCTTCAATGGTCATGCTGAGCAATATGGGAACTTACATGGCCTCTTCTGTCTGCAAGACAAAGCTTACCAAGAGATGATACAGTCTTTTTTCAATGGCAGCAGTGCACCTGACACAGTAGTTATGAACTCTGGGCTGCATGATGCACACTACTTCAAGACAGTCAAGGACTTTGCAGAGGAAGGAGTAGAGCATGCTACCAGATTCTGGCATGCAATTTGGAGGCATGCAAACCCAGGAGCTCCAAGACCTGCTGTGATCTACAGGACAACAGTTGCTGGAGCAGGTCATGCAAGAGAAAAATTTGGGCATGCAAGGAACGGAATTCCCAATCCTCATAAAATGGAAGTTTTCAACCGTGTCTTTGTCGAAAGGTTGCAGGAGCTCAAGCTTCCAAGTTTCAAAGTCGTGGATGCCATGGACCTCACATTCCCATGGCACTATGATCTCAATCACAGTGATGGTGTTCACTATGGCAGAGAACCATCAAAGACACTTTGGAAAGATGGGCAGATAGGACACCAATATTTTGTTGATCTCATGCTTGTCCACATTCTTCTGAACGCAATGTGCCCTTCCTGAACATGGGTAAGGAAGGCCACATTGCAGTACAAGTCTGATACTAGACCTGAAACACTGAAAATACAATGGGTGCATATCATTCCTAAACTGATGAAGAAGCTGATCTGAAGAGAGAGAAAGAGGTACAAAACAGAAAACTTGTCATGTAATCTCTTTAAGACTGATCTTTATTGCTGGATATTATTTCCATTGTCACCTTCATCACCATTTTGTACATCATGCACAAAACTTCAATGAGCAATAGGCCAGTGATCCATACACTTTAAGAAAATTGCATATCTATTGTTCAAAATTGAGCATTTGACAAGCATCACAGAAATGAGTCAGGCTATCATTTATTAGATGAGAAATAAGAGAAGAGAGAAAAACTGTGGAGTGAGAAGTTGCACTTTCAGCAGAGGGGCTAAACAACTAATGTAGTGTTGTAATCCACAATGTACCTTGCTTCTTCCCCCTAAAAACAACAGGTTTGTCAATTTCCAACAGAACCCAATTGTTGTCGTCTATTCTGGACTGGCCTTTGGTGGACATTCTCTTCCTCAAACCCCTCCCCCCCAAAGCAGAAAAGCAGAAGCTTATTCAATTGGCATAAATCCTCAAATTTGCAACTTCTAAATATCTGCTTTGGTATCAATACATGCAATCTT
>Ga0209611_10006243_pt1 | contig 19623 bp, 24 predicted proteins | sample S1TSphgellanicum_3_FD_187693 | JGI IMG/M metagenome (GOLD analysis project Ga0209611, IMG submission 187693) | Host-associated microbial communities from peat moss isolated from Minnesota, USA - S1T2_Fc - Sphagnum magellanicum MG (SPAdes) (version 2) | ecosystem: Host-associated > Plants > Peat... | reverse complement strand
GCCAGGCTCAGACCGATAGTCCTGGGCGAATACCCGTCGACCGCCGCGCCGTCGCCAATCTCATGAGTACGGACAGATCGGTCCGCACCAGTTATCTCTATGACGGCCCGCCACTTCATCCTGCCTCCCGATCCCCTGTCCGAGCCGACCGTAGCACCCCCAGGTTCTGGACGGTCTTCACGCACGGTTCTTGTCGCGACACCTAATCTTCCGGCTGCGGCACGTCTATTGTTCTGCCTTCGTCTTGCCGCTGGCGCGGGAATAAAACTCTGTTGGTTACAGCCGGGCGGGCCTCTGTCTTTTCTCCGGAAAAAGACGTCTTTTCTCAAAAGACCCGTCCATGCATTGCCGGGATCCAGTCGGCCGACGAATGGACTGCATCTTGCCTGACGCCACTCATGGCGCCGGCTGAAACAGTTTCATGCTGCCAGCCAACGAGCGCCGCCGCCGTCGCCGGCTGGTAGGTAATGTCGCTACCGCCATGGCCATCCGACGAAAGATGGAAATTCGCAGCACTGTAACTGCCTGCCAAAGCCAGCGTGGCGGACTGGCCCGTGCCGGTCTCCAAGGTAAGCGTGTGACCTATAAAGGTAAGTGACGCGGCAGCGATCCGCAAAAAATCCACCGTGTCGCCGGCGCCGAAATGCGATACTGCGCCGGTAACCTTGGCCCCGTTCGCAATGTCCAGAGTTTCGCCGGTTCCCGTGGTGAACGCCACGCCGGGTGCAACAGAGGCTTTCACCAGCAGCGTCGATGCTGCCACGATCGCGATCTTTCCGGTTCCAGTAACGGTTGTGTCGAGCGACAATGTGCCGCCTTGCGCGCGAACCAGACCGTTATCAATCAGCGCATCGGCCGTCGATGCGCCAACTGTGCCGAAGCCTGAGACTTTGCCGCCCGCAGTCACGCTGATCGTACCGGAAGCCGACACCGAGGCGGTTCGCCCATCGGCACCGGCCGGCCCGATCGCAAGTTGCGCCCCGGCGGCGCTGGAGATCTGGCCGCCTTTCAAAGCGACACTGCCAAAGGTCGCGATTCCCATCGCCGCATCGGTCAAGATACCGCCACTTTCGATCGTAGCACCACCCGCATCGGTCCACGTGCCGGCCAGCGTGATGATACCGGCGACGCTAAGATTGCTCCCCGCCTCCAGCACGTTCGTTCCGGCAACCTCCCAATTTCCGCCGGCCACTTCAGTGATTGTGGAAAAGCCGGTAAATTGCGTGCCTAACCCCGTGAGCGTGCCGGCCATCGTGCCGCGCAATTCCAAAGTGTCGTTCACGCCGGCGTTGGCGACCACATTGCCTTGGAACCTGGACGCCGCATCGATGTCCAGCGTGCCGGCAAGCGCGCCGAACACCACTGCGCCTCCCGCCGCACCCGCAATGCTGCCGAAACCGCCTACGCCACCGGCCACCAGGCCGGTGGTCACCAACGTGCCGCCGTTCATAAAAACGCCGCTGCCGCCGCTGCCGCCTGCATTACCCTCGTAATCGCTGCCGCCGGTGCCGCCGGCGATCGTGCCCGCATTGAAAAATATCGTGTTGTTAGCAATGGATACACCAACGCCGCCGGCGCCCCCTATGCCGGAGCGGCTGATATTGGCCGTGTCGCCCCCAGTGCCGCCATCGATTGTGCCGGAATTGGATGCGGCGCCGCCAGCCAGCAGGGAAACGCCCGTGCCGCCGATAGCACCAACGCCGTTCTGGCCAGCCAGATCGCTGGGCGCACCGCCGGTGATCGTGCCGCTATTCGTAAGGCGGCTTTGCGCGCCAATCTGCACGCCGATGCCGCCCGCGGCTTCCTGGCCGTAGCCTTCAGCGCCACCTAGGCCTGCAACGATTGCGCCAAAATTCGTCAAGGCCGCACCGGCGGTCAGCAAAACGCCAGTGCCGCCTAGGCCACTGGTGTAATCCTTGGCGTAGCCGCCTGCACCGGCGCTGATGGTGCCGAAATTCACCATTCCGCCACTATTCAGATAAACGCCGGGACCACCCATGCCACCGCCGCCCGATGGTGGTGCGCCGCCGGCGCCACCGGTAATCGTGCCGGTGTTCGATAGCGTGCTGGCATGCGCGGATATTCCCGCGCCGCCTGTGGTACTGTTCGCATAATATCCGCCCACGCCGCCGATCACGATGCCCGTATTATCCACGGCTCCTTCGGTCAGTAAAATGCCGATGCCACCGCCAATCTCGCCACCGGTGCCCCCGGCTACCGTGCCTGAATTGGTGATATCGCCGCCGGATGCGAGTTCCACACCGGTGCCGCCACGGCCGGAATGATAACCATTGGTAGAATTACCGCCGAGAATGATGCCTGTATTGTCAACGCTGCCGGCATCGGCAAGCAGAATGCCGGCGCCGCCAGGCCCGGCAACATAGGGTGAAAGGCCACCATCCCCGCCATGGATCGTGCCGCCATTGGTGATCAGGCCCGAAGCCCCGAAATTCACAGCATCGCCGCCGATCCCGCCGGCGCCGACCTGATTATACGTGCCCGGGGCACCAGAAATATTGCCGCGATTGGTCAGCACGGCGCCGGTAAGATCAGCCTGAAGTCCATCAGCGCCGTAGGAACCTGGCACCAATAGGCCGGTTTTCGTCACCAGCAGAACGTTTGCGTAATTCGCCGAACCAAGCACGACTGTGCTGGTAACCTTGCCGGTTATTTTGCTGCGCATAGAGAAAAGCCTCACGTGAATGGCGTATCTGGGTTAACCGCCGATTCACGACGATATGCGGTAAACTTTCTAACGCGATATCAGCGGCGCGCAATGGCCTTAGAGTCGCAGGCTTTCCGGTCCACGACCCAGGCTGGAAAAACCCACTGGAATGAGATCAGCGTTCCGCCATGCGGGTCGCTGCTAAGCGACAAACTGTTGCTGCTGCCGGTGAAATGAAGTACAGAAACGGTAGTGGTGCCGCCCTCTGTGCCATGCAATTGCCAGCAATTTGCAGTTCGAAAAATGGCCGGCTTCAGATTTCGGAAACCTATCTTGGTCAGGCCATTTGAAACTTCGATTTTTTGAACGCGTTTCTCAGACCTTAATAGCGCCATATCGCAGGCTTTAAACCTCCGCCTCTGTCGTACGACAAAACGGTCGCTTTTCCAAACTGTCCAAAATCTCCTTAAGTCGGTTCTTGGTCCTGTTGCTTCCCAGACCGCTCTTTCATGGGCGCAATTCCATAGCCGAGACCGCGTGGCGGGGATGGACATTGACAGAGACCTCGACCTCTTGGCCGAGGCCTGAGCGGATCGCCATTAGGCGCTCGATTGTGAAGCGACCAAGATTGACCTTGCGAATACGGGAAAAATCTGCTGCCGCGACGCCGATTACTTCGTGGACCGCGCGCACAGTCAGCTTCCGGTCATCAAGTACCCCGACGACCTTGGCCCCGAGCAGCGCGCGCAGTTGTTCAGCGTCTACCTCGGGATGGCCGAGATCGCGGAACACATTCCCGCTACACGGATGATCTCCGTGTCGTCGCTCATGTCAACATCTCCCTGCATCGTTTTAGCAGTTGGTGGATGAGATTGACCTCAGCCTTGGGCGTCTTGATCCCCGATTTTAATTTCTTTTGGAACGCGTGGACCACCAAAATGTCGCCTTCGATCTGGAGCGCATAGACAACTCGAAACGCATCTCCCCGATGCTTCAACGCCAACCCCATCACGCCTGAGCCGAAGCTGGTCAGTGGTTTGGCAATATCCGGCGTCGTGCCTTCGGCCAGAATGGTCAGCGCCCGCGCTATCTCAACTTAGGGTCCTTGCGGGAAGTCCTCGAAATCTCTCCTGGCTCCCTTGACCCAGTTTCGGGCAGGTGTCTCTCATCGCTTGACCAATGTTGTCATATCTGACAACCGAAGCCAAGGCGAACCACTCCCAAAGAGGTGGCGTCGCCGAAAGTTGAGAAGTTAGGAGTCGGCGACCTTGATTCGGGTCAGCCAGAGTTTGACCCGCAGGATTGCGGCGGCCTCCGCCGCCGGCACCGAGGACTGCTCTTCCGAACCAGCAAATTTCAACGGTCGCTTCATCTCGTCATATTACCGACTCTCCGAACGGCCATCGCGAGATACCCGAGAAATCCTTATGCTCTGTATGAAAGACCCTAACATATAAAGTGCTCGTCGCTTATGGCGCAGAGAAGCGCCGCAGCCTTCAGGTGGGAGAGGATACGCATACCAACAGCCCGCTTCAGACGAGTGCCAAAGCCACAGTGCGCTGGACCTGCCTCCTGACCCACTCCCATTCCGGGCCCTCCGGTTCCAAATACTGGCCACGCGGGTAGACACGCAACCAAGCCTTGACGGGACTGGGGCCGCACCAGGCGACGCTAATAGAACCGGCGCCCGGCATCCGTTGGACTGCGCGCCGAACCCGCCGCACGGCCTCACCAGGCTCCTGAACACCTCGCTCCAGGTGAGCAGATACCAGATCGATGGTGGCGTCCCAGTTCATTGCACTACCTTGGCGTAACTCCGCCGCCGCGTCCAGCGTGTTCCCCTCTTGTTCGATTGGTTCCGGTGGATATGCTTACGCGATGAGCCACGAGGTGTCCGGCTGGAAGCGAATCTCGCGCTTGATGGGTCGTTTCCCGGAGACGTCGCCGGCTGGCGCCTGGTCGTCGACTGCGCCGGCCCGAAATGGCCACCGGGACTTCGCCTACGAGGTCGCCCTCCTATTCGAGGTCAATCCAGGGATCACTTTGTCTGCCGCATTGCGGTGCACACGCTGCCCTCGCGGCGGGTGGTCGCCTTCGGCAGCAATTGAGAGCACCACAAGGGGAAAGGCATGCACGGGATATCGTGCTCATCGGCCCCGGGACCTAATGATGGCTACGATTGCCGCCACCAGGGCTGACCCCAAGTCTCATTGCCGAGAAAAACGCTGGCCAGCCCATCTGCCAAGGTGGTCTATGCACAGCGCTGTGAGCTACGATCAAGGCTCTGGAGCGTCGGTGACAACCTGATCGATCCCAAGTTCCTCCCTAACATGCCGGAATTTTGCGGGGTCCGCGAGACGCTTGTCCCGCATCATCGCCCGCAACTCAGCGAGCCCTGATTCAGTAAAAAACAGCCGCGGCAGCGGGCCGCTGGTGTCGAGCCGCATCAGACCGCGCTCCAGGAGAGTCTTTGCCGCCGGTGGCAGTTTTGGCTGCCGGGCTTGGGGTCCGGCACGCCAGACCTTAAGCTGAAATCCCTCGGCCACACTGGGGTAGGTCGAGAAGAACATGTCCAATTCGCGACGGATATAATCCCGCTCGCCGGGGGTGAACGCAGTTGGCGGGCTACTCTGAGGCTTGGTCATGCAGGCGCGATAGCACGAGGCGGCGCCTCGTCTCCACAGCCTAGGCGTGAGGACCCGTTATGGCTATCGCGCGAAGGTCTGGGGGAGAGACTTTCACCATGCTCGTCCCCTGGCGAGTTGGTGCGAGGCAGATGAGCGCGGAGTCAGGCTGCACCCAGTCAATGATGGTAGACTGTCCCTACCAGCCCACGGGTCCTCGAAGAGCGCGCATGAGAGGTCTCGACCAACACCCGCCAAGTTGCATGACTTACCGGGCCAAGCCGGATGAGCGCTTCCACAAGGCGGAGTTCGGGACAGATACAGAACCAACGCAAGCTCAACCGACGCGGGCGGCAGGATAGGCACGCCAGAACAAGCATGCTCTGGTCGGCCTATACCGCGGCGAACAGCGCCGGGGCGAATCCCGTATTACGATCGCTTCGCGCGTCGACAATGATACTGGCGCAGGTAACAAAGGTCCATTCCACGCATGTTGTTTCACAAGGAAACACAAAAGGATTTCCTAAATGACATCGAGCGCTTGACAATGTTTTCGTGCCATGTGACCCCAGACACCGACATGCTACGATGCATCACCCATCAACCACCTGATGCATCCGCTTTTAAGAAACCCGTTCTGCGGAAGTAGTTTTTTAGACGATACTCATCGATGGGGGAGTGGTCCCTCAAAGCCCATGTCTATGTGAAGCCGTTTGGCTTCGTATGCGGCACCGTGATGAATAGCGACGACAGCCGGGGAAGGTGAACTCCCCTTTGCGAGAAAAAAATGCCCTTTTATACGCAGGCTCAAACTCTGCGACTCGAGTTTCGCCATTGGAATAGCGACGCGACCTCAGGTAGCGCTACCGGCGCCGCGGATAATCGTTTGTCTACGGCCTCCAGGAAACGACCACCAGCGCCGATCCGCAAACCGAGTTCCAATAGCTTGGTTCGTTTATCGTTATCGAAAAACAGGACGATCTTACCATCATTCCTAATACATCCGAACGAGTTGCAGGCTGCCGCATCATTTTGTTGATACCTATCGCGCCCATCGAAAGGACTCTTGGATGGCTTGTACTCGGGGTTGGACTTCCTCAGACACAGCGCGTTCTCCGATTTTGTCGTGCCCAATCAAAAGAGTGATTTGGATGGACGTTGGTTTATCGATACGGAATAGCATTATCTACGAGCGGCGGCCAGCCAGCCCAGCGCCCTCTGCGGTCTTGGCGGAGTGCCGGCTGTCCCTCCGCGCATGAAACGTCAAGATTTCGCGGCAAGCGGGTCACAACTCCTGGTCGACACCGTCCTCATTATGATCAGTATTTCCATTGGAGATTGCGTTTCGGCGCGGCCCCTCACCGTTGATGAATTTGGTCAACTTGCTCTACGATGCGGCCCTTCCGTCGCGCCGTTCACGCTCGCGTCGATCGCCAGGACAGAAAGTGGCTTTGAGCCTCTATCTATCCACGATAACACCACCGGGGCGACGAACGCACCTCCCAGCCGTGACATTGCCATCCAGATGGCGTCAAAAATGCTCGAAAGAGGTGACTCCGTCGACATAGGCATCATGCAGATCAACTCGGCAAATTTCTCCAGGTTCAATCTCACATTGGAGGACGCCTTCGATCCTTGCAGGTCTGTCAACATCGGCGCAACTGTTCTCGCCGACGACTACGCTGGGGGCGAGACATATGATCGGCAGCAGGCAGCGCTGCGTGTCGCCATCTCCAGGTACAACACCGGCAATGCTCAACGGGGCTTTACCAACGGATACGTTCATAAAGTAGAATTGGCCGCTGCACATCTTGTCCCTGCCTTGGACACAGGCCCGGCAACAGCGAGTAAAGACGCTGATAAGACGTATGTAGCAGCACCACGGCCATTTGTGGATCCAAATGCGCCGCCTGTATGGGACGTCTGGTCTTCCTACGATTACGCCGCTACCGCAAACTCGAAGCCTCATCCAGCACCGAATTCCGACCCAGTGCCAAATCCCGCAGGGGCGGCTGCCGCGGACGCCAATGTGACCTGGTCGGCGACGTCCCCCGAAGCAGTTTTTTAAGGCTTTCACATGAACATTCATATAGTAGCGCCCACAAACAGCTCTTTCTTGGACGCACGCATGCGGGGGGTGCGCCGCGGGGTGAATTACAGCTATTCGCGCATCTTTGGCACGATTGCTTTATCGACGTTTATAGCATTTCCGGATCTGGTGGACGCCCAGACAGTGACGGGAGGCGCATCGCCTGCAGCGATGATCAACAACATCTGTACTTTCATCTTGGGTCCGTTTGGGCAATCGCTTGCGGTGCTTGGCATTATCGCGATCGGTCTTTCGTGGATGTTCGGGCGCGTCTCTCTCGGCCTGATTGCCGGTGTTATCGGTGGTATCGTCATCATGTTTGGCGCGTCCTATCTCGGCTCTACCCTTACTGGCGGCGGCGGCGGCTGATGGCCGAACGCCTTGAAGAGGACACGCTGTATCTGGCTGCTACCCGACCGGCGTTATTCGCCGGCGTGCCGCTCCCGGTCGCCGGCGCATTCCTGATGCTGGCGGGCTTCGTCATCGTCATTCTACAAAACCCCCTCTATGAGATGGTCATGGTGCCGCTCTGGCTTGGTGCACGCGTGGTCGTCTCGCGGGATTACAATGGCGTCAACGTCCTCTACCTTTACCTGACAACCGCGGCGCGTGGGATCGATGGATCGACATGGGGCGGCGCATCCGTTAGCCCCAATCCAATTCGCGTCACCGCCCGCGGCCGAGGCATGACGTGATGCTGGGCGATAACGGCTACAGCGAGCGGTCCGGAGAAATCTATCTGCCCTATGTCGGACACGTGGCCGAGCAGACGGTCCTTCTACGCAATGGCGCCGTACTGGCTATGGGCCACGTCGACGGTGTCGCTTTTGAGTTGGAAGACTCGCAAATTCGCAATGCACGACTCCGAAACCTGAACATGTTGTTCCGAAATATTGCTGATGACAACATCAGCATCTGCACGCATATGATCCGTCATCCGGAAGTACCAGACCTTCCTCATGCCTCTTTTCACTCGGCGTTCTCGGCCAGCCTCGATCGGACATATCGGGAGCGCGTGCTGAACGGCAGGCTATTCCGCAACGACTATTTTATCTCGTTAATCGTTACCCCGCGCAATCTGTTCGGCAAGGCTGGCAGCACAATTTCCAAGTTTCCTCGGGGCCCGGCAACCAGTGGCGACGAGAAGGTACTCAGAATACTCGAAGACGTCTGGCAAGTCGTATCCAACGGAATGGAAGCTTACGGGATGCGCCGGTTAGGCATTCGCGAACAAAATGAGGTTGCGTTTACCGAAATCGGAGAAGCACTTCGCCTCATCATCTCCTGCCGCTGGCTCCCTGTTCCGGTCGTCAGTGGCTCGTTGGGTGCGTCGATTTATACGGACCGGGTGATTTGCGGACAACGAGGCTTTGAGGTCCGCGCCCCCGGTGGAAGCTACATGGGAACGATTTTCTCATTCCGCGAATACCCCGCCAAGACAAGGCCGGGCACCCTCAACACGCTCCTGAGCGCGGACTTTCCTCTCGTTCTCAGTCAGTCATATGCCTTCCTGACCCGTGCGCAGGCGCATGGCCGCCTTTCGATGAAATCGAGCCAGATGTCGAGCGCAGGCGACAAGGCGCAGAGCCAGATCGCAGGCTTGGCAGAGGCAGAGGATGCTCTGGCGTCCAACGATTTTGTCATGGGTTCCCACCATTTGAGCCTGGCGGTTTACGCGGACAACCTTCAACTGCTTGCCGAGCGGGGTGCACGCGCACGCGCACGGATGACTGACGCCGGCTCCGTGGTTGTACAGGAGGGCCTCGGGATGGAGGCTGCTTTCTGGTCGCAACTGCCAGGCAATATGGCATGGCGCACCCGGCCAGGTGCGATCACCTCACGCAATTTCGCGGGGTTCTCAAGCCTGGATAATTTTCCGGCCGGGCAGCGAGTGGGGCACTGGGGGCCCGCGCTCGCCCGGTTCCGCACTGATGGCGGCACGCCCTACGACTATGTGCCGCATGTCGATGACGTAGGCATGACGGCCATCTTCGGGCCTATCGGCTCGGGGAAGACCACCTTCCTGATGTTCCTCCTGGCGATGCTCGAGCAATCGATGGTTGAGCGTGGCGGCGCGGTGATCTTCTTCGACAAGGACCGCGGCGGTGAGCTGCTGGTCCGTGCGACCGGAGGCACCTATCTGGTGCTGCGCCGTGGCGAGCAAAGCGGTTTGGCCCCCCTGCGCGGTCTGGCAAACACACCCTCGGCTCGCGACTTCCTGCGCGAGTGGGTTACCGGACTCATCGAGGGCGATGGAAAGGGAAGCATTTCCTCGGAGGACGCCAGGCGCCTGGAGCGCGGCATCGCGCGCCAGCTCTCCTACGAACCGGAAATGCGGTCCTTGGCCGGCTTGCGCGAGTTCCTGTTGCATGGACCCGAGGAAGGCGCCGGTGCCAGGCTGGAACGATGGTGCCGAGGTAGCGCACTCGGCTGGGCGTTCGATGGCGATCAGGATGACGTTCGTCTCGATGCGTCGATCACCGGCTTCGATATGACACATCTTCTCGATTATGAGGAGGTTTGCGCGCCAGCCGCAGCGTATCTCCTGCACCGGGTTGCGTCCGTTGTGGACGGACGCCGCTTCGTGATGTCGTGCGACGAGTTCCGTGCGTATCTTCTGAACCCGATGTTTGCTGCCGTCGTGGACAAATTTCTCCTTACGGTGAGAAAGAACAATGGCATGCTGATTCTGGCAACCCAGCAGCCAGAGCACGTGCTGGAATCGAAGCTCGGATCGTCGCTGGTCGCTCAATGCATGACCAAGATCCTTTACCCCTCGCCGACGGCGGACCGCTCCGCCTATATCGATGGTTTGAAATGCACTGAAGGCGAGTTCAAGGCGGTTCGAGAAGACATGGTCCTCGGCAAGCGCCGCTTCCTGCTCAAACGAGAAGCCGGAAGTGTCATTTGCGAATTCGACCTGGGCGTTATGCGCGAATATGTCGCGGTGCTCTCCGGACGCGCGAACACGGTGCGATTTGCCGAGAAGCTGCGGGCGGAACTTGGCGACACGCCCGCTGCCTGGGTCGGTCCGTTCATGGACCGTTACGCCGAAGCCATTGATTGAGAAAAGGACACACGTGATGAAGACCGCGCTCCTCGCCTCAGCAGCCCTCCTCTCCTACTTGATTTCGGGTTCCGACCTCCGGGCTCAGGTTGCGGTGTTTGACAGCCCAAATTTTGCCAACACGTTGAGGGAGACTGTCACAGCAACCAAGGAGCTCGTCCAGTTGCAACAACAGCTGATGCAACTTCAGCAGACCTACCGAATGCTGACTAACCCCTCCGATGTCACAGGAATGTTTCCTGTCCTGAACGCTCCCGCGATGCAAAACTCAATGCCGGCCGCAAGTTCCATACCCGGCCAAATTGTTGGGTCGTCGAGCGTGCTATCGAGCGCGGGCCAAATATTTTACAATTTGAACCACGTCTTCTCTGCGACAGGTACAGATCCACAGGCCACTCTGCTCAATCGCTCATCGATTTCGACGGCAAACATCCAGGGCATCGCAGCGGCCAATTTGGCGTCCATTGAGCAGCGTCAGTCGAACTTGAATGTCATGCAGGCGGAGCTACAGGGGGCGACCGACATCAAGCAGGTGACTGCAATCAACGGTCGTATCGCGATCGAGAGCAACGCGATCCAGGGGCAGCAAGCACAAGCGCAAAATCTTGCGGCAATGGCCTCGGCCCAGGCACAAGCTGACCAGCAAGCCGCCCTACAAAGCATTCGGCAAGGTCATGAGCAGGCGGCGGCCATGTTTACCGGAACTCTCAATTGAGAGGTTCACACCCCACAGCGGTTGGATTTATTGCGATCATGGCCGCACACCAGGCATTGGCCACCGCGCCGGCCCGGCATACCGTCGAATGGTACGAGCTTCACAAGCAGGCCCGTCAGGATATGCTCCGGACATGCCAGAATGACCACTCGCTGGATCCAATGGCCGACTGCCTAAATGCCACAAGCGCCGCTCACGGAGCTCTCGCTGACAGCTTGGCCTCAAGTACGCCGAGCGACCCCGAAGCTGATCCTGCCTACTATGGAAAAAATCGGCGTTCGATCGCTATCATGTTATCGCTTTGTGACCATAACGCTGCTCCACAGACCTGGTGTTCCGCAGCCCACAACGCCTCAGCAGCGCTGCATAAGCAATAATGAACCCAACTCCCTTCAATAATATGGCGATGGATTTTGGTGTAAGCTTTGGCGCTGGGATCCAAATGTCGATCGCCTCGATTTTCGCCGCCGTGACCACACCTCTGATGGCCTGCATTACGCTTTGGATAATCATCCAAGGAGTCCTCGTGATGAGAGGAGACTTGGACGCTAGACGAGGAATAGGCAGAATCATAAAGGTTGCCCTCGTCGTGGGTATCTTGACTTCAACGGGGCTGTATACGTCCTATGTCCAGAATCTGTTCATAACAGTCATTCCCAATTGGGCGGCCACTGCATCGAGTGGGTTACAGTCCGGGGTTATGAGCACGCCGCAAACATTCGATAATATGTGGCAGGTCACCGAGCATACAATTGAGAGCGTGAGTAAGCAAATTCCGATGTACGATTTGGTAGACGCAGTGAGTCTTGCGCTCATCGAAATTGCGATTATGATTTTGCTAATGGCGACTTTCGCGGTATATGAGTTCGCGATCATAGTTACTGGGATCGTTGTTTCAATCGGACCGATTATAATCGTCGGTTATTTATTCGAAGCAACAAAAGGCGTCGCCGACCGATGGGTTGGAAAACTGATTACGTACAGCCTTTTGACCCTACTCATAAATGTCACCTTGAATGTCGTCTTGACCGGTGAGAAGACCTATATGCGGGTCATCCTCGTCCAACAGGATTCCGGCATCGCGTCAGTGCCCGTTGAGATAAAGATTCTCATGGAGCTGGCAATGTTCTTTGCCATGGGAGCCTTTATCGTTGTTTCCTTACCGGCGATCGCGGCGACGCTTGGCGGCGGGTTGGGAATTGGCCCAGGGGCGACAGTTATGAGCATCTTTAGCAACCTGGCCACCGCTAGAATCTCGCCGTTGAACAGTATCTCGAAGCGGAAACAGAATTAGGACGCAACGCTATCCGACGAGTTTTCACTGAATGAAAGATGATGAACGATGTTAAAGGCGTATGCGACATTTCTAGCGCTGGTAAGCCTGAACGCATGTAGCGGCAAAGAGGTCTTGGCTAAACCAACGGGCCCTTCGTTTGCGTTAAACACGGGGCACTGGCAGCCGACCGCCTCAGACCTTCAACTTCCAAAACCCGGCAGAGCCGAATGAAGCCAGGAGATTATGCGCTTCCTGTAGACCGAACAAATCTCGCGGACCACTATAAGCGGGTTGAATCATTCCAGAGGGAAAGGGCCAAAGCTGCTCGCAACACATCCAAGATCGTTTCTATCGTTGCCGGAATCGCGATTATCGGCAATTGCGCGCAGGCCTGGACGATTGCATCGCTTCTCCCGTTGGCAAAGCTCGTTCCCGTGTATCTGTGGACTCGGCCGGATGGAACCATTGACAGTTCTGTCGCTCTCTCGCGTCTGCCGGCAACGCAGAGCCAAGCCGTCATCACAGCAGCTCTTTGGGAGTATGTCCGTCTCCGCGAAGGATACAGCTATGACACGGCGCAATACGGATATGATGCAGTATCGGGAATGAGCGCCGACGCCGTTCGTGTCCAGTATCAGAGCTGGTTTAATTATCCGAGCCCTGCATCGCCACAGGTAATGGTTGCAAAGAAGGGAGAAATCGACATCGAGCATATCTCCTCGGCGAACATCGCCGCCTATGTTCAGCAGGTCCGCTACCGCCGCATCCTGTCGATTACAGGTCAACAGCCAGTCACAACCACGTGGACGGCGACCCTGCAATTTGAGACCGCGGGTGCGATGTCGATTGCACTGCGTCTGCAAAACCCCGGCGGGGTGATTGTCGCCTCATATCAGGCAGCGGAGGATAGCGCACAATGAGGCATGTTCTGCTGGCGGTTCTCTGTTCCGCGGTTCTGGTAATCCCTGCTTTGGCAGAACAGGACCCGGTTCCGGGGCAACAAGATGCGCGCATGCGCTATCTTGCCTATAATCCTCTTCAGGTTGTCCATCTTTCGACCGCTGTTGGCGCCACGCTGGTCGTCGGCTTCGGGGCAAAAGAATCGGTGACGGCAGTCGCGGTGACCGACAGCAAGGACCTCAAGGCGATGCCAAAAAGGAACTTCCTTTTCTTCAAATCGCAGCAGGCCCTGTCGCTGCAGCCGGTGATCGTCCTGACCTCCACCGAGGGCGGGGATATGCGCCGTTATGTCTTCGAGATCACGACGGTTCCCGCCGCGAACCTCGCTGTCGATGCGCCGGGCATCTACTACAGCGTCCAGTTCACCTACCCGGCTGATGAGGCGAACCGCAGACATGCCCTCTGGGCGGCGCAGGCCGCGAGAAGCCGCTCGGCCGCACGCGCGCGAGAAACAGCAGCGCAACTCCAAATCGCGCATGAAAAGATGGAGCAGGAAGCGCGTGACCCTTTCTCGGGTGACCGAAACTGGCACTATATTGCCCAGGGCGACCGGTCCCTGCTGCCATTGGAAGTTTTCGACAACGGCTACAGTACCGTGTTCCGCTTTCCGGGCAATGTACGTATTCCCTCGGTCTTCGTCATCAACCCTGACGGCAAAGAAGCCACGCCGAATTACGCGGTGAAGGGCGATCTCGTGCAGGTCGACTCGGTCGCCCGGGGTTGGCGATTGCGGGACGGCCAAACCGTGCTCGCGGTCTGGAATAAAGCCTTCGACCCGGTCGGCAAAAGCCCAGAAACCCAGACGACAAGTCAGCAAGTCCAGCGGATGATGCGGGACACACCGCAGTGAGGGAAGACCAACGCGACGCAGGCCCAAGGGGCGTCAGCGATGAGGGATCGGTCGTATCGGGGTCGCCGCGCCGGCAGCTCACGGCTGTGCAGAAGATCGGTGTCGCCGGCCTGGTCCTGGTCGTCTTCCTGGCCTTTATCTGGATTGGGGAGCTGAACAAGGCTAAGCAGGCGATAAAGCAGCCTGACATCGCCGAATCGACAGGCGGCGCGTTCCATCCGCCGCCGGCTCAGCTCGCTCCACCTGCTGCGGCGCCCGAGATGCCGATGCCCGCAGCAACGGCCGGGCCTTCCATCTTGGCGGCACCTGCACAAGAGAACACCGCGGCAGAGAGTCCAATTTTCGCGTTCTCGGGCGGCGGGGCAATAGCTGATGTCCCAGGAGCGGCGCTGTCATCCCTTGCTACCCTCGGTAGCGCCATGCCGCCCAGCACGACCGCCGGGCAATCGTCGGCGCTGGGCAACATGCTCAAGCCCACGGTCCTGACCGGCTCCAAGGCCCGTCTGCTGCCGCATCCCGACATGATGGTCACGATGGGAACGATGATCCCCTGCACCTTGCAGACCGCGATCGACAGCCAGCTTGCCGGCTTCGTCAAATGTGTGCTGCCGCAAGATGTCCGCAGCACGACCGGCAATGTCGTGCTGCTCGATCGCGGCACGACCGTCGTCGGTGAAATAGGCCGCGGCCTCGTGCAAGGTCAGGATCGGGTTTTTGTGCTGTGGGACCGGGCCGAGACCCCTGACCATGCGGTGATAGAGCTTTCCTCGCCAGGCACCGACGAGTTGGGCCGCTCGGGGCTTCCCGGCCGCGTCAATAATCACTGGTGGGATCGGTTTGGCGGCGCAATCCTGCTCTCGGTCATCCAGGGCGGTCTTCAGACCGGGAGCGCGCTTGCCGCCAACTCCGGATCGGGTGGTGGAACCTTCTTCAATTCTTTCCAATCCAACGGCAGCAACGTGTCCGACACGGCCCTGCAGGCAACGATCAATATCCCCCCTACTCTAGAGAAGAACCAGGGGGACAACGTGGCGATCTTCGTCGCCAAGGATCTGGATTTTTCTGACGTATACAAATTGTGGCTGACGGGCGCCAAGCATGGTCAGTGAGGCCGCTCCTCAGCTTCATCATCTGCTCAAGCCGATCAGGCATTGGCTCGATGACCCGACGACGGAGGAAATCGCCATCAACAGGCCGGGCGAGGCCTTTATCCGTCAGAGGGGTGTTTTCACCCAATACGACGTGCCGCTCACCTACGACGATCTGGAAGATGTCTCCATTCTCGCCGGCGCGCTGCGACAACAGGATGTCGGGCCGAGAAGCCCGCTTTGCGCGACCGAGCTACCTGGTGGCGAACGTTTGCAAATCTGCCTTCCACCCTCGGTTCCGAACGGGACGGTGAGCCTGACGATACGCCGACCGGGAAATTCGGTCTCGGCGCTCTCAGACGTGAGCAAGCGCTATCAGACCGCACGCTGGAACAGGTGGCACGCTCGCGGGGAGACCGAGACCCGGCACAATGAGGAGACGCTGGCTTTCTTCGACCGGGGAGACATCGAGGGCTTCTTTGGGGCGTGTGTGCGCAATCGTTTGACGATGCTGCTATGCGGGGCGACGGGCAGCGGCAAGACCACGATGGGGAAGACGCTGATTTCCGCGATCCCGACGCGTGAGCGTCTGATCACCATCGAGGACACGCTGGAGCTTGTCATCCCGCACGACAACCATGTCCGGCTGCTCTACTCCAAGAGCGGGATTGGTTTGGGCGGCGTGACGGCTGAAGCTCTGCTGCAAGCCAGCCTGCGCATGCGCCCTGATCGCATCCTGTTGGGAGAAATGCGCGACGACGCAGCGTGGACCTACCTCAACGAAGTGGTGTCCGGCCACCCGGGCTCAATCTCCACGATACACGGCGCCAATCCGGTTCAGGGATTCAAGAAGCTTTTCTCGCTGATCAAGGGCACCGCACAGGGCGCGGCGTTGGAGGACAAGACCCTGGTCGACATGTTGTCGGCCGCGATCGATGTGATCGTGCCGTTTCACACCACGGGAGAGATCTTTGAGATCGGCGAAGTCTGGCTGGCCGCGGATGCGCGCCGGCGGGGGGAGACCGTCGCGCACCTGCTGGCCGGACATTGACCACGAGGAACACGTGAATGGCCAAGAAGACTTCCATCCAGCTTTGTGCCAAGCTCATACTTGGCGTTTTGCTCCTCAGCACCGCGTGGACACTGATTGCGTCGTTGGTCTTTCTCCTCGGGACGAAGGTGATTCGGTCCTTTCCGCATCCGTTCTACCAATGGTGGACCTATTTTCTTTATGCCCCGCCAAACCCTGTCGTGGCTTTATGGCTCAAGCTCAGCGCTGGCGCGGCCTCCGCGGCGATACTGGCGCTCATTGCGGGCATTGTGGTGCGCGGCCGTGTAATCGGCCCCTCGCTCCGGCAACCGCTCTTTGGCGGCCAAGCAAAGCCGATGCGCGGCGTGACCGACAACCACGGGCATGCAAACTGGCTGTCGATCTCCAGGGCGCAGGAGGTCTTCCCCGGACCATCATCCGAATTTGGCGGGCTGGTTGTTGGAGAGGCTTACCGAGTTGACCAGGACACAGTGGCGTCGATTTCATTTGACCCGGCTGACAAGACCACCTGGGGCAAGGGAGGCAAGGCCGGACTGCTTGTCGACCCCTGCCAGTCCGGTCCGACGCATAGCCTGGTCTTCGCCGGGGCAGGATCCTTCAAATCCACAGCAGCCGCATCGACCTTGCTCACCTGGACCGGGTCAGCAGTGGTGCTGGACCCGTCCGGTGAACTCGGGCCTATGCTGATCGACGCTCGCACCCGGATGGGACATCTGGTTCACCAGCTCAGCCTTACCGGGACAACGGGTTTCAATGTGCTCGACTGGATCGACATTGACTCACCCATGGCTACCACCAACGTTCTCTCGGTTGTTGGCTGGGTGTGCGGCGATGGCGCGCCAAGCGGGCCTGGCAGCGGCGGCAACGATAGGGGCTCAGAATTTTTCGAAGCGCGCGGCCGGGCGATGGTCGCCTGCCTGCTGTCGCACATGCTCTGGGACCCTGCCTTGCCGGCGGATTTGAAAACCCTTCGGACCCTACGGTCCGGCGTTGCGACGCCGGAGACCCAGATGCGAGACGTTTTAAAGGGTATCCACAAAAATAGCCTCAGCCCTCTTGCGCGCGACTATGCCGGCACGCTGATGGGGCTGGTCGAGGAAACATTCTCCGGTGTCTACGCCAATGCCGACGAGTGCACGTCATGGCTGGCAAACCCGGCTTTCGCGTCGATCGTATCGGGCGACACATTCAAATCCCTTGATCTGCTCGGCGGGAAGGTCTCAGTATTCCTGCAATTGCCGCTCGCGGCGTTGCAATCTACGCCCGGGATTGGTCGCGTGGTGATTGGTTCCCTGCTGAACGCCGCCTATGAAGCAGATGGACGAGTGGCAGGCCGGATTCTGTATCTTTTGGATGAAGCCGCACGTCTGGGCCCAATGAAGATTCTGGAAACTGCGCGCGACGCAGGTCGCAAATACGGGATCACACTCCAGCTTCTTTACCAGTCGGTCGGCCAACTGGAACGCCAATGGGGACGCCAGGGAAAACGAGAATGGTATGACGGTGTTTCGCATCGCTCTTATGCTGCTGTACAGGATCTTGAGACCGCGAAGGAGCTAGAGGAGACTTTTGGCACCTACGGGGTGATGGCAACGTCGGAAGGGTCGAATAACGGGTCCTCGGGCAAGGCCTTCGAGGCGGGTTCGCGATCGCACGGCGCAAACACCAGCTATCACGAAATCAGCCGTCCATTGATCCGTCGTGAGGAACTGATGAATGACTGCCGGACGGATGAGGCGTTCGTGATTATTCGAGGAGCAAGGCCGCTTCGATGCGGGCGGGCAATCTACTTTCGGCGACCTGATTTCAAGGCCAGGGTTAACGTCAACCGATTTGCCAAACATGCTACCGCCGTGTCTTGACTAAAGCTCAGCCAGCGTTTTTTGGAGGCTCCAAATGTCGAAGGAAGTTGTTGCTGCCGATCTACAGGCTGCCGCTTACTGGCGAAATGTCGCCGGTTCCGACCGTTCTGAGATCAACGTCGCCGTCACAAAAATACGGTATCTAACCTCCGCGGCAAAGACCGAAGAAAATGAACCTGATAAAAGCCAACGGCAAACTAGGCATTTGAGCGCGGGCTGAGGTCACCGCGGGATACCATTTACTATGATGCCAACCTGTCAGTAGACCCATTTATGCAACGGGCTTAGTGCATTATCCGCCTGACTGGAATCGCCGGGCGTGAGATTGGTGCGGAGAGGCTGATAAAATGCTCGCCAAAACATAGACTAGAGCGGGTGGGCGTGACTCAGAATTTTCCAGTCAGGCTGAACCCGCTCTAGCGTCAAACAAGACATATGCCTCAGCACCTTAAGCGCGCAGCAAAGTTTATGAGACCCTGGCGTTCCAGTGTATCGACGAAGTCCATCGCCGCCGGCACGGTCACTGTCAGATTCTCTCGAGCCATGTCGACCACACTCTTGATTTTCTCAGGGTCGTTTTCATCGAGCTCGCACGTGAAGTCGTCTGGATGGTGTGCGATGACACCGTGTGGCGCCGCCTACATACCCCGCCCCCGGCGCCGCCCGGCTGTAGTCTTCTCTGCCTTTCCCGTGGGCTGAACCGTCATTCGCTGAAACGCCGCTCGCAGTGCGTTCCGAACGTCTGGGCCAATGTGTTTGAGACGTTGTAGCAAATGCTGCCGCTTGGCGATGATATCCGCCGATGAAGGTGACACTCTCATTGCCCGTGCTGCCTCACGGCTCCCCTGAAAACGGGTTGCTAAAGTGCTGGCCGCCTGTCCCGCCACAACACGTTGTTCGAGACGCTGCTTCCCGGCTTGCATCCTCTGGATCGTCCCGGTCCGCAGATTTTCTGCGCGCGCGATCATCGCGAGTGATCCCTCCTTGATGGGTTGACGTGCAAAGTTGCTGGCGACGTTGTCGATCACATCACTCTCGCGAACCTGGCGCTTGTCGCCAAGCGGCCGCCGGCCCGACACTTCTCGGCGCTCCGCACCGTCAGACGTCACAATGAACGACTGATCGCGATGCCGGCTGCCAGATGTATAGGCGCCGAAAGCGTTGACCTGGCATGATCCGCCGGGGATGGCAAAAATATGTTCGCTGACCGTGGCACCCTGGCTCGTGTTGGTCGTCAGAACATCGCCGTAAGCGAGTTTGATCCTGCCGGTTGCCTCGCTCTTGATGCTCCTCCACTTCACCAAACCCTCGCGCCCGTCCTTGGTTCGTAAAACCAGGCCCTCTGACCTCACATCGGCAACTTCGAGGACAGTCCC
>Ga0209611_10006242_pt1 | contig 19625 bp, 20 predicted proteins | sample S1TSphgellanicum_3_FD_187693 | JGI IMG/M metagenome (GOLD analysis project Ga0209611, IMG submission 187693) | Host-associated microbial communities from peat moss isolated from Minnesota, USA - S1T2_Fc - Sphagnum magellanicum MG (SPAdes) (version 2) | ecosystem: Host-associated > Plants > Peat... | reverse complement strand
CTTAGGCGACTAAAAGGATTTTAGTTGCAAAATGTCTCTTGCGACTAAAATTTAGTCGCAAAGAGCAGTCGAAAATACATGTTTTTCTTCTAGTGATATGGGCAAGAGACTATCACATTTCCAAGTTTATGGTAAAGTAAAACAATTGTTAATTTAGTCAAAAAAACACCAATCAACTATTAACACATAATGTGTGTAATACAATAAATTTATTATTAGTATTTCACACTTTTAAAAAAAAAGGCTACATATGAAAATTTGACATTTAATATATAGTTACCACCATTTTTCAATTATAACTAATTATTGTTTATCTCATTTATAGACTATGTATTTTTATGCATTACTAAACATAGGAAACATGAATTTTTTTCAAAATAAATGAACAAATGGTTGCCATGTTTCCAAGTTTATGGGTAATTTTTTAAAATGTTAATTTAATAAAAATGGACCAATATGGTACTAACATGTGATGTGAACTATACATTGAATGTATTACTAATATTTCACATTTGAAAAAGAAATTGCTACATATGAAAAATTAACACATGGTATATATTTTTCACCATTTAAAAAGTATAACCAATTATTATTTCCAATGTGTTTTTGATACAATAAGGTTTTTAAAACGTGTTTAAACATAGGAAAGGTGGGAAAATTTTCAAAATGTGGCTACAATAAGTTGCCACATTTTCAAGTTTGTGGTTAAGGTAAAATCATTGTTAATTTAGTGAAAAAGATCAATACGCTATTAACATGTGGTGTGAAACAATACATTGAATGTATTACAAATACTCCACACTTGAAAAATAAATGGTTACATGTTAAAAAAATGACATTTGTTATACATTTCTTGCCACTTTTCAACTTTAATCAATTCATATTTGCATTTTTTAGTTTAATATATTTGTTGAACTTTCAACAAGGGTTATTTGCAAATTAAGGTCACATTTTTCAAGCTTTCGCAAATTAAGTTATATAAACTTCCTTTTCACATGTTTTTTTTGTATTATTCCAAAGGTATTTTGGAACAAACTTTTAACGTTTATACAAAGTTATCACATGTCATTATGACCTAATTCGATGTAAGTGAAATATTTACATTGTTTTTAACACGTACAATTAATTTTATGTTGATTATCACAAATTTGAATGTAAGATGTATAAAAACTAATATCTTTTACAACGGTTTCTATAGCCATGGAGGGGAAATTGTTGAATTTGTATGAGCATATGCATCAAGTTAAATTATAAGCATTGGAACATATTGTTCAAACCCCATTAGATGGCAAGCCCTTTGATCATGAAGATTTCATGAAAGAAGTTGTCATTTGACACAATGTGATGTAACAAGGTCCTTGCCTTGCTAAGGTTACATTCATCCCCACAACTCTATAAGAAAGGATGTAGAGTTGAATTCACCATTAAGACATTATATTTGTTCAAGCATGTATCAAAGTTATGTTTGATACAACGAAATCATGTTAATCAAAATTGTCTACATTTGCGTGGGGATTTAAAAATGGGTGATATATATAAATTTGTTGTTCATTTATCACAATAAATCAAGGATTTTGTGATGGGAAAACTGAAGCTTGGATTCATAATGTTTCAAATCATGGCAAAACACAAGGAACATGTGAAGAACATCATGTTAGTGACATGTGAATTAAACAAATACATGTTTTTCATTGAACAAGATGTGAAGGCGTTGTTTAAAAGCTATGTTTAATAAACATACCAATTACACAAAAACAATGTGAAAAATATGCACATGTGGGCCCAACAAACAATGACTTAATGTTTTATTATTAAGAAATTGGGGTGGAAATGGCTGGTGGTTTCAGTAAACAAAACATGTCTTTCACTTTAGATATCCAAACACCATTGCAAAATGATTGAACATGGGCACCAAAGGGATGTTGGAATTGATGCAACCTTTAGGACAAATGAGGAAAAAGTGATACATTATGTCAAATACCTAATGCATGCATGTGGTCTAATTCATTAATATACATGTAGTCAAATACAATTGAAACATTAATAGGACAAACCAAGGAACTTAAATAAATACATTTAGAAATTTACAATTGTTAATAAATCAATCATGTCTTCATTCATTATATCTCATGTCAATGTTCAATTAACATACCATAATACATTGATACATTACTATATTGTGAATTATGGCAATTCTCCCTTTATACTATGATGATGTTTGACCAATGGCACAATGACATTCTTGTAGCATATTGCATCACATTATGATGTAAGCACAAGGACTTGAAGTCATGGATGCATGCTTTAAATGAAAACATTCACAAAACTTGCCCATCACGACATCCCATGGAGATAGATCACGCTATATTTCTACGTTCCCATGTTCCCATGGAAATATTTTTTTGATGGGAAGGATCAGGAAAATACGAAAACACGAGGAGGCAAGGGACAGATCAGGAAAATTCAAAAGAAACAAGAAGGAAAGAATGGAGGAAAGAAAAAGAAGAGATTTTTTACATACGTGGAGGTTCCCATACTCCTCCTGTGTTCTCCATTGGTTGGGAACGTCCTCAGCCTACCTCAGGAGAGCCCCTTGTGTGACCCTCCTTCAGGAGAACTTCCCACTCGTATGGGAACCTCCCCTACAACAAAACTAGGCAGCATTCCAAAAATATTTCTAGTGTCCTGCTTGACCTCTAGCCAAATTTGGCATATTCTCTAGTGGATGATCGCCAAATCTACCTACTTGACAAATTTGAAGGAAAAAAGAACCCGATTGTGACAGAATATTCCCCCATTTTATATTACGCATTTTGGCGAAATATCGCTCATTTAATTTTTGCTTTGAAGTGGTTCTAGTGAGATTATGCTATTTCCGTACTTATTGCAGGAACTTACGGCGGGTTTTTGGCGAAAGGGTTGGACCCGGAGTATCGGTCGGGTGGGTTGGAGAAAGGAAAGGAAAGGAGGTGAGCGCCAAACCCTAGAAGGTAGAGCGCGCCTCTTGCACATCTCGCGCTTCATCGCGAGCGAGCTGTTTAGATTACCCTTCTGGTTGCGCGTTCGGGTGCGCCTGTAGTTGCAGATAGTAGAGGTGGGGAAGGAAGAAGAAGAGGAGAAAGCGATGAACCAAGATCTGAATGGGGTTGAGGTATTATCGGAAGTGTAGGAGCTGGGGTTAGGGTTTGAGAGGAGGGAGCGACGAGGAGGACAAAGAAGAGCGGTGAGGGAGGAGGACGAGAGATGGGAGTATTGGCGGAGGGTAAGATAGTGAGGCTCGTGGAGCTTTACAAATGGAGGGAACTGCCATTACGGTTGGATGTGTGGCCGTTTGCGATTCTTTACGTGGCTTGGGTGACAGGTGTTGCCACTAGTCTGGATGCCACAGACGCCGGGATTGTGCTGGCGGCTCTCGTTGTCCTTCACATTCTTACTTTCCTGTTCTCCGCCTGGTCTGTGAATTTTCGATGCTTTGTGCAGGCCACCAAGGTAAAGATCGCATTTTTTCTCTCTCATACCCTATTAGTAGGACCTCGTTTTCTTTGCAGTCCTGCCTTGGGGAACGAGAGCGCGAAGTTTTTGAGGTCGACGTGATGAAGCTCTTTTGATGGTGGTGGACGTTTTTTGCTCGTCTTTGTTTCGACAGGTCAGTGATGTGCATCAGGCTGATGTCGTGAAAGTCATTCCTTCGAAATTTTCTGGCTCCAAGGAAGTCGTGCCTTTGCAAATGAGGAAATTGGTAAGCATCTATGCACAGAGAGAGAGAGAGAGAGAGAGAGAGAGAGAGAGAGAGAGAGAGAGAGAGAGAGAGAGAGAGAGAGAGAGAGAGAGAGGATCATCAACTCCATGAAACAATGGTTTCTTTTTGCCATAAGACACAGTACCTAAAGAGTTAGCAGTTTGTTTTGATCCCTTTTTAGGGTTTAGTGCTCCTGTGCATTTGATGCTGAGGTCTATCTCAAAGCTTGCTAGGCATCTTCATGCCCAGAGGAGCATGAACTGCATGCAAGCAATGGTTTCTTTTTGCCATAGGCTGTAGTACTGAAAGAGTGAGCAGTTTGTTTTGATCCTTTTTAGGGTTGAGTGCTCCTGTGTATTTGATGCTGAGGACCATCTCAAAGCTTGCTAGACATCTGCTTCATCCCCCCCCCCCATGATATCCATTACCCACATATTGCTCAGAAATTGCTGCTGAAGTTTGAAATTCACATACCAAGCCTCTTTCATGGCTCAATGTTTTAGGTTTGAAGATGCTTGTAGTGTTTAGTTTCTTACAAATCCAACATCTGTTGCCACCCAACAATGGTGATGCAGCTGGCAGGGGAGAAGAGGCATGAAAGCCAGGACAGTGGTGAGGTCTTGACTACAAGGATTGTACCGACAGCCCTTACCACATCTTCTGGAGAGGAGATTTGGTTTGAATTCCGGAGGCAGCGCTTCATCTTTTCAGAACAGCTCAACAAGTTCTGCAAGCTGGACTATCCTTCCAAGGAGGCATTTGTTGTGTACAGCAGAAGTACTGGCTATGGTAGTGAAGCAAAGTCACAGGCTGCTCTGGAAAAGTGGGGAAGAAATGTGTGAGTATTTTGCCCGTATCTCACTGTACAAACATATTCTTGTTTTTTTCTGGGTGTGGCATTTGAGAACACAATTGATACATGTACTAATCTGCTTGTGCAGGAATCAAAGAATAGTTCGTTTTTGGGGGTTTCTTGAATTGAGATCTCACATACCAAGGATTTTGCAACTTGATTTTGAGATGCTTTTTGCCTCACATATCTGTTGAGAACATTATTGTGCTGTCTTTTTGTTTGCATTCCCAGTGTCTACCTGTTGTCTCCTGATTTTTTCTTTTTGTTTGTTTCTTTGTAGGTTTGAATTTCCCCAACCTACATTTACAGGATTGATGAAGGAGCACTGCATGGAGCCATTTTTTGTCTTTCAGGTCTGATAAAGGATCTTTTGCCCTTTGCTCATCTTTCTATTCTATTCTAGGTTGACATAAAATTGCAGGTATGGGGAAGCTCTGAGTACCGATGATGATATCTTTTCATGTTTGGTTCAGTCTGTCTTCACCATGGAGTTTATTTTATCTACCTGCAAGGGTGCTGATAGCATTGTGTGATATATTGATCCTTATTACTTGAGAGTAGCAAGTTATTTGGAGACCCCTGAGAATTGACCTGTATCTTGTCTGGTAGTCGTGTGAATTAATTTGACCTATCTATTGCACCATTCTGGTCATCAACATAGTTCAGTGATAAGTAATAATTGGTTGACGTACCTTTGTAGATGAACAAATGGAGCCAAAAGGCTGTGATGATTCATATTGTGTTTACTAGAGGTCCTTCTTTTTTTTGTGTTCTTTTGTTTTTCTTTGATGATAGATTTCCTTGCTTTTGCTTGTTGTACTTATTTCCAGCCTGCAGTATAGGTTACTACCTTTTTTGTGACCAATTGAGCACCTGTCTGTCATGGGGGATTCACACTTCTTTTGATGTCACAAGACTGGACTAAAAGGTATCCATGCTTGTGGGACAGGTTTTCTGTGTTGGACTTTGGTGTCTGGATGATTACTGGTTGTATAGTGTTTTCACACTGTTCATGCTGGTGCTCTTTGAATCAACTGTGGTCAATAGCCGGCTCCGGACATTGACAGAGCTGCGGCGTGTTCGAGTAGACAGTCAGACACTCATGGTTCACCGTGGTGGGAAGTATGTCTCACCCTATTTCTGTATATATCAGTGTGTACCCCATAGGCAATGTGTAGCATAGGATATGTGGTCCTGTGTTTATCCCCTGACATGTTCCTCATTTGTGGTGCAGATGGGTGAAGCTCTCAGGTATGGAACTTATTCCAGGAGATGTTGTCTCAATCGGTCGTCCCACCGGGGTGGGTAGTGAAGAGCGAACTGTACCAGCAGATATGTTGCTAATTGCTGGAAGTGCCATCGCAAATGAATCTCTCTTGACAGGAGAGTCAACACCACAGTGGAAAGTATGTACTTAATTTGAGGTGTTTTGGTAGATAGTAGAGCATGTGTTCAGTAGCTATTAGGCAATGGCTTCAACTTGGAGTGCTCTGTAGCTTCTAGATGTATTTCCTTGTGAACTTGAGATGGCCCAGTGATTACTTATGCTATTGGTGACATCATTGCGTGGATGTCTTAGGTATTTTCATGTGATTGGATGGTGAAGAATACTCAGATGTACATTGTGTGTGCAGCACTCTTTCCATGATGTAGACCCTAAAGCATGTGTATGTGCTATCAACATGAAAAGTTTTTTGTGACCTTAATTCTCTTTGTGTCAAATGTGCAGGGATCAATTGTTGGTAGGGAGCTTGGAGAAAGGCTGTCGATCAGGCGAGACAAAAACCACATTTTGTTTGGGGGCACCAAAATCTTACAGCATACAGGAGACAAGGTGACTTAGTTTGAATCTATGCTTGAGGAGTCTAAGAATGTTGCACGTGATGGATAATGTTCATGTCCAAAGTTCTTTAGTCATTATCCCTTCCCCAAGCAGCTAAGTAAAGGTCTTGTGATGCATTTTGAAATGAATTCTTGGATCTCATTGGGAGGCCACCTTTGGCTTTCTGCTTGCAGTCAGGTCCTCTGAAGACACCCGATGGAGGTTGTTTAGCAGTTGTCTTGCGGACAGGTTTTGGGACCAGTCAAGGGAAGCTCATGCGAACAATCCTCTTTTCCACAGAGCGGGTGATTTCTTAACTCAGAGAAAACAGATTGCATGAGCTGTCAACTTCAGTTCTTTCAACACCTTGGTCTTTCCCATTTGTATTTTGTTGGCTTGGGAGTATTTGTAACATTATACCCTTGGCATAGGTTCCTACCGGGTTCAGACCAGAGTAACAAGTTCAAAAATGTTGATAGTCTAATGTATCATGTATTCAGCAGTTAACATGTCTGGCTCTAAGTTTATCAGCAGCTTACCTTCCCTGGTTTGTTGCTTCTGGAATAAGGGACTTCTAAAGGAGTATGTTCATGTAGACCTTGCTTTATAAAGTGGATGGTGCTTTTTGTCTCTGATCCTTTTTTGGTGATTCCAGGTCTAGAAGCTTCGATTTGACAAGCTTTTTGACTTGAATACTTGTTGCTGGACACATGTAACCATTGTGACTGCCTTTGTTTCTACAGGTGACAGCAAACAACTGGGAAAGTGGACTTTTCATCTGCTTTCTGGTGATATTTGCCCTCATTGCTGCTGGTTATGTGCTCAAGAAGGTGGGCTTCTCATCAAAGACTTTGCTGGTTGCCTTCTAGTTTGATATGGTTAGGCAGATCAGACCCTTGACTTTGAGGGCAGATAAGAGCAGCAGGTTTGCGTCATTGAATTTGTGGCTACCATCTCTTTCACCATTGGTAAACCGTGTCCCTCAGTTACAGTGTAGATTCCAGCTAGACAGGTGTCTTGGGTCAAATTCTGTTGGCACAACTAGTCATCGCTAATTGCACAATTCTGCAACTCACATGTCTGGGTAAAGTCTTGAGCTTGTGAATGGGTGGAACATTGTGGGGTTATACTGCAGGGTTTGGAAGACCCAACACGGAGTAAGTACAAGTTGTTGCTTAACTGCTCTCTAATCATCACTTCCGTCATTCCACCAGAGCTGCCAATGGAGCTCTCAATTGCTGTCAACACCTCACTCATTGCATTGGCTCGTCGAGGCATTTTTTGCACTGAACCTTTCCGGATCCCATTTGCTGGCAAGGTGTGTCTGGCTCACCTTTTGTTCAGTTAAAACAGATGAAGACATGGAAGGATTGTACTCTTATGACTATGCTTGTCACAGGCCTTGTGGTGAATAGTGTTTGTGCTGTTATGTGTGGAGAGAAGCAGAGGTGCCTATTTTGCATTCCTATGCTTGCTAGCTTGATATTTGAAGTGCCTTCATGAAATGTGTTTTTACAAACTACTATGCACTGTGATCACATACTGTTCCTGATGATAACAGGTGGATGTTTGCTGCTTTGACAAGACTGGCACACTGACCAGTGATGATATGGTGAGAGGAACAACATTTCAGAATTTTCTCTGCATCTTCTTCTACCCAATGTGTTTGTTCTCTGCATCAACTCTGTCTTCACAACTCCCTTTGGTTTATTCCCTTTTTCAAGTCTTCTTTCTCATTAGGGAGAGGATGGGGAGAGGGTAGCAACCACAATCAGTGTTTATTTTTTGGAAAATTTTGAAAATTCCTCAAGCACAGTGGTATCCTTGAAGGATATGTCAAGACTACTGGAGGCCCAACCACTCCCTCTATGCCTCTCTATGCCTTAGGCTTAGATGCTTTCTTGTACAGGGGCAGTCAACAAAATGAAGCTCACAAGCTTGTTGCAGCTTGAATGAGCAAGTGCTCGAGTTCTAGCTGACATTGAGACTGCAACTTACTGTTGCTTCCAGAAATGTGACAGAAACTTAGGAAAAAAATATTTTGTATATTTTTTTGCACTGAGTTTCTCATTGGATCATTTGATACTTATGTGTATGGAGCTGATGAGGGCAGTAGGAAGTACTGGCAGCCAGGGTTTTTTTTTCAATTTTGTGATGTAGCTGAAGTGGCTATCATCCATAAGATGATTTAGCCAGATTTGGTTACGGACTAGATATGAAAGTAAAAAAAAAGCAGAATGCTTCTATATTCTTGGCTACCGACTGGAACTTATCATAAAAATCTGGTGATTGGGAATTTATTTTTTGGAAATCTGGCGAATTTGTGCAAATTTTTCCATGGAAAATCCTTTGTATAGGTCAAAATTATATTTTTCAGGTTGAAACTTGGTGAAAAGTGGCAGCTAGTCACTGCATTTCATGATGAAGGTGAAGGTCTGATACTTTGTGGGTGACTCTTGCAAGGTCATGATTGTGTTCGTTCCTGTCATGTTTGTTTTGGCTTGGCCAGGACTGATGCAGTGGCTACTTTCAAAGTTTTTTTGTGAAGTTTATCTGTAACCTTATGGATCTTTAGTTTGACCCTCTACAATGTAGAAGAGTTACAGATCATATCTTGTACAGAAGTGGAGAAGTGCCTAGTTTCTGACTCTTCATCTGCCTGTTTTTCAGGAGTTTCGAGGTGTGGTGGGCTTGGAGGGTAAACCAGAGTTGGAGACAAATCCAAGCAAGTTACCAGAGTATGCTACACGGATTTTGGCTGCATGCCATGCTCTTGTATTTGTGGATAACAAACTTGTAAGACACTTTGATCTGTTTTTGTTCTTGTTGAGGCTATGACAGGGCTTGCTGTCGAATTTAACTGTTTTAGCTATGAATTCCAAAAAATAAACAGCTGTGGCAGTGAAGATGCTGCTTGTGAGAAAGTTCACATAGTCTTTCTTTAGAGTTGTTTGACCAATCAACATTCATTCTTCCTGTTTATGTGTTTAGGTTGGTGATCCTTTGGAGAAGGCAGCATTGAAGGGCATAGACTGGGCCTACACAGCTGATGAGAAAGCTGTGCCTCGCAAGTAAGGCACGCATCCTGCCTACACTCCAGAGAGAAAGTCCAGTTTTCTCCTGTCCCTCTGGAGCTTGTCACAATCAAAGTCAAGTCTACCTGAACTTTGAATATTAGATGAGTCTCTGCAGAGATATTTGTATTGATATCTTTGATAAGACTAGCTGCTGGCTTCATTGATCACTTAGAAATCATTGTGCATTGTACTACTCAGGGGATCTGGACAACCAGTGCAAATTATGCAACGGCACCATTTTGCTTCACACCTCAAACGGATGGCTGTTGTTGCAAGAACTGAGGATAACTTTGTTGCCCTTGTGAAGGTAACATATTAAAGGAGAGGAGGTGGTTGGTAAACCTTGTTTGTTAAGCATGCTTGACTGGATAGTTAGTCCATCATTTGTGCAACTGTAGGAGTTGTTAGCTCTATGTATACAGCCTGTTATGGGTAACTGATTTGCATTATGAAGGGCTTCTAGTTAGAGTCACCAACATGATAAATTTGATGCCGTCTTATTTTGGGTTGCTCTACTTGCTCGGTGAAAATGGTAGACACAACATAGGAAGGATGAGGCTTATGGAGTCATCTGTATATTTTGAAAAAGTCATTTTGTCTCATTTTGAAATCTTTTACTTGCAGGGTGCTCCAGAGACAATTCAGGAAAGACTGGTGCAAATCCCTGCTGGCTACATAGAGGCATACAAACAGTTCACTCGCCAAGGGTCTCGTGTTCTTGCGTTAGCCTACAAGTTACTTCCTGACATGGCAGTGAGCTTCTCACTATTTCATATGAAGAATTGTGCTAATCATTTGAGGATATTCATGACAGTGGAGAAGCATTGTGTATCCTGATGAATGTGTGTATTTGATCATGCATCAGGTCCTATTTAAATTTGTTGCACAAGGATGATACTAGACACTCAGTTTCTGTTGATTGTTTGTAAGAAGCTGCAGTATTTATAGGGAACCATGATATTTACGCAGGTTGGTGAAGCCCGGGTTCTGGAACGTGAAGTGGTAGAAAGTGAACTCACTTTTGCAGGTTTTGCGGTATGTGTACAATGTTTGTTTTTTGGCTATTTTCTCTGCAATTCCATAGATTGATGTAGACAACATCTCCTTTCTGTTACTGCAGCAGATCCTTGGATAGTGGATTCGGCAAACTGTTTCCCCACTATTTCAAGCATTCATAGTGTATTGGGTTATGTGCAGGTGTTTGCATGCCCATTGCGGAGTGACTCTGCACAAGTTCTTAAAGAGTTGAAGGACTCCTCTCACTATTTGGTATCTACCATGCCTCAGATCAGATCAGAGTTGGATGCTTCCACCAGATGCACCACATTAGAAGTTAACTTGCTCCTTCAGTTTTCATTAGTAGGTTATAGAAGGTTTTGCCTCTTGAACATTGTTGCCATTCTCTTTTGAGACTTTGCTTATGCACATTATGTCAGCACTATTTCAATGTCCATATCAAAAGAATTTCTTGCATTTGTTCCTTGTTGATGTCGTGCCTTTTATACAGGTGATGATCACAGGGGATCAGGCCCTGACAGCATGCCATGTTGCTGCCCAAGTTCATATTGTTTCACAGCCAGTATTGATTTTGACTCTTCGTGCGGGTGATGGTGCACTGGGAGAGTTTGATTGGCTTTCTCCAGATGAGGAATTGAAGTTTCCATACAAGTATGTAGCTATTTCTCTGGATCTTTTACAGACTGCTCATGCTGTGGTCAAGGCTATGACAAACTTTTACTCATCAGCATGATGAGCTCATTGCTGCAAATACTGATCTCAATGTTCTGATATTTGGTATTGTTTCCTGTGTCATTTTGAGAACCAGACAGGACAAGGTGCTTGAGCTTTCAGAAATGTATGATTTGTGTGTTGCTGGTGATGGTCTTGGTATGCTTCAGCGGACAAGTGCACTACAGTTGGTTGTTCCTCTAACCAAGGTTTGTTCTCAATTGTGACCTTCCATATCCAGACGATTACTGGTCTCAGATCTTGTGGTACTCTTTGTGGTGGTCAAGCACTGCTATACCCAGTCTGTCACAGAGTAAAATGGAGAGTTGAGTTTTGCACAGCTGGGCACTTTTTGAGCTAGGGATTGAGTCTTGGTACTGTCTTCAGGTCTTTGCAAGGGTTGCACCTGACCAGAAAGAGCTGATTCTGACAACACTCAAAGCAGCTGGCAGAACAACTCTAATGTGTGGTGATGGCACTAATGATGTTGGAGCTCTCAAGCAGGTTGGTCTCTTTAGAAATAAGGTTCCAGAGTGTGTTTCCCACTGATGATTTCAGATAGTAGTCTCTATATTTCATCTGATTCAGAGCAATGAAGATAATTTTGTGGGATGTTTATTGTTGAAATATCAGAGGAGCATTATAGTGTATAGTTTACAGTAGTATAAGTCTGAGTTATACAACCAAGATTGATTGTTATCACTCTGACTGTACTCCAGCAACTGTCAGATGCTGACAAGTGTTATTGGTGTATGATTCAGGCTCATGCAGGGGTTGCGCTTTTGAATGCTATCCCCCCTACTGCTCAAGGAGAGACCCTGCCATCATCTGAATCTTCAACCAAGACATTGACGCCTTCAACATCTTCAACAGCCTCAACATCTCCTGGTAGTTACAATATGTTTTATGACCCCATTTTGGAGCTTCAATTTTCTGAAATAATTCACCTATATTGTGCTATATGTGATACTTATTTTGGTAGGAAGTTATAGTAAGGCTAAACCAACATCTAGAGGAAGTTTTGATGGAAAGGGGAGTTACAGTGTGTTCCAGTTGTGGCAATGAGTTTACAATGCTAGCTTCATATCAGCATTGTTTTCTAATGCAATGCACATGAATCCTAATTTTTCTTTGTGGGCAAAGCAGTGACTAATGCCAAGCCTAAGCGTCCAAAGAGTGGGATGGCAGCAGGCTCTCAAGGTCTTGCTGGGGCCATCACACCTCCTCAAGGTGGACAATCAACGGCAGTCAATCGGCCAAACAAAGTTGGACTTCCCAGTCCAGGCCAGCTATCTCCAAGTGGTCGACCTTTAACTAATGCAGAAATAAAGAAGCAGCAGTTGAAGAAGATGATAGATGACATGGGGGAGGAGGGTGATGGAAGAACACCTCCTGTTGTTCGACTCGGAGATGCATCCATGGCAGCTCCTTTCACAGCAAAGCATTCATCAGTTCGCCCAACTGTGGATGTCATTCGACAGGGCCGGAGCACACTTGTGACAACCTTGCAGATGTTTAAAATACTGGGGTTAAATTGCCTGGCAACAGCTTATGTTTTCAGTGTGATGTATCTGGATGGTGTGAAGCTGGGTGATATGCAGGTAACATTTTCCTTTCTATCATACTCCTTTTCTGCTGTAGGTTTAGGTTTTTTTCCTAAGCTGTGGGACTGCAAAGCTGACCGCAGATCAAGTATGTTGGGAATCTTGCATAGGTCTTGCATACTATGTGCTTGCTAGGTCATAGTCCTCCCAAATTGCTGTGGAATGTCTGCTGCACTTACTATAGCCAAAGCAAATGCAACCTGAGTCTCACCTACAAGTCTTACAAGAAGTGAATTGTGTGGTTAAATAACAGACATCACTCTTTGGTCTGAGACTTCATATTGAGCTGAGCACCTGTTCTCTCTGCAGGCAACTATCAGTGGGCTCTTCACTGCAACATTCTTTCTCTTCATTTCTCATGCACGACCACTTGATACCTTGTCACCACAACGACCACACCCAAACATTTTCAGCCCTTACGTTATCCTTTCCCTGCTTGGCCAATTTGCAATCCACCTCACATTCCTCATCACAGCTGTCAAGGGGGCACAGGCCTTCATGCCTGAGGAGTGCATTGAACCTGACTCTGAGTTCTCCCCAAATCTTGTCAACACAGTCTCATATATGGCCAACATGATGATTCAGGTATGTGCTCCAAAAGTTGCAGCTGAGTATAGGCAGTGTCATCCAACAGAGATGTCCTTTTTGGGCAACATTGCCTACCCTCAGGATCACATGTTGCTCAGGAATTGCAAATTTGTTAGGTTGTAATAGTTCTACCTGCTGATATTGGAGGTGGATGCTTTTCAGGTGGCTACTTTTGCAGTGAATTATATAGGTCATCCTTTCAATCAAAGCATTCGAGAGAACCGACCATTCTTCTATGCCCTTGGCTCAGCAGCAATTTTCTTCACTGCCATCACTTCAGATGTGTTCCGCAGCTTGAATGACTGGCTGAGGTTGGTGCCCTTGCCCAAGCCTTTTGGGCATCATCTGCTCTTTATGGCTCTTGCAATGATGATCTGTTGTTATCTGTGGGAGCATTCTCTTCGGTGGCTGTTCCCAGCAAAGATGCCATCTTTGCGGCCACGACAGCGTCGAAGACTTACCAAAGAGTTAGTTTCCAAGAAGGTGAAATGAGTAATATGTAGATGAGAGGGTGTTAGGGTTATACACAAGAACCAAGTTGTGGGAAATTTGTGCTCCACAAGCAAAGCTTATGCTGTTTGTTACCACTGTCTCCCTTGCAATAAATACATGCAAAATTGGAAAGAGCTCCAATGCACATGTGGGCAGGTATCTTTGGTTACAGATTACTCCACCTGGGTGGGATGTTCCACAGGGAGAGGACAAGGGGTTTTGTGCCTTGTAGAAGCAGACTTCTCTGTCTTGGAAAAGAACTCGATCATCCTTTGTGAGTTACACTTGTTGGCAATCTCCCCAGTTGCAAAACTGCAAAACATTGGACATTTGGTACCATTGTGCCTGAAGAAAAGCAAAAGAACAACTTATATATTCTACAAATCTCCACAGCAGACACCAATCTGAGGAACACCAAATAAGTGATGTGCCCATGATGCATTTCTGTTGTATAAAAATTTCTTTCCCTGCTGCATAAAAAGATCTGCAAAATTCAGGTCGTTTCTGACAGGCCACTAATTTGCAAACTACAAACTCACAAATGCAGCAGCATATACATGAAAGAAACTGGATTCTTATAACTTCCTTGTAGGTGGATACATATCTTGGTTTATTGAGAAAGACAAACCTCAATAGCAGCTTTGACATGGATTACACAGCTTTGCTATTGAGGACGAAGTCAATGGCAGGTATCATTTTCTAAATCAGTCAACTACAGTTTCAAAACAGAAACATGGGCTACAAGAAAAGCTTGCTTGTCTAATCATCTCATGGTTGGCTACAAAGGCCAACTATAAGGGAAATAGTTGAAGATATTGTGTGGTGCAGTGCCAAGACATGCAAAAAGATCTGGGCTCCATAGTTAGACCAGGACAATAACTCTGTGGACCTCATCTCTCTTGAGAAGATCTTCCTACTCCTACTCCCTTGCTCAAAAATGAAATCATGGTAACATTCTGAAATAAATGGCAGAAGCCCAGTACTTGGTCAAAATCAATCACCCATTGTACCAGTCCAAGAAGAGTAAAGTAATGATAAGGACACAGAAAATTAGTATGATATACAGCCGGCTACTGCTGTTGCGCTTCTGGGTTTTGTCTAGCTCTTTGTTGCCCTTTTGTATGTTGTTTGTAGCCTCCACTGCCTGCAGACCAAATATGAACCCATAATGAGCACAATCATTAAGTTCTAACAGATCAATTTACAGCAAAGAGTCAACATCATGACTCTGATATCATGGGGAGAGAGAGAGAGAGAGAGAGAGAGAGAGAGAGAGCTTGCCTGTAGGTAGAGCAGCTCTATTTGCTGGGCTTGATGAAGAACATGGGTGGAAAACAAATGGTTTAAAGCAGACATTTCCAGCATCCTTCGCTCTGTCTCTTGAACCGCATCCATCATATTTGTAAGCTCTATCTGTTGCATCCACAAACTGTTAGGCCACTCAACCAGCAGAGCATTTTGTGCTATTGAGCTATGATCGCTGTTTTAAATAGGAGCTCAGAATGATAAGAAAGCCTGCCTTTGAAGACCACTCTACTCAATCCAATCTTTTCTGACAGATTCAAAAAACAACAAACAAAACATAGACAAAAACTGTGTACCTGGAGGGCCCGTGTTTCTTCATTCATCAATTCTTGTTGAGACTCAAGCACCTCTGGTTGGGAGTCCTGCTGAGTTAGCCAGTCTCTTGAATATGTAATATTGTCTGCTTGTGATGTCGTAACAGGTTCAGGAGGAGGAAGAAGTTTCAGACCCTGACGGCGCTTAGGTATTCGTTTGTCAATGGCATCCTGGAAGCGGACTGCCCTTAAGGTATCAAAATGTGCTGTGATTGAATGAAGCTGTTCACTCAATATGAGTACCTGGATATCAGGATGTGCCTATAAGTAGATCTCCATGATGAACAACATGTACTTTAACAATAAAATATTTCTTACTCTGTCAAGCAGACAGTTTCTCAAGCAATGATGACAAATTCATGAACATACCACACCATGCTGATGGGCAATACAGTCTGTGTTTTGAGAGCCTCTTCCCAATGCCGCTAGCCAACTGGCACCATGTGCCTGCTTCTCTTCTATTCCAATGCTATTCTTCAGCACCTCAATGCGCTCTCGGCATGCTTTCACAAACAAACCAACCTGTAACAATAGAAAAACATGAGCTATTCTCTTTGATACATATACATCTGTCTAAAAATTTGAAGTTACAGAAGAGAATAATGCAACCATGCCTGGCAGCATGCCAAGGTTATGCATTATTCAGGTCACTGAAGTGGTAACATGACAACCTCTAACTATCCAGTAAGCTGCACAGAGCAATAGACAGGGTCCATAGATGGGGCACACTCTTCACCTCATTTTCAATCTTGTCACGATCTTGCTCAGTGCTCCGATTTTTATTCAAGTAGTCTTTCCCATGCTTCATCACAAATGCATGCATTGCTCTTATATTCCCTAACTGCAAAAATTCACAGTCCCAGTCCATCATTCAATCATTTCTTGTGTGTGCAGCAGGGATCTTCACAGTCTCATCTTTAGCTTACATCAAGTCTCCAGTCTACTAGAAGAGGCAGAACAACCTGACACAAAGCTTCAGCACCACATCCCAGAAGCTTCACATCATGAAACTCAAGTTCAATTCAAATCTAACTCATTTATTTCAGCTTTCATGCCTGATTTACAAGCCAGAAGTGCACTAGGAAAAACAGGAGATAAGAGAAAGAAGCCGATCATGCCCTAAACCCTAAACTTACAATTTCAATGGCTGTGAGTGTGAAGGTTGTGTGTGGAGGAGTTGAATGCAGAATAAGTGATCCTGAGACTTTTGCCATCTTTGCCTGCATGCACAACCATGGTTTGCTTACATAGTAAGAAACTACAGATTGATGGAGAATCACGACTTTCCCTACATGCAAGAAATGGAACAGGATGGGGTTTTGAGGAGAAACAACCGAGTCAAGTGAGGTGAGTACCTCGTCATAGTTATTCTTCAAGGCAGCGGATCGAACTGCCTCTCGGAACTTGTCCGTCAAATCCTTTACGTTCACCATTCTCACAACCACAAAAGGACAACCAAATTCCTAATCCCTTCTTCGATCAGTACTTTCAAACCAGTGCATCGATTCCTGACGCGCATCCGCCAAAAAACCTCAAACCAAAGTCGCCTCGAAGAGGTTCGTGTTTGAGATTCTGGATTGATTGCAGATGGAATGGAAGAAGACTCGATCCTCGAGAATCGCCATCAATTCACCATACATACTGCAATCTTTCATGGTCAACAACCTGAATAGAATGAATAGAATTGAAAGATGACCTGATAATGAAGGGTATGGAGATCTCAGCTCTAACAACATACATATCAGCAGCTCAAACAGAAAAAAAATGAAAGACGGAAACCGGACAACACTTTTGAACACAGAAAACGAGAAACAAAACACAAAACCACATTGAGAAAAGGAGGGGTTTGAACAACAAGTGACTTACTTGTTAAAAAATGTTCTTCAACCAGAAAACCAAACAAAGTATCATTAATGCTCCTCAATGACTTCTTCACCAGTTCCTTTCCATCACAAAGAGAGACAGGGAGTCAAGGGGAAAGACTCAAACCCTGACTCAAACCCTAATTCTGGCTAGCTCAACAAAACCTAACAAAACAAGAGAAGGAAAAAGAGCCAAGGAAAAAAAAACCAAGAAGAATCACAAAAGAGAACCTTTTTTACATCTTGTGAGAGAAATTCAACTTCAGTTGGTTTCAATTTCTCTCTCATGTATGTACCTTCAGATGCAACCCCTGCTGGGTACACAAAGCAAAGCCAGCATTCACAGATTTTACAAAAGGTGAGAGAGAGATTTTCTCAAGAGGATTATTCAAAGGATTTTTAAACTGCTTAGATATTCAGTCCACATTGCATCAGCTCCAGATTAGTAGTGCTCAAGGTTGCATGCTGAGGTACTCAAGAATGCGTGAGACATAGGAGGATTTTCTTTGTTAATCGTCATTTCGTAGCCTTGGGTCCTATTTGCATTATTTTTTTTTTCTTATTTTTTTGTTAATTGTTTACTTCGTTTTTTTTCTTTGGGTTGTGTCTTCTTGTGCTCTCTCATTTGCCTTGTACTTTTGATGGATGGGTTCCAATCCTTTGATTTTTATATACATGGTTTTTCTTCTTATACCTACTTACAACTCCTACTTCTCCCTCCCCTCTTCTAATTCGTATAAGCATAAGATCCCTCAAACTCTAAGAGTAGTCTTAAGATTAGTCCTCTTTGATTTGTCCCTCTCTCTTCTACTTATAGGTTTAAGATTGCTCTGGTGTTTCTTTTCAACAAATTTTGTTATATTTTAGATCAAAAAAATTGGGAAACTTTTGTTTTCCTAGATTAATTTGATTGCTTTGGCCATATAAAAAAAAAGAAATTGCAACATATTGATATCAAAAAATTGAAATACTTTGAAAAAAAAACTCGTGCCTTAAATCTTTTGCGCTTTTAAGAAAAAAAAAGTGAATGATCCCTTCTCTTTTTTGGGAGGGATATTCACATGTTTAAAGTTGCCCTTCAAATACACTAGGAAGTTGTTGGGAATGTTTTATAAGTGGGAAGCACATTAAGACGTCTTACAAAATATGTCTTACACCTATTAATGAGTAGGTGGACAAGCTTGCCTTTCCTAGATGTTAGGTGCATTATTTATAAATATAAGGTGTTCTCCAAATACATTAAGAAATTTCTTTGAGAGCTTTTGTTCATCTTCATCTACATTTGAAGAATAATAGTCTTATTATGTTTCGTGAAAATAAACTTATGTTTTTTTGTTTTTTGTTTTGTAGTCTTTGTGTTGTTGAATTGACATTTTGTTATCGATCAATGGTGTTCACACATTGATAGATGTTGTCATTGTCGATTTTATTCAAATCGATTTGGTTTCATAAGTTTTTTTTCATGAAGTTGTGACAACAATTCAGTTCAACCGAAGGATGGTTTTTATTTCGATCGATTTTCAATGAACATGTTTCTCTTTATAACTATGGAGGTTTTCAGATGTTTACACAAGTAGGCTGACATATTTTTTCATCGATGTGCCAACATGGCGTGAGGAGCAAAGGCCATTAGAAGCCTTCCTTTTTCAATTTTGCACACATTTTATAGGTAGAGGGTGTTAACAACGTTATAGTGTGTGTAGGCAATCTCTGTTTGAGACGTGTTGTTGCCACAAGTGAGGGTTCTTCTAAGGTAGGCATCCTTTCAAGAGGTCCTCCCCTTTCCCTATTCAATATGCTTCTCATAACAGGAGGGGGTTTAGGAACTTGATGTTCCCTTTGTGATTTTTCTTGGACATGGGTACTTCCATTTTGTTCCTTGTTTTCCCCCTTTTGTCCGTGCTTTGGTTCATTTATGATTGGCATGGTTTCATCATAATGAAGTGATGATGGCATTGTAAAAAAAAGATTTGATATAATATTAGTGTGAACACAAATAAGTTTTAGGGTTCAATGTGTTGTTGTTCATTTACTGCATAGAGATGACAAAAGACAGTTTGTTGTTGCCTATTTTTCCAAATTGTCCATTGGAATTCATGAGAGCATGTGAAAGAAAGGAAATGTGTTTTGTTGTTTGTGGGTAATGTAGGTCCTATCACTAATCTTGAAGGAGCTATTGATAGTGGAAGATGGAGTTGCATTTACAAGGTTGTTCATGGAGTTTTGTAAGAAGGAAATGTG
>Ga0209611_10006241_pt1 | contig 19626 bp, 10 predicted proteins | sample S1TSphgellanicum_3_FD_187693 | JGI IMG/M metagenome (GOLD analysis project Ga0209611, IMG submission 187693) | Host-associated microbial communities from peat moss isolated from Minnesota, USA - S1T2_Fc - Sphagnum magellanicum MG (SPAdes) (version 2) | ecosystem: Host-associated > Plants > Peat... | reverse complement strand
GGGGGTTGTTTACGGTTGTTAGAATGATGGGATGAGTTGAAGTTGAATGACTAGTATGTAGATGACGCCAAATTGTTTGTGTACATGCATGCAAGCAATTTGACTGTTTTCTTTTGGTCACTTGTGAGTTAGGCAATAATAAGCCTGCTACATCCATGAAATTTGTTCACAGCAGAACTAGATGAAATGAGTATAATTTCAACAACAAAACATTAAAAGTCCAATGAGACCCCGCCCCTCTCTGCAGATACCAGAAACCGTTCTCAAACAGAATAATGATATGAGTGGTGAGTCCAATTACACAAAGAGGTATTATGATAAGGATGTGACTCTGAGTTGTGGTGGCATTGCATGCCCAAATCATTTAATTCAGACTTTGGAAAAAATGAGAGTTCTTTTTTTTCCATACCGTATATATGAAGCATTCATTTGCATGTTGTCATGCTCATGTTGGTTGGATTTTAGTTGGTTGGAATTTTTAAAACTAAATGTAAAATAATTTGCATAATTTTATGGAAATTATTCTATTTTTTGTACTTGAGCTCAATTGAATGTAATAAAATGTAATTGAAGGTGTGTCTTGCTGTTATTCTATGTTAGGCAAAACCACATCTTTTGATGCCCTAATGCATAAGTTTGGTCAAACTTAATGGGTCCCTCTCCTTCCTTACACGAATTACTGATTTAAAAAAAATTGGTAACTTTGACTTAACTTCACAGCAAGCTTCATATTTTTTTCCCGATAATGATTCCCATTTGTTGCCATTTACGTTACACCCCATCCCTTGAACTACCCCCCTTCTCCCATACATTAGTACAAAATAAATAGCATGTGCATGTTGAACAAATTAGACAATTGATTCATTTTAGCCATTATAAAAGGATATGTTAAAATCTTTAAGGAAATGTGCAAAATACACATCCATCTGCTTAGCAATCAGTCTTACAAAAGTGGGACCCTTGAACAATGATTATCCATTCACCATCCATCCACCACCATGGTGCCATGGCGGTGTTGTTTGGATTCAACCCAACCCCACCATTAGAAGCTTGTTAATATTGAGTCATACACATGCATTCAAAACTAGGAGTCTTATTGGATCCGAATAAGTAGAACTAACATGCCATAATGGTAAAGAAAACCAACAAAAACTGAACCATGGTGATGAGAATCAAAGCACATTCAACGCTTGTTATTTGGTTTAAGGGCATGACATTGTCATCCTCCATTCTCAACAAGCTAGACATCACAACACACCACAATATAAGAATGCTAAAGTTCCTCTCATAATGCAACATTCCTAACAAAAAAAACAATAATCTTTGATTGTCTAGTATGATATATGAACAAGGTTATGGGAACACAAATTACCAAGGTAAAAGATATATTCAAGTCCAACCTTATATTGACTAAATTCATTTCAAATATATTCAAAAGGTATAATGATGTATTAGAAACATTGTTGTGTAAATCATCATTCCAAACCTCCTTGACAAAATCCTAAATGATTTGAAAATCATCCATCACATATGTGTCCATCTTTTTTTTTTTGGATATGGATGTTGCTCCCTACACTTGGTTTGTTAAAGCAAGAGCACTAAATATCAATACTTGTAAAGAATAATTTGGATGAAGTTCAAACTTTGAATAATGTGAAATTGAGTTTGGACCTACACATATGCACATGATACATTACTCTCCAAAATGTTCAATAAAGAAATATGATTGGCTAGTCATGGTGACTAACTCATGTGCTAACATTTAACTAGTTCTCATTCTATATTGCTTAGGAAATTTCCATGTTTATGGAGGTTGTATATTTGGGGTGCAAAGTTAGGGTGTGGGATGTGACTCCGCATGCCTGACACAAAGCCTGCACTACTAGCATTGTGCTTGCGTGTGGGATATGTGCGTGTGGAAAGACACAAAAATGACAAGGTAGACAATATGGAATGACATGGCAATTGACATGGCATTGTTCAATGCCATGTGAAAGGTGATGTGAATGTTAACATGGATGTGTGGTAGCTTCCACATCAGTGATCAAAACAAGAACATTGCAATCTCTGTAAACTCTTTCCTACCTAATTGCCAATTTACACACAATCACTTACGAATATTCCAAGCACACCCAATTTCCATCTACAAACTATATTAAACATTTACTCCTTCACTCAACTAGCATTCTTTATAATTCTCCCAAACACTCCTAGTGACAACTCCTCACTGAAGCGTGGACCGAAGTTATGAATGTGGATGAGCAAATTAGCTTGCACATTATTTTGGATGTGATAGACACAGATAGAGAGAGGCTTGCATATTGGGTGTGGGTGGTTGTGCTCTTGACATACAAGCAATGTTTATTTGGGGCAAAATTTCACCATTTTTTGACAAATAATTTAAGAAAATTTGGTTTTTGTAATGTAAATTTGACTAAATTTTCTATTTTTTGGGTTGAATTTCACAAAAAATTTATTATCTAAAAAAGAAAAAAAAGAAAAAAAAACACTGCATGCAAGAGGGACTCATACTTCTCACCAAGAAAGCCTTTTATTGCGCCTTGTATCTCTAATCCCTACTTTTTGGTGGTGGTACTTGTAGATCATGATAGTGATGATGATATAGAGGGGGAGTGGGTCCACATTCTTCTAATTTCCAGGCTGTGGTGGTGGGTTTACATCATCATGCTCACTAGTTCTGATGTTGAATGCTTTTGTGAGTCTTGAGAAATTGTTGGAGAACATAGAATGGGTGAGTCCACAAACTCAGGGACTTTCACACACCCAAGTGAGTCAGTGGTAACAAGTTACACAACATGAGTAAGTACCTAATGTACTTTGTTTGCAAGTGCGCCGAGCGTGTTGAGCGCTGCCATGTCTCCAGTCTTCTCTCTCTCTTTCTTATATCAATAAATTCATGGCCAGCTGCTTATTTACTTCCATTGTCAGTCATAAATTAAGACTGCATCCTGCCCTGGTGTTCCTTCAAACTTCAGATCTCTCTAACAGAATTCCCAGGCCACTTAAACCCTTCAACCTGGGAGCTTTGGGGGGGGGGTGCAGATCACTTAACCAGCAACCACCAGTGCATCATGAAGGATGGATGATAAGTGGCCAAGAAACAGTTTTCTGTTAACTTTCACTTTGGTAATTATTAACCATGCTGGTTAGCTCAGTTACATTATTTAACTACCTACCCCATTAACAACTCACAGGCAGGTCGTTAGTTGGTAGGTAGTAAAAGCAGCCTTTATAGCTATGTACAAAGTCTCTATTTCATAGTCACCTATTTTCCTACCTATTTAATATTACTGTACCTCCAACTGAAGTTCAGCACTTCTGTGTTGAATATTTATTTATTTATTTATTTATTTGTTTAACCAAATTTTATTATAAAAAAAAAAGAAAAACAAGGTTAGCCAGTTTCAAATTTTGATTTTTCCAGAATTTCAACAATTGAGAAACAAGTATCCAAAGTATACCTCTTATTGTTTATTTGTAATAGGAACCCGCTGGTTGGGACAATAAATAGTTTTTTCACAAGTTGCGAGTTCAATTCTCAACAACTTTGACAAATATAAAACAAAATTTTTTTCCCCATGTTTCAGCTTGATCTTTTACAAATTATTTTGTGCCAGACATCAGTCATAGATACGATATATAGAACCTTCGTCTTCCAAAATGGGTTACCAAAGCGAAACCAGGTATGTATTAACTCAGTTGAGGTTCCTCCACAACTGAGTCATAACAGACATCCAGTACATGGATGGTGCGCTTGGTGGGTGTTGGTTCACTTTGGTCGAAGCTTTTGTGACACTGATCTTTTGGCTATTTTGCCCCACAGGAGCATCAATTGTTCGTCTCCAGCCCTGGCATAGTTTTGAGGATCCACGAGCTTCCACCCTTTAACCTGACTCTCTCTCTCTCTCTCTCTGGCAGTGAAGAAGAAGAAGAATCAGGACTGACTTATGAGTAACCCCAAAACTTGCTAGATTTGCTACAGTTAGGTCTGCAAGAGCTTTCTTAATGGAGCTTGCAGATCAGAATGAGACTCTTACCTACCTAAATCATCGCCACTGGACTAAGAGCTCATGCGAACCAGAGCTGAGGTGGGTCTGATTCTGGTAATGCCAGTGGCTAGGGCATTACAAGATGTAGAGAAGTTAATGATTTTTAGTTCTTCAAAAACAAAATCCTGTGATACCTGGTGGGTATCTGGAAAGTACGCACTTGGTATCATGGGCAAAAAGACAAGGGGAGCATTTCAGAAAGCAAACATGTACCATGGATTCTCACATTTTAGTGTTCCTCCAAATACACTACAAATCTTGTTCTAAGTGGTTTCTACATACAAACTAGGTAACTTGCAAGAGCCCAGTTCTGGTAGGTAGCAAAAATTACAGACAGATGTTTAAATTTTGATTCTTTTCCCATTAAAAAAAATTATTGGATTTGGCTAAATTTTATTATGGATGATGGTTGCCACCACTTCAGCTACATGGTGATGGACTTGTAGAAATCTAGACCCTAGTACCAAGGAGAACCCAAAAGCTGAACTTATGGATATAGGATGTAGAGCCCTAATCAAGCACTACCTATCCAGCCCTCTTCTAAATCAATTCCATTGGCATTCAAAGAGAGGAACCTAACCAGACATGTCTAAAGGCAAATCATACTTGGTCGAGTTCTTTGGGAAATTAAAAATCAAAGAACCATTGATCCCAGTAATTTCAAAAACCTTAAACAACCTGCAATTCTTATGAAAGAACCAGTCCAGTTATTTTGGATTTTTCAAGTCCTTCGAGGACAGTGAACAGGTGTAGGGCCGATATGCCTATCATCAAACACTAGTCCATCAGCCTATCATCAAACACTTTGCCTTTTTGAGTGATTTAAAATGTTATAATAGTGTCTTCTCAAGCTCTACAAATCATCTTTGAAATGCAAAGCCAAAGGAGCAGCCAAAAGCAGCAGGAAAGAGAATACGTTTTTTCGAATTGCAAAACGTGTTTTTGTTCAGTTTTCTTCATTTTGACCCCTCTTATTTTATCAGTGCATAACTTTCTCATGGTTTGTTCAAATTGAGCAATTTAAACTACTCTGAAATTTCCATCTTAAGCTCTACAAATCAGCTTGTAACTCTAACGGTAACAGCGTAATATTTAAGGATTTTGTGAGGGGTTCACAAATAGGCTATGAGCTGTTCGATTGAAATCTTTTACAGGGGGAACTTAACTTGTTCACCTTTCATTCATTTTTGTCAAATTTTAATACAACAGATATGGCAACAGAAGGGTTGCATCTACTTTTTGGACACCATAAACAATGGGCCCTCATGCAAAAATGGCAAGCAAAACCTATGTTAAGTGTTCAGAAATTGGCCTGCCTACCCTATATCGGCACTAGTCCTTTGATTTTGTGAGAGTCATGGTTATGAATCCTAAGAATTGTCATGATAACTGCTGGGTCTCTTCCTGTTTCAATTAATCATCCAACACTACATATATATACACCGATCAGCAGCCACGGGCTCTAATTCCTTCTGGAACACCCACAAGTTTGGTGTTTGTGCATAAAATTACCAACTTTTCCCTCTTTTTTCCTTCACCCTTTTTTAGTATTTGCAAATGCACCCTTGCACTTTTTGTGGACTGTATATATCACTTTTGCTAGGGATTTTAGTGAGTGCTTTGTGAAAAATAAAATTTACACAAGAAAAATTTAATTGAGAAAAAAATGAATAATTTAAATAAAAGTTTGTGTGGTGGTGATGGATTTTCACATGCATACATAGTTGTGCATTGATATTTTGGTTGCATCAATATTTTGGTTCAAAATCAGAAATGCAAAAAATGTTGAAATAAGTTTTCATGAACAACTTGATTTATTATGTTTTTGCATGATTATTTTTTACACATGTGATTTGCACTTGGGGCTACAAATTTTTTGCCCAATGAATGTAAACAATCAAATGGCCAAATGGCTTAAAAAAATAGTTCATTTCCTTGTAGCCTTAAAAAAATGAATTTTATAAGATTCAAAATTCTCATATGATTTATAATCCAATCAAATGCATCCAATGAACATTGTTAAAACGTCAATGCAAGGACATACAATGTTTTTGAAATCAATTACATTATTTAATGCATTCATTTCAATTCCTTTTTTTAAAAATCCAACTAAGACAACTAATATAAATATAATATGATAAAAACCCAAAGTTGGGCTATGTAGTCCTTCTGGGAACCCGAATTCTGAATTAGCCCTATAGTCAGGCCAACAAGCAACATGCAAAAGAAAGATCCTCCCAAACGCTTAGGAATTTCTAACTATTTATGTGTAACGTAAAGTTGAAGGGTGGGTCCCTTCTCAAAAGACAGGATCAAGGACTAGGTAGTAGCCAAGTTTGGCCCCACTTGTAGGGAACGTCCCCCCAGTTTTTGGCTTGACTGATCACAGAAGGTGAAACTTATCGTGAACCTAACATATGTAGATCACAAAGTGTAAGAGAGAGAGAGAGAGAGATCTTACCTTATTTCTTAATAGTGGCAAAATATGCCTACAAGCCTCCTTGTAAGTGTAAGATCCCTCCCACTCATACAAAGTTGGCATAAGATTCCTCCACTCATAAGGAGTATGTGTGCATAGGCATAAAATCTTTCTCACTCTTGAGGACTAGGCTTCCTCTTTCTAGAAGGGATATTCACGGATATAAGATGCCGTCCCCACATACTCAGGCACACAAATTCTTCAAGGGCCTTTCAGGCAGAATATTGTCATCTACCCATTAAGGATCAAGGTATGATCTAATAAATTATCTTACTCCACAAACACAGAAGAACAAGTTTCCTTTGAACCTGGGTGGGATTTATAGAAAATCTTACAACCTTGTCACTTTGTCTCCTTTACAACTGACTTGGCTCCAGTTGTTATCCTACGAGTCTAGGTTCTTTTGTGTATGGCAAGGACCAAAAGCACACCCATTATGAGAATGAGGTGGCCTGGAGCAAGGTGGGAGCCAAGTGCAGGACTCGAATAACTGCACCATTTGAGGTCCTTACCACTGTTGGGTGGTTCTTAGAATGACAGACAGATGACCGCCAGTTATCAACTCTGGGTATATACTCAGTTACTGACTGGTTCTCACAATATTCGCAGAATCGATTTTGGTAGATAATTGCAATTTAAAACATATGAAAAAGTCAAAGAATACGCCAAAGAATTGCCAGTTCTTGGTTGGTTCTCTCATGAAAACCTCAGGTTCTTTAAGGTTTTGAAAGAATTGGAACCGACAATTCTTTGATTTTTAAACTCTTCAATAAAGTGGAATTGTGTGTTTCTCTGATTCTGGAATATTTGAAGAACCAGAACCAACGGTTCTTTACAAATTCAACAAAACAAAACAACACTGATCCTTAACAATGTTTGCTGGTTATTGTTTTTTTCCAATAACCAGGCCAGCCAGGTAGGCTATCAAAAAAAAATTTGAAAATTTAGACCAGCTTTGAAAATCACTGGATATATTGCCTACGTAGGGTAGGTTATAATTTTTAAAGATTTAATTCAATTTAAAATTTCTGTTTTTTCTGTTTTCAACTGTAAACATGTGTTGGGTCTTAGGATTGATAACCTAATATTGAGATGAAATTGCAATCATCTGAGTAGGTTATTAGAATTTGAAAATTCAACAACGAATGGGTGTAAGTTATCCACCCAGTTATCAATAAATCAATAAACAGCTGGTAGATGATCAATGACCCCATTGATAACCGGGGGTTTTCTTGATAACCGGCCAACACTTATCCTTAAATGGTGCAAAGAACCAATGACATTTTGTTTTTAAACAACAATTGTGATTTTATTTGGGAGTAGAGGAGGCACCTTCTGCATAAGGTGCGGATTGTCTTTTGAGGCAGAAACCTTATAACAAGGTTAAGGTGCCCTCCACATATACTAGAAAAAATCTACAGATGTTGGAGTCAATGTTTTGTTTACTGGAAAATGTTTGTTGAATTTCAACCTGAAAAAAAAAGAATTTTGACCTACACAAAGGATGGATTTTTCATGAGTGAAAATGGCCCAAATTCACCAGATTTCAAAGAAAAGAAAATCCAAATGACCAGATTTTTATGATAAGTTCCAGTAGGTAGCCAAGAATATATCAGGATTCTGTTCTTTTGGGCCTTGCCTACCAAGGTGAGAAGGATATTGAGTTTAGATTCATTATAGAGTATAGTAGCTTAAGGGACTTTGGCCCCTAGGTAATAAATAATAGGTCTATTTTTATATGAGGATTTTTGAAAGATGATATTTTGGCTTGTGTTGAAACTTGAGACTAGATAGAGAGTTATAATATCTTGAAGGATTTTGATTTCTTTTAGAGGATTTTTTGAAGATTACATTTTGGCATGGTGCAATATTTGAGTTTCCATAATTCTTCTTTTGCCTTAAGATACTTTTTAATGTAAATTTGCAAGGCCACGCTGTGGCACACCCCTTGTTTACTTTCAACTTTAATATGTAGTATGTAGCCATATTTGGCTAACTTATTTCCTGGATGATCACCACTGTGACTACATCACAAAATCCTTAAAAGAAACCATGCTTGGTGTTCTTAAGCTGGACAAAAGAAAGTCATCTGGGCACTATAACATATAAAGGTGAAGAACAACAACCACCTAAAATACATCATTTCACCACTATAATGTAAAAGATGAAGAGTGAGCTAATAGGTAGATCCACCATAACCAAAATGTAAGAAAGCTTTAATCGATTTATCTTCACAAACACTGAAGTGCTGGGTTGGAAAGAATAGTCATTGTGGCTAGTGTATGCATCACATATTGTTGGTCGTATATATATACATATATATGTATACCTTTTTGTGCATATAACCCAACCCAGTCTGCAAAAAGCATCCAAATGATATACATATATCTGTTCTCTTAGGTCATCATTCAGTTTCATTTATGGAGAAAACTTGAATTGCATGTGGATGAGGATGCTATCAAGGCAACAAAAGGGCAACAAATTATGTGACTCTCATCAAGAGGTTATCTTTGATAACCTGACATAGTATGAATGTTGGGGATGCATGTGACCTCCCTCATGGATGGATGAAAAACATGCACAATCCCCTCGTACTTTAAGTTTGGTTCTTTCTGTTTTGGAGTGAAAGCCCACTTAACCAACCTGTATCAGGCTGTGTGTTTGAAAAAAAAGTTTGTGATGTTGTCAAAGTGATGATCATCCAGAAGCTGATTTTGCCAAATTTGGCTATTAATAAATTTTGAAAAATAATAATTTAATGTCCATATAAATTTTTTTGGTTACCCAATTTGAACCTGTGTAGAAATGTGGTGATACTTTTAGATTTTTTAGGATTTAACAAAAAAAATTGGTGATTTCTTTTTCGAAAAAGCATTGAATTTGTGGCGCAAAAGTCCAATTTTTTTGGCAAAAGTGAAAAATTTCACACAAAACAAAAAAAGGCCGGACCCAGGGTTGAAATAGAAACATGTTTTATTTGGAGTATGTAGAGTACCCTAAATCTAGGCTTCTATGATTAGTTGAAAATTAAGGATTTGCTTGTAATTAATCATGAAAGAAAAGAAGGAGACTTGCATCAACTTGAGTTTAGATAAGCTTGTCTGTGCAGGACAACTTTATTAAAAGAATGTTTTAAATGAATCATGAAAGACAAGCTTGTTTAAGTGTCATTAAGTGCCAAAGTAAGGAAATGAAGATACCCGTGTTGGACCGGTATCAACTTTTGAACATACCAGACTGGTCCTGGTAATTGGTTCTTTTTCTTTTTCTCATACCTGGCAGGTACTGATATTGGCTACCATCATACCAGTCTGGTACTGGTATTAGATTGAAGGCTGGTTTTTTTGTGGTATATGGCAGGTATAAATCTGGTATTGGTAGAGGTATAAGTAAGGTACATTCCTAATATTACCTCGGGTCCCATACCAGACTGATGTTATTATAAGGCTGGTATTGCCTTTGGTCATACCTGACTGGTAGGTTCTTCATTATCCATATTGATATCAATACCCTATACCCATGTTGCATCATATATACTAGTATAACACTGGAAGATACCCTTGTAGGTGTACCCTTTTTAACCCTTGAACTGATGCTTTTCCTGCTAATTTTTGTATCAGTCATCAGTGTGGTTGTGGTCTGACTAAATGCAAACGGGGAGAAACAAAACGCATACCTATGAAATTCATTGGTCTAGATTTTGGGCATATAGTTAGCTCAATATACCCATCCCTCTTGAGAATCTCAATGCTCCGATTCGTTGTCAAGCAACAAGTTACAACCCATAACCTTGAACCTTTGTTCATTAATGACCTGCTAGTTAACACAAGGCACCACCTGGGCCTCTGATTGGCCCAATGGACTAAGCAACTGGCAAGAGTGCGTAGGTTACCATGAATAGTCAAGGCTTGTGAGCACAAAGACCAAATAGGCGAGGTATGTGAGTGTAGAGACTAAATAGTCAATGCACATGAACATAGAGACTCTTCGAGGTAACCACACTCCTCAACTATTCATGGTGAATAATGTGCTCAAGTTCATTACTAGACATAATTGATTATATGGTTTATGGGACATAGAAGAGTGTGAGTTATGGGGTTTTGCCAACTTGTGACAACCAAGGTGCAAAAATAAATTTGGGTGGTACAAAAATGTCATAAGGCAATAGGATAAACCATATAATTGAGGAGCCCGTGTCCAATGATATCTGGTCATGTTAACAAGATGCTCCTTACAATCAGTTATGATTTGGTAACCCTTCACTACTTGGATGTGCATCTCATAACCCCTCGCTACTTGGATGGAAAGAAGGAATGGTATGTCAGGTAACCCATGAGAGGGCTCCAGTTACTCAATGAATTTGTGCCTTGCCTTACCCAGTAACTAGTGCCTTCTTGCTGGTCACCTAGTCCATATTGCACCTTCTAGACTGGAAAGATTTTCCTTCACATGTGCTTTAAAACATCATCAAGCTCCTAACCTTTAATGTAACCTGTGACAGTGTTCCCCTTCCTACCTTATGCCAGGGGAGACAAGTAGACCAGATCTGTAATATTCAAGAGAGGTGTTTGTTTATTTGTTTGTTTTGTTCGGATGTGAGTACACTATATAACTCTTGCAAACTCTGGAAGCCTGCTCCACTTTTGATACCACTAGAAAGCCCTTGATTAGGTGGTGTGCATGTTTGTCACTTCACAACTTTTGGATGGATGGATGAAAAGAAAATTTAGAATTTAGAATGATTTTTTCTCAGGAAAATCATTTTAAAAAAAAATCTGATTTTTCATAAGAACTTTGAAATTAAGCCAGCTGCATGTGAGAAGAATTTTATTGAGATATAGGTGACCTTACTTACAGAAGGTTTAATATAGTTGAGCCAATGACACAAGGGTCCCAATAGTATTCATTAAAATAGTATCTCCACCCACACCAAATATGTGTGCCTCTGTCAATGTTTAGCACATGCAAAAAAATAGTGTCTAATACTTCATCCAAAGTATGTGAGTCTAGACTAGACTGCACTCACTGCATTCAAAATAATGTGCAAGGTCCTGTAAGTCAGATAAACCTGCACATTATGTGCTTGTCACCTAGGAGCTGCATGGTTTTAATCCATGTCCTGAATTGTTGTAGTGACATTTTACACAGGTATTCATTTTTTAGGAATGAAATATTGCTGGTTGGTGAATTTCAACAACTTCTAAATTAGCCATCGTCCTTCACTTGTGTTTGTTCCATCCTACCAGCCTACCTACCAACCGAGCATTCACAAAAAGCACAAGAGGAAAAGTTAATATCTTCATGATAACCACATCATTAAAATAATAGCCAGTACTCAGAGGATGCACCTGGATTTATAGCATAGTGCATGTTCCACTCTATTAGTGTTCTGTAAGGGGGCTGAGGTCCTGCTAACTAGACTTGCATTCTGAATGATATTCATGCAGCAATACTTTGTGTGTACATTATTAAGCTCACATTTTTGTACAAGGAAATACAGACAAAGATCAACAATTTTACATGCAAAAAATGAAACTCTGACTGATCCTTCCTGCTGGATTAAAATTAAGTGTGAGGAACCCACATGGACCATTGCATGTTACAATTTTTTTCGCCATTAATTCAGGAACAGCCCATCTGCAACAGTGATTGATTCTATTATACATGAAACAGATTTCACCAATCTTATAATTTGTTTTGACTCTTTTGTGTTCAGTATCAGTGAAAAAGAATGTACCAGATCTCCGTGCTTTCAAATCGTTCCCCAATCCCCAGTATGATTAATGAGCCCCCTATGAGCCTCGGCCCTTTTTAGGACAATTTACCTCTTCGTTGGAAATCTGGTTCAATCTACTCATCCATGAATGGTATTACAAATCCAACTGGTAGACTCAAAGCTTACACATTTAAATATATTTCATAAGAATTTCTGGGCCAAAATCAAGCAATGGGTGCTGAGTTAGTTTCACACTGAAAATGAATTATAAGAATCTAGCGATTTTTATAATTTTTTCTCAATTTTTCTGATCAAAAACCTCCAAAATCATTTTTTTTTCAATATTTTTTTTAAATGTGCTTCTAGTCAAAATTGGATCGATAAAAAGGAGGCTCGTACAATATTGAGTGCAAGTAGCAAGGTTCACAAGGTAGAGGCCCAATGCATGCACTTGTGGTATCAAAACCTCATCCAAATCCATGCAAAAATTCCAGTCAGTAAAACATCTGAAAGAAAGCTCTCAAAAGGCCATGTAGCAAACCCACCTAAAATTTGGAAAATATTTAAATTTCCATTGCACCCATCCATTTGAAATTCCAAATTTTGAAAATCATTTTTGGCTTATTAGGCGTTTAGAGGTTACATATACACATGTTTGATCTAATCAGCTGCTTTGTCAGTTGGATCAAAGATTAGGCATCAAACCTTTTCCTTACTTCAGGGGTGATGGCTCAGTGGTCTAGACCCTAACTGGGACCTAATATAAGGTTTTGGGTTCAAACCCACTGGTGTGCAGGTGATGAAAGCCCTGCTTTAGCCCCTGTGCCTAGTGCTTGACTTGGGAGTGGTGCCAATGACTTGTCAGGCTCAGGTCTGATGGGGTTTTTAAATGCTTTTTAAATAATAAAAATATTCTTCACTATAGAATTAAGGTGTGTGTGTGTGTGTATGAAAGGAGATTTCAAATTGGGACCAGGTAAAAATTATATTTCTAGATCTTATAAATGAGAAAATTGCTGCCAGTCATCCTCCCTTCCACCCATGTTTGAATGACTACTAGGAGCTGCTGCTTGCTGCAGGCAAACAACCTTAAGGTAGAAGGCATCCATCCATCTTTAGTAATTATTTCATGGGGTGGTGGCATATCATATCCAGAAATGCTGGTGAAACTTGCAACGCATTTCATGACAAATACTTACACACACATTATATATATACATATATAGCTTTGGAAATGTATTCATGTCCAAGCAATAAATAATATATTAACAGACAATAGTTTCATTGTAAAATTTAGAGCATGAATGGAACATGGTCCATCTGGCCTGCTTCCTATTGCATGTAGCTCTCTATTGCTGCACTCTAGTTTTGTTATTGATAAAGTGAATCATAGTCTCTCCTTTTTCCCCATAATAATATGTGAGCCTTACTTGTGAAGGCATCATCATGATCTTTGTCAGGAAGAGAGTTTTGTGTGCAAGAAGGTATCTACAAAAAAGACCGTCCCCTGGATGAAAAGGAATCTCCAGGAGGAAATACAATAGACAAACGACTTTAGACACTCAATAGAACAAAGCCAAAGTGTAAATTCCTAATCGTGTGTAATGGGTCCATTATTTTTGCAACTTTTATTGTGCCACCCCCGCCCCCCAATACTTTCTGGGCACTAATTCTAGCTTCCATTGTAAGGCACTAGATGTGAGCTTTCATTGTGAGGATCATTACAATACTGGCCTGAAATTAACTTCCCCACAGGTTCCCCCCTGGTGTGCTTGCCCAACCCCTTTACCTTTACTATGAAAGGTCATGGAGAGCTTGTCTTTGGGGGTGGTGGGTTACTTGGGAATCATATGGAATGGGTACAACTCTGGTTGAATAGGGTGGGGTGCTTCTATGGGGACTGCTGGCCAATGTTCCAGAAAATTTGGTGATGGACCAATCAATGTGGCTCCTTAAAAAAACAAACTCTGGGCACTACGCACACTCTTAGAGCAGCTCCACTGGTGCTCAGTATATGGCCCTGTAAAAGAATATTGGATGAAGAAAAGTCAAAACATGCCGGTTTGGCTCAACAAACTGGTTGTGGCCCAGCATTTTTTCCACAGGATGCTGAGGCTGGCAAAAGGCACCGCAGTGCCGAACACCTTCTTTTGATTGGCTATAGTCCAGGTGGGTTGCCATTAGTAGGCTCCCACCTATTTGTACTCTCAGTTTTAGTTTTATGAGTGGAATTGGAAAGAACTTAAGTAACTAAACTTGGATGTGAGAAATATTTTGCAGTGATCTTGCGGAGAGAGCACTGCTGGACATGCTAGGAAGTGGTATCTGAGACAGACAAGACATTTAACCAACTATATGTCTCTACCAGGTTGTCCATAGTGCATGGCTGGGAGTAGGGTTTTTATTTCCAATTTTGTGACGTAGCCAAACTGGCAATCATCCACAAGAGAAAATAGCCAACTTTGGCTACAGGTCAGAGCGGAAAGTAAAACATTTATGAATCCTGCTATACTTTGGTGACTTGCTGTAACATAATTGTCTAAACATGGTGAGTTCAGAGTTTTTGCCCTCAGTGACTATGGTGCTCTTTTTTTTATTTATTGCCAAGTGGTGAAAATTTGCCCCAAAAAATGCGGGTAGGCCCTGGTTTTAAGTTGATTATGCAACTAATTCTTGCATTTTCAAACGTCAATAATAAAAACTAGTGTTGGGCAGATATATATAGACTGTAAAAAGTCAGCTGGGATATGGGAAAAATCATATAATAAACATGTTGTTATTATTATTATTTCCTGACAAGACTATCAATGTTCTAGGGAAAAATAGTTAAACATATAAGCAATTATTCATCTTATGAAGTTTGTGATGTGCTAGTTGAACTTTGATCACTTGTCATGATGTGATGGACTTCATGAAAAGCAATTAGCACATATTCAGATGTATAAATTCTAAAGCTGGATGGAGATTACATAAAATGGTGTAAGGTATTTCAACTTCTGTTGTCATATAGATCACATGCCACACAAGTTGGTCCATGCTCACTCAAGTAGGTCACTACTGTTTGTAGTTATTGTGTACCATTTACATTTCAAGGGTATTATTTGTCTCCGTAACTTTGAATGAAATGCATGTCAATATCTTATAACCTTATTTATTAGTGAAAGTTGGAAATTGATAAATGCATGAGCTTATTTGTAAATGAAAATATATATCTTTACCTTAACCTCTTATTTTTCTTCATAAACTTTTATATAAAAAAAGTACAACTTTAAAGGTATCAATTGACGCATGCTCCTATATAGGGTAGTACTTATGATAAAATCCAAATATGTAACATTTTAAAAGTGGAAATGGACAAGAAACTCAACATGAAGGAAGAAGACTCAAGATGAACATTAACATCCAATTGGGAACAATGTGTGTGTGTGTGTGTGTGTGTGTGTGTCTTTTGGGTCAAAGTTTCACAAAATTTTGACCTCAAAATTTGTTAAACCATATTTTGTCACAAATTTTGTGCTTTATGAAAGGCATTTGCTTAATCTTTTAGAAACAAATTCTTTTGGTTGAAATTTTTGCCACATTTGTACACATGGTTTAATTTGGGGCAATTGTTTTTGCTAGTCAATTACAAACTTTTCCTTGTTTGACACTAAATATCCTTTGAGACGACAATTAAGGATGTTACATCAAAAAATGACAAATAAATAACATTGATTGAGACAAGTTGAAGGATAGGAAAAGGAGTCACTTTATATCTTTTTCTTTTTTAAATTAGTGATGTATTCAAGTAAATGCAAGCTAAGGTGCATCATTTTTGGCACATGACACATTCCATAGAAGTTCATTTTGTAAACTCAAATTAATGGTATCATTGGTTAAATGTGGACTATGTGATGAAAATTCACAAGAAGAAATTTTGTCCTTTTCCACTACCCAAATTCACTAGGTTTTTAGTGAAATGGAACAAAAATGACTACTATAGTACTTGAATAAATTCAGCATAAATTTATTTATTTTTCATTTTGCCAAATTTTTGAAAAATTATTTACCATTTGTGCTAAAACTTTAATAAAATCAAAAGTTCAATTATCAAATTTGAATTGTAGACCTTCGAGTACTAAGATTTAAGATTAAAATAGTTTGGACATAGTTAATTGTTCCACAACTTTGAAGAGAAATCGTTTATTATTCTATATACCCATTATTTATCGAAAATTTCAGAATTAAAAAACCTAGTGCCAAAGTTAAAATTAAAATTTTAATTAATTATTTAGCAGTTTATTGCCAAAATTGTTCAAGTAATATGGTAATATGTAGCTTGTTATGTGTGTTTCAATACATATTAATGAATGTTTTTCATCTCTTGTCTAGTAGAAACTATGCAACATTTGAATAATGGTTTCAATAAGTTCAAAGTGGATGATTCAACTCAGGTAAAAATGTTGATAGTTCAAGAAATGTGAAAAAATTCACCAAACCATTCAAGTGTAATTGCAAAATATTGAATTGCATGTGTTTCAATATATGATAATAAAAGCAAGATGCAATTTGTGAGTAATGGTTCTAACATATTAAAAATGAATAGTTCAATTAATGTACACATGTTGATAATTGAAGAGATGAAAAAAATCATTAATTCAATCCAATATAGATGCATGGTTTTAAATTATTACATGTGTTTTAATAAATTATGGTCAGTGTAAAATGAAATTCATAAGTAATAGTTCAACTCATGTACCATGTTGATAATTGAAAAATGTCAAAAAAATCATTAATCCAATATAATGCATAATTTAAATAAAGTTAGAGGCCCCCTCAATTTTCACATCAACAATTTGAAATTATTAAAAAATGAAATAGAGTCCAAATATATACTAATAAATGAACAACATAGTGAATGTAACAACTATGAACAATATTGACCATTAATTAGTGCAACAAGTCACTTACAAACTTAAGATAATGTAGTGAAATGTAGTCAAATCAAACAGTCATCACAATATGTGACGGTGGAAAAGGACAATATTTCTTCTTGTGATTACACAAATTTGATCCATTGAAAAAATCAACCACCTTAATACCTCTATAATATATGTTAGGGGAAGAAAACAAAATCTAACAAAAATTGATTGAATTGAAGACTTTTTTTTAAAATGGCCCATAACATTTTTGTCAAGGTTTTCCCAACAAAATTTTTAATCTAGGTTTTTAAAAAAAAATGGTATCATATACTAAATCCTTATAATATTTTTGGAATGAAAATAATAAAGAAAATATCAAAATACAAAATGTCATGATTGTTTATATGTGTGCATTTCAAAAGTCCATTACTATATGTCTAATGTATATTTGTTGCATTATGTTATTATGTATGTGTTCAAGTTCAAGTTGAAAAGTTAAAACCATTTGAAAAAGTGGAATATTAATTATTTTATTAGATTTTTATTACATCTCAATTGATTACACCCTATTAAAAAATTATACTATGACACAAAAAGTGATGCACCATATCTAGTATTGACCCATTCAAACATTAAATGATAACACATTTAGATTGAAAAATGCATGAATGGAACATATGTTCACATGTATGACTGTGACAAATAATGAAATGTGTAGGTCTTATTTACATAATTTATTTTGTAAATTTTATCTTTCCAAATTTCTTTTTTTTGAAATATCTTCCAGATTTTGTGAATGGGTCTAATTTGTTTTTGGAAATACTTTTATTGCCTCAAAACAACCATATATTTGTTTGCAAAATTTGGCACATGATCTTTCAAGGAGTTTGTTCATGACCCTTATGAATGGATATAAAACAATTTGCAAAATAATATTTAATCTTTCTTTAATGACAACACATTCATGTGATGTTGGGACATTACCATACCCACAATTAACAATCGGCATTTTTTATTGATATATTTAATTGCTATAAATTACAACAAAAGGGATTCAACAACCTGAATTCTAATATTCTAAAATTTTGACTACTAGGAATAGGAACACAACTGTATAATTTTTTGGGAGTTTGATTATTTAGATTTCCAACAATATATATTTTTATTTTCTTTAAACAAGCTTCCTTTTTTAGAATTATTAAACATCCAACTCCAATGGTAGGTATAGTGTGTCAACTATTATATTGTTAGAATATTATTATATTATGTACATATATTTTCTAGTATATTTTGTATATACATAATAGATTAATGAACTCATATACATGCCTTCATAACATAATGAAACCAAGGAAAAAATAATAATGGGGGAATTTTAATGTTTCAATAACATGGTGGTATCAATAATTCATTATTGGTATGGTGTTATATTAGTAACAATAGCAAGATTTTTTAGAAATGACAACATGGCATTATCAATTGATAAAAAAACATTGAATGATCCATTGTTGGATTATGCATTTGGACCACAACAACCTTATTAAAATTTGGTTTCCACTTTGTTCATAGAAAGTGCCACATCTATATCATCATCATCATCAACTTCAAATTTCAAAATTAAGAATGAACCATATCCATATCTAGGATTTTTCTCAGAAAATGGCCATGTTATTGGTATTTTTAGAATTAATTGATACCAAATTGGTTATATATTCATACAAATATATTCATATTAGAACCCCATGGCCAAGGAAAAAGCTCTAGATTTATGGAATGTATTCTAGTAGCTAGGGGGAACATTCTTTTTTGAATTTAGCAAATATGCGAGTAAAAATATAAGCTCCCAGATATTGGTTTGGTAAAAATTATAACTTTAATTATTTTTATAATAGCTTTATGTTTATTTTAGAATATATATATATATATATATATGATCAATTTAAGGTATACATTAATCCACAATATTAGGGGGGGAAAGTAAAAAAGAAATAACATATGTACTAAACATTTTATATAATAGTTGTTAATAGATTCAACTAATTAATATATTAGGAAAATTTAATTATGAACTCTTATTTTATTTTCCATTTTTTTTTTTAATCATGCATCTTTTGCCTATTATTAATAGAAGTTTTATTTGATTGTTAATTATCCCTTGGAAAAGCAAGTTTGTTCAACTTTGTCCTAAAATGATAACTATATTTTGATTCATTTTCTTCTTTTAGCTCATTTCTATTTCTCATTCATAATTTAGATTTGGTCAATTTTTTAGCTTAATAATCAATCAATTATCAAATTCATGTATTTTTGTGAATTGTTTCAAAGTGTTTGAGAAACAATGTTATTAGGGGTGAAAATCCTTTAGGTGTACCACCCACAACGAAAGGGACCCAATTCTTATTATAGTTTTTTTAATGCCTATATTTTGATCTCAATTAAAATTGATCAATCAAAATATAT
>Ga0209611_10006238_pt1 | contig 19633 bp, 30 predicted proteins | sample S1TSphgellanicum_3_FD_187693 | JGI IMG/M metagenome (GOLD analysis project Ga0209611, IMG submission 187693) | Host-associated microbial communities from peat moss isolated from Minnesota, USA - S1T2_Fc - Sphagnum magellanicum MG (SPAdes) (version 2) | ecosystem: Host-associated > Plants > Peat... | reverse complement strand
TTGGACAATTATGTAATCCCCCCCCCCCCTCCCTGGAGTTCTTGTTACACCAAAACTATGTCATGACCATATGTGTGTTAGCTATAACCTATAGTGTGTTATGGTAGCGAGTAATGCCTACTTAGGGTTTCTAGGTTTAAGGTTAGAGGAGAGTGGCTCTTTTGTTAGGACTCACCCTCATGTTGTGAGTAGGGGTATAAAGTGTGAGAAAATGTTATGTTCTTTGAATTGAGCCTAGAGCGTTGGGAGTAATTGGAGTTAGTGGAGCTTCGAACTATGGTGTCCCGTTAGCATCGGCCTAAATTCTCTAAGTGGAGTGGGCTTGGCTTGACTGTATGTGTTTGCATCACGATTTTTATGATAGTAGATCTTTCTTGTGTCATTTTCACTCAAAGAACTCTGTTTTTTTTTTAGAGTAGTTAAACCGTGGGAATTTTCTGATCTCGCTCTCTGGTTGTGTGGCCAAATTGGGAGTGGGTGGTGTCAAAAGGAGCGCCTTGGCGAGAGCTTTCTAACACATGAAAAAATGTTGGATTTCGTTGAGCAGATCAAAAGTTATGATCATTTGAAGTTGCTAGTTTAGGGTTTGACAATTTTTAGTGACGATTTACTAGCGACGTTAATTTCTCAAATAAGTGAAAATTTTCTTAAAGAAAGTTGTTGAAAATTGGTAGGAGTGTAGCTAGAGAGCCGATCTACAATCTGGCAAAAACAGATTGTGCTTTCATTAAGCGGATTATGCGTTATGTTTGTTTTTGTGGTGATGGTTTTTTCTAGTTTGTGCACACCTAGTGCGGAAGCGCTGTTGGATTTTAGCTAAATAACCAAGGAAGATCAAGTGCTGCAATTTTGTGAAGTTCTTGTTGGAGGGCTAAATTGCATCTAGGAATTGTTTGGGATTTTTTTGGTAGAGCCAATTGGGAGTATTGACCTTTGAAAAATCTCAAGTTTGTGTAGATTTATGCCTAGGTTTTTTTTTCAGCGGTCTTTCGTAGGTCATATCTCGACACACAAACCTTCTTTTCAGTTGAGTTTTGAAGGGAAGGAAGATCTAGTTGTCCTTTACATTTTGGTCGAGGTACATTGGCATTTAGTGTAGGAACGGTGGAGATATGGTTGTTTGAGTGCTCGCAGCCCAATTTCACAACTTTTGGCTATGGCAACTTAGGGATTTCGTTGGAAATTGAGCTTTTGGCTAATGGGGAGCACATTTTATGACTTATGGTGGCGAGTCGGTTGGACAAATTGAGCTGCTACTTAGCTAGGTGGTTGAATTGAATACTTGTTTCTGGTAGCAAATCGAGCATGAGGTCGACGGTATTTAGTGGTGATTCAACTTGGGTACTAGGTTTAGTGATTGGATCATCACGGAGTAGTTTAGTGGTCTTATGGGGGACCATGGTGGAGATGGTGAAGTTACACGTAGTGGGTTGAAATATCGACTACCTTCATCCACATCATCGATTGTTGAGGAGGACGAGGTTATCGTGAATAACAAGTCTTCCATATTACCGTTTAGTATTGCGGCCCCATTGATTTGGGATATGGACGGGGGTTCTGGGGCCATGAAGGGCCCCTGACGTTACTTAGGTGTAATGGGCACCATCGAGTTGGAGGACTTCATTTAGAAATTTGATTATTGGTGTGATATGTAGATGTTACGTAATGTCAGATTGTTCTCACCCTTCTTGGCATGGAAGGGATTGTTTCAGCACTTGGAGGGTCCTCCGATGGATGATTATCATGAGTTTCGGAGAGATCATGCTACTGAGATTAAGGAGTAGAAGCAACATTGGTCTCCATCCTATGTATCTATTACTCATGGTGGTGTTGCTAGTGGTGGTACTACTACACCGTCTACTCCTAGTACGAGCACACAAGTTGCTCCCCCACCTCCGTTTAACCCTATCACGGAGTTCTTTTTGAGGTTGAAGAAGAACTACCAGGGGGTGAAGACGAAGAAGTTGAGGAGTCTTTAGGAATTTGAGCGGAAGATTAGTGAGAGTCTTCGCGAGGCATACACTTGTATGCGACGGTTGATTACAGTTACCTAGGGGGTGACGGAGGCTCGGGGAGTCCAATTTTGGTATGGGATTCTGGACAAGGAGTTGCAACGAAGAGCACACGATGTGACTTTCATGAGTGACGATTCTCCCACATTGGCCCATGTGTTTGCTTTCTTTGAGAAGATAAAGCTTAACATGGTGGAGGAGAGGGTGGTGACATCTGGATTCAATAAGGATATAATTACTACTTCTTGTGGACAATAATCCACCTCACAACCTCATACTGGTGGAGGTGGGAGTCGTGGAGGTCAGGTACGACCTCAGTCAGGTTCTGGAGGGATGGTTGCACAAAGACCGTTGCCTTCATTCGTTAATCAACAGCAGGGACACTCTTGTTGGACACGTGGTGGTGCTCATATTCAGAGGGATTATCCACAGGAGAGTGGTGGACGGACTTTGGCTGATGGATCTCAGTCGACACAAGTTCAATGTGATAATTGTGGTCAAGTCGGCCACCCTCGTGAGCATTGTTTTGACCTTTACCCATAATTGAGATCAGGTCATGGTGGCGGTCATGGTGGAGCAGCTCAAAGAAGTCGTGGTGGTAGAGGTGGTAGAGGTGGTGGGGGTGGTAGAGGTACACCAATGGTTAGGGCACCTCCCGTGATCACTCCTCCCCCTATGACAGAGGCAGCTATGGCTGCTAGGATTGAGCAGTTGGAGCAAAGGCTTGCTACCATGGCAAATTTCCAGCATCGATCACATTCAAGAGGCAAGGCTCCCACATCTTATGGGGGAGATGATCTCTTTTATATGGCTAGTGTAGCACAAATTGAGGCGTTTGTTGTAGTGACGAGAGGCGTCACTCGAGCCTCGGAGCCACGTGGGGCAACTGTGGAATTGGATCCACAAAGGGGTGAAGCTGGTAGACAGGCCAGGATTCCCCAATCATTCTTGTTGTTTGAAGTGGTTAGGACTCCTTCCATGGTTCCTACACCGCCTATTGAGCCAACAGTGGGGTCAACGACATCAACATCATGTGTAGTGGACACAGATGTATCATCAAATGTAGTGTCGTGAATGGTGACTTTAGTGTTGGGATCCCCAACATTTTCGATTAATGATTTGATGGCGTCAGGAGTTGACTTAACTCGTGTATTTCGACTAGCAGCCACATTGTGTGAACGTGGGAGTGTTGTTGCTACAAGTGCTGAGGTGTGTGAGGGTGTTGATGTGGGGCAACTTATGGCGGGGGATGTTGTTGTGGAGGAACCCATGGTATCAGGTGTGGATAGTCCTTGGCAGGCAGCGACGGTTAAAATGGATGCATTACCAGCTCGACCAGCCATTGATCCTGAAAAGCTTACACCTGGTGTATGTATGTTGGATAATCAGAGTGGTATTTTTCGGTTGGTGAGTCCTACAGGTCAAGTGTATAGACCAGATCGGGTTTTGTTGGATTCTGGTGCCCAACCTTTGATGTTGGAGAAGGCAGCATGTATTGGTTTGGGTATTCGGAGGTCAAAGCTTGAATTGTGCCCATTCCAAATTTAGACATCACTTGGTGGAGCTAGTGATAGGTCTAACTTCATGACATGTGAGAGATTGTCGGTGCAAATGAAACCGTATCATGTGACTGATAGTTCTAGGTTGGGAATGATTGTTGTTGTTACAACAACTGAGTCGTATGATGTACTAGTTGGAGGTGTCGTGTTGTATCTAATGGGTTTTCAGATGGATTATTGGACAAAGACAATGACTTATCAACCTGGTTGGTAGTCTGGGGATGGACGGATGAACTAGGTGCATGCAAGATTTATTTTTGGGGTTCGACCAGGAGGGTCTCCTCCAGAGGTATTAGCATCAGTTGTTGGTTTTAATGGAGTGGTCACTTGGCCAGGTGACTTGTTAGAGGGCAACATTTCAGCCATTGACACTCCGATCTACAAGGATATAGAGGAGGTTTCTAACTTTGTTGCAACAATGTCTTCTTCATTGGATGTTCCACTTTGGCGTTCGAGTGGGGTGTTACGGTAGGATGCCGATCGTTTGGTATCACAGGCTTGGCGTGAGGTTTTTGTGCATGTGGAGGAGGAAGAGGTTCCACAACGAACTCCTATTTCTGGTCCTGTTGGGTTATCTCCATTGGATACTACACCCATTGTGTGGGAATATCCTTCCGAGGGTATTTGCATGTTGGATCTATTTGGTGGGATCAACAGTGGTTTGGCAGCAGTGCTTCAAGCGGGTATTCTAGTTTAGAAGTACCTTTACGTGGAGAGAGATGAGACCGCAAAGAGGGTTTCATCGTGCCATCTTGCATTATTGATGCGGCGATACCCTGAGTTGTTACCGAGGTCGGCTATTCGAGGATATCAGTGGGCTTTGCCATTAGACATTGCATTATTGGGGGTGCAAAACCTTGCGAAAGTTGGTCTATTAATTTGGTGATTGTTGGATGGCCATGCCAGGGTCATATTCAGCCTGGTTATGGTGAAGGATTACGTGACCCTCGATCTTGTATGTTTTGGGAGATGTTGCGGGTGTTACGCCATCTTTAGACACATCAGGCACGTGTTCTTGTGTACATTCTAGAGAATGTACCTTTGTTGGGTATACTAGGTCTCATGTGATGGCGAGTGTACACCAAATCTGGTCTTGGATTGGACCAATGGTTTTATTAGATGTAGCGAGGGTTGGCTCGTGTGCTCATTGTCCCTGATTGTGGTGGACGAATTTGTTGTCGAAGGAGGTGTTGAAATGGGCATATGAGATAATACCACGATCTTTTCACCTCATAGTGGATAGTATCTTAGATATTAGGCGACGTTCTTAAGTGGTGAAAATTGTTGATAGGTCATCCATGGCAATGGTGCACCGAATGGGACAACTTAGGATGGTGTTACCCACATTTGTCAGTTTTCCAACATCACATGCCTATAGAGAGGGTGGTCCCGGGCTTGTATGGGATACTTGTTTGCAGCAATTGGTGGAGCCCAACGTCGATGAAAGAGAACGTGTAATGGGGTTGAGTTCCCACAATAATGACATTTGTCCTTTCTATTTTCGAAGCTTCACGTCGACAAGTGTTGGGTTAAGCTATGGACCTGAATTGTTTGATTTGGATTGTTAGCCTTGGTATGGCTAAGCAACGTTGACTCAGAGCCACATTTGTAGTAGTTACACCTCTTATGAGCTCACTGTCCACCATGACGGTAGAGGCATCGACTGGGGGTGAGGAGAGTTATACTTTTCATCCTTGGAGTACATGGGATGTGTTGGGAAAGCATGTGAAGGTTGTGGCCCATGCTGTTGGAGGAGTTTGTTGCTCCAGTGGTATTCCATTGGGTGACTTGGAGGAGTGTGTGGCTTCTCCCAAGGTTTTTGCATAGCAACCCATGGCATCGTAGACAAATCCAGTGAGGGAGTAGCATATGCGTTCCTTGATAGGGTGCTTAGTCATTTTGGTGCACCAGCTAAAGTGTTGACCGATCAAAGTACGAAGTTTCAAGGTGAGTTTCAGGTCTTGTGTGACAAGGCGTTAATTGATGACCGAACCACGTCTCGAGATCATCCAAAGGCAGATGGTTTAGTTGAGCATGTGGTACAAACAGTGAAGAGGGCATTGCGCAAATATGGCTTGCAGAAAGGCCACCTAAGGGATTGGGATATTCAATCACCATGGTTGGCCATGGGATATCGATTCAGTCGTCAGGCATCCTTGGTTTCCTTCTCACCTTATTTTTTATTGTACGGCCGAAATCCAGACTTGCCAATAACAATTCGTCGTGAGTCTAGTGAGGTGGTGAACCTTGATGACCTGGAGATGTGGTTAAGGGTGTGTTCTCAATGTGCAGAGCTCTTTCGAAGAGTTATGCTAGCAGCGTTTGAAAACCTTGCCATTGCTCAACATAGGGATACATTGCGATATGCGATTATTTGGGGTGGAGGTTATCAACCATCGATTCGTAGGTTCCATGTGGGGGACTATGTTTATTTGCAACAGACTACACCAATAACATTGGATGTAACAGCAGGCCGCACTATCTTATGAGTGCGAGAGGTGTTAGCTTCTGGAGTTCTCATGTTGGAGGGTCATGATGGTGTTGTTTGGAAGGACCATGTGCGTAATTGTGCGCCATGTCACCTCCCAAATGTGGATGGTACAGTTGACCCAAGTTTGGCAGTGGTACGGGCCGACTTGAAGTGTATGTTATGTGGGTCTAAAGGTGGAGTAGCCCATATGTTGGTCTGTGATAGATGTTCTAGGGGTTGGCACATGGCGTGCATGACTCCACCTATGGATGTTGTTCCCGTTAGACGATGGGTTTGTCCTCGTTGTACTTTGGAGGGGTAGATGACTTGATCTTCACATGGTATGGATTGTAGATGGGCGACGAGCGATGGGGCAACACAGCACCCGGCCTTTTGATTCGTGCACCCGCAAAGGTGTATAGCATGTAAAAGATGTATAGGGCTACCTGGAAGTTAGAGGGACCTAACCACCAGCTAGGGGGGCGAGTTGTGGTACACATGTATTTGTGTATGCTCTCGTCCATGTTATGTGTTTGTGTGTGTATGTGAGTATGGTATGTCAACGATGTATGTTGTATGATGATATGTATTTGCACGACAACTAACATTCTCACTTGCTACCTCTTATTTGTAGTCTTGTTATGCATTTGGGTTTTTAAGTTTGTTGATATCTTGAATTACCAATCGAGCTCAAGTGTTTGGTGATCTTGTAGTCCCCATTATTTTTTGAACTTCAACTACTTGCAAATTTCACATCATGCTCAAAAGAAAATATCTTTGTCAAATCATGGACTTATTCACAATTTTTTTTTGTGTTTATTGTTTTGTTGTTTACTACTTTGTTAACCTAACTTCATTATTTTCTAAAATTTGTGTTGATTTGAATTGTTGTGTGCAAACATATTAATCTATTCGAAAGACAGCTTGGTCAAAGGTGATTTATGAAGGTCAATATGACCTACCACCATTTCTTCATTTGTTGCACTAAGTTTAAACAATAGCTTAATGTATTTAGTGCTTTCATTATCAAACATCTCCAATGTTATTGCATTGTCTATCCAAAATGGGGATATGTGTTATTACTTAAAGTTGAACCTTGTGAAGAACATTGATTAAGTCTAAATATGAATACATTCCATCTTAATATGAGTTCAACTGTTTTCAACAACTAGATAATTTGTATGAGGTTCCTTCCTCAAAAAATGTGGGTTTATATCCACATAGGTGGCTAATGAATACAATGTGACGAATATCTTGTAAAAGTGCAAAATGCCTTAACAAGCATTTGGGCAACCTATGCAATGGGTTTAAACTATATGTTCAAATTGGTGTCTTTCTTTGCAATGTTTCATTTTTGTCTTCTAAATCTAAGTATGTGCATTGACCTTACATATGCATGTTTGATTTAAATGTTTATTCATGTGTAAATCCCAGTGATTTGAACATATCCATTTAAAGTTCATGAATGGGTTCTCAAAAGAATGTTAACAATAAGTACATCATTAAGAGACCTAGAAAAATTGAATGAATGTAACAAACTACTAGAAAAATTGTTAAAGAAATTGCTAAGAGGCAAAGAATTCAAAATGAACATCAACCTTGATGTTGGGCTTTACATAAAATGACTAAAGTGCAAAGAAATGAGATAGAACAAATGTTTACACAAGTTGAACAAGTTATGGATGATTATGAGCAATGGCAAACAACAAACATTATTGTTGAGTTCATTTCAAAAACCTTGATGTTTTACTTTAAACCTAAGAAAACAAATTGTTTTGGAAAAAATCCTTTTTCATTTCAAGGTTTGTGATTATTTGCTTAACCATGTTTTGCTTACAAAGACTGCCATTGTTTAACAAGAAGTGTTTATTAGGGTGACAAAGGACTAAGTGATAATCATAATGTTAATAATAACGTTCAACTTACAACAAATTAAACATGCATTATTGATTGTTGTTAGTGTTCATAGTTCATCATCAATGAAGGATGTTACAAGAACCATCGGTGTCCATCACATATATTTTCTTACAACTATTTCCAGGTGCAAGGTGATGGATGAATGGTTTTTCACTCTAGACAAAAACTTTGTTTATAAGAAAAAATAATGTTATTGGGTTGTCTGAATGGTTGAGGAAGGCAACTATTGACTAATGGATTTTAAAAATACGCAGGAATCCCAATAAATCAAATGACATTACACACAAATTATTGGAAACACTAATCTATGATGGAAAAACCTACACACTTTTTGTTAGAAACTCAAGCAAGGGTTTACATTGCTCTTGTTTTATTTTCAAATTTCTTTGTAAGTATAATAATGAGTTTTCATTTTAACATTGATGATTGAAGTTCTAAATCCCTTTTGTGTAGTGTTGTTAGCTTTTTTAGTCATGCGAAGTCTTGTATTGCCTTCCATACCATGAAGGTTTTATGGACTGCTTCCATGAATATAATAACTTTGTGTTGTATATAAAACAATTCAAAGTGCAAAAGCCCATTTATCCACCATGTTATGCATATTGTCCACAACTTTTGCACAAGTAATATTAGAGTCAATATCGGGTGGGTGCAAGAATGAATTGGCCATTGACCCACTAAATTTTTACTAAAAAAATTATCATTTTTTTAGTAAAAAAGCAAGGGTATTTTTCTAGGTTAGAAAAAATTACTTGAAGGTTTTCCATTAGTTCCTTGGGAATGTTTTAATCTAAAGCCCATTTAGAGGTCCCTTTTCTTAACACACGTGCACAAGAATAATCCAAATACCATTTTTTAAAAATATTTTATGAACTTTTGAAAAAACCCTATTTTTTGGCTTGTTTAAAAGCCCATGGGTTAAATCTTACAAATTTCACCATGCAAAACTTTCCAAAAATATTTCTTAATATATTATTTAATCAAATCAAGTCTCTAACCAACACATCATAAAAACCAAAAACCACTTATTTTGACATTTGGTCACATTTGACCACTTGGTCATACTAATCAAATCAATTTGACCATGTCCAACTTGACCAATGGTTTTTTTATTGACCATAAGATGGTTATTTTTATTGGTGAAATTGGACAAAAATTTGGGCAACCAAAAAAAATTAATTAAAAAATAATCCAAATTTTTAATAATAAAAATGCAATTAATTAATAAATAATAAGTACCTACCTACCCACCCACCCATGACTTACCTACTCACCATGACCTCCTACCTACCTATCCATAACTCACCTAGGTATTATACATTTACACACATGTACAAGGTATATATACGAATATACATACTCCACATAATATATGTTGGTAATGAGGATTGAACCTTGGTCTCCTTTGTTCCAAACCAATGTTTTGACCATCAAACCACCACACCATTTTGTAAAACAATATGATACCAAATGAATTTAACATGTTTCTTTGAATTTCAATGAATTTTTTTGTCAACATTTGAACTTCAATAAATAGGTAAGTAGGTACCTAATTAGGTAGATAAATAGGTACACATGTCTATTTACCTATGTTTTTAAATGTACATACTTAATTGTGTAGAATATAAATAGGTATGTAAGTAGATATGTAGGTATATATAAGTATGTAGGTAGATAAATAAATACATATGTAAATAAATACGTAGGCAAATAGTAGGTAGGTAGGTAGATATGTAGATGTTAAGTGGGTAAGTAGGTAGATAGGTAAATGTTAGGTAGGTGGTAAATATGTAAATGCTAACTAGGTAAATAGGTAGATAAGTAGATGTTTAAGTAGGTGAGTAAGTAAATAGGTAGGTAAATATGTAGATGCTAAGTAGGTACAAACCATAGGTAGGACATAGGAATATGTTAAGTAAGTAGGTAGGTAGGTAACTAAATAGGCATAACAAGTAGGTTAAATAATGAACCAAATTAATATGGCCAATTTGACTCAACATGGCCATTCAATATGGTTGATTTGATTAAACCATGGGCATCTTTATGGACTATTAAGTTAAAAATTGACCCTTTTAACTAAATGTATGACTTAACACTTGGTCAAAATGGTCATTTTAGTCAAAAAACCAACCAAAAAAACCATTTTTCTTTCATGCCCCATGCCTTTAATAAAAACAAACATCCTTTTGGTCAATGTGGATACCTTAATCAAGTTGAACCTTTTGAAAAGCCATGATTTGTAGTAATGTGATCTATTCATTCTTGCACCCACCCTATTGAGGTAATGAAAAATACCAATAGTTAATCATGTTATACATAAATGGTTTATAGTAATCAATTTGCTTTTAGTAGGAAGTCTATCCTGGCACATAACATGCATAATAATCAATATTTTATTAATAAATCCTTCTATTGTAGGATGCATTTAAAGATGACCCACATTGTGTCCATCTTATGCATCTAGTAATCCATCTTAATTCTTCAAGTCCATTTTACTTCTTGAAATTGTAAAAAAAAATCATTAATAAACTCCCATTAATCCATCTTATTTTTTAAAGTTGTAAAAAATAGTAATTAGTAGATTCTTGTTAGTCCATATTGTGTCTGAAATTGTACAAAAAAATCATTGGTAGATTCCCATTAATCACTATTGTTTCTTGCAATTGTAAAAAATAATCATTAATAAACTACCATTAATCCATTCCACTATTTCATGGTACTCATGAATCCCTAATGTTTAATTTTCTTGTATTTGATTCCCATTTGTCCCTTAACATTATCCATCTTCTATCAACAAATTTCCATTGATTCAACACTTTCTTGTTTGATTGCTTCTACATATTCAATTTTTCTTAAGGTTCCAAGTAATTAATTTAGTCTAGCTTACATTGGGCAACAATCATTTGAGATCTTGAAACCATTATTTATGAAATCAATGTGAGATTGAAATACATGTTGTATTTACCATGTGAAGTTTGATGAATTGAAATTGGGTTTGAACAACATGCGAGGAGAAGACAATTTTGATTCAAAGGTTTATAGTCACCATGAACATGAGGTATGTGCACCTTGCAAATTCCTTTATGAAGGTACCACATGCTTGTGGGAATCCATTGTTTGTCCAAAAGGTGGGTTTGATTAATGGTACATGAAGGAATGTTTATATGGAGATTGCACATCTTGTGGTGTAGGAAAAATTGTCTTTTTGTTCAAAAGAGCTAGATGGTGTAGATGATCAATTGGTACAATGGGGATGTTATGCTCTTGATTATACTAAACCAAAAATTGGGAAACCTTAAAAAAAATTAACCTTGATCTACAACAAAACTTCATTAAATGAGTTCATTTTTACATTTCGAATGATTGTAAGCACGATTTTAAATTCATGCAACACCACTTTGGCCTACATTGGAGGTACAATTCAAACCAAGCATTTGGCCCCAAATGGCATTATGTTTAGTTTGATGGTTGTGCTAATTAGGTCAAATCTTCAAAACCTTGGTAATTTGTATATAGATATCTTAACATGATAGGTGGGTGTAAGATGATGTGGAATTTTTTTGGGAGTAGACATGGTAAGGGACTCCATGATGGGGCATGAGTTGTGATCAAACATTTAATTCAATGTGAACAATTAAATCCACATGGCGCAAAATTGTAGAATGCTAAAGAGGTCATCAATTTCCTTCATGCCAACCTGTTTAATCGTCCAAAATCTTCCTACAATTGGAAGAAAAAGCCCCTACATATAATGTTTTGGCATGTTATGTCTGAGCATTTGTATTGTAGCTCTAACACATTTGCATGTGATACTATGGAAGGGACCATGAAAATCCATTGTAATTTTGCAACCAATAAACATGTTTCATTAACATAGCTTGTTATTAAGCCATTATTGTGTTTATGTGCCTCTTGTATTGATGGCATGTGGGTTGAATGTCCAAATGTAAATTAGATTGTCATAGATTGGGTCTCGAGGTTCCCTCAACCTATAAATGACACTATATTCATAAAGGAATTTATGTATAGTGCAGGATGGAGAATAGTAATATGGTGTTGATGGTGATGAACTTGCTGCAAGTTTGAAGATCAATGATAATTTTTGGCATAAATGAAAAATAAGGAAATAATGAAAGGGTAAATTTTTGGATTGTATGTTGCACCACTTGAAGGTCTAACCACTCTATTAGGAGCCGCACATGCCCCCTTAGATCACTACTTTATTCTTAAAATCTCTTGGAATCTTTTTAATATGTTTTTCAAACAAATATTAAAAATATTAATTTTTTAAAAATACTATTATGTTAAGGTATATATTAAAAAATATCCAAAATTATGTCATTAAAAAGTATTTTCAAATTGTGCTTTTAATGTCAAATTTGATTTTAAGCAGTGGTTAAAATAGGTTAAAAATCCTTATACGTATTTTTCACTCAAATTTTTATGACATGTACATAATGTATTCACAATAAAATTTTATAAAAATCATTCTATTCATTATTTTTATTATTTTCTACAATCCAAATTTCAAAAAATAAAGTAGCGGTTATAATTGCTTTTGGTACATGTTAGTATGACAACACCTTTGAGTTGCCTCACAAGTTCACTCATCCAATGAAATGTAAGTGGGGTATGAAATATTATAAAGGAAATGAAATTGTTATGGGAAAATATTATTAGAAATGGGAGAATTTAAATTCATCTTACATTTTGTGGGTAGATTCCAATGTGGTCTATTTATATTCACATCTAATCAGGGCTGAAAAGTTCTCAATGCCACCAAATGCTTACCTTGTTTCTGGAAATGATGCATTATTCAAATTACCAAATGATGTAGTTGTTGGAATTCAATCCACTATTATTACTTTAAATAATGAGGTTAAATTCATGTTTGATTAATTTGTGGGTTTTGTTGATTGTACATTAACTTATGGGAAATGTAAAAAACCTTAATGTGTAGAGGTCACATCTCCTACATGGAGAATCAAGGTTCAAATCCTCTCAAATTTTTAATAATTAAACATATTTGAATGAACTTAATTTCATGATGTAAGTTAATACATTAAGTGCTCATATTCTAGGTGTTTTGATTAGGCTACTCTGGACAATCATTGAACATGAATGGATTAATGTGCATGCATAGTTTTAGAGTAGATTGAATATCAAGGAATTTTCGACAAATATCTACAATCCTATTGGCCACCACGTATTAAGGCATCAAAGAAAGGAAAACATTGGTAGGTCACTATTAAAGGCAAACCTATGTTGTCACTATAAGATAGAGTGGACAGATATGTGTTGTCATTGTAGGGTAAAATGAAGCTAGGTTGATTAGGGCTAAATAGTGGAAAGTTAAAATTTGTTTTAATGGCCAAAAACTGGGAATAACATTGGAAGAGTTCTAAATTTTGGGGGACTTGTATTATAATTTTGTTGTTGAAGTTCATGTTAAAGTAAAAGGAAAATACTTGATGGAGAAGAACAATTTTGATGACATTTTACTTGGTTTTGATTTTATGTTTTCAATTCTTAGATGTTTCATTAAGAATTTTGCATTTATAATGGCCCTAATTACCAAACTCATGAGGGTGAAAACACAATTAGGGGGACAAAATGGATTGTCACAATTGCAGTTTTTATGGACTATAACATGGAAGTACCATATAAATTCATATTTAACATTAATAATTTGAAATTTGAAATTATCCATGTTATAGTAGACATCAATGGGAATCATACACAAAAATATGGATGAATTTTTTAAAAAGTGGACACCATAGTGGACTTTTGAAATTACAACACTCCTTCCGTCACACACACATATTTGACATGTGGACTCAAAAAGTGTAATGAAATAGTGTCAAATTTGTTTTTAAAAAATAGGAAAATTTTAAATGAAGTGCTTAAAAGTGATGTGCATTGAATTTTTTTCAATAGAAGAAATTCTAAATTTTTGAGGTTCAATATTGTTTCATTTGAATCATTGGGAGTCCATATCTCATGTAAAACATCATCTTTTTACTGGGTTTTTTAACAAAATAGATGAAGAGAAATAGATACAAAACTGCCTATCATTATTTTTGGATGAAACACAACCAAAATGTAGGTTGGATGGATTTTTCAAGCTCCCAAGTCTGTTCCAACTCTATGCCAAAAGCAAGCATTTGCTTGATTGATTCAACTTGGTGTGACGGACCATGCTAACTAAAAGATGTCAGAAAGGTATCACTTTTTTGAACTAGGCTAGGTTTAGGTTTTAGTGCTTAAGCATTCACTTGTTTGTTACAAGTTTAGGGTTTAGCATTCAAACATTTGTTCATTATAACGAATTTAAGGTTCTAAGGCATTTTTTTGTTTTGCATTGTTTCTAATCACATGTGAGCACCACTTCCAAAAAAAAACATGAAACCATTGGTCGATCTTCTATCTGAAACATTGCCAGCCCAATGAGCGTTGTGTATCCACGTACTTGTAATTGGCTCTTGGCTTCATAGAAAATTCCACACTACAAAGTATAGTTTATGTACCTCAGTATGCACCTCACTTCATCTAAATGTGGCTTTTGTGGTGTTTGCATGAATTGACTTACCACTCCAATTGCATAACTCAAATCTAGCCTTGTGATGGTCATGTAAATCAAATTCCTCATTATGCATCTGTACATAGTCGTATCCTCCACAAGGTCTCTTTCATCTACACTTAACTTCACATTTTGCTCCAATGGAATTGAAATGGGTGTATAACCCTTCATCCCATATTCGGATAATTTGTTCAAGGCATATTGCCTTTATAGTAACCATATCCTTTTAGGGGACTGGATTACCTTAATGCCGAGGAAGTAACGTAATTTTCCCAAATCCTTCATCTCAAACTTTTGCTTCAAAAGCTTCTTCAAATCAAACATGTCTGCATCACTATCTCCTATGATAATCAAATCATCAACATAGATGATTATGATTACAATCTCATGATCTGTCTTTTTCACATATAATGAAAAATTTGCATTGGATGTTTGAAATCCACTTGTGACAAGATACTGAACTATTTTGTTTGACCAAGTTCTAGGTGCTTGCTTCAAGCCGTACAAAACTTTCTTCAACCTACAAACCAAATTAGGGTGTGTTTGGTCCACATAACCTGGTGGTTGTTCCATGTACACTTCTTCATGTAAATCTCCATGAAAAAAAACATTTTTTACATCCATTTGACGTAAAGACCATCCTTTTGCTACTACCATAATAATGATTGGTCTTACAGTTGTCATTTTAGCAATTAGACTATAGGTCTCCTCATAGTCTATGCCATAAATTTGGGCATAACCTTTGGCAACAAATCTTGTTTTATATCTGTGTTGAGAATTCAAGCTCAACTAATTAGGTTTCATTAGTTATTAGAGTAGGAGAGTAATTAAGTTACTTTCACAAGGTTGAATTACTTTCTTTACTTATATTAGTTTGGTTATTTGTGGTTTGGCCTTTTAGTTAAATTCCTTGGTGTTGATGGTTTGGTTCTCTTTTTTTCATTGCATAAGTTTGTGTATTTCACGTGACAAGAACCTTGAGGAGTTCTTGATGTTATGTTTTGTGTTATGAGCATCATGTTGTAGTTTCTTTTCAATAAAAATTTATGTTTGCACTTGAGAGTAGATCTCCTATTTGTTAACAATTTGCTCACAGATCCATTTGCATTGTGTTTGACTTTGTACACCCATTTGCACCCAATTGTTTTTTTGTCTTCTAGTAAAGCTACCAATTCCCAAGTAGCATTAGCATCCAAAGCCGCCATCTCTTCATCCATGGCATTGTCCCACTTAGGTTTTCCAACCGCTTGTTCAAAACAAGTGGGTTCAACTTCTTATATAACTCTCACCACGTATGTGTAATGATGAACTACAAAACCATCATATGTGAATCTTCATACAAGGTACTTGACTCGTGTGGATCTTCGTACTCCACTGTTATTATCAGGTGTTTTTAAAACTTTTTTGGCCATCTAAGCTCTAAGAGTAGTAACTAAAGGGATTCTTGATTCTTCACCCACACTCTTCTCTGAATCACTTGACTCATCATCTACATGATGATTTCTAGATGATGTTTGAAAACTACCATGTACAATGTTTGAAGATCTTAATATTCCTTTCCATGGAATGCTATTGGACCCACTAATTGAAAACTCTTGTGGTCCACTAACTAATTGTGATTCTTGTTCCACATTTGATGAAACATCACCATTTCTAGCCTCTCCATCTTCTGCTACCTTCAATGGTGAGTACTAGTTAACCATTTCATCAAACACAACATCTCTACTCACTTGCAATTTTTGAGTGGAAGGATTGAAACATTTATATCCTTTTTATTTTAAAGAATATCCAATGAAAATACATTTCTCAGCTTTTGGGTTTAGTTTTGATCTCTTCTCATCAGGAACATGTACGTATGCGATGTAACCAAACACTTTGAAATGTGAAACATTGGGTTTCTTACCTGTGAATTTTTCTTCAGGTGTCATGCCATGAACTACCACTATGGGTGTTCGATTCATGATATAAACTATAGTTGCTACCACTTAAGCCCAAAAGTAATTTGGAAAATTCTTCTCATTTAACATGGCACATGCTATTTCTGTAATGTGCATGTTTTTCCTTTCAAAAACTCCATTCTATTGTGGGGAATAATTACATGAGTATTTCCTTTGAATTCCATGCTCCTTCAAGTATTCACTGAATTCATTTGAAAAATACTCTCCCCCTCCATCGAACCTTAGGCACTTGATGCTCACACCTTTCTCCTTCTCCACCATTGCTTTAAAATTCAAAAAATGTTGAAACACTTCACCTTTGTGTTTCATGAAATAAACCCACACTTTCCTTATGTGGTCATCAATGAAACTTATATAGTACTTGCATCCACCAATGGATTTTGTTTTCGTGGTCCACACATATGAGTGGATCATTTCCAAAGGTTTGGAATTTACATGAGTTGTTTGAGCTGGGAATGGATGCCTAGCTTGCTTCCCCAATTGGCATGCTTCATAAATTTTTGACATCACCTCTTCTATTCCAAATTTTGGGAGACCTTCAACAAGATTTTATTTCTCCATTAACTTAAGATGTTGGAAATTAACATGGCCAACCTGCTTGTGCCAAATTCCAATGTCTCCAACTCCTTTTCCATGTGTGAATAACATGGAATTCACCTCAGGCATGTTCACATCCAAGGTGAACATTCGTCCATTCCTTTCCCCTTTTGCAATCAATTTACCTCGGTTCTTCATGTTTTCCACAAAACATCCATTTGGGTTGAATGTCACCTGTAAACCTTATTCCACCATTTGGCCTACGGAGACCAAATTTTTTATTATGGTTGGAACATGAAGTACATCTTTCAAGTACTTTGTTTGCCCATCTTGCATGGACAATAACACCTTGCCAATTTATGTGATGGGATGTATAGTGTCATCACCAGTTTCCACAAACCCCGCGTCTTCAAATCCTTTATGTCTCTAAACCATTCTCCATGACTAGTCATCTGGTTTGAAGCTACAAAATCCACATACTAGACATTGTTATCTGATACACGTCCTATCATTGAATTTGCCATGTGTTGCATCACAAATAATTGTTCATCACCTTGATTGCTAGTTGAAACATAATTCCCATGTTGTAGTTTTCCATTTCGTGCATCATGCTCCTTTTGATAACAATTCTTCGCCATGTGTCCATGTTTCCCGCAATAGTAGCAATTTGAATCATTATTTGGTTGTTGACTTTGATGATTTCCACCACGACTTCCATGACTTCCATGACTTCCTCGACTTCCTCTTCCTCCAAAGTTTCCTCGTCCACCTCCATGAGCTTGACCTTCATGTTAATGATATTCACCATGCGAGCTTCCATGTCGACCTCGAAATGAAGTTTTACCACCTCTACCTTTACTTCTATTAATATTTTAGTAGAAAACATTTTCTTGTGATCCTCCATTGGATGAAGTACCAACAATTCTTATCTCTTCACTTATAAAATCGGGAAATGTTTCTCGAATTGTAATTGAAATACAAAATTGGCTATAATATTTTCCAAGTCCATTCAAGGTCATAGCCACTAAATCTTCATCATCTACAAGGGCTCTTATAGATGCAAAAGCATCTGCAAGGTTTTTCACCTTTGTAGAATAGTCATTGATGTTCATTTTGTTTTTTTGCAGATTATGTAATTCTTACTTGAATTGCATTTTGCAGGCTTGTGTATTGGTGCTATACATCTTCACCAATGTATCCCAAACTTGATTGGGTGGTTTTACATCTTGAATATGCACAATCATGGAATCGGACACATTCATAGAAAGCCAATACAAAACTTTCGTTGTTTTTTCATGCCAAGTTTTATTAGCTTGAATTTGTTTGTTGTGTGGGGTTTTCTAGGAGAGGAGGCTCTTTCTCATCACCAGTTATGAATTCCCAGTAGCCTTTCCCCATTAAGAAATTCATAATCCTAAATTTCCACACTTGGAAATAGTTCTTGTCTAGTTTTTCAATTATAATTTGAGAAAGACTATCCGCCATCTCTCAAGGCAACACTCAATGTTTTCTTGGGGTTTCACAAATGATTTTGATTCCTTCCTTGGGTTCCTAGGATTAGGTTTAGGATTAGGGTTTTCTTCCTTAGGTTTCTAGGATTAGGGTTAGGGTTAGGATTGAACAAGATGGACCTTACATATGTATGTATGTCTTGAGTATTATACAAAATTCTATATTATACATGGGTTTTACATATATGTACCTATCCTGTATAATATTTTGTATGGTATTAAGTACATGATTACATATCACACTTTTGTATGAAGATCTTGATAATGTATTTGCGCTTCCTAATCTTCAAACTCCTTCCTTCAAGTTCTCCCAAGTTGTATTTGCTCCACTTTAAAAATTTGCTTTGATGTCTTCTCAAAACAAACTTCTATCACAACAACTTTACAAAACTACATTGCTCACATATGACCTTGGATTGATTTGAAATTTTGAGGAAACATGAGCAACTATGTCTACTACATCTGTCAAAATTCAGTTCATTTAACTTCATAAAATGAGAGATCTTGTTACTTCCTTGAAATCACCTCAAACTGGGACTTGAACACAAAATGACTTACAACTCGCTCTTGGTAACTCCAAACTCCTTGAAATTTTGGGAGACATATTACATATATGTCTTTTATATCTGCTTAAAATTTCAGCTCTATTGATGATGACCATAAAGAGTTATCACTTTAAAAAAAAACTAACTTCAAAACTGAAACTGAAACTTTAGATGCTTGGATCTCTTTCAATACAAATCCAAATGACATGAAGTTTCTCTCACATATATATTCCTTTATGATCTATAAGATCCCAAAGTTGCAGAACCAAAAATGTTCAAACAAAGGAGATATGACCAAAAAACCAGATCTAGCACAAAGTTTTCAAAAGCTCATAATTCTCACAAAACATATGCTTTTCTTTTGAAAATTTGAGAATAAAAGCTTCTTATAGTCTTCTATAATATCTCAAAGTTTCACTACAAGATCGTTTCACAGTAGATTTAAATCTAGATTTTAAAATCTGACTTTCACAACCTTTGATATGTTGATTTCCTCTGACCTCTTTTCTTTTCTTTTCTTTCTCTTCACATTCTTTCCTTTCCC
>Ga0209611_10006235_pt1 | contig 19637 bp, 15 predicted proteins | sample S1TSphgellanicum_3_FD_187693 | JGI IMG/M metagenome (GOLD analysis project Ga0209611, IMG submission 187693) | Host-associated microbial communities from peat moss isolated from Minnesota, USA - S1T2_Fc - Sphagnum magellanicum MG (SPAdes) (version 2) | ecosystem: Host-associated > Plants > Peat... | reverse complement strand
GGCAAATGCTTGCTTGCTTGCTGAACTCAAAGGTCAGTGATGAATTGTTGGATGTTTCTGCAGTCATGCCAATGCTTGCTTTCTGAACTTGAAGGTTGGTGATCAATTGTGGAATGATGGTTTTGCGGTTATGCAAATGCTTGGTTGCTGAACTCACCTTTGTCAGGATGAATTGTGGGATGACGATTTTGCAGTCGTGCAAATGCTTGCTTGCTGAACTCAATTCTTGTTGTAGAGTGGGCAGCTGCGTCTTTGATGAGTTTCAACTCTTCCACCACTTGTGTCATACTTGGACGCAATTTGGCATCCTTCTTCAGGCATCGTAGCAGCAAGCACAATAGATTCTGCTGTGCTCCTTTATCCAAAGGAGTAGCAGTTGCACTCAATCGTGAGTCTATGATTGGGCATACTGTCCTCCTGCTCTCATCTCGGAGGAGAAATGGTTTTGCCCACTTCACAAAAGTCTTCTCATTATGAAGGAAAGCAGCATCTTTGCTGTGTTTGCCTGTGAACAGCTCCAGCAACACAACCCCAAAGCTCCATACATTGCACTTGGCATATGCTCGACTGATCTGCATAGTCTACAACAACATCAAAAGAAGGTACAAGATGAGATTCATTTCCAATGGAGGTGGTGGGCATTTTCCAAAACCTGCAAATCTGTTCTAATCTACTGTCAGAAGAATTGCTAGGAACACACCATCATTGTTTCATGTAAGCATCAGTGAACAATTTGTTTGTTGCACAGATGTGTGTGTATGTATGTACATCACAACTTTTCCAGCAAATTAGAAATTTTAGTTTCCTGAAAAACCTATCTAGATCTGTCTGCAGCAATGGTACCTTTGTCAAGGATGATGATATGTCCTTGTTGTTGGTGCGACAATTGCTTATTCCCAAACCATAGCCTGCAAGCTTTGCTTTGAAGTCTTTGTCCAGAAGAATGCTCGATGCTTTGAAATCTCTGTACACAACCTGCACAGTGAAACATACAAGACTGAACTGAGCTCTACAACAGTGAGTGAAAAGCTGCTTGCCAGCTGATGATACTCAGGGTGACTGATTGACTGACTGACTGACTGTGTGCTAAAGATGAATCGCTGATGCTAATGAATCTTTTGGGGGTTTTGTACAAATGCTGGCACAGATCAGTTGCACTGGAGAGCCAAGGAGGAGGATTGTTTTGCACAAATGTGCATTTGTGCAGAGTTTTGTTGGAGAGGGAAGAGGAGATTGTTTGCAGACAAAATGTTGGCTGCACAGAGTTTTGTTGGAGAGAGGGGGGAGGAGATTTGTTTTTACTGCTTGCAAGAGGCTTATTTGTTTGTGCACCTGCAAAGGAGCTCTGTCATGTATGTACAGCAAGCCACGCGCTGCTCCTAATGCAATCTTTATCCTTGTAGTCCAATCTAATAATTCTGTTTTACTGCTCTGCTGCTGCTGCTGCTGCATCAGGCCACTCCCAAACAAGTGGTCATGGAGACTGCCATTGGGTGACTGCTCAAACACCAAAAGTCGCTCTGCCCTCCAAGTTGTTGACAATTTCTTACTCAGCAGCTGCGTCTCTGAAGAAGCAGCTGCAGCATTCCTCTCAGACTCATGCACACAGTATCCTCTCAGCCTGCACAAATTCCTGTCTTGCAGCTGCGACAGCAATTGCACTTCTGATCTCCATTCCTCAAAGCCCTGCCATCAACAGAAGTCAACAGATCCGGGTTGGCACCAAAACCATACTCTCTGTGGCGCTCTCTCTCTCTCTCTCTCTCTCTCTCTCTGTGGATCTCTGTGGGTGTGTGTGTGTGTGTCTCTCTCTCTCTCTCTCTCTTCTTGGTGGGTCTCTGTGGTTCTCTCTCTCTCTCTCTCTCTCTCTCTCTCTGTGCAGCCTCCATGTTGATTGCAGTGCTTACCTTGAGTCCATCAGCAGCAGACAATCTCACGACGGCGACATGAATCTGGCCGGCCTCAGGATCGACAGGCAAGCGTGAATCGGCTTGAATCCAAGCACTGTACACGGATCCCTGATCGTTCCTCTCGATGCAACGATCAGGGGAGAACTCAGCCGTCGCGGAGTCGAGTTCCTGGAAAGCGAAAGCCTTGAGGCTCGGGCACAGCATCTGGGTGGCCACAGATGGAGATGGCAGAGGTTGCGGAAGCTGGTAGCTGGTCGCGTGCAAACCTGATCCTATGGGCATTACTCTCCCGCTCTGCATGCTCCAGGATCTGATCCCATCGACTGCACTGCTCGTCGGCCGATGATGAGTCGGCAATGCTACAATCGACGCTGCATGACCCCGCGACGATGATTCAGTCGATCGGCAGCAGCCGCTGCTTGTTGACACGAAGGAGCAGCTCCCCGACAACTGACGCGACTCCGAGGCCGCGCTGCAGCTCCTGGTCGTCACCAAAGAAGCTTCTGCTGTAGTTGGTGCTCCTTTGATCACAGCTGTAGCTGGTAGCCGCAAGACCGGAACTTCCCCAGTAGGCGCATTCGGCAACGGAAGCGGCCGTGGTCGACCCCCAAAGCTTTCCGTCCTCCTCAAGCTCCCGTGCAATCTACGACTCTTGTCGCCGCTGCACTGATGATCTGTGTCGTAGCCGCCCGCTGTTGCCCTTCTTGATCTCGAAGCTGCAATCGCTGCCTCCGCATCATCGTCGACGATGCTTGGCGGACTAATGCCGTAGTGCAACAGCATTCCGCTGTGGCTTGTTTTCATGAGCGGCGCGGAGAAATGGCGCTGATCGCTACTGCGTCCAGAACCAGCTTCAATCAGGCCGCCGTAGTAACTGTTGTTGTTGTTATACTCCTCGCGGCCGATCTTGAGAGGCGCAGACAGCACGCGAGCCGGCTGATCTCTTCTTCCCAAACTGCTTCTTGCGTGATCACGGCTCCTGCTGGATCCTGCAGCAAGTTCTGATGATTCATGCAGAATATTGCTACTACTCATGGAGATTCCTGTAACACTGCTCCTGGTCGTCTTGTCGGAGCGATCATCACTGCAGCTCGAGGACCGATCCAGCTCCTGTGCCACGCTTTGGGGACTCGGCAGCATCACTGGCTTATTATCATACCAGTTGCTGCTCCTGCTACTGCTGCTGCAACTACCTGCGCTCAGAGTACTCACGATCTTATTCGACACTCCTGCATGTCTCTTGGAAGCTGCAGCAGCAGCAGCAGCAGCAGCTGGTGCAGATTGATCTCGACGTCCTGATCTCAACACTCTTGGTTCAGTGAAGCAACCCATGAATTCATGCAGCTTCTAGTGCTAGATCCTGCTGTTGTTGTTGTTGCTGCAGCAGCAGCGCCTCTAGTTCTGGGTTCTGTCTCAAACTTGCAGATTTAGCTTAAGTACCCATTGATCATCTGTGCTGCAATACAAATCTCCATTCTGCAGTCCAGCGCAGGCAGCATCACAGAAGAATCTATCTTAATTCTAGTAGCAGTTCATACATATTAGAAATTCTCGACATATTCATTATACATGACAGGCAGTTTGGAACTGCAGTACATTGCACAATACTTTCACATCACCACTGCAAGCTGTTGTTGTTAGCTGCAAGCTAGTGAACATTTGAGAATAGTTTTTCCAAGAGAGCTCGGACTGAGTTTGTGGAACAGGAAAGAATATCTGGGTGATAATCATCATCATGGTTCAAACGTATCTTGCTCATTGCGTGTAATGAGAAATCACCAACAAATATTTCCTCAGCTATGTCTACTCCAACTGTGTGCAGGTATATTCACAAGTGCCTGCTTTTCCCTTCAGATCTGGACATGAGTTCTGAAGTACAACTGGGTACTCTATGTGAATTCATGCTGCTTAGCTATATATCCTGACATCACAAGTACTTGTCAACATGCTGTTTGTTGTGGAGCTCTGAGATCATAATCACCTAGATCCAATCTCCTCTCTAGTTCAGTAACCTGTTTCATGATCATGGTGATCAATGAGTGCCCTGTGTGATCAGTACTACTAGTACTGATCTTTCCATGGGCAGATTGACAGCACTAGTGGAGGAACTTGCAGATCTATCCTCTCATGTATTGGATTTACAAGAGTGTGTACTAATCCATTTTGTGTATATCTTTGAACTCAATCATGAGACTACAAGGAGACATGAAATATAGGGAGTTGATTTTGATCTCTAATTCAAGATGTCCAAGTTCTTTGCTTATTGAAGAAAGATGCAACCAAACTTGAAGAAGACTTGAAGAAGAAGATGTTGAATCCATGAGCAGGAGGTACCTACTTTTGATCCATGTATTGAAATCAAAACATCAGATGCTGCAAGTAGAGAAGCTTATAGTCTGATCAAATGATGGGTGCAAGCCAAATAAAATTCTATATAATAAGTAAATGGAATCATGAATGAACAGTAAAACAAGTGTGCTGTGTGCATGTATTTAGTTAATTCTTGAACTTTTTTTTGAAAAGTTCAAAACTAACAATTGACCATTTGGAAGTAGAAAAATTGGAGCTAAACTTTGATGATTTGAGGACCACTAGATCATTAGATCATGCAAGTAACTATAGATATTAATAATGTTTTTCTCTCATTAGATGATCCAACAAATAGATGTTAACAATGTTCACAAAGGCCTGATAATTAGTATTACCACTATACACATGTAGTAGGTACATGTAAAGATATCATGCGGGAGTGAGGAAGGAAGAAATAGGAGTGAGGGGAAGAATCATTTTGCTTTTGCAGCTGAAGCAGCGCAGGTGCATCCGGCTGATCAGACACACTACTAATATTAAAGCCTAAGATGATCATCAGCACTACTAGGCAGGCTACAACAACAACAACAACAACAACTACCCATTGCTCATGTTGATCTCAGTAGCTTGCGGTGTAATTTTTAGTTTAGAAAATGGATCTTCTTCTTCTTCTTCTTCTTCTTCTTCAATTGGGTAGTTTGACGATCTATTTTTGGACGATCATCTAGTCAGTGCATGCATGCTAGCTAGCTTCTACCGTGCTACAGTCTCCCACTTCTACTGTGATTGTGAACGGCTATCTGATCTAGTGCACGTTTCAACAAAGTGGGTAGCCATTGTTGACCAATAATTTCCTTCTTTCAGATCTATGAAGTGGTGATACGAGGTCAGGATCGACTATATAAACTATTGTAGTATCTTTTCAGGTTCAGCAGTAATAATTCAATTGTTTCTGGGGAAATGCTGAATTGCTCCAGAAACAATTTATTTGTTTGAAATGCAAAAACATTCAAAGAATTTTACAAGGGAGAGAAAAATACAAAATTTTTGGTGGAAATTAATGCAGGAGCTGAAAACTGTATAATAATAATTAGTTTTGTCTTTTTCAAAATCATCAACTTCAGCACTCAAAACCAAAATGTATGAAATTTTTTTGGCAATGAATAAATATAGGGGAGTTTCTTTGGCAAGTTTTCTAAACTCTAAAATCTTTAGGTGGGGTCCAAAGTCATTTTATGGAGTGACAATTAATTAGTCAAAATAGCAAATCTAAATTTGGTATTTAGGGGAAAAATTAGGCAAGAAGGTGATGGAGAGATGGCTTTTAATACCTCAAAATATAGGCAGTGTAAAGCCAAGTAAACTGACACATTTAAAAGCCTACAAAGGAAGAAAGATCAAGTAAAATTAGCTTTAAGACCTGATCCCAACACACATCCATAAGGTCATGAATGATGGGATGAACCCCACCAATTCAATGTGTATACTTGGTCAAATTTGCTACCCACCAAGGCATTTTTAGCCTTTTACTTAAAGAGAGTGCAAGCAATATGTAGGTCTCTATTTTTGGCTTCAATTCACTAAAATATGATAATATGCTTTTGGGGTGTGGGTTTAGTGCAGAAAACCCCTAAACCCTAGGCCAAAAAAAAAATTGATATTTTACAGCTTTTAATTTTATTCACTAATTTTATGGAAAAGAAACTAATGAATCTAGTGAGAATTTTTCCAAAAGAAATAAAAAGAGAAAAGGGGAAAAAAATAAAATTAAAGAAAAAATTTGTGTGCAAAATTGCATTTGTCCCATTTGCAAGGAAATCATTTTGTGATGAAACTTGGACAATGGGGGCAGCCAGCTTCTTCATTGGTGGGTATGGATGAATGGTGTGTGTATTGAGAGGAAACACTTTTTTTTCATTGTATTCCTATCCCATTAGAGACCTAGGGTGGTTAACTATGTACTAACCACTAACCATCCACATGGATCTACCTACCTACCTACTAACCATTTAGCCTTACCTACCTACCTCTTTAACATGGTACCCACTTACTTACCTTCATACTTGATACTTTAACCACATAGTGCAGGCCAAAGATGCCTCAAAGGTGGGATAAATATAGGAAAAGAAAGTCACCAAAATCACATACTAACCGCCATCCTTGACCCCCTCACCCCCCAACTAACTGCAATATAGTAAGTATTGTTATTATCAGATGTGCAATTAGGGGGCACTTACTTGTGCTAAATTATGTATATGTTTAAATTATCTAGGATTTGACATTGAATTATGTATATGGGTGTGTGTGATTTAGGGACTCCATCAAAATTGGGTGGGAGTAATTTAGCTATACTTAGCTAGCCTTAAAATGCATGCTCCTAAATCCCCAATTTTAGACTTAAAGACTCACTCTTCTTGGTGCTCTTACAACATCTATCTAGACTATTTCTTTAGTGCCTAATAAAAACCTTGGTCTGTGTAGAATGGGGGGATTCAAGCATCATCAAAGTATACAACCCAAGTCTTCATCTAATGAGCCTTGGATCCCTTTGCTGAGATCTAGAGTTCAAATTTGCTTGTGTGTCTATCTCTAACCCTTTTTACTTGTTAAGTTGAGGTAGAATCAGCACTTTGCTATTTGACAATTCTGCATAAAGTGCTGATTCTGCAGATTCACCTCTGGTTTTATTACAGCCAAGGGATGGATTCTAGGTGGTTGATTCTACCAGGTGTCCTTGGCTCACCATGCCAGCCTTGGCTTGGCCACTGGTGTGCATCTATCTGGGCATAATTGGCCATCCACAGCCCATTTTTTCCAGTATGGAAAAGGATTTTGAGGGGCAGATTCTACCACTTTTCAGGCACCTTAGAATTGCAGAATCTAGCCTTCTTCAAAGAAGTGGCCTCATTTAAATTACTTAAGATTGAACTTTGCACATCCAGGGTAGAGTTTTCACAAACTCTCGGACTTTCGGTCATCTTAGAGCATTCCAACAAGATAGGTTTCAAAATCTAGTGATGATTTTTGGAATGGCTTCAAGCCTTCCCCAACTAGACCCAATTCATCCATTGGGTTAGGATGTTAAATGAAAATCACTATGGTTAATGTGCCCAATTACTTAAGCTTGAACTTTGCACATCACAAACTCTCTACTTTCGGTCATCTTGGAACATTCCAACAAGATAGGTTTCAAAATCTAGTGATGATTTTTGGAATGGCTTCAAGCCTTCCCCAACTAGACCCCAATTCTTCCATTAGGTTAGGATGTTAGATGAAAATCACTATGGTTAAATTGCCCATCATCTTTGAGAAGGCACCCTATAGCATCTACAAAGAAAGCATGGCCTTTGGTGTGGCCACATTGCCCGTTTTGTATTTGAGATCTTAAATGAGATCTTGAGACCTCATCCTTTTAAATTTTCATTTCTTTTGGGTTTGGGTTTGTTTTTTTCTTTTCTTTTCGTTTTGAGCCTCCGTTCATGACCTCTCTGATGAAGTCGAAATGCAACAAAACCATCATTTCATGTAGGCCATGAAGGTATGAGAAAGCAAAAAATTGCAAAGATAAGTGTTTTCTTTTCTTTGTTTTGTGCCTTTGGGTTGGGGAGCATGTTGTCCTTCCAAACTTTGGTTGTATATCTTGAAATCTAGCTTGAATCCTTTGGTTTGGACATCCTGATTGATTTATTGCCAATGCATCAGCATATTTCTTTAGGATCTCACTTTGCATTTTTAAGGAGGGCAAATTCTTCACTTGTTGCAAATTTCCCCAAGTCCTCTCTCACAATTGGTGATGTAAACTTTGGTTGGGTTAAACATGGTGGCCAAATACATATAGTTACAAGGTTTGACTAGTGGGGTTAAAAAGTAGGAGAGGGTTGCTAGACACATGCCAAGTGACCTTCTTTCTTGCTCCATGGGGTCAAATCTAAATGCCCATTAGAATATTGTAGTCACTTTTCAAACTTGGGGATGAAATGCAAGAGTATATTAGGAGTTTGTTTTGTGTGTGTGCAAAAAGGAAGTACTTGTCATTTCAAGAGGGGTGAAATTGCTTCTTCCCTTTTTCATCCTTAATTTTGTCATGATTCAATGGAAAATCTAGAACATTAGAATGAGAAATGACTATTGAAATGGTTAAGTTAAGTTACTTTTGGTCCAAGTTTTTCTTCATTTTTAATTGCTATGTATATGGTGTCATTCACATAGGGATGTTTATATTGATTCACAAAAGTTTTAACCTCACATCATGTCAACCTTCGGAGCTTTGAAAATAAAAACCATCAATTTCAATCCAATCCATCAAATGCATTTAAGGAAATAACTAGCATGAAAAGATTGGGAAGAATTGATAGCAATGTTTACAATCTACAATTTAGGGTTGTGTCATTATGTGAAGCTCTTGCTAAAAAGTTTTGAACTCTTGTTTTGTTGCAACAATCAACTTTTTTTTTTTTCTAATTTTCAACATTGTTTATTAATTATGGTTTGAATGATTTTTTAGAAGCATTTTGTTTTGTAGAAATGCACCTTCTCTTTTCTTTTTTTTGTGGTATTGAACTTTCTTCTATGCCAAGGTCATAAATTTTGTTGTCGTTTAAAAATTGATGTTGAGATTTGGTTTGAGGATGAAAATAGGATTTCAATATTTTTTGTGCTACAAATGAGTCTAATCTCTACTATCAACATTAAGTTAATACAAGTGTGCCCATTGAAATCATTGTGGCTTTTTTCCAATATGATTATGAGATTCCTCTTTGCATATCTATATGAAAATCTTATTTTGACTTCACATTAAAAATAAAAATAAATCCCTATGATTCTATTATGGTTGCCACCATGAAGAAGATCTATAGTGTATAGAAGCAATTGGATATGTCTAACACTATGTCACAACATGAACATAAAGTCATAAGGAATGGGTATGCATTATTAGTATGACAAAATAACATTTGATTTATGTTAAGCCTTGTACATACAATTGTGAATGTTTGAGGTTATGTGCTTGCTTAATGTGTGGAATACAACAAATTTTCATGTGCATAGAATAGTCTTGTATTCTTATTAAGATGTAAATTGATGTACATGAGAAGCAAGTTTTAGTGTCAATATCATCAAGTAGTTGTGAAATTTCCTTTGCTTTTCAATTGAGTATGATGTGTGAGTTTTTTATATAATCTATAATTTGCATATTGATTACAGTCTTCATATTTTTATTGTTCAAGAAAATGGAGTTTCTTGAGAATGGGAAGTGTTTTTATGATCCTATTTCATACAATGTTTTATATATATTCTTTAGTGAAACTAATGGTGCAAAAATACTTTGAAAAGGTCTATCTATTTGGAAGATTATGAATTTTTTAATTGCCCGAACTGACTTTATTTTGCTTGTGTGGGGGGAGATATGTTGACAATTTAATCAAATGAACTAATTACTTATTGGTAGAATTGCAAAGAATTAGTTGTTTGTTCAAACATAAGGCCTAGAACAAGAGAAATAGATAAGTGCATGTCATGTGTCAAGTTGTTATGGAACAACATAAGATTAGATTCTTTTTAAGCATATTTTTAAATGATGTGTTACAAATTTTTGACTTTATAGTTTGGATGTGAATAGGGAGAAGTTTTAGGGTTTTAAGGAGGAATGTTTTCTCATGTTTTCAATTGGGGATGTTGATGCATGACGATGATGGAAACAAGGAAAAAAGGTGATGGAGATGTGGTGGTGTTTATGGCTTTTATGTTTTAGTGTCTTTTTATTTGGGATGAATGAGCTAGAATGGATGTTGCTGAACATTGGCTAAATGTGAAGCAAGGGAGCTGTTAAGCAAGGAGTCAGCAGAATTCTTGTTGGGAGGTTGATCAAAAAGGAGGAAGTCTTCTAAAGACCTAAAAAGGTTGCGGAGTAAGAGAAAGAAAGGAGAAAGGCAAATAAGTTGGGTATATTTTTTGGGGGGAAGGATGAGGGAAATGATGAAGAAAAGGTTAGATTGATTATTGAGGAAGTATTGAATAATCTGCTAGGCCACGTGCTTCGATAGACAAAAATTTAGTTTAAGAGGTGGATTGAAGGTTGATGACGAGGCAAATGATGAAGATCATAGGGGTTTCAAGAGTGGTCTATCATCTTCTCAACATGTGTGTCATGTCTATTTGTGTGTGAATGTTGTTGAGTTACATATCACGAAAGAACACCCTAATTATTGGGAACTTTGAAAAATAGTCACATTCCGTCAAATTTTACAATGTGGATAAAAAAAAGGGGGTTGTGATTATTTGTCAAACTCATGAAGTAGTCAATGGGCAGTTGAAGTGTGTTGGTTTTTGTGTATTGTCAACTTGAGGGGTGGTGTTTTGAGTACTAGTTTATGCAATTTATTTATACTTAAAGGTTTATATCACTAAATGCAATTTGGGACTTGGGTTCTTCTTGAAGTTTAATGTTGTTATGGGGGTGTATGTGGTTTAAAGTAATTGAGCAGAACAAGAAGACTAATGAATTCAAGATAGAAAGATCAAAGAGATTTGACCCCTCAAAGACCTCAAGTTTTTTATTCTTGGTTATAGCAAGAATTTAAGTGGTTTCTAGCTCAAAGCCAATCGGTAATTCTAAGATAGGCTCTACCATTTAATATATATGTTCCTAGTTCTAATTATTGTGTGCCCAAGTTTTTTGTCACTATGTTTTTTTTTTGTTCAATAGGAGCTTGGAGTTGTCGACTTTAAAATTCTTCCCTATAGCAAAGATATCTAAGGTTTTGTATTTGCTATTTTTGCATTTAGTTTTTATCTATTATTCAAATCTCATCTAATGTGTTGTATTAGAAAGTTAAGACTTGATTCCTCATGTGAAATTTATGTAACTAGTGGTAACCCGTGCCTGCAAGGCACAGCACGGCATTGAAGCTTTTTAAAATTTTCAAACAATCGGTGTGGTTATATAACCACAATTCCCAAATTTTCAGGAAAAAAAAAGAAAGTCTAAGAACCAGTGTGTTTTTTTACCGGTTCTTTTGTAAAACCTCTGATTCTTCTTTTGAAAGAATCGGAACCAGTGATTCTTTGATTATGGGGAAAAAAATTCAAAGAACCGAAACCAACACTGGAACCAACCACCATTAGCGGGTTATTAGAAGGGTGGTTCTTACCATTCGTTCTCACGGTTCTCAAAAAATCAATGAACTAAAATATGGAACCGGTTGCTAAACACTAGTTTCCATCATATCACACTAGGCCAGAGTGATTCAGCATTCGCCGACGCACCATCCATCCACTGGATGCCTGAATACTAGTTTCCATCGGATCACACTGGGCCAGAGTGATTCAACACCCATCGGCGCACCATCCATCCACTGGATGCCTGAACTTGTTGTGGATGAACCTGAACCAATTATAACTGTCACAGACAAACTGATAGACTTGTTAAATTAATATATAAGATTTTAGAACTGTTCTTAGACCAAATGCATCGTATAGGCTATCACAATTACATATAATAAAGGATATTGTGAAGCATCATTTCATCCATCTATCCCATCATCCATTCGTCCATCCATCTAGTCGTCCATTCGTCCCTTCATGGTTTGTTTACTCCGATAGGGCGAAGAAAGAATCGAATACAGATGTTTTCATCAACGAAACCAATTCACTTAATGTGAAACCAGTTCTAATAAGGTAATACTTCCAAAAGTTGGATCCAATGCGATAGTCCTTATCCTTGTGGGGGCAGGGCCCAACAAAAGAGAGGGTTAACCAATGTCTGAAAATGGATATATTTTGGAGCCAACAAAGAGAGTACGTACGTATGCACATTGTATTTTGGGAAGTCGCTGAAGGATCGCAAATGTGGTAGGTGGTGAATTTAGGGTTAAGGTTTGGGGAAGCAAACAAGAAGAAACAAAAGTTGGAGGTAGTGTTTAGGGTTTTGGGTTTTGCCCAAAGATGCATTGATTTTGAAAAATCTTTTATTATTGTTCTCAACATTGGGGTATATTTGTTGTCTTTGGTCTATTCCCATGGTCAATTTTATGTTGCTATCTCACGGGTCACAAGCAGTGCAAACATCAAGATTTTTAGCGGCTAGGGCCTCGATGGATACATGTGGAATGTCATATATAAAGAGGTTTTGGAAATGTAGTTTGTAATTGTAATTTTGTAATATATACCATCAAATACACACACACTTGTGCATTAGGCACGGGGTTCAAACTAGTATTCTAATATGGGGGATTTGTCTTGCATCTTATTCATTACCAAAAGTGAAAGGATTCCTATTTCAATTTGATGTATATAGGTATCATATCTTGTTGTAGTGTTTCACATATTGTCTAGGGTTTACTATTTCTAAAATCATTTGGTGGATGTTTTGTAATCTTTGTTGGAATGTTTAAAGTACTTGAATGGACGGGGTAGACCATTTCCAATGAGAGAGAACGGCATCCATCCTAGCATGTTGAGTTCCATCATAATTTCTACCCCAAAATCTTCAACTCTGTTGCACAAGCAACTCCAACATTATTTGGCTGCAAAACCCTACGTGAATACAATGCACCAAGTTCTTCTATGTGAAGCTATTTTAATGTCTCCATTGTGAAGACTCTAATTGCAAATGTGTTCTTTTATAGTTGTATATTCTTATTTTGATGAATGACTACCATGTTGTTGGATTTCCATACTCTGGCGCACAAGATGTAATCAAACATGATGTAAGAACACATGGAAGCCGATAGCCTATTGAAGATCACCTTTCAAGCTTTGTAGAGTGGGCCCTGTCGTGAGATCACTACCACAAACCAAAACATGACTTCAAAACTTTAATCTTTTATTCAGTTGCACCCCCATCAAAGCTCCATGTGATTGCCTTTGATCTCCTCCCATATCCTCCTAAAACTATGGATTTCATCCATAGAACAAAGGTTGAACAATGAACTTGCCTTCGAAACATCCAAACATGCTAAGGCATAGACATTTTGCAACTAGCAATGTGACCATTCTGTCAACATTGTCAGCACAGGCATATTCATCCCTAAAAAAATGTGCCAAGATTGTGCAGAATATGCTCCCATGTACTTTTAGATAGTAGAGAGTAGGTGGTGTTTAGCTGATTCCCAAGCCAGAATCAGATAAACCCTGCCTGCTCCCCAGCATCAACACCTGTTAGGTCTGTAATCCCCGTGTTACAAAATTGGCAAGGCCTACCAATTAGGTCTACAGAATCAGCACCCATGCTGATCTGCCATTTCAGCATGATAATTAGTCAATCAAAAGGGAGAATAAGACTTAACAGCTGCTAAATGCATTGGAGAATGGTCTATCTGAAGACCATACTGGAATTCTGAGGTACCCAATTACAAGGCAGGCATGCCAAGTGGTGGGTACCAAAACTTTCCTTGAGGATTGAAAGATAGACCCTTCACCTGTGTAAACATGAGTCAAAATTTTCTATGACAACCTGGCCAGGACCTTCCAACTTCGAATCTCTCACACACAAACAAACAAACCACAAATGTGTGATAGTCATCTTTCCTCAACAGATTTACATGACATTAAACCTGCTGGAAAGAATTCTGCAAAATATGTGAAGATTAAAATTAAGCATTCCCTAGAGGCAAGAATGAAAAGCTTTATAAACAGGACAATATAGATAAAAAATGTTTCCTGATAATACTTGACTCTGTGTTATGATTACTAGTGAAATTTAGACTGATGGATGATGATGAACTAGTTGGGTTGGGAATGACACTACTACTAACCATGTTGATTACACTTTGTGATGAAGTATCTGCTGAATTGAGAGGAAGAATTGGTGTTGTTGTATTATCGTCTGCTGTAGCTGGTTCTGGTGCTGCTACCAATGAACGAGTGTTGTTGTTGGGTCTGGATTGATGATGCAAGGAATTTTTTTGTGATTGAGACGTGTGAAGAACATCAGGGTGTGAGGAGAGGAAGGCAAGGGACTGGAGCCATGGAATGATCATGGGTTTCCTTGTGTAGTCATTGCTGCTGGTTATGATCTCGAATGCATCCTCCAGGGCAGCAGAGCGAGCAGCTTCAGTAGGAAGCCCTAGAATCAGCCTTGCCATTTGCTTCAGTAACTCAGGAAGTACCTAAACATCATGCAAATGAAAATGTCAGCATCTGATCACTACCAGTTCTGTTTCCGGAGCTAGGTGGGGGACTCAACATTTCCAGATCTTTTTTCTTCATTGAGTAAAAGGAATGAATCTAATGACTAATAGCAAAATCAAAATACCTTTCAGATATTTGAGAAACAGGAGCAAACATTAAACTAGCAAACATTAATTTTTGCTCAACATACCTGCAAATCTACCCGCAAAATGAGATGCAATAGCAGCAATTGAATCTTCTCAGCATCTTCTGACATGTCAACATCCTTGTCTGATCTTTCCTCTTGGCTTTTACTTTGATTCTCCATTGACTGGAGGGCAATTGCTTTTTGCACTAGGACCTGTATACAATGCACAGTTGCAGGACTGCCTGGGGGTAGTTGATACATAATTGCTGCTATTCCGAAAACCAGAGCATCAAACAGTGTTCCAGAAGGGAATTTCTGCAGCACCCATTACACCAAATCTGGATATTCAAAACAGCAGGCATTGATTGCAACAAAGCAAAAAGCAATCCAGCCTCAACCAAATAGTTCAAGACGACTATATCAGCAAACCAGCAGGCCACCATAACAGAACACATGTCAAGAATCAACTCCCAAACAATTCAGAGCAGGAATGAAGGTATTCAGACAAAATAATCAGTACCTGTTTGGTGAAAGAGAAACTCAGAACAGAAAAATAGAAGAATATCACAACAACAAGAGAAGAACAAACCTCAAGTGCCCTTTCAATATAGTAAACAGCAAGCTGCTCCCGTAGTTCAGCTTCTGGAGGTTCATTTCCAAGTGCTGTCAGACTATACTTGACTTTGTCTTCAGTTTCAGTGGTGAGAAAGGATGCAAATAAAGAATGTGAAGCTTTTGCAACTGCCTCCAATGGGTGCTGTAGATACCTTCACAGCCTTCTGTCAAGGGAAACTGACATAGCAACCAGGCAATGAGCTAGAAAACCTTTGAGATTCTGTGCTGCTAGTTTTCATACAAAAATTACTCTTGACAGCCTGATATCACATCTATGTGAAGAGGATACAAGAACATAATGGGTGCCACCTCGTTTGCAAATATTGCTTCAGGTAGCTTCCTGAGACATAAAGGCAGAACCCGCAAGTAAAAGGACATACGGGCTGTCTGGACTTCATCAAGGCTCCAGTGGTAAACCCTCTCGTTCACCTGAGGATTACCTGCACAAAAAAGCTCAAACAAGATTCAGTGAGAAAGACACAAATTTGAAAATGCAAAACAAACAAACAAACACTGAGAAGCACATGCTAACATCAAAAAGGGGAGGATGCAAATCAGTTCAAGTGAAATTTGTGTTACCAGGCCCATGGATGATACTGTTATATGGAGGCAAGAATCGAACAAATGCAATTGTAGCAGTCTGGCTCATTGATACCATAAGAACAGTGCGCTTCACTAAAGCCCCATACTCTTGCATCTGCACATGTCGACAAAACTCCACACATGAAAGACAATCCAACGCCTGTGCTGCTCTTTCTCCTCCAAACATTTTACGCCCTGCAGTAGTGTCTTCAATTGCCCTTGAGAAGAACATCAGAACAGTCATGAATGTGGAGATTAGCACTTTCTCCAAAGCTCCTGTACTTGCTTCCGGAGCTCTACCTGAAAAACATTTTCAGACAAACCATTAGAAAGAACAAGCACTTTATGTGTCTTTGAGCTAATGGGATTTACGCAGAGAAGCAAGAGAGACAAGAGAGACCAAAGAACAGTAGGATTCGATTACCTGACAAACTCCTGAAACACCGATGATTTGTATACAGATCTTGCAAGAATGCCCAAAGACCCAGCTCTGTGTGCACCTGTGTTTCTTCATTTGCAAGCTTGTATTGCTCACACAGAGCTCGAGCTATGGCACCCACTTCTTGGAACAAAGTGCCTTTCACTTTCATTTCCAGATGCTCCAGAGCAACACCCAATGCGCTGCCAGTGTGATGTAAATCCATCGTCATCATCTGCCTCTGAAGATCATTGGTTTGTGCAATGTAAATGTTGTGAAGAGAGAGCAAATCGTTTAGTAAAACAATGACCAAGCTCTGTAGAATCAAAGAGTTGGGTGGAAAGAATCGGTTGCGTGATACTGCCAGACTGATACATCTCAGCTTATGTTGCAATTGTTTGACAAAATCTCCTGTATCTCTCAAAAGCATCACTTGATTCACAAAACCCCAGTTGGTGTCACTTGGATCCGAGAACCCTCGGATCCGCTGCAAGGAGCCAAGAGCTTTCTCACAAAACCCTATGACCAATTCATCAAGAGAATGCAAAATGTCATGCCACTCTTGTCTAGGGTGGTGGTGGTCGTGGTGAATTGCTGAGTTCTTCTGAGTTACGGTTTCCTGCCTCCTCTGATCTAAACCCTGGCGAAGACCTGCAGCTGCCATGAGAGCTGTGCATTGAGTAGCATGAGGAGATGATGCATCAGTCATTGCATGTGCAACCAGATTCCACAGTTTTCTTGTTCTGTCCTCCTCCTCTGATCGGAGATTGTCTCTTTGCTGCGAAGAAGAAAGAGCTGAAGAAAGAGTTGAAGAAAATTCTGAAGCAGAAAGTGCTAAACCTTGGTACTCCAGGAGATGGAAAACCATCAGAACATCATGCAGAGGTGGATAGTCTTCTACTGTTTTCTCTCTACCCTTGGACTCAAAGCTCCAGAGAGAAAGCAGAGCTCGGAAGATGGAGGCCATGGCTGCTGTACCATCATGAGCTCCAGCCATAGCATAGCCCGCACCAGCAATGGCATTCCAGACACTTCTCTGCACAATCACACTCTTCCGCTTCACGAGCTCAAGTGCCACAACCTGTCGGCATTGCTGCCGCAAGCTTTCTGAGCTTTGAGGAGCTCCAGAACTCTTGCCGAGAAGGAGAATCGCTTCGCAGACGTAAGCATCTGAAACAGGGAAATCCTGAAGCGCTTTGCATGTGTTCTCCACTACAAGCGCCAAGGTCGACTCATGAGATTGCTGCATGGGTGGTGCAGCAGCAGTCGCTGATAATGGGTGTGCAAGGAGTTTGTGCAACCAGGCACACAGAACAAGGACTACAGAAGCTCGAGCTTGCCCTAGCAGCTGCGTATCCTTGCACCCCACTCCTGTAAGAATTCCAACAAGGAGCTTCACCTGCGGATCTGCTATGTGGAGAGACTTGCGATAATGGTGTATGACGGACAGAGCTTCTGCGTGCGCCGGCTCCAGCTCTCCTCGCTGCAGGCACGCACGTATCTCTCCCCATACCTGCGCAATCTGCCGTGCCGGTGGTCCGATATTCGATGTCCGTGAAGAAGCTCCAGAAGATGACGCAGCCGCAGCAGCAGAAGCTGCAACAGAAGAAGGAGGCGGAGCCGACGCCTTCACAAGCCACTCCTCCAGCGATTGCAGCTCCATCTTCTTTCGCAAACTACGTGACGATGCCGATGCCTCCCACAAGCTCGTCACCCATTCTTCGAATCCTCCACAACTCCTGCGCGATTACAAGAAGCCAACGAGAACCTCGAAACCCTAAAACCCACGACGAGGGTTTGTGTCTTTCTTCTTGTTCTTCTCTTTTGCTTGGGATTGGTGCCCAAGTTTCTTTCTCTGGGAGAGGAGAGGAGAGGGTTTGCGGAGTTTTTCTTGGTAGAGAGTTCGCAGCAGCAGCAGCAATTGCAAGCGTTTGAGGAGATTGTTTTAGGGTTTGGGGGTTGGGCATTGATGGAGGTGGCGCTCCTCCCGTTGCCGACATCGCTGCGAGCCAAGCTCTTCGCTGCTGGCCACTACACCACCACCACGCTCCTGTTCCTCACTCCCTTGGAACTCGCCCGTGGTACGTACGAATGTATCTCTGTCTGTCTTTCTCTCTCTCCCTCTTTTCTCTGTTTATTTTTTTCTTACCAACAATGTCGATCTTTTGTTGCAGAAGCACAGTTATCAAACGAGGAAGCCTTGAGTGTTCTGAAGTTGGTTCCTCGATCATCATCATCAAGCTCCTCTGATGGCATCATCTCAGCTTCCAGTGCACTTGATGGTAACTCTCTTTTTTCACTCATCTCCATAGCCATGGCTACTGCTCACGCTCCAGCACATCTTTCACTGCCTCCTTGTGCAATGCATGCTCAAGTGACCTTGGATCTGTTTTGGAGATTTTCTTGCTACTTTTCTTCTTTACAACCTTTCAGATTGTTATGTGGAGATAGCTTGCTATGTGGTTTCATAGATATGGTTTCTTTGTTCCTTTCCTGACAGGTGCAAAGACGGCTTGGGATCTCCTTGAGTATGAGAAGAACAGGAAGAAGATTGTGACAAGCTGTGCAGAACTGGACATGATACTCGAGGGAGGGTTTTGTCCCAAGGAAGTCACTGAAATCTGTAAGGCTGCTGCAATCTTCTTGCACTAGAGAAATTCTTTGCTGAAATCTGTAAAAGCTCGTCTTCTTGCCCTAAAAATTCTTCATCAAAATCTGTAACCTTGTCTTCTTGCACTAGAAATTCTTCACTGAAAGCTGAAAGCACACCTTCTTGCACTAGACATTCTTATCTGTAGGCACATCTTCTTGTACTAGAGGTTCTCAGAGCAGAGAAGATGTGACATCATCTGAGGCCAGGTGTTGTTGAATCATCCCCTGTGCTTTCTGCTCATATGTCAAAATTGTGCTCTGTGAATGTTGTTTTTGCTGCAACTCATGTTTTTTGCACTTCTGTTGGCAAGAAGATTGTGTGCAACATCAGAATGATGGCCAGTTTTAGCTGAATTGTAGAACTGTGGATCCAAGTAGAGAGGGCTTTTCTTCAGTTCTGCTCTAAGATGATCTGATGGTATTCCATTTGTAGTAATTTCTTCAGTTGGAAGTGGCAGCAGATGATGCTAATAATGTTACAAAACCTCTTGGACAACAGACATGCATAGGCAGTTGTTGAAACCTTTTCTTCATTACAAAGTGTGCTCTTTCTCTCTTTCTGAAGCAGAGGTAGTGGAATGTGTGTGCCTGGCCAGGTGGTGTTCCAGGAGTAGGCAAGACTCAGCTTGGGTATGCTCTTCCCAACTCACAGAGTTCTTGAGATTGTGATTACACAAGATGTGTCACAAGTGCAAAGTATTCTTCATGGGGAGACTTTGAGCAGGCTGTTTGCAGAGAGGCTTGTTTGTGAAGGAAGAGAGACAGGCAAGTATGTCTACAGCATTGCAAAATGTTATTTGTGCAGGACTGAAGAATGAGAAGCTACAAAGGAAATGTCTGTGGTGCAGCCTAAGTTACTCTATGAAGCTTCTTCATCTTCACGCTTGCTGGTTGT
>Ga0209611_10006227_pt1 | contig 19647 bp, 13 predicted proteins | sample S1TSphgellanicum_3_FD_187693 | JGI IMG/M metagenome (GOLD analysis project Ga0209611, IMG submission 187693) | Host-associated microbial communities from peat moss isolated from Minnesota, USA - S1T2_Fc - Sphagnum magellanicum MG (SPAdes) (version 2) | ecosystem: Host-associated > Plants > Peat... | reverse complement strand
AAACAGCATATAACTTGCAAGCCGTTTGCAGCAGTGAAATCAATAGTGAACTTCTGTCGATGCAGTTGAATAATTCACCCAAGAAAAACAATCCCCACTAGAAAATCAGTACAAATACAGAGGATGAAATGGGTACTACTTAAATACTAGACCCTGCATTTTACTTTGATTCAAATGCAAAGATTTGTGTGCAGTCCAACAGAGCTTGTAGACAGATATTGATCCCCGGACTTCTTGCAAAGATGTTATACATATATTATGCAGAACTTGCAACACAAGAAGCTGCATTTATATGCAATTTCACAGTAGGTGAGTACTAGACAAGAATGTTCGAATGGGACATACCCGCAGAACATTGGTACTTTCTATTGACAATTGTCAGGTGGGTATTTCATTCTTTTAACAACCTCTGCTTATGGGGTTGGTTTTTTAGATGTTAGAATCATTGAACCTCAGGTTCCCAGTGTTTTCGAAAATCTTCAGAAATCAACAACTTGCCTCTAGGTAGTTCCAGTGTTTTTGTGAAACTGTTCAGAATAAAAAACCTCCAGTTGTACTGTATTTTAGGAAAATTTTGAGGAATTAAAAAACCTCCAGCTCCAGTTTTTCTTGAAAAGTTTCAGAATCAAACAACCTCTGCTTCCAGTTATTGGAAAAGGCCGACAGTTTTCATGAAAGCTGATAGATTTATAGAAGGTTACTTCTTAAGGACCTTTTAAATTTTTTTTGAGAACCATGATAATATATCAGAACCGGTTATTTGGTTTATAGCCGCCCAACATTGGAACATCTGTGTGAATATGGTAGATGAATAAAGTGGGAGATGCTCCGGAAAAAGACCCAGTTAAAGAGGAGAGCTAGCAACAACCAATTTTTGTGGTAAAGAAGTGTAGCTAAGTGGACTTCCATTATGCATGTTATTTTGGAGGACTAGAGAAAAGCCATGTTGAGGCATGAAGGGCTACGTGTGTGTTTTGTTTTATACATGGAACCTATCCATAATCACCACTTGGCATTTTCCTAGTGGAGGTAGCCTTTGGCACTAGGGAGTGGTGTTGCTATTGGTCTGCCTAGTCCCCAACAGAATTTCTTAAGAACCATCCCAAGTTTGAATAAGTGTGACAGCGGCCCTTGGATGAAGGGGGATGTGAACTTGGGTTCCTGTATATCCAAATATCCTCTGTGAGTGTTAGGGTGGATTTGGCATTTTGTACTTGGGTGACATAGAGTACATATCCATCAGTCTGGCTTTTTAACAACCCCAACTTCTTAAGAACCATCACAACCATGAATAAGTATAGTGGCAGCTATTGAACGAGGTGATTGTTGAGCTTGGGGGAGAGTGTATGATCATTGGGCAGTTTGAGTCTGATCCGTGTGGTTGGTTTGGCATATTATACTTGGGTGAAAACCAATAGAGTGAGTAACTTTCTGTCCTGCTTTTCAACAAATGATTTTTAATTTTTAAAGATGGAACAAGTGGCCTATGGCATAATGGCTCTTCCATTTAAGTGACATCCATAAGGATGATCAATGTTCAACATACTAAATTGGAAACACATCCTGGTTAGCATTCTGAAGCTCTAGTGGATTTCAGGGAAAAGGTTTCTAAAGTGGACTCCACATGACCCTAAAATATATGGATACCAAAGTTTGGCTCATTTGTTCATTGCATCTCAATGTCTACCCTAAAGGGCAGAGCCAATAAACACATTGGAGACAGTGGTTTTTTCTTTTCTTTTTTAATTTTTTTATGTGATGTCAAAATTATAGCAAATTTTGCCCCAAAATTTGCAAAATTGGTTGAAATTACACTAGGAAAACACATTTTTTGAAACTTTCCCAGATTTTTTTGTTGAAAAAAAGCAAAAATCCGCTCAAAACAAAAACACTGATTGGAGACGCAAACTTATCATTCTGACAAAAAGAACAAAGTTCACGAGATACAAAATGTAAGGTAAAGCTCCAAGGTGGGGATAGTCCCGAAGTAAAGGGGCTAGGAAGAGGCTATGGTTTGGCACCAAACTTTGGGAGCATCTATGGAATACAAAAAGAGCCATACTTTCACTATACCTTTGTCGCAAGAAATATTCCATTAACCCAGGGTAGATTCTTTTATTTGGAGTATGTAATTGCAAAGCCCTTACCATGGGGTTTTTTTTTTTGAGCAAAGGGTTTCAATTCTGAGCATGGGATTTTTTATTCCTAGCACAAGGTTTGGACCTGTGTTGGGTGATTCTCGAATGATCACCCAGTTTTCAACTAGGCTTTTATTCAAACTGGTTGGCATCATTGCATGTGCAAACCAGAGTGAGAACTGGTCTCAGACATTTTATTATTATTATTTGAAAATCAGATAGATTCTTTCATAGAACTTACATTCAGTTCACAAGGTCATATGGTAAATTAGGGTTCTTAAATATTAGCCTTTAGCTAGGGAGGCGGAGGGGCTGTTTAGGGTTAGGTTTAGGGGAACAACTATAAAAAGAGCATGAGCTCTTTTTTTTCTCAACTTTGTTTGTTGTTTTTGTTTGTTATTTTTTTTTCACGTTTTTTTTTTGTTTTTCTCACTTCGTTTGTGTTTTGTGCTTATGCACATTAGTGTTGTGGTTTGGTGTTAATGTTGTTATTTTTCACGTTGTTGCTATTGCTTCATGTTGATGTTGTTGTTTTGTGTTGGTCCTATCATTTCACGTTGGTGTTATTCCTTCATGAGTTGGTGTTGCTACTTTGTGTTGGTGTTATTATTTCGCGCGTTGGTTGTTAACGCGTTTTCAAGTCCCAAGTTAGCCCCAAGTTGGGGCTAAGTCACTCAAATTGCAGAATTTATGGGACTCGGGGCACGTTCCCAACTTCCAGCACTAAAGGGGGGTGAGAGGGGCGTGCTGAAAGCTTCAAAATAGACTAAAAAGAGAGACAAGCTTACTCAATTATACGGTCCTGCATCCAAATCCAACCAACAAGTTGGTTAAAACTCATTCTGCACCTTTTTGGTGTTGGGACAAGCCACGGGCGAACTTGGACTCACTTGATTCACCACAGCCCGGACTTGAAGGAAACCACCACCTTCCCCCATATAGTATTCTCTGCAACTCTCCACCGCACTTGCATCCAAATGGCTCTTTTTCCCAAGACTCCCAAAATGGAGTCCCGAAATTGTCCTGGTTTGGATTCTTGGGACTTTGGGCGTTCATAATTTCTCACCCCGAACTCAAATCGGGACGAGGTCTAAACCAAAGTTGTAGCTCTCCTCGAAAGCTTTCCAACGGTGTGTTGCACTTCACCTACACGCACCAGAATTAGGTCGATTCCTGACTTTTAGTGGTCGAAAGTCAAACTGCCAGTTTGACTCCCGGCCCTTCTTTTGACCATAACTTGTGTTGCAGATGTCCAAATGGCCCATGCGAGGCCATTTCGAACATTTACACTTCAAGACCTTTGGAACGATATAAAGAACGCATCAATGCGAGGTGTTTTGACCCTTGCAATCGTGCCCTCAATTTTTGGGAGTCCCGGAGGACTCCCAAGTCCCATTTTTGGGAGTGTGAATGGCGACCTCACAACTCCCTCAAAGTGGGGTTATGACAATTATGTTGTTTTGCACATTGGTGTTATTATTTCATGTTGGTGGTGGTGCTACTTTGTGTTGGTGTTATTATTTCATGCGTTAGTTGTGATGTTTTACACATTAGTGTTATTATTTCATGTTGGCGTTATTATTTTTCACATTGGTATTATTGTTTTGTGGTGGTGGTGGTGCTTCATGTTGATGGTGTTGCTTCGCGCATTGGTGTTGTTTCTTCACATTGATGTTGCTACTTTATGTTGGTGCTATTGCTTTGTAACTCTCAAGTACCTTTTGGTCTAAACCTTATTGTTTTTATTTTTGAATTGGTGTTGTCGCTTCACATTGGTGTTGTTTTTGTTTCCCTAGTTAATTTGGTATTTCCCCCCGTCCTACCCTATGCAAGTTAAAGCTTGGAACATTAAATTAATCCACAAACTTGAGGTGAGATTTATTTTTTTTTCTAATTTTTTTTTGTTTTTTTTGTTTTTTGGTCTTCTTTGCAAGATTTTCCTATATTTTTATGCTCCTCTACATTTCATTCCAAAATTCTTACAATTTGTATATTGTTTTGAAAATGTTTAGGAAATAAATCCAACCTTGTAAATGTTTGTAAATGTTGGTTTTGATCAATCATAACATTGTTTAGTTTTTTTTGCTACTCATCAAGGCAATAATTTGTAACTTCAAACTAAAATGAAATAGTCTTTTGAATGAACATACATTGTGATATATTTATGAACGAAGTAAGAGTGGAAGATGAACCTTTGCAAGAACTTGAAGAAAATGCAAATGTATAAGAAGAAGGAATCAAAAATCTAGAAAAAAAAAAGAGAAAATGAAAAAAAATTTGAAAAAGGTGGATGCACAAAGATTATTTTGAAAACCACAACAAAAATGCATTATGTTGGGTGTTTTTCTATGTTAATGATAACAAAGAAGTTGATTTAATAGCTCCTCAAATCATGCATTATATTTTATTACAATAGTCCAATTTTGAATTTAAATCCAAAAACTCAAGCAAAAGAGGATTAATCATATATTATAACACAACTAATAGAGTTCCTGCATTGAGAAAACATGTAAATGTGGACCATTCTAATATTTTAAAATAATTTGAAGAAAAAATGAACAATCTTTTGAAAAAAGATTAAAGACAACCTTAAAAAAAAACTCAAATATGGCTTTTGATTTTATATCTAATTTTTTTACTACAAAGGAACCTTTCAAGAAAAATGATTTGCAAGAAAAATAATTTTTGGAAGATCTAGAACTTTTAATTGTCAAAAATCATCTTCTTTTGTAGTTTGTGAAAAGTATTTGGTTGGAAAAATTTAGTATGCATTTGTGTTCAAAACTTTTTTTTTTCCAAAAAACAATTTTTTCATGAATGACTACCCGGTTTAATGGAAAAAACTAAAGAATTACATGTTTTGCCAACTTTAATAAAATGTCATTCTACAACTACAAACTTTGATTTGTGAATGTCAAAAGGTGGACCTAATATCTTTGCATCGGTGATCATCTTTTGAAAGGATGATTAATAGCTAAAGTATATTACCCTTGGCCTTTTTAAGGCATCTAATACTCATGGACAAACCTTGGCCATAAATTTGATAGAATTGTGGACTTTCATGAATAAAAGAGGAAAATTGTTACTTATGTTAAGGATGAAGGATTTTACTTAAACACTATGATTACATCCCTAAAATCAATTGTAAATTGTAATGTGTTGGGTTTGAAAAAAAGTTTTCAAGAAACTTGCTTTGATTATGCATTTTCCAAAGTGTGTCCATATGCAACAACAAATGAATTTTTTTATAAAGGATTAAGATATTTATCTATCAAAGCTACCCAAAGAGATTTGCAAAAGTGCATAACTTGGCCAAAAAAATGAAGAATGGGTAGGCAAGAATGGGAAAACATGTGTCAATAGGTCTTCCCCCAAGGAAATTGAATATTCCAATGAAAACAAGGTAACTTTATATTTTTACTAGATTTTTTTTTAATTACATTTTCCTTTGAATTTTTGCCATGCAAAGTTTAGCATTTTCTTTTTGTTTTTGTACATTTGTTAATAAAGTTATAATTTTCCAAAAAGCTTTGTAATTAAAAAAGGTATTATACTCTATTATAACAAGCATAATTCTATGAGAATGAATGCAAAAATACTACCTGCATTAATAGGCACACATATGAAATTGTTGTTGATTTGTGTGGCCCTATTGAATCTACTTGTATTGTGAACCAATATAGGGGTCATTGGTTGTTAAGTGATGCATTAAACTTTGTGATATTCATGAATCCAAAATTCAAAAATGAAATTGATTTTGCAACCTTTGACAACTTAATGGAGGAAGATGCAAATGTTGTTCCTAAGTTATCATATTTGGTTTCCAACATAAAAAGGAAGTTGTTGGGGTTTTGGATTGTTTTCTTTCCTTCTTAATGAAATATGATTTTTTTTTTCCCATATATGTTTTTTTTGATGTTGGACCCTAGGTTTAAAACCCTTCATCTTGTGTTTTCACTTATTGGTCGTGAGCAAAAAAAAGCCATTATTGAAAAATATGATAAAAAATCTTTGTTTTTTATGTTTTTTAAATGTCATTATTATTTGCATCCTTTGGTTAAATTTGAAAGGGGTGTTGTTGATCAAAGAGTTGAAAAGGACAACAATTTGGATATCTTTGAAATGACAACTAGCACAATTGAACCAACAATGGAATTAGTCAATAGAGAACTTTTGATTTTTAAGCGTTATCAAATGGATGTCAAAGACATTAAATGTCCACTTTAACGTTGAGAAAAACATGAAAGCATGTTTCTAATAATTGATTCCTATGTTAAACAAATCTTAGAGATAGTTGGTTCTCAAATTGAAATAGAAAAAGTCTTTTCCTTGACTGAAATCTTTACTGGTTTAAGAAGATGTCATTTATATTCATAAAATTTGGACAAATTGATTTTTGTCAATGAAAATTGACCCAATGATCTTAAGATAGGTTGTAAAGCCCCATCTAACTTAGTAGAATGAATTGGGATTGTTGCAGACATAGAGGAGTTAGAAGAGTTTGAAAAAGCTTTTGAAAGGGATGAAGTTATGAAGTTTTAAGTTTTGAATTAAAAAAATTGTTACAACTTACAAGTTTTCATCTATTTTCAATGATCTTTAAGCTATAAAAATAATAATTTTTAATTGACAAAGTAAGTATTATTAATTTATTATTAATAAAATAATAATAATAATTAGTAATTAAAATAATTAATTAATAATTATTTTATTATTTATTAATTAGTAAAATAATAAATTAAATTCTAATTAGTGAAAATTTTAATAACTGAGTTGTGAAAATTGGATGTGAAATTCGACTATTATTGCATATGCAAGTACTACCCTCTGAAAACTGGGTGAGTTTGGGAAATTAAAATTTTTTGATTCCCTGATCAGTTCTCACCAGCCCAAATATATATATATATATATATATATGAGAACCTACCATAACACAATGTAAAAACTGGAACTTGGTTCTCACAAAAAATTGAAAAGCACCCAACACTGGTTTGGACCCATGCAAATTCGACACAGGGTATACAAGCATGGGCTCAATGGCCCCTCCGAGCTATCATTCCATATTAACTCTCAAAACATCTATATGAGTCCTATATTCTATATTTCACAGTCTGCCTATTTCGCAGAGAACTTTGCTAGGGAACAACTGGAAATGGAATCAATCACAAACTGATTTCTTTACTTCTTGCAGAAGGCAATGGCTTATATGGAACCAAAACCAGGAATTTCAAATTTTGGAAAATCTATAAAGCAAAATACCCAAACCCAAATAAACCCAATTTTTCATTATATGGGCTGCCTCCCAAATTCTGATTTCTTTATTTTGTGCAATGGGCTATTTTGATTACCCCCTCACACAAAAAAAACAGGAACTTAGGAGTCTCCCCAAAATAGCAGTTTCTTTGTAATAGTAGATCCTCTTTGGCTCACCTACATATAGGTGAGAAGGGGAAAACTAATTTGGGCAAAGGATATGGGATAAAGTGAGGTGTTTTTGGAAGGATCCTTGAGGAACACATTGGGAACCTTGAGAAAATATGAGGACATGCTGGTAACATGATGGAAACACAAGAATTAAAAAAAAATCATCCTCCTCCCTCCCCTCAAGGAAAAGAAAAAAAGGCCTCTTGGGTGTACGTTCAATTGTCTCATTGCCTGCAGGCATATTCTATTCATAGACATGGTTGGCACCATTTTTTAACCTCAGGTAATACCCCTTCTACAAAGCACAACATACCTATTTGCTTCATTGAGAGCCAATGACATTTGCCATCATCACTTCAATTCTTTCATTATAAAATTAGAACACAATGTCCAATTGGGAAGAAACAATGTCGTTAAGTTTTGATTGTATGATCTTCACAGAAAGAACCATACAAACATCCCTCTAAGTGCAGACACACACACAACAAAGGCTTTTTAGCAGAATCCCAGAACACCAAAAACCAAAGAAGGAACTGTATTGAAGGGTGGGGGTTGAGTGGAGTCCATGGGGAGGCGACTAACTGAGTCCCTAATCCATGATTTCCATGCCAATAAAAAGGTTGTTCCTGCAGTTTATTGGCCTTGCCTACCAAGGCAAGGATATTGTATTTAGATTCATTATAGAGTATAGTAGCTTAAGGGATTTTGGCCCCTAGGTAATAATAATAGGTCTATTTTTATATGAGGATTCTTGAAATATGATATTTTGGCTTGTGGTGAAACTTGAGATTAGTTATAGAGTTATAATATGTTGAAGAATTTGGTATCTTTTAGATTTTTGCATGGTGAAATATTTGAGTATCCATAATTCTTCTTTTTGCCTTTAAGACACTTTTTACTGTAAATGGCAAGGCCACAGTGTGACACACCCCTTCTTATGCTGCATCACATGTTAAAATGAAAGTAATTATCAAACCTGTCACATAACTATTTAATCGGTCAGTTTTAAATTTTCAGTTTTTTTTTACCTGCCCTTTTGAGAATTATTTAATACTGAACACCAGTGACAGGTACTACATCTGTATGGGGGGATACAAACCAGTTTTGGGTGTACGTAAGCAAGAAAGGGTTTTGCTGACTAAAAAAAAAAGTTTCACCCCACAGTACATTCCATCTAGGATAAACATGTCACATATGTCTGGAAAGTTGAAAACCCTTCAGAACTTCCAGAGTTCATATTCATGTATCCAATACTGCATAGTTGCAACATTTTCCAGGGGTGATGGTTAACTGGTATAGCCCATTTTGGAGACCCTTGGACCTCCAAAAAGGTCCTGAGTTCAAACACAGTGGAATGCAAGTGAAACTCCTACCTGACCCTTTGCCAATGAGCTTGACTTGAGGGTGGCAATGGTTTGTCAGGTTGTGTCTGCTGTTGTGCTTCAAAAGAACAAAGATGAAAATGCAGAGGTTTCCATGGTAGAGAGAATTCAAAGAATAGTAGTTTGCAAGTGTATTATGAACATGATTCGTGAAAAATTTGAGGATCCCAATTCCTTTTAGATGTAACATTTAGATATTAAGGAAAGTAATTTGATTCATGTTTTGTTTGTTTGTTTTGTTTGTCACGTTTGAGATCTCCCAAACCACAGCAACCCCGCTGTGTTCTTGCTACCATCGGAAAGCCCTCAATGACTATAGGGTTGCACTGAGGTGGTTTGGCAATGTTCAGACCCACAATGCAAGAGTTATTGAATGTTGAACAATTTTCTCAAAGAAAATTCAACAAAATCAATACTAAATATCTTATGAAAAATGAGTCAAGCTCTTGGAATTGTTAGAAAGCCCTTGATGAGTGGGATTTCTTGGAGGTGATTTTGTAATTTTTAGACCTAAGGTGAAGGAGATATTGAATTTTGAGTAATTTTCATTGCTGAAAATTAATCTTAGCCTTTTTTTTTTTTTCAAAATTGAGGTCATTTTCACACTTCGGCCAGTAGCACATGTCACACTAGTTCATTTAAGTTTAAATTTCAAAAGATAATTGACAAATGATGTAACAAGCAGCTAGTTAGGTACCGTCTTTGCCCTAGTGCATAATTTTTTGTTGCATGTGAACATTACTTGATTTTGAAAGAGAACTGGTTCTGTATGAGAACTGAGCATTCCTTCCAATTCAGCAAGAGTTCCAAGAGGAAATATTCCTGAAAATGTGTGACCAAATGAACTTTGCATTGGTTCCATACTAGTCTCTCCCCAACAAAATATAAGCATACAAAACTCTCAATTTTTCACATAACATGAACTAACCATTTGGATGGCCAGGCCTCCCTAAAGTATCATGAACTTCAAAATAGAACATGAACTACAAGCGGACAATTGGGTTGAGTTGGGTTGAATGCATAATTGTGTCAGAATGGAAATTGGAAGCAAATGCTCATAGATTAAATCTTTTAGATGTGGGAATGGAATTTTTTTCATTTCAGCTGTCATCAATTTGCTGATTGTTGACATTGAAATCAAAATAAATTGAATTCGATCTGCTTTGCAAGGTAACAACAACTATGAACCTTCAGTTGTGGAGTGTTTAAATCTAGAAAACCCTTTCCATCAGCTTGTGAAGCAATTGGTCCAAATGGAACTCTTCATGTACTAAGCTCCTTATGGCTGAATAGAAAACTAACAGATCCTCCAGATATGGCACAAACATTTTTAACTCCTCTTATGACTTGAAAAGAATTAGTGGTGCTGCAAAGCTTGGGTCAAGTTGAGTTCACAGTTTTTGCTTAGGGGATGAACCTGCAAAAGCTGGGGTGAGTATACCAACTGTGGTGATAAAAGTTTTAGTGACTGATTTTGTTGCTGCTTGCTGGAGCTTTTGTTGAAACATTTGTCAGTATCACTCTTGCTGCATCAACACCTGCACCCCACAAGTCCAGGATAGACATGAGGCAGCTAACAAGAAGCCCAAGGACTTACCTTCCACCAGGAATTTCAATTGAATTTGTGGCATCACTTGCATGTGGTACAAAGGAATTTACTTCTCTCTTGAGAAATTATCTTGAGAAATGTTGGAGGTTTTAAGATAAAGACTCACACTCATCAAAGTAAGAAGATTGGAAGAAACTTAATACACAAAAGAGGAACAAGTGACAAGAATAGATTACTTGCTTGGCACCCTGCTATTTGGCCTTGAGCAATCAGTCTTCAACTCTGGATTGAAATTTACAATCTGCTGTTGAATTGTTGTTGTTGTTGTTGTTGTTGCATCAGCGAACTAACCTTAGATGTCAAGGAACCCCAAGATAGTGTGAGCTGAGAAGCTAAAAACCCTAATAGGTTAAAAACCCATCAGCGAACTAAGCCAGGGTAACAATATTATAGGGGGCATTTTCACCTCATCCAAGCAAACCCATAAACACAAAAAAGATCATATTTCAGCATTTTCAATCTTGGAGCAAAATCTGAAGAAAACAAACAACAAACCTGTTGTGCATGGAACACTTGGAATTAGGCAACCTGGTCCTTCTGCTGCCACCATTACCACTGCTACAATAGTTGTTTGTGTTGCAATTTCTGTTCACAAAACCACCAAACAACACTATTAACAATAATTCTAGAAGGGACCCATGCAAATTGAATAACAAACAAACACTAGAAATTGAGACTAAGACCTTGACAATCTTGCAATATATAACACTTCGTATGTTGCTTTAAAATAGCCATGTTGTGGGAGAGTATATTAGCTGTAGTTGCTTATAATGTCCCCGCCACATCATCCCCAATGTTGTTCCTGGAACAGCAATATCCTCAAACTTCCCATTATGTTCCTAATCTCTACACAACAATTAACAAAATCAAATTCTGAGGTGGGGCTACAAAGCTTTACTTGTTTTGTGAATTTCTGTTTTTGCTGAAGGCAATGTTGCACCTGTTGTGTCTGCAATAGCTACTGTCACTGTTCCTGCTGCTCAGGAATCAAGCGATGCTGCGGACAAATCTTGCCTTAACTGCTGCTGCTGCTGCCACGACCTTGTTGTGTGGTCCTGTAACCCCTTTTTGCTCTAATGGGTTTGTTGTTACAAGTTTGCTGAAAACTGTTTGACTCTGTCCAGTGGATCATCTCCTCCACCAAGTTGTAAAGTATTTCTCACATTTGGTTGCAGTATGTTCACCATCCCAATTTGCTACAAAAAAACAACAAAGTTATTTGGCATTGCGTAACTGAAGTTTCAAGCTCAGAGGTGGTGTTCTACATATCACTCAGGCTGCCAACCTTACATGCACAAAGTAAAAATCATGAACATAAAGAACCTACCCAATTTTGTTAAAAAGTGCTTAGCTTACTTCTCCGTTAGGAATTAGTACTACTAGATAGCAGTGTGGCAGGTTGTGTCTGTAGCTATTGCTGAGCTTGTTTCTATAGCTTCATTGGGAGAGAATTTCCAATGAGCTTGTTACTGTAGCTATTGCTGAGCTTGTTTCTCTTGCTGCATTGGGAGAGAATTTCCAATTACTGTTGTAGGACTGGCCCCCCTTGGTGATGGTTTGATGTAGGCCAACCATTCTGCATCTGTGAAGACCATGAGTCAACGTTTTCCATAGACATCAGACGAATTGAAAAATGACAATGGGGAATTCTTCGAATACTTGTTATGTTGGTAGACCAACATTCTGATGATTTGATAATAGCCACTAATCTAAAGAAACAAATCAATGAAATATGTAACCAAAAGTCTGTAGACGAGGAACCTTCATGTGACACCATCTGAGAGCCATAACCACAAACCTTGTCAGCCTACTCTGCCCACAATTCAAGCTCAGCTGCTGAACATTCCTAACCTATAACCTAACTCTGAAACCAAGGTAACTACCACATGTGACATTGCCTTTCATGTCTGCTATACACGCTTTTCAATTAGTCTATCTGACATGAAGCAATGAATGCAAAATTTTAAAAACAACAGTCAATAACACCATGTGATGCATACCTTTCCAGACTCCATGTTTTTACTGTGGTTGCTCACTTGCAATTGGCAGTGTAGTGCTGCAACTGTGCCTGATAAGTCTGCTAAATAGATCTGCCTATAACTTCACCAATCCAACCATGTAACCTTGCACCAATCAATACAAGATGACCAGTGCCTTGTCTCACTTGTGAGATTGAGGACCAGGACATGCTGTGAAGCTGAAAGCCTTAGCATAAAAAGTGGGGGGAAGTCACAAACGTTACTCCACTGTAAGAACTTAGAACCTTGAAGGAAGACACCACCAGCCTGACTGCTTTTCACAAAGCACATCGTTGCAAAACATGAGCAAGATAATTAGATCTGTAGAGATTGAACTCTCTGTACACAAAACAACTTATTTTATTGCCTAACTTGGAGATGAATGACCATGTTACTGTATATTTGTAGCTTGCAAATCCAATTTGTAATCCTGCAAAACCCAGAACCCTGTACATTAAATTCTTGACCAATGTAACTGAAATTTGAGACATGTCAAATTTCTGAGTGTAATTTGCCTTGCAATTGTACAACATGGACCATACTTTCAGAGTAGGACCCATCTTGCTCAAGCAAGCAAAGAAATCTTTGGCATAGAATGTTGGATAAATTGTTGTATAGTTCAACCCAACATACCAACATAATTCCTCTTGGATTGCTCTGACCATGCCAATTGCCTCTGGTTCTTTGCTTCACTTTCTAGGTCAATTTTAAGACACCACTTGCAAACTTCTAGTACCCATACTTGTGTACATGGAGTCTCTTCAAAGAGATTTTCAAAGGGTTTAATGATTCAAGAAGCTAGACATGTTGATGCAGCATACATTAAAGAAAAATAGGAATGAGTTTTTGGCGCAAACCTGTAACTTGTGGGTGGAAGAGGTTCAAATTTGGCTCTCCACAATTGACCTCATCTATAGCTGATTGATAAATCTTGTTCCCATTTTGAATACAGGCCCGATAAAACCTTGCTTCAACTCCAAGCTCACATTCCCAAAGTTCAACATTGACTTCTCCATGAGAAAATTCACTCGAAAGACTTGGAAGAATTGTGGTAGGAAAGTTACAATCAATAAATCTTTAGACACTAGGAAAGTTGCTGGTGTTGTTTTCCCTAACCCTCCTCATATTGACTCTAATGTGACTCCAGGACATTGTAGGTAGGCAATTTTCTAGATCTGCTTTCTAAGGTGATTATACTAGCCAAATCAAATAAAAGTCTTCCTCCTAAGCACCAAGTTCGAAATCGTGATCTCTTTAAATGTTATTAGCACTTGCACTAGAAGAGCTGCTTGAACTCGACGCTATTTCAATCTTGCCCACTTTCAGTAAATAACATTCCTCATTCTCCTTTAATGTAACGTGTGAATTGCAAATGTGTGTCATATTATGATTCACAAGCAACTTCAGTTCACATACTTGCTTAATCAGCTTTTTTTGGGGTAACTTTGATTTGGTCATTTGCAAGAATCTAGGAATGAAATGGTTTCTTGTGGAGGGTGACTCATAAGTTAGTTCACAAACATGTCGTTTTGCTTGAAATGTGTACGGTGAATCTTCATCTTCGTTTAAAACGTTCCATGTCCCTTCAATCATAGGTCTTACTGTTGAACATAAACCAGATGTCAAATACCACCTTCGCTTAAGTTCATCAATGTCATTCAAATCGGTGGGACAATTGGGAAAGTCAAAATCATAGGCCAAGTGTGGTTGGGGACTAGCACCAGTCTGGTTTATTGGGACAAACCCACCAAGGATCTGTTCGTTTGGAATCTCCAATACATTTTCAGTCAATAATGATTTTGTCTTTGTAGATTTTGACACACTAACTTCCCCTTTCGCTACTGGAACTCCAACTTGTAATCGAGCTTTACCTTGCCATGGCCCTGGATTTGATTGGAAATTTTGCCTATGGATATATTTTTGCACCGCTTCAAGTCTTTCAAGCGCAGTTTCACTGTGTTGGACATCTGCAGCACCTTCACCAGATTTCAAAGACACTTTGAGGTGTGTTTGAAACCAACCAAAGCGGTCCTCTTCATGACGTTTTACTGCTTTGCTTAAATCAAAACGTGCAGACAGTCTTGTCAATATCTTTTTCTTTCCCCCCTTAGGTTTGGAAAATGTAAAACACAATTCTGGTTGAATTTGAGCATGTCTTAAGTCTTCACCTAAAACAAAATCTGGGGGACAAACCCAATACCCTCCAAAACGTGGGATGACATCTACAATCGCCTTTGGACCTTTCAAAGTCAAATCGGAAGATTGAGTTTCACCATCACCAACTTCACCATCACCATCATCATTGTTGTCATTTCCTCCACCATGATTATTTTCATCATTGCCATTTTGTCTTGATGCACCTTGGTCACCTTCATGATGTCCTTCACCAGAACCATTTGTATTTCCACTTCTTGGAATCAAATTCCATAAAAGTCCCAACAAGTCCTTTGGCAATTGGGTTTGACCCATCATGTTGGCCTTCTTGACAACATTGCAATATTCAAAACATTCATGTTCAACATCGTTTGCAACACTTGGCAATGTTGAATCTGAACCTTTTGTTGTCACTGAAGAGTCACGATTTTGTGATTTAGCAATTTTACCAAACACTTCTTTTGTCATGAAAAAACTGACAATCAATTTGAGCAAAAGAACTTCCCCACATGCTGATAATGTACCCAACACATCATCTTGACAAATGTCTTCAGATGTTTGGATATGGTCCACTTTTGTTGTGATGATACTGGAATCATGTGGCATGTGCATGATGATTGGCTCGTGGAATGAACTTCCATTAGTAAAAGCTTCTGTCCATAATTGAAGCCATTCATCCTTTTCAATTTCTTCCACAAAGACTTCATTTCTTTGAGTCCAAGAGACTGTTGCAAAATCCAATCCCACCCCCACAGTACTCGCCATGCCACATGCATTTGCAAACAAAAATTGTATTTGTTGTTCATCGGCTTGAATCCTTGCTGCAACAATGATCCCCCTTGCGTTTTGTTCGCTAATCTTTTCCAAAACCTGAAGTATGGCGTTGCTGTCATGAACTCCAACATTAGCTTGTTCGTAGATTCTTGGCAATTGTTTGATCTTCAAGAATTTGGTGATGGAGTTGCATGCTTGATGAAACAAGTCCAAGATGTGAGTTGTGGACAATTCAATTGTTGTTGCCATGTTGATTTGATCGCCCACAACTTGAGACTTCACATTTTTGTCTTGGACATTGATTGAGGAAGACATGTTGATAGTCGATGCACTACACTCCTATATCAACCCAATTTCCAACCAAATTTATGTGACATAAAAACATGCACATCACACCCAATCCCAAATTCTTATAATGTTCCATCAATTGTTTTCATAACCAATCAACAAGTGTTTTGTAAACTATTCAACTTTACATAACTTCCATGGTCCTCTTTCTATTTTTGATATTTATAAGTTGTAGCCACAAATAAACCAATGGCCATAATCAACTACCATCTAAAAAATTACTATATGTGATTGATGTCATCAAGAAGGATCTTTTGACAGGACAACCATGTTAACTCATACATCACGTGTTTCACACTAAAGGGATGAATCAACCATTGCTATGAGAGAATGCATACATCCTTTTACATTAGTTTTGGTGTTTGAAAACTTGTAGATGCTCAATTACAAGTTCTAACTAGAGACCAACATTCATGATGAATCCAATCCTAAGTCTGAAAGCAAAACATGTGGCCTTTTGAGAGGAAGTGCATCCTAAAAATGCAATTTCATTATTAAAAACATTTGATAGGGATTTTGGTTAGTTGCACTCACCTCCAAGTTATCCATGCCAACTTCAAGTGGATCAGATGGTCTCATTGCAAGCATCTCCTGCAAAATCTCCACTTCACCTGGAGGTTGCAATGTCACTGGGTAAATGCTAGCTTTCTCTCTTACAATTTCCACATTTGTTTCAGACCTTTGTTTTGCATTAGCCGCCAGTTGTGCTCTCACTGCTTCTTTCTGTTCATCCTCTAATGGTGTCCCCGATAGTTCAATACTTTTCAACCAAGGATTTGCTTGTGTAAGTTCCAGCATCACCGTGAAGACTTGCCTTCCTCTAACACCAAGACAGTTCTCCAAGCCAAGTGTTTGTAAATTCTCATTTGTCCTCAAAGACGACAAAATCAAACATACATCATCTGGTTGCAAGCTATAGTCTGCTGATAGGTTGAAATGAGTAAGTGTCTTATTTGAGCTCAGCATCCTTGCCACAGCTTTAGCCCCTTCACATCGAAGCCCATGTTTGAAATCTACATTAATTGAAAGATGCTTTAGGGATCTATTGAGGGGCAATTGTCTTGATGTACCCGTAAGAGGTTCAAGTAATGCTTCAATCCCATTTGGGCCCCATTTACAAGATACTAGATCTAGATGTTCAAGGGTTGAATTCTTAGTTAGCATTGAAGCAAATATAGCACCTACAGAGGAGGCTTTCGCAGTTTTATCAATGAACTTGAAGTGTTTGAGACTTGGAATTACCACTAGCAATTCACATATGATAGTCAATTCTGTAAAACAAAGCTGTAAGATGCACAACTCCAAATACTCAACCTGGGTAGCTTGCAGGCTTTTGCATAATTGTTGGATTTGTTCAGAATCCAATTTTCCAGATATTGTCAATTTCCAGATAGAGTCTCCCAGATCCAGATGCTCAAGCGTTGAATTCTTAGCCAACATTGACCCTAGGGAAACACTTACAAAGGTTTTCATGGTTTTATCAATGAGCTTGAAATGCTCGAGACTTGGAATTACCACTAGCGTTTCACATATGTTGATCAGTCCTCTGAAAGGAAGTCCTGACATGCACAACTCCAAGTACTCAACTTGGGTAGCTTGCAGGCTTGTGCATAATTGTTGGATTTGTTCAAAATCCAATTTTCCAGATATTGTCAATTGCTTCAAGCTTTGGCATCTACCGATGGCATCTATGGCTTTCAAGCGTTTTTTTCTGTCTAGAGCAGAATATGACCCTGCCAATTGGAAATTGCAGTCTATAACACTGAATGCACAGGGCATATTTAGCGTGGAGACAAGTTCATCAATATCCAAAGTCACTGAATCAATAGAAGATGTTGATGTTCCAAGTACATCATTCTGCAAGCAGAATTGTGAACGATCATTTGCAATTGATGTAGTATTTTGCATGACTTGATTTTCCTGTAATGTAGCATGTTCTGTAAAATTAGCCATTTAAATGGGTAACCTACAAGTTTTTGTAAAATGAAATTTGAAACTTAAGGATTATCCAATATTGTCTTTGAATGCTTTTGGAATTGATCCTATGGCTCCAATCAATTAAAAGTTCAAGGAAAAATCACAAATGCTAACAACCCATAATTGTTAACAATTGCTAACAACTATGAAAGATCATGCAAATAAGACATCTATGAGTTTATTAAAATGCTGTAAAATGTATTTCATTTTACATTAATTTAAATTTAATCTTAATTGCTTTTCAAAGTTTTAATTGATTCATTTTAATTGCAATTTCAAAGTCTAAAAACCTTGTTATGGATTTTGATTCACAGGCACTCACCTCCAAATTATCAAGGCCAATTTCGAGTGAATCAGATGGTCTGCACTCAAGGATCTCTTGTGGAACCTCAATTTCATCCAAAAATTGTGGCATCATTGGGTTGTGCAAAGCCTTCTCTCTTAGGTTTTCCACATTTGTTCCAGACCTTTTGATTGCATTTGCTGCCAATTGTGAATTCACAGCTTCTATATGTCCTTCTCCAAATTGCGCCACTGATAGTTCAATACTTTTCAAAGAAAGGTTTGCTTGTGTCAAATGCAGCATCTCAGCAAAGACATCCTCCTCCCAATCAAAATGTGAGAGGCAACCAACCAAGTCAAGTGTCTGTAGAGTCTCATTTGTCCTCAAGGACTGTAAAACCATGCACACATCTGATGGTTCTGAAAAAACATACCCCCCAAGGCTCAAATGAGTAAGAGTCTTATTTGAGGTCAACATCGCTGCAACAACTTTAGCCACTGTATCTCCAATATTGTCCTCAGAAACACTTGGAACCGAAATGTGCTTTAGGGATGTGTTTACAGGTACTTGTCCTTGAGCACCAGTAAGAGGTTGAAGTAACTTCTTTATTCCAGTTGGGCTCATCGTAGAGTCTCCCAGATCAAGATGCTCAAGGGTTGAATTCTTAGCCAACATTGACTCGAAAGAATCACCTACAAAGGCTTTCATGGTTTTATCAATGTACTTGAAATGTTTGAGACTCGGAATTACCACTAGCGTTTCACATATGCTGGTCAATCCTCTGTAAGGAAGTCCTGAGATGCACAACTCCAAGTACTCAACTTGGGTAGCTTCCAGGCTCTTGCACAATTGTTGGATTTGTTCAAAATCCAATTTTCCAGATATTGTCAATTGCTTCAAGCTTTGGCATCTACCAATGGCATCTATGGCTTTCAAGCGTTTTTTTCTGTCAAGAGCAGAATATGACCCTGCCAATTGGAAATTGCAGTCTATAACACTGAATGCACAGGGCATATTTAGCATGGAGACAAGTTCATCAATATCCAAAGTCACTGAATCAATAGAAGATGTTGATGTTGCAAGTACATCATTTCGCAAGCAGAATTGTGAACGATCATTTGCAGTTGATGGAGTACTTTGCATGACTTGATTTTCCTGTAATGTAGCATGTTCCGTAAAATTAACCATTTAAATGAGTAACCTACAAGTTTTCGTAAAAAATGAAATTTGAAACTTGCATTTTCCAATATTGTCTCTGAATGCTTTTGGAATTGATCCTATGGCTCCAATCAATTAAAAGTTCAAGGAAAAATCACAAATGCTAACAACCCATAATTGTTAACAATTGCTAACAACTATGAAAGATCATGCAAACAAGACATCTATGAGTTTATTAAAATGCTGTAAAATGAGTTTCATTTTACATTAATTTAAATTTAATCTTAATTGCTTTTCAAAGTTTTAATTGATTCATTTTAATTGCAATTTCAAAGTCTAAAAACCTTGTTATGGATTTTGATTCACAGGCACTCACCTCCAA
>Ga0209611_10006226_pt1 | contig 19648 bp, 14 predicted proteins | sample S1TSphgellanicum_3_FD_187693 | JGI IMG/M metagenome (GOLD analysis project Ga0209611, IMG submission 187693) | Host-associated microbial communities from peat moss isolated from Minnesota, USA - S1T2_Fc - Sphagnum magellanicum MG (SPAdes) (version 2) | ecosystem: Host-associated > Plants > Peat... | reverse complement strand
TTCAAAAGATTGCATCTTTGACAGTAAAGCTCCTCCAGTGTTTGGAAAATATCATAGGATTCCCAGTCTTAGTAATTTGGTTGTTCCTTCAATTCATAATCAAGAAATTATTGAGGTTAGAGTTGTTACTAATATGCTGTGCCTTTTACATTTACAGCTGCCAGGCAGAGTCGGCTTTGGGGAGAGAATGGTGTATGGGTCTTGTAGGGATGTGCAGTTACTGAAAAGAGTAATACTGCATTGGAGGTTTACTAAGGATGAAGTATTATAGTTGCTATACTTCTAGGTCCCTAATGGGATCATCATAATGTTCAGTCTATAGTCTAGTCCTTAGACAGATACACATTGGATCCTAAGAGTAGAAGAACACTAGCTCATTCACTCAATCATTTGTGCCAGATGTGTCAGATACCAGGGAAGAGAATAAATGCATGATTAAATGGAAAAGAAATCTAGAAAAGTAGATAAAACAACACACTATTTGATTTGCAAACTTTGTGTTTACAGTTGTTGGGTTGCATAGTGTGTGGCCCACTAACCCAAAACTTAATAGAGTGTAGTCTTTCTTATGTGACCTTGAATTATAGAACTTCTCTGCTTCTTTCACATTGACATCCATTGCATCCAGGAATCTTGGTTTTCTGTTCCAGCACTTGGTGCACCTCACTTCCAACTGCAGCATGCAAACATGAGCTATGCATGTTGTGGAGCTGCCACAACATTTGAAAACCAGTGATAATGACAAGATGCTCAAAGGTGAGGATCCTATCTTTACCTACTTGTGAATATGTGAATCTCACAAGGCGCTTAGCCCTACACTTTTAATATAGCACTTGATGAGCCATGTTTTATATAAAGGACAACAGGGCATTATGCCATGTGAACCGAGGGCAAAGCCCAAGGTCTCAAGGGCATAAGGCCCAAGCAAAGCCCAAGTTCAAGGGTGTTATGACCAGGCAAAGCCTCAGGTCCAGTGTGTAATGGTCATACAAAGCCCAAGGTCCAGGGCATAATGCCACAAGGTCCTGGCCTTCCCCTATGTAACAACCGAGGAATTCATTGATAGTTGTGTGAAACCCAGTTGATACATTGGAGATACATATGCTGAAAATATGGTTCATACAGAGAAAATCTCTGAAATTCTCACAAATGGAAAAAAGGGTAAGTTGTGTAAATAATTATCCAAAATCTTAAGGATGCGATGAAATCCAATTTCTTAAATGGATGAAAAAATCATCCAATTATCTTTCATCCATCACATGGATGAAGGAAAAGTTTGAAAAAGTCCATGGTGGTCATTATGAGTACCTAACTTAATATTGACAATCAGCACTATGCTGAATATTTATTTAATGAAAGGAAACCTGGCTTCACAATTTCTCCAGTACCCATCACCCTTTTATAGCATCTCTAGGGGTGTTCGGTATGGGACCTTGCACAAAAAAATTTCACATCCAAGTTTATTTATTTACTTTTTTGCAACCCCACCCATAAAACCGAAAGTGGGACAACAAATAGGTGGTCGGCTAACGAATAGCAAACCACCTAGACCAATCATTATGGTAGGCCAATTAGAAACACTGATCAATAGTCAGATGATATTTCTAACTTTTTTCTACATGTGCTCCTTTTAATTGCATAATAATGCTGAGCCAAAACCATTTTCCTGAGCCAAACCGGTATATTTTGACTTTTCTTCATCCAATTTCATAGTGTGCAGGATGGCATACTCAGCACCCCTGGAGATGGCTCTAAGCCTTGTGCTGCTTTGTAACTTGTTACATCTCCTTTTTAAACTGGGGGCATACTTATTAAGTGATTATTTGGGGGTTGCACCCACAAGTTTCTTTCTTTTCCTAGAAGGAGCCATTCAATTGGTATATCACCTATATTTTTGGAACTTGGGTACACTTCCCCCAAGTAAAAGCATACTGGAGTGTGCCCTTTACAAGTTATATACATGGAAGTTGAATAATAGCCAAACAATATGGGATAAAAAATGAGATGATATTGAGAACGTTTTAGCAAAAACATTGAGAACTTGGGGAACATTTTGCGAACTTCATCGGAACACATGGGAAACAGACAAAGAAGAAAAGCCCCCAAAACCTTGAATGAAAAAACTAGCCCGCCTTAGCCTTCTCCTTGCCTGCATGCAATTTCTAAATCCAAAATGGTTTTTTGCAAATTTCAACCTGGAGAAGCTTAAATAAAATTGGGGCGCCTATTTTGAGGTTCAAATTAATTATAATAATAAGTTCATGGGTGTGCACACAATTTTCCTTTTCCTTCAAAGGAGACATGTGCTAACTGGCTCATCCCAATAGACAGTTCCCAGTGAACCTCTTCAAACTTCATAATACTCGCTGTTTCAGTTTATATATATGAGAGTTAAACTTTGGGCAAAACATATGGGATAAAACCAAGATGCTATTGGGAACATTCTCAGGAACATCTTGGAAACATTCTTGGGAACTTCCCGCCGCCCCCCTCCCAAAAGAAAAAAACTGGACCCTTCATGAGTGCAAGCTGAGCCTTCCCATTGGCTGCATGAAATTTCTCTTTTCAAAACTGTTCATCACCATTTCCCTTCTTAAGAACTGGGGTACCTAATTAACCCTGTGTGGGGGGGGGGGTGTGTTTCAGTTTGGGAGAATAGCACAGTACCTTTTGCCAGGTTCCACACATGTTTGCCAAATAATTTTGAAATTTTCATTTTGACAAATAGAGTATTCTTGAAAGTTCAATGTTTTCCTTCACAAAATAAATAAATAAATAATTTAAAATATATATTTTAAAAACTTAAAATTTCTAAAAATAATATAATTAGTGTGAACGCTGCCAAGGTAATAAGGCAAACAGTTTCCTACTATCCCTTTTCACATTAGAAACCCATCACAAGCCTTTCTGCCGCTGCTCCTTGTGCTTGTGCTGAGTTTGCTTTGCGAGTCGTTGCCGGTAGAGTGCGCTCGCTAGCTCGCTCGTGTTGCCAGCGATGGCGACCACCTGCGGTGCTCTTTCCTTGGCGATGAATAGCAGCATTATTGCGTCTCCTCAACGATCCTCATCTTCCGTACTTTCTCAGCCGTCCGGATCGCTCAATTGGCCGCAACGCTTGCAATCGGAGGATCGTGTTTCTGAGAACTATAACTGTAAGAAGGAGATCTTGAGAGCGTTGTTTTCCACCTCTTCTTGTTCTGGTTCTTCTGGTTTTTCTTCTTCATCTTCATCTTTTCGCTGTGGAACGACTGGGATTTCGCTGCTTTTCCCTCAGATGTGCAAGGAGAAACGAGTTCCACTGGCGCAGGTAAGAGTCATGCTTTGTGTATCTATCCGCTTTTGTAAAACTTCATAGAAGGAAAAAAGAGAGTAGGACTCCGGTTTGTTCCGGTCAGAATGTTCCAAGCGCCACATTTGGAACTTCTGGCACGGAAAAAGGATAAAGAATTGATGATGCCACGGAGGTTTTTCTTTTCCCTGGTGTCGATCGTTGCTGCGGAGTGAGTATTTTTTGTTCAAATCCAATTCGTCGTCGTCGTCACGTTTGTAGTGGTATTGCAGTTTGCGGTATAATGCCGGAGGTGTGACTGTAGAGAGTCATAAGACTCAAGAAGGAGAGTAGTTTATCGGTTGTCTTTTGGAAACTGTTTTGTTGCGCAGTTTGGAGTGCAGGCTTTGGCGGGAAAGGAGCCCTTGAGGATTATGATTTCTGGAGCTCCTGCATCTGGAAAAGGGACGCAATGTGAGCTTATCGTAGCAAAGGTGTTTGTTTCTCTCTCTAATTGCTGTCTGACGAAACTCCCTCCCGCTTGGCTAATAAGAAAGATTTCTTCTTGAATTGTGAATGAAAACTCTTGTGATTCTATACTGCTGTGCAAGCCCCTTCACCCTGTTTCTGTGTGCAGAAAAGTATGTCCTTTTGAAACCCTATTGCACTTATGAGGAGGACCTTGTATTCCTACCTGTTTGCTGAAGAATCTGAAGCCTTGTGCTAATTCTTCTTTGTGTGGATGATTGATGACACAGTATGGATTGACACATATTTCAGCTGGAGACTTGTTGCGAGCAGAGGTGGCAGCAGGCACTGATGCAGGGAACAAGGCTCAAGAGTACATGCAGGAAGGCAAGCTTGTTCCAAATGAGATTGTTGTAATGGTATGTATAAAAAGGTCTCTTTGCTCTTATGTTAGGATCAGACTGCCATGGCCACTATTGCCTGGCATTTCTACACATATCAGTCTCCCCTCCCCTTGTTTGTCTCACAAGTTGACCATCTTTTTGAGACACTGAAAAACTAGGGCTACAGTATGGTTCGGTGTCAGGCATATAACAAAATTGAGTGGTTCTTTCTCAAGTAGAATTTTGCTTTGCTGATAATCCAGCTGCTTGAAGTTCCAGCACGTACACCACCACAGCAAAAACAACAAATGCTTCATATCTAAACAAAAATGCTGGCATTGTGTAGTCAAGAGCTAAATTCTTGTAGTGATGATTGTTATGGGATGCTGTTGGTACATGCTCCAGATGGTGAAGAATGCATTGCTTCAAGCAGTGGATCAGTCTGGTGGGTGGCTGTTGGATGGATATCCACGTAGCTTGTCACAGGCAGAGGCCCTTGATGCTCTTGGCATCAGGCCCCAACTTTTCATCCTTCTTGATGTGAGTATCTAGGTCTAGATTTGTGTTTGGCATGCAATGTCACAGACAGAAAAAGACATCTCATAACTTCTATGGTGAAGATCAACTTTCTCTATATGACATTAAGAGCTTTTAGACCTAGCCAGTGACCTAGTAGTTCATGTTCATTTCCTTCTCCTGGTGTTTTGTCTTGAATGTGCACACTGACAATAGTATTGCTAGCAGGTGCCTGATGAGATTCTGGTGCAAAGATCAGTTGGAAGGAGGTATGATCCTGTGACTGGGAAGATTTATCACCTGATGTATGCACCTCCAGAAACTCCTGAGATTGCAGCACGACTCACTCAGCGCCTTGATGACACAGAAGAAAAGGTGGGGTGTAGAACATGAGATGCTGTTGGGCACAAGTGCCAAAGCATGCACATTGAATTTCCTACATGAGAGTAGGAGCACTTGGATTATTTTGTATGACTTAGTCTTCACTGCAGGCTGTGCAGCCAGCTTGGAATGAGGAAGACAAACCACAGAGAGTTAGTCATGTTAATACTGAGGGACTTTCAGCTTGCTGTCAAGTTCCCAAGTATTGATCCACATGGAGGCTTTTTGCAGAGTTTTCACCTTTTAATTTAGAGACCTTAATTGGAAACTGCCGTATAGGCTCTTGTTGGAGTGACAGTGAGGTTTCTGGGCTGTGTTTGATCTCTTGGAACAACCTTCAGAACCACATGCCAGTCCACTGAAGCATGCCTTCTGGACTGCATTTTGCTTTTAAACTAGTACTGTAGCCATTTTATGGACACTTTTCTCCTCTCGTTCTGATCTTGTCTCATGGACTCACCAGGTGAAACTACGGCTGCAGACCCATGAAGCAAATGTTGCAGCAGTGATTGGCTCCTACAAGGATGTTATCAAGCATGTGAGTTTCTTTTATAGAATCTGCCTTGTGTGTGGCTGCTGTTGAGATGAAAGTTTTCTAAAGAGCTTTCTCTTCTACTTATTGCAAGCTGCATAAACAGACAATCAATTTTGACATTGCTCTTGGCAGGTGGATGGTAACCGACCTAAAGCAGAAGTGTTTGCTGAGATTGATAAGCTTCTCTTGGAGCTTCAAGAGGGGGAAACTGAGGAGGTTGGTGCTACAATTGCTGCGAGGAGTTTGTGAAAGCTGGATATTTAAAGGAATGGTTCAATAATGATGTCTGTCATTCTTGTTCTATGCAGCCATTAATAATAGACAGGGAGAAGGGAGGGGAAGGAACATCTGATGTGTGACCTTCATGGCTTTAATTGTTTATGGGACTAATCAGAGCCTCCTTGAGCAGTGAAGCAGAAGCTGGCTGCAATTCACGTAGACTTATACACAGTGCCTAGACTATCTGAGTTAATGGTGGGGGAGCACGTCAGTTTGGAAGTCAAGCCAAGCACCTTGCAGTCTGAATCCTTTCCGGTAAGAAGAATTCTGCGCAGGTCATGGCAAGAAATGGAACTGGGATTTTAGGTTTAGTATGTGTGCATTAGATAGTAACCCCCCCCCCCACCCCCCCCCCAACACCAGTGTTTACTCCCATCTTTTCCTAATTAACATATCTTCACAGATAGCCATCTTTGTTTTGTGTATAATGTAAGTAAATTCAGTATTAGTTGAAACTAAGCTAAGCCAAGTTCTGGGAAGCAGAATTCCCATCTCAGCAGACTAGCTAGTAAGAAAGGTGCAGAAAGTTGGACTCAAAATTCAATGCTAACTGCTGTCACTTCATTGTAAAGTAACATTATGTGTCAATTGAGGAGGGGAATTCCTCTCTAACGTTGTTAAATGCTGTTGTTTCCATGTTGGTAAGAAGAGGTTGCTTTGGTGTGATGTGGAAGTGACAGTTCTAAGAGCTGCAGAGCTAGTTACTTGATTGATATGGTATGCTGATTTTCTTGCTTGGGCACTTTAGTTATTCACATGGCATAGAAAAGAATTTGGTTCAAGGGCCTTTCATGAAACAGATACAGGTTTTAGGACTCTACACCTGATTCATGAATTTGGAATGTATGTGTTGTATGTAAACAGCAGCTGTTTAAAGATAATGTGCAGCAGGTGACAGCCCTATGTAATTCACTTGTCAGCAGCATAATTTTTTTCTTAGAACTGGAAGAAGCACTTTAGAAACCTCATTGAATGACTATGTTACATGATTCCAGTCTACTAGGTCCAGGGAACTTGACAATGATCAACCTCTTGCTTGGACAATCTGCAGATGCAGGTCTCCAATCCTTGACAACATAGCCATGCATGCAGCAATTGAGGCTGCACATCTGAGAAGGTAGGTTGTTCTAAAGAGGGGTGAGTTCATTTGTAGTTGCCAGGTTCTGGACAAAGGCTTTGGATGAGGGTTCTTTTCATGCATGCCTGGTCAGTCACATGCTCTTCTCTACTAGCAGATAGCACTGATACAGGCTGAATATGAAGCAATACTGTCTTCCATGCAAGATAGAGCCTGTTTAGCTAACACTCAAGCAATAAATAGTACTTTCCCCCTTGGAAAATGGATTTAGCAAACACCTTAGTTTTTTGCAATGCGTATGTGAATGTTTCTGGTTTGGATTTGTCTCCTTGTTTGAGTGAGCCTCCACTGTCCTCATCATATTCTCTGTCATGTCATACCTTTCTTCTGTATTTCCATTTGCACCCATTTCCCAAGTGTACTGAAGCCTATTCCTTTTCAGTCTTCTTACCCTGGTGACCTCTTCACATTCACAAAGTACCTGTCTGTGGTGTCACAGTTAGTACTATTTATTTTGATGGGTAGCTGAAGGAGGGTTTTTTTTTTTGTGGCCTTGTGGTGCTGGGTGTGCATTCTCAACATAAAGTACACAGCACTCCTAGACCATTCGTATGAAGAAGGTGAGACAAATCTTCACACCATAGCTTGGCATCTTAATTGTAGGTTTGCACCTGATTTCTGCTTGATGACTGTTTGAGACAGCACAGTACTGTTTGTTAGATCCATGCATTATGTGCCTTATGTGATAGATATCATGCATCTAGCAGGGCACTAGCCTGTTGAAGCTAAACAGGATCTCTACTGAATGTTCTCATTACTGTCTTCTTTTTCAGTCTACCAATAGAACTCCTGAGTAGGTTTTTATGATTTTCATGCACAAATCAGTTGTGTGCTGGGACAGTAGAAGTGTGTCTGATTATGGTCATTTTTCTGCTGCTGGTTAAATGTCCGCAGGATTTCCTACAAAATTAAGATGAGTAAATGGGAAAGGTGGTGGATAAGCATGTCCACTTATTGATTTGATTGTTATTCTCCTCAAGTGTATGCTTGTTGAGGATTGAAATTCAGCCTTCCCAGTGTCTCTCCTGTTGCCTCATCTACCTCCTTGTGGGGTGGACCTCCTGCATGTGTATGCAGGCCTTGAAAAGCAACAATCAATGCAGCAGGAAACTGACCTATCATTGCATCAACTCAAGGTTTGCAGCATTTCTACCATATTCCATTACTTGTTGCCATTCATCCTACTCTCTTTAAACATCGACTGTCCAATGGACTCAACTAGCTTGATTCTGACTTTAGACACATTGGCTAAGTTCACATATTATGAATATAGTCATTACACATTGGATAAGTTCACATATTATTATGATTAGAGTCTATCAATCACACCAAAAATCAAGGGAATTAGAGTGATGACACATATGGAGCTGGAGGTCAATCCAGCAGAGATTATTGGGAATCACCCTCCTCCTGAATTCTGGATGTCATGATAAAAACAGTGTCAGTCCAAGTTGATGAAATCCTTTCCAGCACACAAATTTTGCAAAAATTGGATGACCTGTTACTGCCTCTATTATCTGTTCAAGAGTAGCCACAATTCTTCATGTTTTTCTGGGCCCTGCTTGTTGCATCAATACTCTAATTAGTGAAAATTTTGTGTCAAAGAAGTTCATATGGGCCATCCCTACTGCATCTTGACTTTTGAAGCTTCTTGATTTGTTTCTTTGATAGGATGATAGGACCTGCCTGGCACAGGTGGAGTGATGCAGGTCAGCTTCCTTTACCTTTGACCAAATTTTGCAAATCATCAGGATTTCAATTGCATCATGCCTGCAGCACAGCATTTGATATTGTCCTGCAGCTTCAGTACAAATAAGTGGAAGATGACACTGCATCCTGAAAGGCTCTGACTGGATATGTATGTTTCCTGGGACCAGCATGTTGCAGTTCTTGAGAACTTTTGGCTTTACATTTGCAGGAAGACAGAAGTAGCACAAACTGGCTTTTCAGTAACATCACAAGAAACCACTCTCTGAGCATTACAGCCTCAAGTTGTAATGAGTAGTGGCATCATGGAAGAACTAGGGACTGTTGAGGAAGACTCCGTGAACAAACATATGTGTTGCAGTTGGAAGTCTTGATGTTTTCACTTCTTGTTGAAAATTCTGGGCTTTTCTCATCAAAAGTAGGTAAAAAGCTGGTCAATTTCTGAGTATTTATGTGCTTATCTGTCCATGGTTATGCTGCTTATCCATAAAGCTGGTCAAATTCTGGGCTTTTTGCCCATTTTTTATGAGCACACTCAGTTGTATTGCTTTTGAACAACAGCTGCGTTTCACTAGAAGCCTGTATTGCTAAATTTTGCAAATGGGATCATCGCCAACTAGGTCCCAGATGTTGTTACATGGGTCCTCATAGGCTCCAGTTCATGGGTGTGTAAGCAGGAAATTCTCTGCAAGCCAGTTGAACTTGAGCTTTGCCATGCTGCAGCATCTTACAAAAGTTTCTTGGCTTATGCAGAGGATTCTTCACAGGCTTGTTGAACAAGAGGATCACTAGATTGATTCAGTGATAAGTCTCCCTCTTCTTCAGTAGCTATTGGATTCCTGGTCCAATGGATGCCTTTCTTGGCAGGTTTCCACCAAGCTCTGTTACTGACCTGCTTCTGTTTTGGACATCACACCTTAAGGTTGGTTCATCACCGTTTTGAAACACCAATAGTGTTGCTACTGTAGACATCAAGCGATATGTTTTTGTCACCATTGTTTACTGAGCAAACATAAGTATTTTAGACTTTCTTGCAGCACTAGCTGCCATGGCATTACAATTGAGTACTCTTTATATTGTTCCCATGGTGATTTTTGATTCACGAGAATCTCAGAAATGCATGATTATCTGATTTGAGTACTCTTTTCATGTCATGTGATGGAATTTGATTCATCAGAATCTTTCAAACACATGATCAACTGTTCAGATTCGGATTTTGACACAGGTGCAAACCACCTACACCTACATGGTATACTGTTGATGAATTTGTTGGTTTTGCCTGTCAGGAGGAGACTATGGGATGTTGTGCATTTTCATTTGGTACCACATTTTGAGGAATGTTTGCAAAGGTATTACTGAGAACTGTGAGTTCATTTTTTGGGGCCTTCATGGAACATTTCCTATTTTAATTGTTGCCAGTTTGAACTTTGCCAGAAGGGGCAGAGCCACTACTCAATGAGATGCTTGTTCGGACAGAAGTTAAGTTCCTAGCTTGTCATTTTGGGAACCATTTGTAGAAATACAAAATGTTTAGACTTAAGTCAGCATATTTGTTCCTTCACCTTGGTAATAAACCATTCCCTGCCTCATAGATGATGACAACCAAGGTTCATTCATGAAGAGGACTGAAAGCACCACAAAAGAACTTTTTGAGGCCACTGGTTTTTCATATTCACCCTATCAAAATTCATTCACATTTGTGAGGAACTTTATTGGCCCTACTTGTGAGGGGAAATCGGGCCTTGTTATTGACCCTATTTCCCCTCAAAATGCTTAATCTGAGAGGTAATTGCTTCTACTTATATATTGCACAAAGGAGAAGAATTGCTTTCAACCTATGGCTATTCTTTCAAAAAGCAACCAGCAGATTCTTGACACTTACATATATGTTTGTTTATATCGTTTTTTGGGATTCTGTGCTTGGATGACGCCATGACTAGGAAATTACTATATTCAATTAGTTTTAGTGTCTGAATTTGATTGGTTTCACATATCTGAGGACCCTATCAGATCTTGCATTTTGTTGACTCCACATCTTGAGCCATTGTCTACATGCACCTGCCCCAACTTGAATTTTTTCTCTTGGGACTAATTGAACTTTGGCACATAGAGCTCAATCAACTTCCTTAAAGTCTCCAGGCTACTTGTAAATGGGTTCAACTGAACTCCCTTTGAAAGGCCAAGGGAAGAGAATCTGTTGGACATGGCATTCTCGAGTCCAGGATTGGCCATCATGCTCTGCAAGTCATTCATTGATGTTTCCTCACAGTCCTGAGGAGTGTCCTTTATGTCCTCTTCATCATAACCCAAAGTACCCAAGAGTTTCTTCTGTGTGTCAATGAACTCACGCCCTGGATTTGGTGTCCGAGAATAGATCTGACACACACACCCATCCCCCAAAGGTTTGGATGCAGATATATATACAGAGAGCTCTGTGCTGTCTGTTGGCACCCTCAAGGTTAACACATCCAACAGTGAGAGACACTCATAGGAAGGATTATAATTGCACTGAACTTCTTCCCTGTACCTAGTATCTTCCTAGTGGATCTCCACATGATCTGTTCTGGTACTTGTAGAACTGAGGTTTGTTGTGTACTTCTAACTAGTGTAGCCTTAGCCACATCTTGAAGCTTGCGGCAAGCAAAAGAGCTGCTGTGGAAATATTTTAAATTGAAAGGGAAACAGTTATTGAGGAAAAAGCAGTGCCACCAAGAGTGTGTACCTGAATAAAACTGGCATCCTTGGCCCCTGATACGAGGGCGTAATTGTCATAGTCAGTTGCTATGACATTGTAAGGTTGGCGAGGGATGAAAGGGAGGTTGGGAAAGCGCAAGAAGCACTTTTGTCGTATCATTTGCATCCTTTCAAATTCACTGATCTTCAGCTTAGAAAGCTCTGCATCTGTGACACATTGGACTCTGCCACGAATGCCAGTGATGTAACCTGTGGGGCTCCCATGCACGCAAAATGTTTCCACCTGTTCCAATTTCATGCCAGTCAGCTTGAAGCCTGGGACTTCAAACCAGATTTCAAATTTCACCATCCGTGCTATCTCCTTATGCATCTATAATCTGTATATCTTCTGACATTAATTTGTATCTGAGTTGGGCAATGATAATCCACAAAATTCTGATTCATGTGTGGGTGTGGGTTACAGAACAATCTGTAGCCTTGTGTTCATGTGAAGGCAGCATTCAGATGAGTGGTACATCCTTAAAAGATGTCAGTCGTCGAGAAGGAAAAAAAAACTCACCTGAATTGCCTGATTTTTTTCATCAAATGTGTAGACACCCTGCAAGAGAGGGAAAAACAAATCAAAGTGAGGATGATTGCCAAATGAATTCTGTTGCTGATGGGACTATATGCATAGATTAGTCACTTCATGATACCTGTGTGCAATGGCAATCTTCTTGACCTTGCCCAGCAAATCCAAGCTTCAAGGAGGCAACTTCAAACCACCGGCCAGCATAGCGTGCTGGATTGAAGTTCCTCATTGTCATGCCTGCTGTCATAGCTGCTGGTCCACCTTCCTCATTACCAGATTCTGTATCCAGTTGGAGAACTGTGCTCGTATCTGGCAAAGCTGCAATCTGGCACATATTTCCAGTCCTTGAATGCAGCTCTGCAAGCACCACCTGTGGCACATTATCACCATGACTCTTTCTTTAATCAGTTGCTTTTCATCATTAATCTTCATCATCAGCCCATACCCAACAACTCAGCATCCTTATTTCTTCATGCCTTCAAGTAAGAAGATGGTAAAGATGGAGGAACAGAAAGCAACTTTGCACCACCACTTCATCATCAAATGATGGATATGATAGCTTGAGTTTCAGCAGCTGATTTTTGCAGATTGACCCACTTCAAGATTGCAGAATCTACATCAAACCCAATTTTGCAATCACATAATAGAGAGACCACACCAAAAGACATTCTCCTGGAAACTAATGTGTGCTTCCAATACTCAAACAGGTGGTCGATGCTTGTCACTGTAAAACAGCCCCACCTGTGGTGCATAACACAGCAGTTCAAGCAGTTCACCTGGCTGGATGAAGCAGTGAGCAGCATAGCAGCCATAGATGTCACTACAGCAGACTGCACCGAGCACCTAACTCGCACCTCCACATTTCTAATGGTGCATGGCTCACATCTGCCAAAATCAAATGCAGGTTGTTGACCTCCATCTCATGAGCTGAATGGGTCCTTTACATAACAACAGCAAACGGAAGACAAAACGACACAAAGAGAGGACAAAGTTGTATGGCATAACATAAGGTTAGAATAGAAACAGCATCAAACCCAGCACAGACTCTTCATTCCTCCACAGTTGTTCATGGAGAATAAAATCTCCTGTGATAAGCTTAGACAACATTTGTTGGCCAATTGATGCACTCTCTGAATGTAACCAGAATAAGTTTGATTCTATCTTATTTTCTATTGCAGAAAATGACTGCACATTAATCTTCAGACCTGAAGTTCTTCTTCATTACCAGCAGCAAAACTGAATTCCCAAGTTAGTTCTTTCTTTCTGTCTGCAACTATAGAAATAGCTGCTAGAACTTCCATACAGACTTTGAATGCTGCTGCAAAGTGGCAGTACAAACAGCCTTTGGAATGTACACAGTTTCTGAAGCATGAGAGATTGACAGAGGAGGAGGAGGAGGAGGAGGAGGAGGAGGCCCACGCACACCTGGAAGCAATCTGAGACCATTGTACAGAAGTGAAGGATGATGATCTTGTTAGCATGGAAGCAGAAGTTGGTGAACAGACAGCCATGACAACACCACCTTGTGCAAAGCAAGCCCCTGGAGAGAGCAAAACCAACCGCAGGAACGTCTTAAAGAACAAATCTATATGCAAAAGGATCTGCTATCTGTCTGTCTGTCTGTCTGAAGTCTGTTCACAATGCAGCTTGCTTTGTCTTCAATTCCATGAAATGCCTGTCACGGCGCTGCTGCTGCTGCTGCTGCTGAAGTGCGTTTCTAGTTTCTATTCCCACTAGTATGATGCGCTCTTTCTTCTCCATTCCCGTGTCATTTGCGCTTGTGCTGCTTTATTTTCCAGCACCGTCCCTCCGTCAGACCGTGGATATCACTGTTGTTGTTCCCGAGCACTTTCAGAGTGTAGTTTCCCAATGAAGAAGCGGTAACTTTGATAGCATAGCATGGTAGGCTAGCAGGATTGCCTGGAGCTCTGACAAAAGCAAGGGCGTGCTTGAGGTTTGAAGCCACAAATTGCACGACGCCACGTTCAATGGCATGATCTGCAGAAAGAGATAACGAGTGTCGTGACTGGGGACGTCCAGCCCGGCGTCTCATCATCGTTTTCGCAGATTCCGTGGTGTTGGGCCCAGTGAGCGGAGGGAGAGCGACAAACTGATCGATTGCTAGCCTACTTTCTAGAACCTGCCACCGGCCGCGTCGGATCTTTTGTTGTTTTGGATTCTCATTCCGATCAACATTATTGTGGTGGTCCCTTTGAGAGGTTTTCAGGCTCCGCTTGCACACGTGAAAAGCTTCTTTGATCATGTCTGATTTCTGCTCTTGAGGGATATTCATGTTTGATTTCTGCTCTTACCAGCAGACTGGATTGCCAACAGTTTGTGGCATGGCATACAACATGAATCAACAATAGCAAGTGAAAGCAGCACATTTTCAGTTAGTTTTTTCTCACCAAGTAAGGAAGAAACCATAAGAGTGGAAAATCAACAAGAGTACTGGCTGATGTGCAGGATCAGCTCATGGACTCATTTACTTCGTAGGACATTTGTGAACACCAGCAGTCAGACTCCAACAACAACTCAATCACTAGTAAGTGCCACTACCTTTGCTCTAGTTTTAGGGTCAAACCAAACACACCTGGGATTCACATCACTGTTTTCTCCATGTATGTATGCCTAATGGTTTTTCTTTCCCCATCTTATGTGCCTAGTTCTGCTGCACCCTTTCATCTAATTCAGATCAAGATTTCTGCCATAGATCTCTCTCTCACACACACCTTGGGCACAAACAAAACATCTCTGTCTGTGATATCAAGATTTCTGCCATAGATCTCTCTCTCACACACCTTGGGCCCAAACAAAACATCTCTGTCTGTGATATCAAGATTTCTGCCATAGATCTCTCTCTCACACACCTTGGGCCCAAACAAAACATCTCTGTCTGTGATATCAAGATTTCTGCCATAGATCTCTCTCTCACCTTGGACACAAACAAAACATCTCTGTAGGCAGATAGGCAGATTGTGATATCAAGTAGACAGGTTGTGTGCTCCTCTGTGTGCCTCTGGCACTTTCATCTTGTATTCCAGTCCCACCATTTTTAAACAGGCCTCAAGGTAGAAAGCTGAATTGAGCAAGTTTGCTTCAATTCAAGCTTACTCCAATCCGTCTGTTTGCTGCTATGCCTGATATATATTAGTGTGGATGAGGATTATGAACTCAGAAAAGGCTGTTTATGGGTTTGTTTTCCAAGTGGATCTAACTTGATTGAATCTGTTCTTAGCAGAGCATTGCACCATCTTTTGGAGAACCCAAGTGTCAAAGTCATGGTGATGAAGAAATGAGAGTCCTACTCTCCCCACCCCAAAAAAAACTGAGCAGGTAAGCTTACTATCCTCGTTTCTGCTGCTGTAACTAATTGGATTTGGGAAGCTTTGTTTTGAGGAGACATCCACAAAAAAGAAAAGATCTATTATCCTCAATGTTTTTCCTATCTATATTTTTTTGGTTTAAAAATTACTTGGGCTTCACATTGCTTCTCACTACCAGTGATAATTAATTAACACGAGGTCAAAATATTAATAGATTTAAATTTTATTTAAATAAATTATTTAAGAAATAATTGGCTACCAAAATTTTGTAATCTATGATCATATAGATCGCCCATGAAATTATTTTTATTTTCATTAATTTTAAAATATGAAATTCCATTTTCACTTACTAGAACACCCCTAAAATACTAATTGTTTTTAACACCCATGATATCCTTTTGATATTTTTCATTGTCTTAAAAATATAATTTTGGCGGCCTTTCCAATGTCCCCTAATGTCCTCCCTATGCTTCCCAATGATCCTTGGTTTATAAAAAATATAAATATAAAATATTTTCAACCTTAAATCCCACAACATCCCCCATGTATTTTTCAATGTCCTCCAACATTATATTTAATGCCTTCAATTTTCAATGTTTTGATGTTTTCTATTGTTTGAAAAAAGAAAAATTTCATGTTCAACTTAACACCTTTGGTGTTTTCAACATGCTTTTTCAACACCCCTATTATTTTCTATTGTCATTTTGTCATTCCTTGTCAACTTTCCTATCTTTTTATTTTTCTCCATTTTTTGGCATATGTGGTGTTATTTAGGTTGTTTTTTTTTATGACAAAACTTAACTAATTTTCAAACAAAAACATTGCACCGATTTGAATTTTGAATAATTAGGATGTTTAGATTTGAAAATGTTTGTTAAGTTGACATCCTATCTTGGACCTTTCAAAAACTTGGCCTAACAAGAAGCATGATAATTTAAAGGCCCAAAGTGATAAAAAAAAAGTGTTTGATTTAGTCATGGACTTAAATTAAAACACATGGGGAATTCATTTGGGATGAAGCAAGGAAACTTTGAATTTTCATACACACTTGGAGATTAATTCATTTCATCTCTTGCACCACTAGCTAACACAACCATGATGGTGTAAAATGGGGAATAGATGAACTAATACTACTCTCACAAGAGTTCTCACAAGAGGCTTTTTTTTATATAAAATATATTTGATTTTTAAGATGGTATTAGATGAATGGAAATGATATTGGTTTATTGTTATAAATTGGAACTGTGTTTGGTAGTTTGAATGTCATATAAATTGGTTTGTGAAATTTTGATCAGTACATTTTAATTTTTTTAAATTTGCATGGGATTAGATGTTTGTGCATGATTCAACTTTTGTTTGTGTTATTTTTTATTTGAAATTTAATTTGAATCTATTCATAAAATTTATTAATTATTAATTATTGGCTTTGTAAGATCATTAAAAACTAGAGACATCGCTTGGAAAGAAAAGTTTAACAAATAAGATTTTGCATATTAACTAAGTCAACTAATGTTTCATAAGCATGCAAGGATAAAAAACAAAAGAAACCCAAAGCTAGTTTGTTTTGGCAAGTTTGATTTTTTTAATTTGTTTCTTTTAATGCATAGTTGATATTAAAATTTTTTTTTTGGGGGGGCTGTTTTTCTTTACATAGGGTGGATTATTGAAAAGTGAGGGGAAATTGCGTGGGAAAGCTTCTATTAATCACTTATCCACCTTTTTTTTCTTTTTTTCTCCATTTTCAAATTCAAAGGGCGAAGAAGATGAGATGGTGGGGCTTCCATTAATCATTTGCCCACTTATTTGTTTATCAATTTTTTTTGTTTTTGAAGTAGGAAAGCTTTTTTTCTTTTTTTTCAAGCTGAAGGGTGAAGGAGCCAAAGTGAAGATTCAATCAGTCACCTACTTCTTTGTGGTTTTTCAAGTTGAAAGGGTGAAGTGAGTGGCGTGAAGGGCTTCCACCAATCACATATGCACCTATTTGTTTTTTTTTCTTTTTCATTTTTTATGTTGGAAGGGTTATTTTCTTTTTTCAAGTTGAAGGGGTAAAGGAAGCACTATAGCTTGCAACCTATCATTATCCTTAAAACTTTCCAACCTACCATTTTCCTTTTTTATCTTCATTATTTTTATTTAACATTATTTGTCATTTTATGTAAATTTTTGTATTAATGAAAAGAAAAAAGGAGGTGTGTCAATGCAAATCAACTTGGTGAAAAACAAAAGGAACACAAATCATACAATGGGTGTTCTTTTAAAAAGAAGTGTAACTTTAACTTTTAAAACTTCCATTTTCATTTCTTGATTTCTTGGATTTTTTTTTCTTCACCATTTTTGTTTAACATTCTTTTTCATTTGGTGCAAACTTTACAATTAATGAGAAGAAAAAATGCAAGATAAATAAGTTGAAAATGGTTAAAAGGGGAAAAAAAAACAAATCGCTAAATATTTAGGTTGGTCTATTTGAGATTTGTATTGGTATATTGTCATATTTGGGTGAATCTTCCCAATAATCATTGCTAATCTATCTTCCTATGAATGATTGTCATTTTGTTTAAATCTTCAAATCCTTAAAAGTTTGAATTGTACAAAAGTTAGAAAAAACCTTTAAATTTATAAATTTTATTTAAAAAATAATTATGTACAAAAAAAAGGTGCCAAAACATGTCAAAAATTCTTGGAACCCATTTCAAAAATGTAAAACTAAAATAAATGTAAAGATCTAAATCTTCACCTTCACAAAATGAGATTTTTTCAAATACATCAAATAAGTATAAAAAAATGTAACACAAAATCAAAAGATAAAAATAGAAGTTCAAAAAGCTAAAATTTTATTTCATTTTGTTAAAAACACGCATTGTAACATTAATGCATCCTTTTGTTTTGTCATAAAGTTGATTTTCATTTGCATTTCATAACCCATATTTTCACCCTAACCACAACATGAATTACATTGAACATAAAAGCTTCGAATGATTGAAATTAAAACTCTTACATGAACTTTAATAATTTGAAACCTTTTATAAACTTTAATGACTTAAAACTCATTACGAACTTCAATGAGAAGTTTATGGGTTCAAAAAACATGATTATGAAAAATATTCACATTATAAAAAAAATAACTTTATGCTTTCGTTATATAAAGTTATCAATGTTTATGATGTGAATTGTGATGTCCATGATGTGACACATTTAATTGGTTAATCAATAAAATCATATATGATTCAAGTTATGCTTACTTTTATTATGAATTATTTGATCAAACAAATTTGATTATGATCAACCTTATGAATTAAATGTTCACACATGAATTCAAAAAATATGCAAAAAACATTATATGGTAGAATTCAAACTTTCAAAATTGAAATTAAGTTGCAAAGAGAGGTTGAAAAAATAAATGTCAAATAATCTTATAATGCAATCCGCCACCATTATGTTTTTCATTTTGATTTACTTTAATTCCAATCTTTTTTCATTTTAATCATTATTTTCCAATTTTTTGTGTGTTACCATGGTTGTCATTATTATTATAATAATAAGGGGTGGAAAAAAAATTTATGAAAGGTAGTTCATGATCACCAATAGTGAAAACAAATTTAATCAAAATGTTTTTGTTTTTAATAACCAATTCAAAACCAAATGTAACTAATTGATAAATCCAAAAAACTTAATTAATGTGTCATGATGCTGATAAAAAATGTCATAACAATAATAATAAAAGATTGATTTTTAAATTTTAATTTAACATAATTTAACATTTTATTTTTCAAAATGGATCTTAAAACGATTAAAACACAATTTGTTCAACTACACACCAAATTGACACATAACTAATCTTTCATGACAAAAACATTAATCTTATTATTATTTTTGGATTTTTTTTTTTCATGTTGTTAAAATATATTTATATTTAATCTAAAAACCCCTCCTCTTTGAAAATTATGTGCAAAATGTCATGTGTTGAATATATTATTATTTTAAAAGCTTAAAGTAGTTGAAAATAATTTATAATACTTGAAAATAACATAAGATATAAATTTTTAAACAAGTTACGGTGGATTAACATAAAATAATTTAAAATAGTTTAAAGTGGAATAATGTAAAATAAATTAAAATAATTTAAGGTGCAATATCCTATAATAAATTATAATGGATTCTTTAAATTAATGGATTCCCTAATAAATCAAATTAAGACGTAAAAAACACAATATGGTGTGAGTTTACAAATATAGTTTATTAAATTTTAATTAGGTAATTTTTTTTTAGTTTTAATAATTGTGATCCTTGCAAACCTTCAATTAAGAATCATTAATATTTGAGTTAATATTTGGATATTTTAAAGTGTAGAAAATCCTTTTATTTAGTTATTATTTGTGATTAAT
>Ga0209611_10006224_pt1 | contig 19653 bp, 20 predicted proteins | sample S1TSphgellanicum_3_FD_187693 | JGI IMG/M metagenome (GOLD analysis project Ga0209611, IMG submission 187693) | Host-associated microbial communities from peat moss isolated from Minnesota, USA - S1T2_Fc - Sphagnum magellanicum MG (SPAdes) (version 2) | ecosystem: Host-associated > Plants > Peat... | reverse complement strand
ACAAAAAAAACAAAAAACACAACCTTCTTCGAGTCTAATAATGCATGATAAAATTTAGAATAACCCATGTAAAAAATTTAAACAATTGACACCTTTATTCTAACCTAAAAAGTTATTTTATAAGGTTTTTTCTACCTATAGTCACAATCTTGTAAAAGTTTATTTAGAATGGGACTATACACATTTAAATCATAATTCGTTAGTGTCACCCCAAAAAAAAAAAAAAGAAAAAAAAGTGGTCACCAAAGGTGTGATTATAAAGGGGCTTTGTGCTCCCGAAGAAACAAATTGTGTTAATGCTACGATATCTTGTCGATTTTGAACATAAATGTCTTGTCGCAGCTGCAAATGGCTCAAGTCGATCGAGAAGCTTCCATCTTATAAAGGTGATCTTTGCAGCGCTCAAGCAAACCTGCGCATATGTTGAGATAATTGTTGGCTTCCGTAATTAGATGAAGACGATCGAAATGCATTTCGCACAATAATATCTGTTTTGGAAGTCCATGGCAACAACGGAAAATCTGTCGATCTCCAAAGGAAGAAAAGCTCTCTACTACCAATTTGTAGTTTTCTCTGAAGAAGAAGAGAAACCGATCAATTTTAGAATTGTAGAAGGATCAAAAGAATTTTTTAAATAAAATATCTCTCTTTCTTCTTTTTTCCAAGTTCGTGGTTGTTTTGGGAGCTGCCTTGTTTGTGTAAAGAGCAGCAGTTTCCGCCATAGTTCAGAGCAACTGGGAGGCCTACAAAATGTAAGAATCTAGGATTGCCTGAACAACACACTACCACAATCGGGCTCTAGATAAGTCTGAGAAGACAGAGTCAGTCGTTGTAATTAGGGAAGTTGGCGAGCTGCGAGGAAGTTCTCTGAAGTAAATTTGATGTGAGATCAGCTTTGAAAGATCAGTCTTGTGGATTGTTGTTGTTGTGTCACATAGTCTTGGTTTTCGCAGAAGCAGCAATGATGCTCTTGTGTGGTGGAATTAGTGTTGAAAGCTATTACGTCCCTATTGATTTCACTGTCCAAGTACGCCACAGGAAGATTTAAAAAAAAACCACTCACCAAGGATTTCCTAAGTAAATTTACATATGCCACCTCCTGCTTCAAAATTCAGTCAACAGTTTTTCTTTACATTTGTCAGTCATCCCTGCCATCCTCATTTGGTCGCTAACAAAAGCTCAACCAAATTGATGCCCCACAATTGCATTTTACATCAGGGGTCTGTGCAAATTGGAAGGCTGGTGAAGCAGTTAAAGCTCTCAGATAGGTTGTGATTTTGAGAAGGAGTGGGACATGCAGTTTCTGCTGTAGAATCTTGAGCAGGAAATTGATTTGAACACAGATTTGGCTGGGATTCCTGAAATGCATGGATCAAAGATTCTTTCACAAGAAGGCTGTGCCTGTATTTGCAATTGCATGTTCGCATGTATCCATGAAGCTTTCTATTGTCTTTTGGTCTTATGCCAGTTTTGTCTTTGGAGGTGTGCAGGCTGGATGTGTATATCTATGATTACCTGGTGAAGAGAAATCTTCAGGCATCTGCTAAGGCTTTCTTGAATGAATGCAAAGTGTCATCTGATCCAGTTGGTATGCTTCATACTTCCTCCCACTGTATGGCGATGGCTATTTTCACATAATAAGATAATGTTGATGGCCTTCTGTTTAACAGCAGCTTCTTGTTGAGGTGGGTGTTGCAGCTATTGATGCACCTGGTGGTTTCTGTTTGAATGACGGTCAGTCTTCTGGGATATCCATGTCGCTTGTACCAATGAGGAGCATTCAGAAGTGGCAGCTTCCTATATTGAGGTGAATTCTGATGTTCCAACTTTGGGGTGTATCTCCTACAATTCAATCAGCAATGGGTTTTACAATCTTTGTAAACTTGCGCAAAAGCAATCTTTTTAAGAACATGTCTGCCATATCACTCACTAGCCAATCAAGCTGCCTTTGTGTGGGGAGAATGTTCTTCGGCTGTTTCAAGTTACCAGCAAAACTATTTGATATCAGTGCCTGTATCTCAACTCGCTTCAGAAGAGATGATCCACTTTGCGTGCTATGCCAGGTCTGTTGTCTATGGAACAGCATCACCTCAATATGATTTCAGCCACTGTGATGAGTTGTTTGTTATGTGATGCTTAGACACAAGAACTCAAAGCTCAGCAACAGCAACATGAAGCTGGTCATCTTTGCAATGGCTCTGCAAATGGTTTAGGTGGAGAAGCAATTTGCAGCACCCTGCAGCAAATGCAATTGCAACAAAAATATATAAGGAATGTCTCAAGCGTCTGTGTTTGAGAGATGCACTTGATGGAACAGCCATGAAGGTATTCTGAACCCATATTTCTGAAAATAGATCAAACGGGGCAAAAGAGCTGGCAGATCCTACATCTTGCTTGGTGTACTATTGACTTTTAGCACGTGACATGTGAAAACTTTTGACAGAAGTGGTTAACCCCCAGAATGCTGACATTGCCACTATGCAGTTTTGTTTTGTGAGTTTTTACATCCCCTAATGGATGCAAGGTTTTCTGCACCATCTGTGATGTATAGAGGGCACTGAAAGGTGTGTTCCAATTCTGTCTGCAATGAGCCTTACTGATCTGATGGTGCAATATTGTCATCATGGGCTGGTTTTATTGTCACATCCAACCATTCCCAGTTGATTAAAAAATCATTGGCATACTCTGTCTATATTTTGCATTATGTGGAAACACACATCTCCCAGTTTAGTAGCCAAATTGCCTGTGCACTTTCATGGGTCTCTGTGTGTTTGGCCCACTGGAATTCCTACAGAGTGGCAGGTGATAGTTCTTTTCTGTGTTGGTGGCTGGAGCTGACACTTTGTAGGGTGTTTTGTGTTTTTTGCAGAGGTACACTGTCAAGCAACAAATACATTGAGCACATACCACAAGAAATGAGACAGAGTTTGGCATTTTGCAAGTGAAAAATATTGTGCAACAGCTTTTGCTGTTCATAAACTTGTGTGCTAGTCTTGATCCACTTTAGGAGTATATGGATTCACAGAAGAGGGGTTCATGTTATTATGGTCGTAGGATGTCTCTTTGAACTGTTGCAATGGCCACTAGTTGGTCAGACAATAGATACACTCTATTTCTGCAAATTCATATAGTCCTGACTCAGTGGGATATCTGTGGAGAAAAAATAGGCCTTTGTTGCATACAGCTGCTATTGCAACAACTTTGCAACAGATCCAATCCAATCTCACCCACAACAGATGTCAGCAAACTCTCAGGTGCACTTGGGAACCAAGTTATCTTGGAAACAAGATAGTGTTCCTTGTGCTTTCTGAATTTGAAGAACTGGTATTGCTGCTACTATCTTCAACATCATGATAACCAGAATGATGTCTTGAGCCAAATGTCTCCAGCCCCTGAATCTTCAAGGTTTGTCTCCCAGGAACAGATCATCCCAAACCAGCTATTCTTAACCCAGGTTGTTTTCTTCTTCTTCCTCTTGTTCATCATCTCTTTCCTACTTGCTTAAAAATTTTCTTCAACACACCATTATCTGTCTCTTTTGCATGACACGTCGTTAATGCTTTTGTAAAGTAAAGCAGTATAAATCCTGTACTATTATGACCAACATCTTGATTTGATTCAGGCAGGTACCTCATGACCAAATGAAATTATTACAGGAGTGAATCAAGCAGGAATTCCCACAACTCCTAAGGCATGGCCAGTACAGTGAGTTCCTTTCCAGTTGTAATCTCTTGTCATTGGAACAAAATGTGAGACATCAACACATGGGAGTTCTGTTTGTCAGTCTGTTGATCAAGTGGTTTAGCCAAAGATTTTATATCCAGACATTTGCAGGATGGTCGTATATTGCACACTGGTTGGCTGGTCAATAGATACTATATTCATGCTTTGGGTCCCATTGGGCATTTTGGTAGGGATCAGGGTTAGGGGCTTCAATGCAGAAACCAGTCATTCAGGCTCCCTAGCAGTACCCACATTTTCAGATTTAACACTACAACAGCAACAGCTTCTGCTACAAGCTCAAGCTCACTAGGCTCAGGGAAAAATGTCTTCATCAGGCTCCCTTCTTTCTGATACAGATCCATGTTGATTACAAATACTTTTGGGTAGAAGTGGGTTGACAGTGAAGGATGGCCAGGCAAATCCAACCAGTGATTTGTCACAAGGTGTGGGCTCCCCCTCCCAGGTTGCTTCTCCATTACCTCATGGCACCACTCAAGACCAGACACAAGTGGAGCTCATGATGAAGGTAATTTAGACCCACAATTTGACCAAAGTATGTAGGGTTCTGTGTTCCTGAAGGGGCTGGGGACTGTTCTCAGCAGATCCACTCTTGTTTTCTGAGGACAGTGGTTTGGATGTGGATTTCTTACTTTGGCTGTTGCTCTGACTATCAGTTGTATGGTCTTAGTAGTTCTGGGTACTCTGGTATACAGCCTTGGGCAGTGGCTTTTAGTGTTCAGATGAGCACAGAAGCACTCCTCTGCTAGGAGATAAGAAATAAATCCCAACAGTTGCTAATTGTTGCCTATTAGAGTTGCTGGTGTTCCAGCAACATTTCAATCCTTGACACCAGAAAGGAGTGTCAGAGGATGCTTTGGTCATTTGGTGGCCTTCCCTGGCTTACTGTGGAGGCTGTAGAGTTTAGACAAATGTAGTTCTTAGTTGAAGATCTCTCAAATTGCCCTGGGAATACTACTCTAGTCTCATGGGGTTTGTCACTCTAGCTTGATGCCCTAGTTTGTCGTAGCAGAAAACTGATGTCTGCATGGTCTGATGTTCTACTTTGAGAGACTGCAAAGTCCTTGGAAGCACTCAAGTGTTCATCCTAGGAGAAGTTGGGCAGTCCCTGGCTGATCTGATTTGGCACGAGATGAAATGTCAACTGTGAGCTCATTAATAGCAAACTTCAGATGAGCAGGAGGAATCTTGCCTGATGCTTTGGGCATTTTTTGTTTTCTCTGCATTTGAATATTCTGTCTCATGTTATGGTCTAGCATAATGCATTTGGATGCTCGTAAGAATGATCTGGTGGGTTTCCTCTCTTTAAGCAAATGAAGCAGATGAGGTTGGCATTGAATTTGCTCTTTGAAAATTTCAATTTGGGCTTTGGGTATGAGGGACTCAATACTATTGTTTTGGTTTTGTGCAGAGACACATTAAGCCTGTACACTCAGTTTGCTGGGATGTGTCTGGGGACTTTTTGGCATCTGTTATTGAGGACTCTGTCCAAGTTTAGAACTTGGGCATGGGTAGTGATGGGGAGTGTGTTTATGAACTCAACTTTAATGGCAACAACTTCCATGCATGTGTGTTTCATTCTAATTATCCATCACTACTATTCATTGGCTGTTATCAGGTAAGTATCTCTGCAGTTTGTGCTACTCGATGTATGCCTGACATAAATCTCTTTCTTGCCTTATCTGCTGCTTTAGGGATGTCTGCAATTATGTGGAAATGTATTATGGAATGTACAGGCCATTGTGCCCAGTGAGGTGCCTGTGAGGAATTTGGGCAACCCAAAGCTTCCGAACAGGCAGCAAAACAGGCACCCAATGGCCTGTGCCAAGCACACCTCATAACATAATTTTTTCATGATTTGCACAATGGGCATGTGGATTTTGAACAATAGTTAGGCCAGGTAGACCCAAGAAGACCTGTCCATTGTGCCTTGTAAGGGGACTAAAAAAAAGGCAGAAAAGGCCTTATGAAAACTATTATGTGCAAATAGGAGGAAATAATATTTTTGCCTTTGGCTTTGGGGATGGTAACCATACTCATCCACTGACAAGTCTCCACTCCTTGAGGGGAATTTCTGTGAATTGATATTCACTTGAATTCTCCTGATGGATTACAGCATACTCCTTTCAGTAGTCCATATGTTCTGTCCAATGTTTCTAAACACCTAATGACTTCACAGAGCACTGACACTCTAGGGGTTTGATGTGCAGTCTCTGGAGCTATGGAATATGATTGAAAACAAAAGTATGATGGTACCAGCACATGAAGGCTTGATTGCAACCCTTGCACAGTCATCTGCAACCAGCATGTTGGCCTCTGCCAGCCACGACAAGTGTGTCAAGCTTTGGAAATAAGATGAGTCCTTTAAACAGAATTCGCACAAGTTAATTTCTTGCACATGTGCGACTTCTTTTTGTCTCTGCTTGCAGTGGAATTTGCTGGACAATCTAAATTTGCATGGCATGCAAGTTCAAGAGCTGGGACAGAAGCTCTGCCAACATGACATCCTCATCTGCTTTGCTGCTACCCAAATAGCCAGCCTGTGGTGATTCTTTGAAAGCAGCTCTGTACTTTTTATTTAAAAGCAAGATTCTCTTGACTTGGGACATGCCATTGGGCTCACATTTGAGTTCCAAATTCCTGCCCCCCCAGGCATCTCATCTGAAGAGTGTCTATTAACAGCCATTTCTGATAGTTAGAATCACCAAAGTTGATATACACATGCTGATATTTGGTAATGAGATGGTGCAATCTGGCTTCAAATATGTTCATCAGAATGCCCCTGTGAATAACCAGAACCCTAATTGTAACACAAGAAACTGCTTTTGGACTACGCATCTCAGCTGGCAGCTCAAAACACAATACCAGGATACCTGCATCAGGCCTTGCTTGAACCAGCACCCACATCTGCACAATAGTAAGAACCCAAAATTCATTTAAAATTATTTCTAAATATTACAAATTTGCCGTGCTGAGACTAAATGTGGATGTCAGAGTTCAAATTTAACATTTTTGGGGCTTAACAAGTCCACTAAGGGCCCTCACTCAAAAATGTGAGGGTACCAACTTATCTGTAAAGATACCCTCTCTTTGGGCCCTAATTTGACCCTCTAATCCCTGTTTCAACCCCAATTTGAGTGTTGCTGGAGAGTGATTGAAACTTGGTTCTGTTTAGTGACATTAAACTGGGTATTAGTTGATAAAATTCGCCCAATTTTATTCTGACACAAGACGGTTTAAAAGTAAAGTCATCTGGAAAGTTGCCGTGTCTTTCGTCTTTGGGCTCTAGTTTGACCCTCTACTCCCTGTTTCATCCCAAAGTTGTGTGGCTGAATGAAATCGGGTACACAAATTTGCAGGATACTAACTATTCTGACAAAACTTGATTTCATCAGACTTTACAGCTGCAGAATACCATAAGTGCTTCAGTGCAGGTGCAGGTAACGCATTTCTAAAACTGGGGATGAAAGCTCTCTAGCTAATTTCACTATGTAACACTGCCATATTTGAAATGTAATGATAGGAGACCACTGTGTGTAAGAGTGGTTCAAAATCAGGCAAATTTTCTTGCATGGAAAACACCTCCAAATTTGAAGTGAGTGTACTGATAGGAGGCCCCCGTGTGAGACATCACAATTGGGCGAAACTTCAGCATCAAAAACCAACATCAATGACAACCAAACTTGAACTTGCACAAGTATGACACAAGTATAACCAGCATATTGAAAACTTTCTGACTTCCACTGCGGCTCCAGTCCAACAATCTTGACTACAATCTAAAGCAGTCTTCCCTGAAAATCCATTGATGGTTTACTGACATCCAGAATATCCAACATATCCAGAGTGAAGTGCTTGATCCAGAATATCCAGAGCTAGAACTGCTTGGTCAAAGAATCTCTCTGCCATATCAAAATTGAAATTCCAATTCGATAGCTGAAGCTTTTGTTTCCTGGAAATTTGGTTGGCCCCTGTGTTAACAGTTTTGCTGTAGCTTTATACACTGCAGAACACATTCTAAAATCTAATCCGTATCATGCTTCCTAACTGAATGGCACACTAGCCCACACTTAACTTGGTTCCTCTTGCAGATGCTGCCTGAAGGATCGAGAGGTTGCATGCAAAAATCCATGTGAATGCAAAATGGTGTCCAAACAGGATAAGCTTGGAAAAAGGAAACTCCAAAATCTGTGTCCAGGAGCCTATTTCCAAAGCTTGACACATTTGTCATGGCTGGCTGAGGCCACCATGCCTGTGGCAGATGACTGAGCAAGTGCAGCAATCAAGCCTTCATGAGCAGGCACTGTCATGCTTTGCTTCTCAACCATATTCCACAGCTCCAGAGACTGCACCCAAACAACAGTCTCTCAGCACCCTCTTCAATGCACATGGGGGTTGGTGTCTGACACTAATGCACATAACTTGCAAGGACAATCTAAATACAAACCATGGAAATTTGATGCCTGCAGGGACCCTCTGTCCACCAAAGAATGGGTCCTGAGAATGGTGCAGCCAATACCGATGTTTCCAGAAAGGGAAGATGCCATAAGTCCTCTGGGTTTCTACATGTCTTGTGCACCACAAATAGCCAGCCAGTAAACCTACCAGTCTAACAATATTATACTACCCCTAATAGAGTACAGACCCTTCTATCCTCTTGCTGGTCTCCCCACCCTTCTATCCTCACTCCATTTTCACAACCAACCTAAATGAACACATGGGATTGAAAGAACAAGGCAAGCATCAGAGAGAATAAAATAAATACATGCTTACACTGGCACAAAGCATACCTGATAGCAGCCAATGACTAGTAATGATGGATAGTTTGGATGAAACACACACGAGTGAAATTTGTTGCCATTGCAATTGAGCTCATGAACACACTCTCCATCACTCCCCACACCCAAGTTCCATACTCTGACAGAGTCCTCACTTACAGATGCCAAAAAGTCCCCAGTGGCATCCCAGCACACTGAATGTACAGGTTTAGTGTGTCTCTGCAATCCCCATCAAAAAGAATCTCATGTCCAAAGTCATAATAATATCACCTCACAAATTGGGTCAGTGAGTGAGAAAGTACCAAAACACAGAGCCAACAGCCTGGTGGCTATGACTTGAAGGCACTCTTGCAAGGAGTTCTGGGTCCAAATCAAAACTAGGTCATGCTGGATGTCACCCATGATAGTCTACTCAGTCACAGTAGGAATAGAGGTAAACTGGTCATCAAATGTGCGGCAACTTCAGACTACCAGATCCTGAGGGGAAGAATGGGCAACCACATAGGTTTGCCTGTTTCAGCAATAAAAATCTACCTCCCTCTACAAAATGAGGATCCAACAGTCACCCTTTGTCAGCAGACATTGCATCATTTTTCTTCTACTTGCCACAGCCTTGTGGCCATGGACCCCCCACCAGTTTTGAACAAAGACAGGCAGCCAGACAGGCAGTCCAATTGGTGTGCACATTGTACCAACTCAACTTCAAAAACCAATACTCTTGGGCACAGCACAACTCTTTCTTGGGAGGTACTTCACATACCTGCAAAGAATGAATGCAAGTTTCTGACTCCACATCAAGGATGGACACCACATTCTCTGCAGCAGCTGCAAGTAACCTTCCTTGGCGAGGCTGAAATCTCGTTTGTGTCATGCCACCCTGCAGTTAAGAACCTCATAAGTGCATAAACTGTTGATTCATTACAAAAAACTGGAGGACTAGGACCAGCATAGTCCATCACCCATTGACAATTGCACTTCTGGAAGTGTACAACACACCTTAAATGCTCGGGTACAGACACCCTGATTAACACTCCAGTACCGGATCTCACTGTCACCATCACAGGAACAGAGAAGATCCTCATTGGCTGGGTGAAAATCCAGGGACATCACTGAAGTCTGATGGCCTGTGAAAGTTCGCAAGGAATAGCTTGGCTGCATTCACCAAAACCCTCCAATTTAGCCCAACCTTAACAAAATTCTACAACAACAAGAAAGTCTGGATCTCAAAATGGTACAATATAGTTAGACTACACAATTAAGCAGTTGGTACTTACATTCTCAGCATCCCACACCCTGACAGTCTTATCAAAGGATGATGTTGCCAATCGTGTTGAATTTGGACTGAACCTGACATCTGTAATCAGCAAGGAGTGCTCTTCAAGTGAATTCTTCAGCTTTAGTGTATCCATATTCCACAAAACAGCCTGCCCCACCCCCAACACCAAAGGACCATTGAGCATAGTGGGACCCAAGATCAAGCATAGATGGCAACATTTTATAAAGATAGGACAATAATAAAAAAGAACCAGCAAACCTAACTTTTGGAGCCTATGCGCCAACATGACAGACAAGGTCAATTACCTTTTTATCATGGCCTGCACTAGCCAACAACTTTCCATCTGATGAAAAGTGGCAGCACACTACTTTGCTTGTACTTGCCCGCAGGCAGCCCACCTCATTAAAAGAGAACCCTGTCACAATGCATCCCATGCTGTACATTATGGTCAGAATGCGTAATAGAATAATCCAACTGCTGCTTTCAACATTTCTAGCAAATGGCTTGATTCATCACAACCTCCAAAAGTACCAAGCTACAAAGGAATGGCAAAGAATGAGCACCTTTGGATACATCCAGACTGTGTCCAGCTGGACTGCGTTTGCTGTTCCCAAACAGAGACTCACGAGGGTCTGCTTCTTCATGAGACAAAAAAGACTCCACATTGTCATCTAGCGAGCCATCTTCACCAAATCTGTCCATATCAGCCTGACATTCAAAAGTCAAACCTTAGCATTCTTCCTGGCCCAGAGCCTGAACTGTATTTGTCCATAATCCACTTTGGACAAGCTGGAATAATAGAACATTTTGCAACATTTCCAAAAGTGAAGAAGATTTATTGTTACCAGCTGGTTTGATGGGGATGCCAATGTTGCAGTTCCATCTGCCCCATACATGAGCAAAGGCTTTGAAATGCTGCCACTATTCTGCAGAGCTCCAGCCATTGACATCACATCCCCAGGAGTATGAGTAGATGGAGTGGATGGAGCTGAATTTGGAGAAGGACCCGCAGTGCTTGCAGTTCCTGTGCTGTTTGCAGGGCCTGATGAATTTGTAGGCTGCTTTCTCTTTCTCACACCAGGGACACCCTTAGCAGCAGCCTTTTCCCCCATGCAACAGCATACATTCTTCAATAAGGTTGCTAACAATCTACAACAGTCAAATCGTAGCTCAAGTGCTCAGGCTTAAACTCATGCAGCAATAGCACTCAACAATCTGAAGCAAACATCTCTATAGCAGACCTTAAAATTGCAGAAGGAACAACTACCACCTTACTTTGAAAGTCAAATGCACTAAAGAGATAGTTCATTTCACAACTGAACTCCTTTGAGATTAGCACATTTGAGTAGTCAGTAGCTGCAGACAGTAAAACAAGACACACCTATCCAGCAATGGATCCTGAAAACCCAACACAAAATATGAGAAAAGCAGATCTCCAGAGTCTTGACAGTAAAGATGTGAAAATGAGATGGCACTGAGGACATCAAGTTCAGAGAGATGCACACCTTGCCAGTGCCAGTGCTGTTTGTGCCAGAGCTGGGCTCCACACCACCATAAACAGGGTCACTGCTGCGGAAAGAGGTTGAAATATCCACAGGTACACCTGCTAATCGGTCCTGCTGTTGCTGTTGTGGTGTGGCAGACTGCTGCTGCTGCTGTTGCGAACTGCCAGCCTGCTGCTGCTGTTGTATTTGCGCAAGCTGCTTCATTTGCTTAATAAAAGGAACCCACAAAGTAGTTTGCATGAGCATCTAAATATGACAAAAAACCTCAGCTACAATAATCCCTCTAAAGTATCTACACTCCCATGTGCTAGCATTGCATCACAACACAATCATATCCCTTCAGAACTACAGTATTGTCATATCTTCAAAAAAGCAACACAAAAAACTGCAGATGATCAAAAGAAGGAGAACCATCTGCAGCCACCTTCTACTTGTAATTCAGCACCATATAAGAACAAATGAAGCTGAGCATTGATCAGCAGCTACCAAACCCAAACTCCTTGACACTTCCATATGGTCTAAGATTACCTTCATCATGAGCTCTGTTTGTGCAAGTTCCTGAGTGCCATGTGGTGCTGGAGAAGCAGACTGCATGGGAGACCCCACAACTTGTGACACATCACTGCTGCCATTTGACTGTCCATCCTTTCCTGTTAATCCACTTCGACCACCCAGAAGCACTCTAAAGCGGCGTGCATCCAAATCTGAAAGAAGAGGAGAGCCAGATGAAGACATACTTCCCTGCGCCTGAGCTTGGAGTAGAAGCTGCTGCTGTTGAGGAGTCAACATCTGAAAATGCTGGTACTGCTGTGGCCCCTGTAAGAAAGACTTTTGAGTTGACACCCCCAACCCTGGTCGCAGTTGATCAATGCCCTACAACATACCAACAATCCAAGTCATCAGTATACATGCCAACAGCCTGAGATGCAAAACACTTCCATATTGCCAATGTTTTGACAAAGGGGCAGTTCACCTACAATAAGAACCAGCAACTCATAAGTCCAAGTGATATTGGCAGCAGAATGGACCTTAGGTTCATACAATCATAAAATTACTCAACAAACAGGAAGGCTACAAACACCCATATGTAGATAAGGAATTAGATTTGCTACAGGAACCTTCTCAAGTGCTATAGAACTTGATGCTCCTAACTTTCCCAAGCTGACTTGAGAGTATTTTCTAGCAGACTTATCAGAGATTATGTTGCAATAAATTACACCATGTTGTATATCTGTCTCCACTAAAATACATCAAGAACTTCAGCCTTGCACAATGGGACCTTCTTCTCACCTATGCATCACAGTGAAAATGTAAGATACTGAGCATGCAAATTAAATTTATTCAACCCTTAATCCATTGCCTGTGTCCAAAAGCTCTACACACCGACCTATTGTGACATTTCTGGAAGCAATAGGAAGACTCAATCATGATGTCAACAAGCACTTAGACGCACACTCCACAATAATAGCTTAGTCAAACAGTAAATAGTATCCTCATTCAGGCTGCAAGTGCTTGTGACGGTAAACTTTAACCCATATAGGCTTGCTCCTGTACAAGTAAGCTTCTTGGCCAACTAGTCCAAACTGGAATAACCTCTGACATTTGACATAATTTTTTTTTTGTTCCTCTCTATAGCTCTCCTCTTGACAGTGTCATCAAGAGCATGTAACAATCTCAACTCAGGAAAATATATGAACAATGTTAGGATGATGATTTTGTCACTTCTAAACTATAGTCAGTATCAGTGCACCAAATTTATCCTGTCAGTGAGTCCATTTTAGTGACCAGGAGTGATAGAAAAGAACTTTCCAATGATGTAACTGTTTGTCTTGATTTCTCTTATCTTTGACAAACCAATTCAGTTTGGGTGCTCTCATGAACTAAGAGGGAAAGCCTGATTGACCATCTTCAAGAAGGCCCCAGTTTTACTGGGCTTGGCATGTGACTGCTCAATAGATCTCTACACTTTAATCTTCAAGTACAATCAGACCAACAAGACTTACCGTAAGTGGCCACCCTTTTAAAGGTAAGGAATTTGCTGTTTGATTGACACCTGCAACAATTTGCACCAGTCAACAAATTACTCATTGTGCAAGACACAGTGAAGTGCTGTGCACAAATGACTGCTCTGGAAGTCCTACAAAGAGAATAAAATAAACGAACCTGGGCTTAGAAGGGCAGGTTTGGACTGTCCAAACCCTGGACTACCAAACATGGCAGATTCTGGAGCTGGAAACCTTTGGTTCAAGACATCATTATTGTTATCCTGAGTCACCTCACACCCACATTAGCATTATGAAATCTGTCAAAAAGAGCAACATCACTTTAATCTGCATGTGGAAAGGTTACCTGAGGGGTTACCACCATCTGTTGTGAGCGAGATTGGGCCTGTTGCAAAGTTGTTGCATTAGCAGTAATGCCATGCAGCAGTGGCCTGTTTGTGACAAAGAGCTACAGTTGTCAGCACAAACTTTCCCTCAAGGCAAAATGGTTATCCAATCTCTAGCCAATTGTTGGTGGCCAAGTCCTCTCTGAGTCCATAATCACAAAACCATCATGCTCTTTGAAATCTGTGTCTTTCACTAGGTGAATTCAACCTAGACCAAATACAATAGAGAGATTCTTCTCTTGCAGTGTTTGCTCTAAGATCTAATGCCATTATCACAACAATGAGTGGTCAATGAGGTATTTCTGATCACACTCTGTTCTATTAAACTTGTACAAACAAATCAAATATATCAGATGATGACTGGTCTTTCAGTCCACCTCACTCCCCATAATCTTCAAATGTATGTCATCCCTGTTTTTTGGAGTTCTCAAGTGCATGCTCAAATGCATAGCTTTACAGAATTTTTTCAAAAGGTAATATGGTTAATGAGCCTTCACAGCTAGTTCAATTGGTTGCTGAAATCTGTACCTCTGCAAAAAAAAACAATCATCCAATAGAACAGGTTTCAGACATCAACTGAAGGGATAGCCCTTACCACAGATGAAAGAGTGTGAAGTTCAACTAGGCCTCATGTTTGATATAGATGGTCAGTGGTTTGAAGATCATATACTGGAGGCAATCAATTCACATAGCTCATTTACAAGTAATCGTTATGGACCAACCACTGGTGATAGCCTGTGAATTTTGGCCTATCAGCTTCTCTACTTCCCTATTGACAGCAACCTCTCTGACCAGTGCAATCTCACAAAAACACACATGCAAGGTCTACATCAACAAACTCTGAAAGCACTATTCTTATGCCTGATATTTCTTGCAAAAAAATGTGCTTAAAAGTACCTTCATTGCTGTTTCATCAAGTGCATCTCTTTGTTGGGGATGCTTAAGTCGTTCTTCATATATCTTGGTTGCCATTGCATTTGCTGTTGGCTGTCGAAGAATAGCATCAGCACCAATACCATTTGCAGAGCCATTCAAAAGATGACTGGGTTCTCTTCGTTGTTGCTGCTGATGTTGTGCATGACGCTGCTGCAACATTTGGAGCTGCATGAGCTGTGCTTGTTGTTGCTGTTGTTGCTGATGATGCTGATGCTGATGCTGCTGCTGCTGCTGCTGCTGCTGATGTTGCTGCTGTTGATGTTGCTGTTGTTGTTGCTGCTGTTGTTGTTGTTGCTGCTGCTGCTCTCGAGCTTTCAGTTGTTGTGTCTGCAACCATCAAATGCAACTTGTCATTAAATGTCTTTGGAATGAAATTCCTCAAGTCAGCTAAAGTGTAGTCATTGGTTGGATGTCTTTCCAACCCTTTCCTCCATGTGGCAATCTACATTTCCTGAGACATAACCAGCTTAACCCAAATTTGGTTTGACAAACAAGTCCAGGTCAGGAAAGGGATCATCTACGGTCAATCATGACGACAGGCATTGCCTAAACAATCATGATCAGTTTAGAGCCATTGACTGCAGAATTGTTGCTGATCACTGGAAGCATTCCAGGTTGACACTAAATAAAGTTCTCACCTCAATATACGAGGCTGCCACCTCTGAATGCTTCTCATTGGTGCGGGCAATAAAAATATCCCAGAAGACTGACCACCACTCAAACAAAAAACCACCAGGTGCATCGATAGCTGCAAAAATCAACCATTAAGCTGTTATTACAAAAATAATTTCATGGCAATTTGAAAATATGACAATCATGTGAGGGAGGATAAAACATACCAACTGGATCCGATGACACTTTGCCTTCATTTGAGAAAGCTTTAGCTGATGCCTGAAGGTTCCTCTTCACAAGGTAGTCATGGATATACACATCCAGCCTGCACCTCAATGCCAACCTAACTTCGTTACCACCACTTACATGTGCAATGAAAAAAAAACCACAATACATCTGCATGCTCAAATCCTTTCCCCACTACACCATTTCTTACACCTTCTCAGCCTGAACAGCTTGCACATTGCCTATTCCAAAATGCACAAGAGTTGCTTCTCTGATAAACCTAATCAACCCCTCATGTTTAGGAGAAAAATTTGCACCATATTGTTGCATGGTACAAAAACATGGAAACTTCCCCTTTCTGCTCAACCAATTTGCTCACAGTTAATACTCACCTTCACCTTAAAAAGCACACTAGCAGGACATCAGAATCATGACAAAATGCTCAGATGTCATCACATATATGACTGCCACACCTAGATTCAGAGCTAGAGCATGCAAGATACCTCTCCTTGTCCAAACTCCAAATGCTTAGCATACAAGTCTGCCCTTATATTACTACTGTGGATGCAAGATATATATTTGTGTATATATGTGTGTGCATGTGTCTGTACCTCTCTGCCTCTCTGTATGTGTCTGGCACGCCTAAGTTCCTTCCCTGCGTCTGACGGTAACACAAAAGCGTCTTTCTGTCTTCTGGCAAGCCTAAGTTTCTTCTCTATGTTCGATTGTAACGCAAAAGCATCTCGCTTTGGCAACCCTAAGATCGGTAACCTTGTCCTTGCAGCTGAGTAAAAATAGCTTCATAAGTTTGAAGCTGTGTCTTTCTTTGAAGAAGTCTATGTTACACTTCTCTCACACACACATGCACAAATGTCACCTTGTCCTTGCAGCTGAGTAAATAGCTTTATAAGTTTGAAGCTGTGTCTTTCTTTGAAGAAGTCTATATTACACTTCTCGCGCACGCGCGCACAAATGTCTTTGAGTTTGTCTTTCACTAACTGAAAATGTTATATATCTTGTGGAGGTTTAAGCTTGCAGAGGAATTGATGACCTCTCTGTTTTCACAAGGTTTGCTTTGGTCCATTCAATTACAATGATACACACAAGAAAGAAAGAGATGAATAGACTTGAGTATACACACACACACACACACACACTCTCTCTCTCTCTCTCTCTCTCTCAAGCCTCAGTTGCTTCCCTATGTCTGATTGCAACACAAAAGCGAACACAGAACGTGCAAAGCAAAAGAAGGTACACACAATCCGGAAGGGATGTGGCTGGCTTACATTTTGTCCGCCTCCCAGTTGCTCTGCGCCATGGCGAAGGAATACACAAAGCTCGATGGTGTCGAAGCTCTCTCCACCAGCCTACGCTCTCTGCAGTGCTCCGCGACTGCCGTCTCCACTCCCGCGACGGGTCGGGAACTACAGCGACGCGCACACAAAAGGGGAGCGGGTGGAGGTCGGCAGCAGAGGACGACTAAGAGGGGAGAACAGTGTGAACACAGAAAAGAAAGCTTTGCACGCGATTGGATGACCCAGAGGCCATGAGGAGATTTGGCCCACTGGCCGTCACGCCAAGTGGCCATGGGAGAAAGAATGGCATCTTTTTTCTTTTAAGTTTGAGGGGATTTTCAACACTTTTTAGGGTCAATAAGGCCACTAGAGTGCACCTAGAGTTCAAATCCCCTCAAACTGAAAAGAAGACTACTTTGAACCTAGAAAAGAAAAGAAAAAGGGTTCAAAGTAGGTAGGTCACTAAATTACCAAGGTAGGTAGTAGAATTAGTTGGCCTTGCTTAGGTAGGTCACCAAAAATTAAGGTAAATACTAAAAAATACCTAGTAGGATTAGTTATCCTTGCTCATTTATGTCATTAAAAACTAAGTTAGATAATACAATAAAAAAATACCCCCTCCAATTACACTAAAGAAGGGCCCCTCTTTAGTGTAACTCTATAACTAATCTTCAAAAAAATCCTCTAAGAGAAAACCCAAATCCTTCAAGATATCATAATTCTATAACTAATCTCAAGTTTCAATACAAGCCAAAATATCATGTTTCAAAAAATCCTCATACAAAAATAGACCTACTACCTAGGGGCCAAAATCCCTTAAGCTACTATACTCTATAATGAATCTAAACACAATATCCTTGCCGTGGTAGGCAAGGCCAAAAATCAAAGTAGGTCTTAAGGTAAAAGTACCCATCATCAAACACATGCCAACGGGCTAATGCTTGAATAGGTCATGCAATGACCGGTGATAAATCAATTAAATGCTTATCATTGGTCATCACATGACCTATGATTAAATGCAAGGAAAGAAACTTTTTTTTTTCAACTTTTTTTTTCTTATTTTCAATAGTGATCTTAAAAATGTGTTCGATAATAAACTTGATGAATAACATTTGTTAAAAAGGAATATCAAAAAAGTCATTTGGTAATAGGGTGGGAGTTTTCATTATTCAATGCAAAAAGATGCACGCACATTTTGGATATGATATTTTTGTCATGGTTGTTAATTTCATGAATAATTCATAGTAGTCCACTCATGTGACTATGGTGTTATTTGAAATGCACAATACAACAAGTGCAACCATGGCAAATCAATAATGATTTTGTTTGATTCATTTGGTTTACTTGACAAAGTAGTTGCCTATGTAAAAAACAAAAGGTCTAATTTGTTTAGATTGACCACTACATTAAGAAATGTTGTTTTTTGTTCATTGCTTCAATTCCCATGCCCATTTGTAGGGTCTCGTTTTGGCCATGCTATGTCAAAGGCATGTCAAAATGCCAATAATGATGCCAAAGCTTGGCATGGTTTTGTAGAGGTGAACTTGAAAGATTTTCAAAATTCATTACAAAAGAATATAACATGGACTAAATTTTTTGGGAAGGGAAAGCAAGAGTGGAAAGAATCTTGCATTATTACAATATGATGCTTAGAACTCTTGTGAAGATGTGATTTGTCTGTAATGATATCTTATTTCAAAAAACTCATGAGTGGATATCAAAATGTAATCTTCATATTGTTATGAACATCAACAAGCTTTACATTTGTTTTCTAAAATGTTAACATGTTAAACTTGGGCTCTTGAGCTACTCAAGCCATTATTAATATATTGTTCCCTATTGTTAAGTTATGTGTTTCGAACCAAATTTAGGGTTATTGCTCATTATCAAAGGCATTTTCTTCTACTTTCATATTGTGCATTACCATGAAGGTTAATATGGCTAAGATTCAAACTTTGAATCGAGCATTGATTTTCTTGGTGATTTTGATTTAAAATTGGAAGAATTTGAACTCTAAATGATGGCACAAGTTGTCTAAACATTGACAATACTTTTGGCATTTTTTATGGCTTATATTGAAATCAAGGCACACAACATGTTGGTAGTCATGTTGGACCTTCGTTTCAAAAACACAAAAGTTTAAAAACTTTGTGAGCTAAGTATGTGGCTTAAATAGTCTACCTTCTTTTGTTATAGGTCTAGTTGCACAAGTAAACCCTATAAGTATCAAAATAAAAGTAGTACCACTAGAAGACAATGATATTTTTTTGAGGTAGTTGTGTATGATGATGATGTAATCATTTAATATCGAATAAGGACTAAGTTATGTTGTTTTGATAACTTTTTATGCGGGCAAAAAAAGTTAAAAGCCCCTTCATTTGGTGGTCACAACATGCGATGTAATTTCCATGTGAGTTTTTTTTTTAATCTTCAAGTACTTAATAATATTTAATAGTTGGTTCACAAATTGAGATCAAGAAATTTTTTAATGTGGCTAACACTATTGTAAATCTACAATGGTCAACGTTAGGGATTGAAAATTTGGATCATTTAATCCTAGTTGTCAAAAATTGGCCTAATGATGATTGTGTTGGGTGCACATTAAACCCCAAAAGCACAAGTTATTCTTTGACATTTGAAACTAATACAATTGAACAAAACTACTTGTGGATAACAAAGGGTTTTTTAAAGAAGACTCAAACTTATCTTGAAGGTTTGTTTATTTAAATTTTTTTTGATTCTTTGTTATTTTTTCCAAATTTTTTGGGCTTCTTTTGTGTTGATTATTATTTTTGCATGTGTAATAACACAAATGTGCATGTGGATTATTGTTAGTATAAAGGTTCGAAAAACTTTCTATGCATTTTTTTTTATGCAACATCAAATGATGGAATGGGTA
>Ga0209611_10006223_pt1 | contig 19654 bp, 17 predicted proteins | sample S1TSphgellanicum_3_FD_187693 | JGI IMG/M metagenome (GOLD analysis project Ga0209611, IMG submission 187693) | Host-associated microbial communities from peat moss isolated from Minnesota, USA - S1T2_Fc - Sphagnum magellanicum MG (SPAdes) (version 2) | ecosystem: Host-associated > Plants > Peat... | reverse complement strand
TTTTCTTGGGGTTTTTTTTTTTTTTTTTTGGAGGTGGGTCTGGTGGTTGTGCCAGGAAGTGGAGAAGAGTTTAGAGGTCCGAATTGATGGATGGAGTGAGATGGACAATCACAAGGAAGCTTCGTCTGATACAACTGGGAGTCCAAAGCCCTGTAATAGACTTCCCTGCTTTAGTGGTCAGAGTTCTCCCACAGAGTACACTAGCTCTGAACGCAGTGATGACCAAGCTCCTGGCAGATGTGAAGAAGTTTTGGAGTCAATGTGCAATCATGGGGCTGAATTTGGTGGTGCATCTCAATCAAATCACCTTGCTCAAAAGAGATGTAACTCTCCTGCCCGTCCAAATGGAGCAAGCCTCTCTGATGCTGGTGGCAGACCTGTGGTGCGGCTTGTTCGAGAATTCTGTTCACAGAATTCAGACCAGCATTCACAAGATGCCGACACCTTGGATTCTGCAACCAATGATTCCCTGTCAAATGAGAGAGCAAGTGCGGAATCTAAGCCTCAACGTTCTCCAGAAATCACAACAGCAAAGATCAGTGCACAGGAGAAGGTAGTGGTTATGAAGTGCATGTCAAGACTGGATAGAGCTCAAAAGGCAGCTAATGTAGCTGAAGGAAAGTTACCTCAAAAAGCTTGTGCTGCTGCAGTTTCATCTGATCGTATACCCATGATAGCAAGAGATAGCAGGCCATCTCAGTCACCCTCCTTGGGCTGTACAAACCCTGCAAGGAGTGCAGGATTAAATTCAACCTCTAAAAGAGAGAGATATGAAGAAGATAAATTTGGGGATATGAGGCTTGTGGTTGAACTTGATGACAGTGATGATGAAGACATGGCCAACTGCTCACCCAGGAGGCTCATTGCTGAAAGTGACAAAACTAGGTCTCGGCATTCATGTAGCCCCCATCATAGCAATGAGGATATTGAACAGCAAAAGCTCCACTTACACAAGGTGAACACATGCACCATATACCTGTGGAGGTCCGCTGTGTGCCATTTGATGGTTTCACAATTGTTGGATCTTCTGTTGAAAACTGTCACACACAAAATCTGTCATGTGATAATGACTTAAAAAGCCATCATCTGTGCAGGGTGGAGAGGAACAGCTCCCAGCTCAAAAGATGACATTGGTTGTTGACCTTTCTGAGAATGGAAGCACAATAGCAGGAAGTGCAGTGTACCAGGCTAGAGTTGGAGCTTCAATGGTGGCTGGAAATCTGCCAGTATTGAAGAAAAGACGTACATCGAGAGATCGTCTGCAGGATGGGTTACCAGTTGTGGTGGCTGCAGTTAAGGAATCAGACACAGTGTTATTTAAGACAGGGCGCACTAGATTGGCAAACAAAAACTATTACTCTATGTCGACTAAGTTGAGGTCCTCTGTACGGGCCAAAACAGTTTCTGCAAGGAAAATAAGAAAGCTAGTACTTCCTGAAGATGAGGAAGAAGCAAGGCAGACAATTTTGGTTGCAAAGAAGGAGGAGAGTGATGATGAGGCAAGCACACTTTCTGGTGATTACAGCAGGAAGCATGCTGGTGAAGATGAACGGGAGGTATTCCATCCTGACTGGAGCCCTGGTGTTCTCTGTGATCTGTGTGAAAAAGGTCCGTCGCTGACACTAGGTGGGTGGTATTCGTGGTGCTGTGGTGCCCCTACCCCAGACTGCAGATGCCCTCAAGAGGAACAAATGTAAGTTGACCACATACCATAGTTTCCAAGCAAATCTGGTATTTTCCCATTGGGTCCTTCAATATTTTCCAAGACTACAGTCAAAACACAACTACCCAATGTGATCTACTCGTTTGTTGGCTTGCATATCTTCCTTCTCTTTGCTTGCATTAGGATGAAGAAAAAGCTTGCGAAGTGGAAAGGTGGGAAAAAGTGGACGAAGAAGGATCCTGTATACCCTTGGAGTGGCAAGGTTCACAGGCTTTGTGCCCTTTGGTCATCTGAGGTAACATCTGATTTTTTCTGGTCATTTACTTGCCAACGTCCAATGGTCTTTCCCATTACAGTGGAAGTCAATATACCTCCTTGTGGTCTTTGGAAGTATGCTCACAAAGCACTGAGTAATTTGGTTTGCATTTTCTTTTGGACAGGTTTATGAGTCCGAAGGTTTACGATTGGAACAGCTGATGAGTGCAGTGCAACGCTCGCGGAAAATTGTAAGAAACAAATTTGCAAGCCTGTGTGATGTCTGCATTCTGGATACGGTTTGGCTGTCTGAAGCTTCAGCTTCACTTAGTAGTAGTGAAGCATGTTTGAAGATAGGGTGTCTGCTTTCAATCTTTCAGAAAAGATTTCAGTAAAATATGTGCAACATCTGTGAGCACTCTGTTCTTTACATTTTATTGCTGTGGACAGAAATGCTCAGATGCCGACTGTGGTTTATTTGGAGCAACACTGGGTTGCCGGGTAAAGAAGTGCAAGAAAAACTTTCACTACCCATGTGCAGACAAGCTTGCAGTTAAGCTTCATGTGCGCATGTGGGATGGCATGAAGCTGCCTGTTGCATGCAAGGAGCATCGACATGCTAACCAAGTTTGCATGGATTACAAGCCCAAAAAGAAGAGGAAATCCTTGAAAAAAGGTCTTCCTTTTGCAGCTTTTATGTTTGTACTTGCAGCACAGCTTCCATTGAACACTTTTTTGATGAAATCTGTATAGTGTATTCACTGCAACAATACAATGACAGGTAACATTAGTCTAATGTTATTATTAGCTTTACAAATTGTAGGGGAGGACTCTGTTGCATCCAAACAAAGACAGAATGGATGCGAAAGTGGTCACCAGAAAAGGACAAAAGAAGAAGGAGGTTCTTTCTATCAATTGGCCACTGACCAACAACTGTCCATTGGTAAAATCTCACTGCAATCCTCCACCTGCATGTCATCATAATGACTGTTGAAGCACTTCTCATAGTCAACAGTTACATGGGCAGAAGGCTCCTTGGGTGTGGTATCTGTGCATTCAGGTTTAAGCATAAAATCTGTTACCTGATCTTTGGTAGCTGTTATCACCTGAAAAGCTTGAACCCATTGTGGGTTAACGATTGTTTGAGCATAAGATCCATGCACGGTCCACTTCATGGCCAGAGGAGTCATATTTACAAATGCTACTATAGACATCTTGTAGGATGCTGGATGAAGCCATTGATGAGAGCTTTAATAATGTACATGTGCAATTTACTGAATATACATGACCCTGTACTGAAGCTTTGGGACGGTATTTAGGGACTAGTAAACCAGGGAATGCACCACATGAAGGGCCAAGGATTCCTGCAGGAGCCCAGGTAATTGATCTTTATAGCAGTGATGATGAGCAGAGCCCTGAAAGTGGGCAGGCTGAAACAAATCAGAAGCTTTACTCAGGATCGCCTGATACGACTGTCACAACACTCATGGGACAGGGAGTTTTGTCAAAAGCAGAGAAGGATAGCAGGTACTGCTACATTCATGTTCTCTTTGGTGTGTTTCGTTTTTTGCTACAATATCCAACACCCAGTTGGCAAGAGTTCGAGAGGATTGGAGTGATAATCACTGGGTGTTAATACAGAGTTCTGCTGGTCATGTTTCTCTTCAAACTTTGTTTGGGGGTGTCTTGATCATTCAAGGCTACTGCTTATTGGAGATATTGCAGATGGCCAAATCTTGCCACCAATCCACCAAGTTACCTAGGAAACAATCTGCTGTGTGCTGATTTCTCACGTGGGCGGGAAGCCGTGATGGTGCCTTGCACTAATGATGTAGATGATGAGCCAATACCCAGTCTCAATTATGTAACAAAGAGCAGGCAAGTTTTCCCACTCCCTGATTGTTGCTCCACCAACATTGCCAAGTGGGTCTTCTTCCCACAGATCTTGTTGGTGGTGAAGGCAATTCCTTCTCTTTTTTTGAGGCACATCTTCTTTTGCACTTTCAGTTTTCAAGGGCAACCTATAGGAGATAGGGCTTGTCAGCATCCACTTCTCCAAAGACATCCTGCCAAGGCGTGTAAGGGATGCACAAAGTATAATCCTGATGATCCTTCAGCCCCTATTTCTGTTCATGTCCCGTTCCAACGGCGTGAGGATGATTTTCGTGAAGATTGGCAGAAGGAGCGAATGTATGGACGGCTTCCTTATGACCAAAACGCTCGCCTTGTGGTATGCATGCTCTTGCAATTGCTGAATCACACTTCTGAGTCCAATTGGCTATCAAATTGTTTTAATACCTTTGAAGGAGCCCTGAAAAGTTCCATCAGATTTTAATAGAAAGGCATTTCTTCAGCACTTTCCCAAAGTGAAGTAGTTTGACAGAGTGGAAAATGATGCGCAGGTTGGAGGTGACTTCAATGAATTGGTGGAGTGCAACAGTAAATGTGGTTGTGGTCCAACATGTATTAACCGAGAGATGCAAAGGGGTCTCCGTATACCCCTTGAGATGTACAAAACAACTAACAAAGGGTGGGCAGTGCGCACACTTGTTCCAATACCCAGGTGCATGTCTACTCTTTCTATTTGGGTGGCCAGGATTTCCTCTACTGGGCTGATTGACCTTGATCAGATGAAACTGTGATTCTCAGCTTTGAAGTTCATCTCCCACCATCAATGGTGGTTCATTTGTGTTTTATGTTGATGGAATTTGTCAAGGTTGTTTTAAGTGTTTAGTAGCTCATTTGCATGGATGGGATAGGGGGCGTTTTGTGATTGAATATGTGGGAGAAATGCTGACACAAACTGTAGCTCACGAACGTGGCTTAATGTATGATGAAATCAAACGGAGGTACAGATATAACTGGACACCCCTCCGCAATGTACTTCATAAGATTTCAGCTACTGAGTTAACACACATTCAATGCATATGGATACTGTGTTAGCCAGCTTTGTAGTGTTCTCTTTTGGGTGATTCTATTTTCTCATGATATGTCAGATTTCATACTTGGAAACTGTGGAAGACATCTTAGGAGTCAATTTAGATGTGAGGTTTTGAGTCATGAAATTCTGTATTGATTTTTTGGTTTTTGGGATTGGATGGAGCACAGCTATTTGTACGATTTGGACTATCCTGAATCTAAACGGAAACCAATTTTTACCTTGGATGGCTTTTATTCTTCAAATGTGGCACGGTTCATCAATCACAGGTCTGCCTTTCTAGTAAAATTCTCCTTTTTTATGAGAGTTTTGAGTTGCACAACAAACTGCATTTTTGCCTGTTGCTTATGATGTGCAATTTGCCTCCACAGAGCCTGAGCTATGATGTCAGTCTGTTTTATGGTTTTACTGGAGACGTCAAACCATTAGTCTCGATGGATGGTCTAGTTCTATGGGTAGTTATTCTTTTTGGCAAACTGGACTCGTTGGTGTCACTGCTCCTTTGTGATCAAATTCAAATGAGCTTGACCATGGGTAGAAACCTCTTGATCTGGTGGAGTCTTTGATGCATGCAGTTGTGATGCAAACTTGAAGATCTATCGTGTCTATGTAGAGAGCACAAACAAGTGGCTCTCACATATAGGAATGTATGCAAAGCGAGACATTGAAGCAGGTGAGGAGCTGTCTTATGATTACAACTATGGGAAGAGACCTGATCTTCATGTTCATGATGGAGCTGCTGATAATGAGACTACTGCTGCTGGAAAGTGGCAACCTGTCTCATTAACTGATGATCACAACTACGAGAATGATGCAACACATATCAAGTGTTACTGTGGAGCTCATGGCTGCCGCAAGTGGTTGTGGAGACCATGTTATGCGGAGAGTGAAACAGAGGGTGATGGAGGTGGGGAGGTGAAGGTTTGAGGTTTACATTTGGGATCGGACGAAAAAGATGGCCTCATGCAGAGAACATGATTGATGGGTGCTTTCAGGCTTGGTTGGTATTTGCTTTTGGAGTTGGAGTAGAGTATATTGGGTGTTTTTTGGAATCTTCATATTTTTTTCACGGGTTTCAGCACTTTGGCTTTGGAATCAATTTTGTCCACAAAAAAGGTACTTCTCCAACTGCTTACTCTTTGAAAATTAGGTCTCATGGCAGATGATGATGCCAGCATGGAGGCACAGTAATTGGTGAAATTGGTGGTTGAAATTGACTCCAAATCCACTCCAACCCAAGCAAAACTTAGTGGTGGCCTTGTCTGGCTATTGTAGCCTTAGTCTAACAATTTGTTGCCAGAGCCAACCAACCTTGTGTCTGAGGCCTGGTGGCGACTGTGCATCTTCCAATTGTTTGAACATCTGTATCAGCTATATGATACATGAGTTCAATTTTTTTGCACAAGAGCAAATCATCTTGTGTGTTTCTACAAGTGAAAGATTGCAAATGACTTTTTGAAGAAATCTCTTTGCTTACTTTGCTTCGATCTGTGACCTTACTGCTGCTCCACATGGGGAAGGTATGAATGTGATTCTTTGACATATTGTAGCTTTTTGGAATTTAGTCCGTTGTGTATGTTTTATAGGCTGGCCTTGTGGACAAATCCTTTTCCAAGCTTCACTTGACTTGCTCTGTCCTCTTCATTTGCACACGAGGTTGGTTTGCTGCACTAGGTGTTCAGTTCAAATCCCCTAAACCCTAAACCCTCAATGGACACTCTCATATTTTTCATTTGCTCCTCCATTTGGGTGTTTATATGTTGGGGTTTAGGGTTTAGGTGGAGCAGCTTCAGATTTTGTAAGTTGGCCTTTTTGGATTGTCCCTTTGGATGATAGTTCCAAATTGGAATATGTTTAGCTGATTCCCAAGTAAAGAGTTGGATGAGAGTTTCAAATTGGAATATGTTTAGCTGATTTGTGAGTAAAGTGTTGGATGATAGTCGCAAATTGGAATATGTTTAGCTGATTTGCGAGTAAAGAGTTGGATGATAGTCGCAAATTGGAATATGTTTAGCTGAATCCCATGTAAAGTGTTGGATGATAGTTGCAAATTGGAATATGTTTAGCTGATTTGCGAGTAAAGAGTTGGATGATAGTCGCAAATTGGAATATGTTTAGCTGAATCCCATGTAAAGAGTTGGATGATAGTTCCAAATTGGAATATGTTTAGCTGATTCCCAAGTAAAGAGTTGGATGATAGTTTCAAATTGGAATATGTTTAGCTGATTTGCAAGTAAAGAGTTGGATGATAGTTCCAAATTGGAATATGTTTAGCTGATTCCGAAGTAAAGAGTTGGATGATAGTTCCAAATTGGAATATGTTTAGCTCATTCTCAAGTAAAGAGTTGGATGGATGATAGTTCCAAATTGGAATATGTTTAGCTGATTCCCACGTAAAGAGTTGGATGATAGTTTCAAATTGGAATATGTTTAGCTAATTCCCAAGTAAAGAGGAATGGAAAGATGAAATATGTTTAGTTGATTTCCAATAAAGAGGAATGGAAGGGCTTTTTTTTTTTTTTTTTTTTGTGGAGTTGTGTTTTCTTAAAGCCCCCCTTTTTTTTTTCCAACACCATGATCATGAGCTAATTTTCAATGCATTTTACACCAATATGTATCCTATGTTTCTTCAATTGAGTTTGAATTTCCATTCCATTTATTTGGATTACATTTAGAATTCAATTCAATTAAATCTGAATTGAATTGAATTTGTATGCAATGTCATTCAATGCTTTCATTTGAATACAACTTAATTTTCACAAATTAAGTCATTTTTTTTCATCAATTGATCGTTACTAGGGTTTAGGGTTGGCCGGCAATTTAGTATCTACACATGACAACACCAACATTAAATAATTTTAAACGACGATAAATATTTTTATTTATCTTCATTTGTCATTAGTCAACAAGTTCATCCATGAACATGCATTTTTCATCCACAATCAATGATATTCAATGACAAAGGGATTCATTTTAATGAATGCACTTTTTCAAGAACATTTACCAATTTCTAACACCAATTATTTATTTATTTATTTATTTATTTGGTTTTGTTTGATATTTGAATTGGAAATAGGAAATATCCATCCAAATCCATAGGTGCATTTCTTCACATGAGATCCTATGTTGGTTGTTTAGTATGCTTCTAAATTAAAAAATGAAAAACCAATATTGTTATTTATGATTTTCAATTGAACAAACACTTGTTGATGGATGACATTTTTGAGGCTACTAAGTCCTTTTTTTTTCCCCCTTTTTAATCAATTTTTTTAATGTAACCCAAGTGGTGATTTTTCATAAAATAATGGAGCCAAAAATGGCTATCATCCAGAATAAGTTGGGAAAAAGAATAACCATAATAATTGAGACATTTTTGTATATATTCTTTACTATTGATAGTAAAGAATATTAAAAAAACTTGATGACTTCCATTTGTAAAATGAGAATCATCCATAGTAATTCAGAAATTCTTGTCTATTTTTGGATTACCTAATGAAGAAAATGTGGCGATTTCCCAATTAAAAAACCCAAAAAAAAAAATCTGGCAATTCAAAAAAGCCACAAAAAGAAAACATTGATTTTTTAGCTTTTCGTTTTATTTTTAAAAATTCGTAACAGTATCACTGCCACTGAGTCCTGACAACATTTTTAAAAAATAAAATAAATGTAAAATAAAATACAAAGACCCTGCCATTTATTATTTGATTTACGGATTTGGAAAAGAAAGGACAAAAAAGAAAGAAAAAGAGAACAAGAAGAATGTAAGAAGCTTCGAGAACGAACCAACCCGACAAATAATTGTCTTTCGGGCAGCAGGGGCAGCAGGCCCACCTTTCTCTGACCACACCTCTTGTCTTTTACTTACCGTCTTTTCATTTCATCACTGCTAAAGCTGTCAACACCCTCGTGGGTTCAATTAACCCATTCCATTTCTTTTTCCCTTCCTCTTTTTCATTTCCTTCCTACTAGGTAGGTACTAGGTGGCTGGTACTAGGTACCTCTCTGAAGCCCACCTTAAGGTCCTATCACATAACTCCAGGGTTTTGTTTCCTCAGAAGTAGGTGGAAAAATTAGGGTAAAAGAAATAGGTAGGCGAAAGAATTAGGATGGGTGAAAGAATTAGGGTAAAAGAAATAAGGGTGGGTGAAAGAATTAGGGTAAAAGAAATAGGATGGGTGAAAGAATTAGGGTAAAAGGAATAGGGTAGGCGAAAGAAATAGGGTAAAAGAAATAGGTTAGGCGAAAGAAATAGGGTAAAAGAAATAGGTTAGGCGAAAGAATTAGGGTAAAAGAAATAGTTAGGTAAAAGAATTGGAGTTCGCTTAACTAGGGCTTGAGAGAACGTCTGCTACTAGGCTACTAAAGTAACTTCTCACAAATGAAACTTTTTACCTGAGGTTAAAAAATTTCAGACCAAATAGATAAGTGGGTAGGTATCCGTTTTTACCCCATCATAAGTTTAATAATTTGACCCTTGGTAATCCAGGCACCATGTTCTAGAAACGCGCCACGTGTGAAAAACTGACTTCACCCTTCTCACGACTGACAGTTTCTCAGTCCACGTCGATCATGACACGTAGTGAACCCAAGGTCTCTCAAGTATCCCGTTCCAAATGCGACCGTGTGAACAGTATCGTTTCGTCGTCTTCACAGAAACAACCCCCCACGCCGGAAACCAGAGAGCGAGAGAGAGAGAGGGAGAGGAGAGCGCGTTGCCGAGAGCTTACGTTACGTTCTGGTGCAGAAACCCAGTCTTCTTAAGACTGTGTGTCGCTCCAATTGCGGCTCCGAGGATCTCAAAATAAAGCCGGACTCACAAGGTTAGCATCTCTGCTTTTTTCGTTTTTTTTTTTTTTTTGGTTGTTATTTCGGAACCTTTATTGTCACTTGTAAGTCTGTCTTAAGTTCATCGCTTTCGGAGGATAGGCTATGTGCTATTTTGCTCTGTTTTGAATGTCGGAATCGGATGTTTTTGTAGTATACTAGAAGGAGCTTTGGAGCTCGAGGATTTTTGGGAAGAGTTTTTGATTGCCATTAGTCAGTTTGGATATTGCTCTTCTTTTGTGATCTGGGCGGCGGTTGCTTTTTTTTTTTTTGGCCTTGTCTTGGAGCTTTTGAGCATGCGCGTCTTCTGTCATCGGAGTCTTGACTGAGGTTGAGGCTTGTGGAATATTTGGAAGTTTGTCCGTAGGAGCTTTCGGAGTAATACGCTCGGTTCTTGGCTGTCTTCTTGGCTGTGGAGAAAGGTGACCTTTTATCTCTTTTGCTCTGTGATTCGTTCGGGTGGCCACATCGGTGTAGGCATGTAGTCGCCTTCGAGCGCTCTGTTGATGTCTCTCCTGAGACAGGATTTTGTTTCTTGCTTTAGAGAAGTCCAGAAAACCCAGTGAATTGCAGTCTCGGAGTTTGGAGCACCGCGTGGTCTGCAGATCGGTGTAGCTGTACACGTCGGTGACTGTTGGATGTTGGTATTGAACTTCTTTTCTGTTTAGAAACTCCGTCTGATGCTCACATTTTCCCTCTGGCTAGAGAGCCTCTATGACATTTCTCATTGCTGCTGCTGTCACAAACAGCGGACGTTAGCAGATGCTTGTCAGAGTTCTGGTCAATAGGTAGTGATGCTGGCATGCAATTTGAGCAATTGATATGAAATTTCTTGGTCTTTCTCTTCGTTTGGAGTGTAGAACTGAGCGTTGCAGTCGTTGGTCGCTATATCGCAGGCAATGGCGCCTCGCAAGCTCCGGCAGGCGTTGGGAGTGGTGAAGGATCAAACAAGCATAAGCATTGCGAAAGTAGGAGGAACAAAGGCGCCCGACCTGGACGTGGCATTGGTAAAGGCATGTAGCCACGATGAGTTTTTTGACGACAGGTATGTGGAAGAAGTGTTACACATGACATCTCTCTCTCGCGGTTACGTCCACGCTTGCGTCGTCGGACTTCATAAAAGGCTCTCCAAGACACATAACTGGATTGTGGCGCTCAAATCCCTTATGCTCATCCATCGGCTGCTACGCGAAGGTGATCCCAGCTTCGAGCATGAATTGTTGCATGCTACTCACCATGGAATGCGCATGCTCAACCTGTCCCACTTCAGAGACGACTCAGACTCCCACTCCTGGGATTACTCCTCCTTTGTTCGCACCTTCAGCCTGTTTCTTGATGAGCGTCTCGATTGCTTGTTCTCCGGGACGACCTCCTCTTCAGACAGTCACCGTGGAGGGCAATCTGCACATCGCAGATCCAAATACAGCAGAGACGGTTCTCCTTCTCGTTCTCATTCCAGATCCGGGTATGGTGGCTGGACTTCTCCTCCCTCTCGTTCTGATGGCAGATCTGCATACACTTACAATGATGACCGGCGATACAGTGGTGGCTATCACGACGGAGCCCAGTCCCCTAATGGATACGGTGACAGGTACCATAGATTGGTCATAATAGGTCATGTCTGATTCTGCCTGGTTTGCTGGATATGATTCTTGTATAGTTTGTAGGTCCCTTGGATGCTTGTATGTGGTTGTATAGTCCAGAGATAGCAACTGGGATTTCTGGAGAGAGAAGTGAGGTGTAGTTTGTTGCCTCTCTCGGTCATTCTCTGTTCCCTGTTAGACCTTAGTTGGTGGAACTGTTGCTCTGGGTCTGTTTTGAATTGAGCATAAAAGAAATTGACAGAGCAAACAGAGATCAGAGTTTCAGAGTGAGCTTCTGAAAGTGTTTGTCTTGTTCACAAAGATATGACGGTGTCGAAGAGGAAGAAACAACGGATGTGCCTATCAAGGAAATGGGTGTGAAGATGCTGCTGGAGAAGCTTCCTGCATTACAGGAGTTGTTGGAGCGGGTGCTGGGATGTCGACCCACTGGTGCAGCAAAGACCAACTCACTTGTTCAGATTGCTTTGTATCCTGTGGTCAAAGAAAGCTTTCAGCTCTATGCAGACATCAGTGAGGGGACCACTATACTGCTTGAGGGTTTCTTTGAAATGGAGCAGCGTGATACTGTCAAAGCCTTTGATATCTACAATCGCTCAGCTAAGCAAAGTGATGAGCTTCACAATTTCTACGGTCTTTGCAAGAAGTATGGTATTGGCAGGTCTTCAGAGTATCCCACCATACAGAAGATTTCACAAGAGCACCTTGACACAATGGAGGACTTTCTGAGGACACGCAGCCACTCCCAGAGATCCAAGAGCCCAGAGCCACAGCCTCTGCAGCTTGAATACCGGCCAGAAACTCCACAATCAGAGCCCACACCAGAAACTCCACAACCTGAGCCCACATCAGAACCTCAAGTAGTGATACCTGAGCCTGAAGCTGTTGTGCCTCCTCCACCTGAAGTCCCTCAAGTTCAGCCTGAGAAAGTGCAAAGTGAAGGAGGTATAGCCACAGCTGTGCATGACCTATTCTCCATTTGAACTAATTTCTTGATAAAGGGTGCAATATGGCAGATGCTTCAATACACATAGGAGTGGAGAGATTGGGGTCTTGAATGTATTGTTGGCTTGTCTAGTTTTGTTAGTGTAATTAGCAATGCTGTGGTGTGCTCAAGGATATGTTTGGGGCACAGGAGGTCCTGACCACTACCCTATATATGGTCTGTCTAAGCCTTAGGCTTAGATGCTTGCTTGTACAGGGGCAAGCTAAAATGAAATGAAGATAACTGTTTTGCAGCTAGATTGATGATACTTTGACTATTTGATGAGCTGTCTCTGGAGTTCTATTCAACAACATTTACCAGTTAGTTCCAGATGTGCAAAAGAGATGCAGAAATTTTGGCTGCCCAATATTTTGGGCAGACTATTATATACTTCCCTAATCCCATTGTCAGGAGCTGATAAAGTCAGTGGGGAGTCATGGTGGCTATTTGCTGCTGTTCATGATGAAGGTGATGGTTGGGTACTTTGTGATTGACACTCATAAGGTTATGACCACCCTACTTTTTGTTGTGTTCATTTGGATTTTGTTGGAGCTGACCCAAAGGTTACCTTCAATATATTATTTTGGATTTTTCTCTGCAATCTCATGGGTATTGTTTTAGAAATGCAACAAAAACTTGGGAAACTCTGCTAAACCTCCTAAGTGTGCATGACAGTTTCTGTTTGTGGAATTGAAAGAACTTCTATATCTTTGAGTGCTCTGCTTATCATGACATGAAAATTTTTGTGCAGATCTGTTGAACTTGGAGAAGGTGACGATCTCTCAACAGGATCAAGAAGACAGACTGGCACTTGCGCTATTCTCTGGCACTTCTGGATCAACATCAGAGCAAGGCACACAATTAAATGGTGGAGCTCTCCAATCTGATGCAGCAGATAGTGGGAAGACAGGTTGGGAACTTGCACTAGTGGCTTCAGTGAGTGACCTGTCAAAGCCCACAAGTGCACCCATGGCAGGTGGGTTTGATCCCCTTCTGTTAACCAGCATGTATGATCAGGGAGCAGTTTGGCAGAAGCAATCTGCAGCTGCAATTCCTGCTGGCAGTGCCAGCAGTGTGTGTATACCAAATCGACCAGCATCCTCCTTTTTGGCATTGCCAGCTCCTCCTGGTGGAATGCCCATAGGTGAGACTGGAGAGGATCCTTTTGCTGCTTCTTTGGCAATTCCCCCTCCGGCTTATGTTCAAATGGCAGATATGACTGTAAAGCAGCAGCTCTTGGTCCAAGAACAAATCATGTGGCAGAAATATCAAGCTGATGGAATGCATGGTGAACAGAGCTTGATGAAAGTTTACAGTAATCCTTACAGGGGTATGGTACCACAGAGTCCTTTTGGTTTTCCCCACTATGGTCTTGGCATGCCCTACTATGGTGTCGGAATGCCCATTGGCAACTACTCCACATCTTATTAGCCTGCATCTTTGTAAATCTGAAGCAGACCTACCATTTGTTCATTGGAGGTTTGCACACAAATCCCAGTTTTTTACACAGCTGTGGGAGCCATGGCACATTCTCTATTGAAGTCTCAACATATTATGTATTCTGACCTGTCAGCATTCACTTAGTGCTCTCACATGGTGCAGCTACCTTTGCTGTACCACAAAAGTTCTTGTTGACTTGTCAATGGAGCGAGAGCCTTCCCTATATGCAACATTGAGATCCATACACAGGAGTACAGGGATGTACATAAAATCTGGTATGCTTTTTGGTGTCATCAAGATTGGGCTCTTCTTCCAAATTATCTCTGGTATACCACTTGAGGTTAGTATTCTTTGATCTCAGAATTGTCCAGTTTGGTTGCCGCTCAGTTTGATTTACCTCAGACATAGAAGTAGGTGAGAACCGAGAATATGTCCATGGGAGAGGCTACATCAAGCAAACATAGTGCCATGACCAGTTTGTTATTACAGGGTGTACAACACTTGCCAAATTGGTATGCTAGAGTGTTGCATTGGTTTAGTATGAGGAAGATACTAAAATACTCTTGCAAGAACATTTCTGATTTCTCTTTTCTGGTCTTTGGTGAGGAGACATTTGACTAGTGTTGAGGTATGGTTATTACCTATGCCACCCACCACATTGTCTCCTCTTTGTTTGGTTTTGTCTGGGTTCTGTGGCATGTGTACTGCAGTCATGGATCTATGAAAAATTTGGCTTTTTGCATCTATGACATTTTGGGTGCATCTCCATGGAGGTGATTATACTAACATGTGGGATTTGTCAAATATCCTTCTGTGTCAAAATGTGAGCTGTGTTATCTGGTGAAGCTTTAGCACAAAATACATGCAATCTTAGCAAGTACGGTGATTTGCAAAAGAGGATTGTCCAAACAGAATGCAATGAAGAATAGAGGCCACCCCTGAACACAGAGGTTAGTCACCTTTTTTTTGAAGAGGCTTTAATTTACAAAAATGCCCACTGGGCATTTGTCTCGTCTTCTACAGTCAACAGCCATCACTGGTTTCACTTTGAAGTTGGATTCTTTGAATGCTTTTTGGGTGGATCTTGCTACATGGTGTACAGGTCTTAAATGCAGATCACCAATGGGAGGGCTGTTTTGACATTTTGTAACACTACAGGAAGAACTACCAAATTCTTGAAAGTAAGAAGTTTGGGCTGTTCCATTTGCCCATTTTTTTTTCCCTGGAATGCAATAGAAAGTTTGGTCATTTGTTGGCTCTATACCTCTTAGGAAGACACTAGGGAACAATGGAGAGTTCATTTGTTCCTGCATTTGGAGGAACGTTCACCAGGTGTTTGTTACTGTGAACTGGGAGTTCATGTTTGGGAACTTCATGGAACATATCCTATTTTTAAAAATGGTGCTGGTTTGAATGTTGCTGTAATGGGTAAGAGCCATTGTGTGATGGATGAATATCCTGCGCTATGTTATGCCAAATGTTCACTAGGTGAACATATTATGAATTGGGAGAGAGTTCATTTTTTGGAACTTAGTGGAACAGCATTTCCTATTTGGACAGTTGCTGGTTTGAACTTTGAACTTGCCATAAGGGGCAGAGAAGCGTTATGTGATGAGACACTTGTTTTCACGTGGCATGGAGAAAATGGATTATGTCAAATGAAAGTTATTTATTCATTTATTTTTGAAGACGCAGTGTGTCAAAGGACAAGAGGCCCCACAAAATGCAAAAAACGAAGGATCCTTCCCACAAATAGTCAGCAACTCCCTTCCAAAAACTACCACTGCATGTTACTCGCCCAGATACCCTGAAACATAGTACTTAAAAGAGGCCATGTATGTACCACATATGGCAATGGACCCTACAAATCTGTCAGAAAACAGGATCAGACCTTGTCTCCTGCTCAAAGATAGAGAGGTTACTGTGTGTCTTGGGCAGCTGGGGGCGAAATATTTGAGACTTGGGGGGCAAAAGAAATTGAGTGCAACTCGTGCAAAGGATTTTGGTAAAAAAAGTGTGCCAAAGTCACTATAATTTGAGGGAAAAAAATCTTAAATTGCCGTATCTTGATCGTATTGAAAGAAGAATTCAATAATAAAGAAAAAGCACCTTGAGCGCCTTCCAGAAATACTGGACGCTCGTGAGGCTACGTCGCCCCGCCCTCATTTGAGATCTTAAATGAGATTTAAAGACCTGAAGATGTGTAATTACTATAAATTGGTTTAGGGTTTAGAGTTTTGTATCATCGCTGGCGAATTGAAGAAACGTAGAAGCAGCAGCAGCGATGGTGCAGGCGGAGTCGGATCCCCATTGACGAGCGCAGAAAGCGGCTACGTGTTCTGTAAGCCGCAGCCGAACTTGCATCAGCGGATCAAGGAGATGAAGAACCTGAGAAGCAGCCTCCTGATACTACTGCAACCGAGCAGCAGAAGGAAGATTCATATGCGTCTGTCTTTGTGTCTCTCTTTTTCTCAGTTTCTCCCTCTGGGTATGATGCATTTGTAAGTTTTGGTTTTGGTGACAAGTCGACGATGGGAGTGGTAACAACACAAGAAGGAATGTTTTGTCATTTGAGAGAATAAGTAGTAGGCAGATTGACTGCTTCTTACAAGAGACTGCATGGTTCCAACCGTAACCGTAGCCTTCATCATCTGGTTATTTGTCGCCCCAGAGGAGATGAAAGAAGATAGTCTCATAGATTGGCACATAATTTGTTATGTGCTCCAGTTTTGGATCATGTCTGGAGATTTGTCTTGACACGTACAAGGGCTTGCCTGTTCTGTTTACTGCAACTGAATTTTGAGTGGAAAGATGGGGGGGAGTGGGAGGTTACAAATGAATGTGCACTTGTAAGGAGACTAGTAACACATCCACACAGTAGTAGAGAGCAATCTTTTTATGTTTCACCCAAGGCCAATTAGGGTTGATGATGAGTCGTGGGTCAAGGTCCAGGGCAGCACATGTTTCCACATGCAGGCAGAGGCAACATTTGTGATATTCCTGCTGCTGAAATGGTGTTTTATTTCTCTCATGCATCTAACTTGTAACGAATTTAATGTACATGGGGTTGCACACATGAAGCATCTTTCATCCATGTGATCACTTCACCAAAAAAAAATAAAACCATTGTCAAATAGGCATTCTCCTCCGACCAACAGAGGTTCCATGGACCTTTTGTGGGAAGGTAATCCTAAAAGAGTGCCAAACGTAGAAGAGGTTGTTAACAACAATGATCCGGCTCAGGCTTGGGTTTTTTGTAAGGCTCCTACCACCCCACCTTTTGCCTATAAAATGCTCATAAAATCACCAAAGGAGGGCATTTGGTGCCCTTAACTGACCAAACAAAAGGAGGTTTGCAAAAGATTGCTCCCACTTCCCAACGTGACGATAGGTTTGAGCAAGTCACCAAAATATAGCATAATTCTTAGTGTTTTTTACTTTCCTATCTGCCCTCAAATATGATTTTCAAGCATTTTTAAGACCTTTTTGACTTTAAGGATTCAACTAGTGACTTCTTGTAGCTCTTCCAAGTGAGTTCCCATGTCATTGTAGGTCATATCCCAAGGTCCATTACTCAGGCTTTTGACATTACTAGGTTATAAGCTTTGGCCAAGCCTTTTGGAAGTATTTGGTCAATTGGTGGGTGAGGTTTTATATTGGTTGATGAACAAAAATTTATGTTTGTAGTTTCATGGTTTTTTTATATTTCACTTATTGCCTCATTAATTTGGTGTGGTAATTAGGGGTGGTGCGAGGTGGTGGTTCATGCTGTTTGAGTGGTTTTAGATGTGTATCTTGATCGAGTGGTGAATTACATGTTTCGAAAACCACTAAATCATGTGCAAAATTTACAGGTCCAAACCCATTTTCACCCTATTGAAGAGCCTTTCCATCATCCAAAGTCCAAGTGTATAGGCCCATTTTGATATTACTATTATTATTACTATTATTGCCAGTGAATCTATGTTGAATGAAGTTGGGGCTTTAAACACTAGAAGAAAAATTCGACTTTTCAATTTGTCTTAGGCGACTAAAAATGTCCTTTGTAATTATTTTTTATCAAAAATAATCGCAAAAAATGTTTTTAATCATCTAAAACAAGTCGAAAAATGGGATTTTTCTTCTAGTGAAAGATGCATTCACACTTGGTGTTAGGGACTCTAGGGTCGAATCCCCCTAACACCATGCTAGCCATTTAGGACTTAAACCTAGTTGCCATGAAAACTATATGTTAAGCTAACATTCACTTAAACATTGAGCCATGGCCCACTTAACTAACATTGGGTGCCACCTGGGATGCCACCTAGATTTTCACTTAACACTGACTTAACATCAAGTGTGAATGCACCATAAATAATATAAAGACAACAGAAAAACTGGATCCCCTCAGCCCAAAACTAATTCCATGGGCCTGCCCAGGAGGTCAGTGGATAAGGCCTCAGCCCAAGTGGTCAGCCCAACTGGAATGAATATTGTTGGACTGGACTGGACTGGTCTGCACTGGACTGGTCTGGCAGCCCACCTATTATTGTTCTTTTCAGTTCATGCAGGCCCTGCCCCTTGTCCCCTCCTTTTTAAAAAAATATATTAACCAGGCTATCACCTAGCACCACCTTATACACAGGGAGGTTAACCAAACTTTAACCTGACTTGCCAGTTTAATAGCACATGCTCTCACATTGGGCTGCCATCTTTGACTCATCAGACCTTGTGTGGTTCCCCAAAAAGTTGTGTTGTTTCTAACAATTTGTTGGCCTTGCCCTGATAGGCAAGGATATAGTTGTGTTTTAGATTCATTATAGAGTATATAGTAGCTTAAGGGGATTTTGGCTCCCCTAGGTAATAATAATAATAGGTCTATTTTTATATGAGGATTTTTTTAATTAAAATATTATATTTTTTGGCTTGTGTTGAAACTTGAGATTTTTTATTATAGAGTTATAATATATGTCTTGAAGGATTTTGGTTTCTTTAAGAGCATTTTTTGAAGATTATATTTTTACGTGGTGAAATATTTCAGTTTCCATTAAAAAAAAAGGGCTGATCCCCACAACTAATTAATACAACTAACATTGGGGACCTTCCCTTCCCTTAAGGGCTTAAGGGAAATGGTATGTGTGTTTGTGAGTCTAACTGATTTCAATGTAAATGATTTGCCCAACTGTTATGGCTTGGTTACCAAGTCTAAGATGTAGTTGAAAATCTAACCTAGCCTTCAAATTATTTGAGTTTTGGGGTGTGACAAAACTAGAACCCTCGACACTTTCCTAGGTAGAAGAGGTCCTACCATAGTACTTGAATGGTTTGTTGTTTGTTAATTTCATAATGTAAAATTTTCACTACAAGATAGTCAGCCCCAACTTTGTCATTGAATTCACACTTGGGAATAATAAAAGTGCATTGAATCATTACCTTACTCTAAGGTTAGTTTTGTCATTAAATAATCCTCAAAATAGTGAAATGAATTTTTGTGAAAATATGAAGTTGACATGCTGAAGATCATCATAATTATCATAGGCTACACTCTGAATAATTTCACTACTCATGTGACAATATCATAATAGATCATGAAAAATTCAATAATTTCAAATTGTCAATGTGAAAACTGACCCTAGGCTATGGTAGTAGGTCTTATGGTTGTGGAAGATACTTGAAAATAGTATAATCCATGAAATGCTCCAAATCTCTCAAATGTTTGTTGCAAGGAAAGTGCTTCCAAGGGTGCATCAAGCCCCCAAAGCTACAGGCTTCCGAATAGGCATAAAGTAGTAGAGTGGAGGGGAAGCAAAGCCCAAAAATATTGTGAGTGTTGGAGTGTTGCCTTCTTGGCATAATATTAAAGTACAAAAGTGTGTTTTATTTATTTGAATGGCCGAAGGTTTGCATGTGAATAACAAAAGGTTCATTCAATTGAAGAAAGCATCTTGTGTATGTGTGTGTGTGGGGGC
>Ga0209611_10006222_pt1 | contig 19655 bp, 6 predicted proteins | sample S1TSphgellanicum_3_FD_187693 | JGI IMG/M metagenome (GOLD analysis project Ga0209611, IMG submission 187693) | Host-associated microbial communities from peat moss isolated from Minnesota, USA - S1T2_Fc - Sphagnum magellanicum MG (SPAdes) (version 2) | ecosystem: Host-associated > Plants > Peat... | reverse complement strand
CCCTTTTTGATTTGACATTTTTTTTTAACCTTGTAGCTCTAGTGCACAAAATTTTCAATCCAAGAAACTTAAAAGCTTTTAAGACAAGTTTCATGTTTTTAAGGATTTTTGGGTAACTAGGTTTCCTTGGGTTGAATCTATTCTATGGGATGATTGCTTGGTCTTTCAAGTCAAATGCATGACATGGTTAGCTATTGAGGGAAAAGAAAAGAAATAAAGTTGGATACTTTGCATACGCTAGTAAAACATTTGTTGTTTATTTTAAAATTGATGTTGGGGATAGGTATAATTTTAATAAGGATTCTACAAATGCAAAAAATGAAAGGATTTATCTTAGCAAATGCATTGAAATAATATTGAGTTCGTTGCATTGAAACAATCTTAAGAAGTTGTCAACCACCACATGGCTTCCTGAGTGAGAATATGACATTGTAGACTAGGCTACCTTGGATAAGTTGGCCTAAATATGTGTAATTGGAATTAAACTACAATAAAAATATAGATTTCACATATCACTAAATGCATGGCCTTGTTCATTTCTAAAAAATGTATGTACATGACAATGTTATTTCTATCCTTGTTCACTTCTATCCCACTTTTATAACTAGTCAAACAAAGTCAAAATAACTATTAACTTGTGTAGTCATAGATTTAATCATCATGTACCAATTATGACCAATGATCATGGTTGCACAAATGGAAATGACTAGTGTTCAAATATAAGTACATGATTGGATATATTTCCAATCATAAAGCCATGTTTTGGTCTAGTGTGTACTTTTGTGTTCATTTTGAATCTTTAAAAAAAAAAATCAATTTCCAAGTAAATAATTCCATCAATAGTTCCACCATGAAAGTCAAGGCCATTGTGCAAGTAGATGCCATGTCATATGATATGATCACTACAAGTTGTAATTTTTATAACTATTTTTGAGTTGCAAATGACAAATTTCCTTTTAATGGCTAATGGATGAGTTTTTTTATACCCCATGGGTTTCACATTGGATGTTTGGAAAGAAATTGCATCTTACCAACCAAAATGGCAATTAGGAGACGGTAAGAATGTACAACTTTTAATACATTTTATTGGGAGGAAACCTTTGAACCATAATAACATGATGCCCAATTTTGCTCCATTTTTTTGGTTGTGGTTCATTTTTTGAGATTGTGAATTTTGGTGGAAAACACTTTTAAAATAATGTTTCTAAAAGGATTCCCTAATGTTGGAGGAGGAACAAGGTATGTAGATGGCTAAAATCAATTTTTAACATCAATCAAAAGGCACAAATTGGTGTGGCATTAATGCACATTTGCAGCATGTAGCAAAACATTATGTGCAACAAACATGGCAAGGGGACTTTGCACTCACATTAATAGATGCCCATTATATTGTTGCTTCAACACCATTTCATAATTTGTTGCCATTAAATGCCAAACAATTGTTTTGCAATCTCCCAAGGAAGGCATTTGTGTTTTTAGAAGAATGAGCAGAAGATTATTGTGGTGTTGCAAGCAAAAGTTTTAGTGCACAAATACTAAACTATATATGTAGAGAATGGTGAAGTGGTTTAACATGTTTCATTATGGCTTGTTCAACAACATTTTTATTTGTTTCCACTAATAGCAATTAAAGGTTAATTTGTCATGGTTAGGTTCAATGACAAACCACCATCAGCATTAGTCAATAAAGTGGGGTGGCACAAGTAGCACTACCAACTTTATTGAACTTTTCAATGTCTCCTTTTTTGGAACAAAGGGTTGGGACTTGTTTCGGATACTCAACAAATTTTGGTTGAACCCAATGCCAATGAGTGCAAATGGGCTACAAGATTTGTCATGCGCATTATTGCCATGCCACATTTAAGTGAAGCATTTCATTGGCCAATTTAAAATCAAGCCATGGACCTTGATTGTTTGACCTCAATTCATGGTGTGCCCAAGACATCATCTTTGTTTATCGGGATGGTTTAAGCAAAGATGGGTGAACGCACAAGAATTTCAAGGTGGAAACACCCATGGAAAATTTGAAATGAAAAGCATTTAAGACAAGTTATTTGGAAGGACGTGGCCAAGGTTGTTGAAGAGGTGGAAGATTTTTTGGAACAAATGAAAATCTTCAATCGATTATGGCAAAACTAGATGAATTTACACCAAAACAAGACATCCAAATGGTTGTTGTAGGTTTGTTAGTCATGAAGTAGGTGATGCATATGCTACTAGCAAGCCAACTAGTGCCCCCAAGGTTGTGGTCATGAAAGAGAATTGGGAACCTAATATTGGACTTGCAATTCTTAGAGAAGAAAAAGGCAAGATCATAAATTCCTTTGGGCCTATACAAGGATATCTTTGTTTTTAATCTAAGGAATTTGGTGTCACTTAAAGCCCATGAAATTTGGATTGAATTGGCTAATGATACACCATATTCTGAAGGCTTTACAAATAAAACAATAAGGATAAGTCTTTGATTCATTCTAGGACCAAGTGTTGTTGGAGGTTGGATTGGTAAAGTGATTAGCAAAAAGAGTATGCATCATTTATCATGATATATGCCAAGAAGGATGTATTTAACTATTGGACAAAAAGGTGGACATGTGGGGACTACCAATTTGTGAATTGGCAAACTAAGTCTGAAAGATATGCCATGCCAACTCCAAAGGAGAACTTTGAATCCATTGGGCATGTTACAGTAAAAATTACTTAGGATTTGAGGTTTGAATATGACAAGGTATCTATTAAGAAGGCGGACAAACAAAATATTGGATTTTAAGGAATTGATGCACATGGGAAGGATTAGCTCTATGAATAGTGGTTCTTGCGATTGGGGTTGAAAAATGCCTTTACAAAGTTCCAAAGAATTATGGACAAGATTTTAACAATGTTGGATAATGTTCAAAATTACATAGATGACATCATCATTTTTAATGTTACAATGCAAGAGCATGAAAAACACCTACAAGGGGTGGTTGAACGATTAGAAGATTAAAGTTGCATATATGAGGAACTATAAATTCTTCTATGACCATATTGAGTATCTAGGCCTTTTTTTAGATTCATATTTGTTTTATGTATAGTCTTCATTTTTTAAGCTCAATATGTCCCACAATGCAATGGGGGTAATCGTTGAACATTCAAAACTAAATTTAGTTTCCAAATTGTGAAAGAAGATAAATTATTTTACCATCTTGAGTCAAATATTCAACTAGTTCATTAAATTGGTGGATATTGCGATGGTTTGTGTGTTGGGGTCTATTGAGGATGAGATAACATTCATCAATATCTCATTTATGAAAAACAAGTTGCTAAATAAGCTAACTATTCAACTTGACTTATGTGTTGTTAGGATGTTTAGTTAAAATTTCTTTGCCTTGTCTAATCTTGCATATGATGATGCAATTACATTGTGGAAAGCAATCATGACAAGGTTTTAAGTAGATGTGTAAAAGTGATTTGTGGTTCTATTCATATATCTCAAATTTTGTATGTCAAAAGTTGATCATATGGTTTGGGTGTTAAGATTGGATGTTTGAAAGTTGGGTGTGAGTTTTGATTGCTATATGGGCGCATGCCTCCTTTGTTGCATTGGGTTGGGGTTTGATTCCCACAAGGGGAATGGTCATTGGTTGGTGTGATTAATAAAGATTTAATTTTTGTGGGGTATTGATTTCTACATGTAAAATTGTTCGTCGCCATAGCTATGCAATCCATAGGTGAGCTATTGCCAATGATTTTAAATTCAAAATTAGACAATTTCCAAATGGAGGACATTTGTGAAAACAAAATAGCCAAATAGGCTTCATTGAAAAGAAACTAGTTGCCCAAATGCTACTAAAATAAATAAATACATAGCTTGACATTTCTCCTTTCAAAATTAACCTATATATATATATATATACATATATTCCACTATCCAATTGAGGGCTAGCACTTTGCATCGGAAAACAAAACCTTTTTGGACATCACCTACCAATCTTGTATGAGTTAAATCTAGTTTGTCTCTTTCATCATCCCTTGCTTGATTTTGGTTGAAATTTTTACCTAATATTTTTGAATCTATAAACTTTAAGTTCAATGGTTGGATTTATAATCCCATTCATGTTTGAATACATTGGACTAGATTTCAAACTACAACTTTGAATATAAGTCAAATGGTTGTAGAAAGGGCTTAAGCTCTTAGTGGTTAATGCAAGCCAAACAACGAAAAAAGTCACCTAAAATGGAACAATAGGCCCAAGCATCCCACATAGATTTCCACTCACATTTCTTCCACAAGTTCCATAAACTTTCACCTCTTGCCCTGCTATATTCATAAAACACTTGGAGAATTTCCTAGTATATTTGGAAGGCACCTTATATTCACAAATCTTAGAAAAGAAGGACATGTTGACTACACCTACCCATCAAGAGTGGGAGGGATCATGCTTATGTGTATTGGGTTCTTATGCCTATTTATACAAGTAGGTGAAAGATCCTTCCCATTTAAAAAAAATATGAATCCCTCCCCCCTCTATGCCTTGGTATCTACATATGGTTAAGGTTGTGATAACCATTACCTTTTGTTTTATGATGCATGAAGCCCATGGGTGGGAACATCCTAGGGATTTACTTGACATTTATTCTTTATAAGTCAATTTGATGGACAATTTATCAAATCAATCTTCAAAAACTTTTTATTTTTCTTTTTATATCATCAATTAAATAATTTTTATAAGTATTTAATAGGCAAGCAATGATGCACCCCTAAGTTCTTCCCAAAGCTTATGAAATGAACCCTTGAAAAATAGAAAAGGAAAGAAAGTAAAAGGGAAAAAAACTTGGGGGCACACTCCTTAACTTTGTGCACGAAGGAAAGAGGGGTGTGCGGAAGCTTCAAATTAGGGACTAGGATGATGTGACAAGTTCACAAATGCTTCACAGACTAGTCACTCATGTAGGCCAATCAAGCAAGTGGCGAGTGGAAATGGAATGAACTTTGGGTCACAAACTTGGCTTGGGCTCACTACATTCTCACAATCTAGACTTGAGAAGAGGCCATCACCCTCCTCCCTATAATATATTTTGTGCTTTTCGATGGGACTACATCCAAAAGACATTTTTCCACAAAAATGGGAGTCCCAAAGTTAGGACTATTCTTGTCCTAAATTTTGGGGGCATCATATCTCTTTTCTTTAAAGGTTAGTTTAAGTGTGTGACCACACTATCTTGTAGCTCTTTTTGAGAGCTTACCAAGGCCATGTTGTGCATTCTCATTGAAGGTCATATAATTCTTATTTTTCATTTTTGTGGTTGGGAGTTAAATTACCAATTTGATTCACAACCCTTCTTTTGGACATAACACTAGCTTTTAGCTCCAAATGGAAAATGTGAATTCAATTTCCATACCGAAACTTTGAAAAGATATTTTGAACATTTGGGACTCCCAATTCCCAAATTAAGAATTCATCTCAAGAGTGCTTCCTTTTCATTCCCCCAATGTTTTAGGTTTATTTCTTGTTTTAGTTTGTTCCCAACCCATTTTTAAAAAAACTTTTCCCCAACCTTACCCAAGGTTAAGGTTGCGACAAGCAACATTAGATTTGGAAATATTATGAAATCTGAACTACAAATTGTATTGAGTAATTGGAAACATTGTTTCCCAATTTTTTGAAAATTTTAAAAATCTCCATGGAATAGTAAGCATAAAAAATATCAACATGCATAACGTGAGTAAGTGAAACACCATTTAAAAAAATAAACATCATTATTCATATTGGACAACTTTTCAAATCAATTGACCAAGATATTTGGTGTTTATTCCAAATTTTCTACTTAGGTATTGCCTTTTGAAAATGGTGGTGGTGACATTCAATGAAGATTTAATCACAATGATATCCATTTCATTATATTGGAATCACATGTCGAGTTTAATAAAAGCATCAACTATAAAAACTAAAATTACAAAAAAAACAATCTTGACCTACAAGAGGCTTGCAATTAGTTATGGATCATTTTTTCCACAATTCTAGCAAAATAAACATGTAATTGACCAAACAATTAAGAACCTTTCATTTTGACAATTTTTGTACATCAAAATAATACAAAATGGGCACATATGAGATAAAATGAGCCAACAACGTTACTTTAGAAAAGGACTACATGTCTTTTTGCCCAAAAATTGTTTTTCATAGGAATGAATTTTTGAATTTTTTTGGTGCAAATTGTCATGAAAAATGCATATTATTTTAAAAGTAAATGAAATTTTCTTTTGTTTTTATTTTGAATAAATATGAAAATTTGAAAATAATTCAATTCCTTGTAAATTATGTGTTTCATCTTTTAAAATGATAACAATTCAAATCATAACCAAAAATTGATTTCTGAAATTTTTATGGTTTTTTGTATAATAAATTACAACTCTTCTTAAAACATCATGTGCATTATACCCCATTTATATGTGGTAAAAGACTTTTGAAAATTTAAAATTCTTGAAAGTTCTTTGAATTTTTTAAGTTTTAAAATTTAACATATTTTTTTTATTATGAGTGTTTTTTGAATGTGGCTAATAGGTTTTTATTTTAAATTTTTTTTCCCCATCAATTTTGTTTTATTATATGAATCTTTTTGATAGTCTTTTGCAAAATTAATTCAATTTGATGCAATAGGTGTTCACTTTCAAAGGTCCTAAATGAAATTTAAATTGAAAATTTTATCAAATGGATTTTTGGTTTGAATTCCTTGACATTTATATGAATGAGAGGGACAAACTTGCCATGATTGCCATGGTTTTAAATGGTAAAACATAAATATTTCTCCAATCTTCACTATTTTTAGGGCCCATTTGACATCCTTTTTGGCTCGTTTATTGTGACTACACCCAAATAAAAATAAGCACTTGCTCAAAAGTTTTTAATTTTTTTCAATCTATTTGTATTTGATAGATGATTTCCCTATGCATTCATATGCTTGAGTGGCAATATTATCAAATCCAAGTTCAAGATAGGCATTTGATCCAATCCATTGCAACCAAATTTTCTCTATGTGTTATATAAGGAATCCCAAAAAAATGTGGCATATCATTATTTATCTATGTGACCAAACGTTGCTTAATCATAACTATGATTAAATTATGATCATAAAAAATACCTCATCAATCACTATAGCCACTAGCTATGAATTCTCCCCATTATTTTTATTGAATCAAACTACATATATAAACACATGCATAAGTTTTCTATTGCACCTTTCAAGAGACATAAGCTCCACATATATAGAGAATTATAAGCCTTTACCAACTCTAGAAAGGTATTGTAGATGCATAATCAAGTGTTGTTATTGTATCCCATTAGATTCATCAACTGATATAGGAAAAGTTGGATAAGCAAGTTTGCTTCAATAAGGAGACAAATTTTCAATTGCTAATTAGATAACACCAATACAAATTTCACATGTGCAAAAATATTCATATAACTAAAATATTCGTCATTGATAACATGTTTGGTCATTGATGTGCATTAAAGCACATGAATGTGCATTAAAGCACATGAATGTGACATTGCTCCACAAAGGTGTTCATCCCAAATGACAAAAGATGTCAATTTCATCACTATTCAAATCATGGCTTGTTTTTGTCCAATCATATGGTCAACATGTTTTTTTGTAAGAACATGTCGACCATCATAATAAACTTGCCAATTCATGACTATTTTGTGATCCTCATTCTTTTTGTGTGTTATGATAATTTATGTTTGGGTACCTCCACATTAACATGAGCCAATCCTTCACATATAACCAAAGTGAGACGAATTGCTTTTGACTACCTTAAAAAAAATGGGAATTCTTGCTAGAATGATGTGGTAGACCATGATTGGTTATAAAATGTGTTGGATTAGAAATCTATGAAATTTGTAGTGTTGAATTTTTTTTTTTTCATGACATATTATACTATTATGCAAAGGTTTGAATAATCATTGCACATGATTACGTCATTTTGAAGGCATTTCGAGTCCTTTCAAAAATGAAAAAAATGAAAGCATTAATTATAATGCATTATGTCTATTTTTTAATATTTAATATTTATTAGATTCAATCCAAATTATTCCACATTCTTCCATAATACATTACAAAAGGCATCACATCAAAATATTTTAAACTTGCAACATTAATACAAATCTTGACATTGAAAACATGAAAAACCAAATATTGGTTACACATCCCATGGCTACTCCTAGTGTGGTTAGCACCTCTTTCTAATGGGACACATCATGGTTCTTTTCCTCAATTGTTATATTTGATATTAAATTCTCCAAACTCACGAACATTTCATTACATGCCAAATTCAAGACCATTTCATTGACACAAATTATATAACCACAAACATCATTTTTTCTATGCCATCTAGTTGTTTCCTTTTGCTCATCTACCATCATGTCCTACTTCAAGTCGACCCTCTTGTCCACCCTAAAAGCCCATAGAATAATGTTAGAAATGTCATCATAGTGTGTTCTTCAATATCACAATGATGAAGACATGTTATTAGATTTTTATATGCTTAAGAATTTTCCATTGCATCACCATTGGATAATGTACCACATGGGAACAATGAATCTTAAAAAGTTTTATCTAGTGATGGCCCAACATGTTGGGATTAGAACTTAAGAACATTTCCTGAAAATCCAATGGTCATTGTACAAATATATATTTTACTAATCCTAAAAGTTTCACATAAAGTATTTACAAGACATAAAAAATCACCCATGATATGTGTACTTATAGTATCCAAAATCTTTTAAACATAAGGAGCCAAACCCCTACCTCATGTTGCTCATTGTAGACATGGTAAACCAAGTAGTTGCCAATAATATTAAATAAATATAAAGTAACCATCACTTAAAAGATATACAACATAACATTTGTGTGTACTTATGGTATCTAGAAACTTTTAAACATAGAGTCAAACCACTATCTCATGTTGTTGGTTGTACACATGGTAAAGTAAGCAAGTACCAATTTATGTATTAATAAAGGTTGTTTGTTTGTTTTGATTTGTTTGACATAAATGTCATATTGAGATCTCCCAAACCATGGTCCCTTCATTGCATTCTTGGTACCATTGGAAAGCCCTTGATGTGTAGGGGTGCGAGGAGGTCATTTAGTAATGTTTAGACCTCTGGTGCAAGGGTATTGAATATTGAGCAATATTCTCATTGAATTTTCAAGAAAATTAGCAATAAGAAATTTAGGGTGGTTGGGGCATGTATTTGTTATTGTTGGATAGGCCTAAATGATACAAATTTATGGAGGTGATTTTGTAAATTTTAGACCTAGAAGATTTGGAAAAAATTAATTTTGAATTTTTTTTGTCATTATACATTAATTTAAAATTTAAGATAGATTTTCACAATTGGGTTCTATTATCATGAACATGTTCACACTTGGAATAGTTACATAGTTCACACATTTGGGCTATGACACCTACCACACTATAAGTATTTACTAAAAAATATAAAATATCCATAAACTAAGCCATATATAAAAACATTAAACTAATAAACATATTTTATTTCAATGATCAATATGAAGTTTTGTATTTTGACTTATTACAATGATATTGAACAACCACATGGTTAATATGCATTTGAATAGAAATTTTAAAATGCAAATAGATGAAAGTAAACATTTTGTTTTTGCAAAATAAAGTTTCAAATATATAATGAAAATATAACATTCCTTGGATTTTTGGTACTTTTGAATTCATGGAGCCATATATAAATATTAAAATGTACTAATGGTCTTTGAACTTTGCCAAGTTCTATAATAATCTATCAAGTATTCGTAAAAGTATGTTTTTCATCATTGTTCACCAACCATTTAAAAACATACATGTCACTTTATTGACGACAATTCCTCAAGCTTTATATTTAACATACCAAATCAAACTCAATGGAGGGTTTAAAGATTTCATAATTAAAGTTATCAAGGTTGAATTTATTTTCTTGTGTTTATATTATAAAAAATTGATTTCATAAGATGTTCCCATAGATATTTAGAGTGCATAATGAGAGCTTTCATTGTGTGCTTCTCAAATGAGTATGTAATGACATTGTAGAGGGAAGTATTAATGAGAGCTACACAACATTGGGGTGATTTGTTTTTTAAAGATTTTTTTTCGATACTTCAAAACTTTGAAACGTTAAGACCCAAATTGCCAAAAGAATCTTGATCACTTAAAAAATGATTTAAAAGGGAAAATCATGTTTGATTAGCAAGCTTGACACAACATGGATAAGTTATTGATAAGAGATACAAAGTAGTGATGTCATACACAATTGGATTTCCTAGGAATGTTGAGCCCTCAAAGTCACCTAACACCAAATTGTCCCAATGTTGAGACAATGGTTATGGGAATTTTAGGAAGATGTCGTTTGGATGTAATCCCCATGAGGATATTTTAAATATAACATAAGGCAAGTTGTGTTTCCCATAGGGCTATGGTTGAGTCCATTTTGAAGTAATGATGAATTGTGATCAAATTTTGTCTCAAAATTACATTAATCATTTTTGACTATTTGTGCAAATTACCTTTGAGTTATTTTGTACTAGCCATTCCAAAAATCTTGCACCTTGTTTTCCAATTGTAAGGAACTATGGAATGTGCCTTATTTGAGAGTTATGGAAATTGTTTGACAAGCTTGACTATGTGTCATAAATGGATTTTTTTAGTGCCTAACTTTGACCTTGATAAATTAAAAAAATTCCATGGTGAAGGCGATTCAACTTTTCACATAAATGTCGCCTAACAAACACATATTATATTTTAATACATTTAATTAAATGTATATTAGTCTTTAGTGAAAGTTTAAACATGCTCACTAATGCTTATATTGTCCATTAATCTTTTTAGGAAGCCTCAACTTCTTCATTTAATTTTCACAACATTTCTTGGATTTCATTTCATCTATTGTCTTTCTTGGATTAAGCTTTTGGGACTTAATTTTAATATCTTCTTTTAATATCTTCTTCAACCTTCATTTCATTCATTCATCATTGGATTAACTTCCTCTAATGTTTGTCTTCTCTAATTGTCATTTTATCTTTTATTTTCCCAAAGTTAGTTTTTGCAATTTTTTCATTTTTGTTAGATATTTTTTTCATCCATTTTAGTTATTAAATATGATCTCCGTAGATTTTCCATCTTTGTTTCACTCATTAAAGGTTTCAAATTGAATTCCCCAAACTTTCCATCTTCCTCAACCTTCATTTAATGCCTTGTTTTTTTTACTCAACTTTAACACCTTGATTTTTCATCTTTATTTGATTTCATATGATCTTTAAATTATTATTTTTTAAGTTTCAGTTTTTTGGTTTCATATGATCCACTATTTTTTTTTGGGTTTTATTTCATTTGTTCCTAATTGATTGATTTTTCTTATTTTTTGAGTATTTTTTTATGTTATTTTTTTGTTGTGAAACTTTAAAAACTTATAACATCATTCAAGTTTCATTTTTGATGCATGCACAACTATTGCATTTATAGTTGGGTGCATCCTAATGCATGAAGCCTTTCATTGTGTGCTAAAGATTCACACAATTCTTCTTCCACCTTTTCATATCATTGATGTTGAAAAGGCATATTGAGTTCAAGCGTGTGGCAAAAAAAACAAGAACAAACATTTATTTTCAACTACATAAAATTAAAAGTTAAGCAAAACTTATCACTTTCATCATGGGCAAACTATTGACCATGTTCTTCCACTCAAAGTGATGTGTTCCATCTTTAAGTCAAATGTGGACATGTTTATTCCCGTAGGTCTTCGTATGGGGGATTGTAGTCCCTTTACAATTTACATACATGTTTTCCATCATTTATGTAATATAATATGGTTTGTGTTATTGGCCTAAGTGTGAACTTGTTGTCAAACTAATTTTTCCTTCCAAAATCAGTTTTTGTAATTTAGTTGACATAATACACTCAATTTTCAATGCATCCCACATCTTAGGTCTAAAATTTATGAAATCACCTTCATAAAATCCTACAAATTGAAGGCTTTCTAGCAATATGAAAATGCATTCCAATTTTTCTTAAAACTTTTAGGTTTGATTTTGTAAGAGGAAGATGTGTGCAAGTGTATTCCTCCTTTTTCATTAGTGGTGAGGACTAGTAGATGGTCAACTAATCATTATCATAAATGGATTGTGTTTCAACTAAGGTTGCATTTGTTGAATTTTCAAATGATATTGGTTTCCAAGAATTAGTCATGGCAATATAGAAAGGGTAAGGCTAATAGGGGTGAAGGAATGCATGGGGAAACCATTAATAGGAAGATATTGGGCATCGTTTGGAAGGGCAAGAACATTTTGAATGGGAACATGAGCACAATAGGAGCTAAGGGGGTACAATGGTTTTTATTGGGTAATTGTTTAAAACATAATCATTAACAATAAATTTTCATCTAGTAGCATAGTATGTGAGGAAGAATTTTTGAACGTGCCATAATGCTTTGTTATGTTGATCTATGTATAAACCATGAATTACCACATGTTACTAGGAAAATAATAGGTGTGGCCATATATCAACATATGTGTGAGAGGGTGCACATAGTTTGTAGATTAAGGATTGCAAAATGATTGTGTTACACAAATGACCATGACCTTTACAAAGGTCAATGGTGCCTTAGATGTTTGGATATGGAAGTTACAAACCTAAAACCTAGTAGCCCATCCCACAAGTATTGAAAAATCTTTAAGTGATTACTATCAAAATCCCATGTTTGAACAAAGCTTATCATATCTTTTCACACATTTGCATTAGTGACATTGTAAAAGGTTTAAACCTTTTTGTAAATGTTCAACATATTTGAACATGCCAAATGTTCTTCTTACAAAACATAATGTGTCACATTATAGGTCATGTGCATCTAGTTTAGTTTGAACAAGTTTATCTAATTAATAAATAAACAAATTTAAGATGTGAACACATAGTGTGAATTAATCAATGGTGTGTTATGTCTTCCAAGTATGTCCAACATTTTTATGTCAATATTTTGATACATGTTTTCAAACTTTCAAGTGTGATACAATATGAAATACAAGACAAATATAAAGGGCATTGAAAACTAGAACATAATTATGATTTTTTGAACTATGTGTAGAATCTAATTGAATACCTACAGATCATGTGTGGAGGAAGCATTAGATGGAGGTGATATTGAGGGAAAGTAAACTATTTATGGGGCAAGATGATCATAAATCAAATCGAGATTATGGGCAATTTTTCTACGGGGTGGGAAACTTTGCATGACTTTTGTGGCATGGGTGTTCATGGATTTGATGAAATGTTTTTTTGTTAATTACCCCACAAATGATAACCATCTGTAACCGAAAAGAAAGGGGTATGAAGAATGTTACCTCATCACAAATCCAAACTCTATACCTGCAAATTCTACAATTCATATTCTGCCATTTAGGCATTATTATAATACATTGGTGCTGCAATCTTAATAGAGCATAAATCTTTTTGCCCATATGAAATTCTAGGCAACTCATACTTGTCAATCCTTTATGGATCGCTATATAAGTATCCGTCAAACTACTACCAGGAACAGTTCCACATTTTGTGAGTTTATGAATTAGTGGGATTTGGCTTGAGGTTAGAGCCCTATGTGTTCATTTGGTCCGTTATGAACTGTTAATCCTTCCTTCTATGCTATGATATAATGCAGGAAGATGCTTGTTTTAGTTCTACAAACAAGATGACTTTTAGTTCCGAACTAAAGATGAGCAACATATGCCACGTTGATTGGTAACAACTTGGAAAAAATAGAGTTCTGTTCAGAATATGGATCTAAGGATATTTCTATAATTTCTCCCATTCTATACCCACGTTCTACCCAACCCAAGGATACCATGTAAGGTTTTTGGCTTTAACTCATCACGTGTGCACTACTTCAGTAATGGTTCCACCAAGGCTCCATACAAATGCAATCCCCTTACATGCTCCAAAATCTACAACTCAAACCTCCTTTGTGCATCATTAGCCCTCAACATCAATCCCTTATAGAGTTTTAACATTAGCAAGAACACAACACTTGTCATGATGTAGCTATTGGCACAACAAAAATCAAACAATAACTATTTACTTCAGCAAGCTTTTGATTTTATACGATTTACAACATATGTAATCCCAAAAAACCACAGACCTGCCTTCCTTCACCTTTGAATGCCTCTTCTTATCTTTGTCCAACAACATCTTCTTCCCCTCTCCCTTCCACGCTTGAAGTGGCCTTGGCCACCCCTCATCTGTTGCCAACCTATTTCACATAACACACAACCAACAAAGTCTCCTACTCACAGCCACAAACAAAGCTGGTGTTCACACTATAGAAATCCAAGTGACTTCCTTTCTGGTCACACATCCTCTTCCAGCACAAAGAAAATGGCTTGTACACTATAATTAGGATGATGTATGGCCTTCAAATAGTGTGAAAATGGGTTTGGGCCTGTATGTGTGGAGATGATATAGTGGCCTCCACAAGGCCCAGTACAAAGATTAGACTGCTTATGATTGGCTGGTCATAATGATTGGGCTGACGGCTTCTAATTGGCTAGCCTTAATAATTGGGCCAACTACTTGTGATTGGCTGGCTATAATGAGTGGCCTATGTGGTAGGATTTAAATAATTTCTCATATTATAATGTCCAATTTTGCATGTTTATGGGTGGGGCTGGTGAAGCAATTAGGATTCTATGTTGGATATGTAGAGGCACAAATAGGCGGTGTGAGCGGACCTCCTCTTAGCCTCCAAGCATCTTATGGATGAAATAGATGCTGAGAGGCTAGGAGGCAAAAGCTATATTACAATATTGTCTGGGGAGACGTAGGTCTATCAGGGTTTTGTTCTTTTTGGGCCTGGGAATTCGGACTTTTGGTTCTTAGCCAAAGTGCCAATCATCTATAAGATGATATGGCCAGATTTGACAGTAAATTTTTTGAATGAAAGATATTTTTAGCATCCTTCTATATTTTTTGGCTACATTTTGGAACTTGAGATGGAATCTGGTGAATTTGTCAAAATTTTCAAAAAAAATCAAAATTGGGTGGTTGAGAACCCCAAAAATATGAAATATTTGCATTTTGAAGAACAAATTAAGAAAATAAAAAATTAAAATCAACAGTTTCCATGCTCTCAAACAACAAGACCTCCTACATATGTACCAGTGTTTGCTGATTCTTTGATTTTGTTAGTAATATTGGTTCTGGTTCTTTCAAACCCCTCTAAGAACCTCTGGGTTTCATCAAAGACCCAGCAGTTATCTAGGCAGGAGTTTAGTGCAGTTTCTAATAACTGCCCAACACTGCTATATACTACCTTACCGTAAGGTCAGTTTTGTCATTAAATAATCCTCAAAATAGGGAAATGAAATTTTGTGAAAATATGAAGTCGAGATGTTGAGAATCATCATAATTATCATAGGCTACATTTTGAATAATTTCACTAAATATCAAAATATCATAGTAGATGATGGAAAAAATATATAATTTCAAATTTTAAAAAACGAATTTATTTTTTGAAAAAAAATAAATTATTCGTTTTGTCAATGAAGAAACTGACCTTAGGCTATGGTACTATATGCTTGCCTGTTCTCTACAAATTAATGTTGGTGAGGGGTTGGAACTTGGGGTCCGTACTGGATACTTCCACATCCGGAACATGGCTTTCTAGGAGGCCAAGCCACAATTTGACCATTGTAAGTACCTTTGGGGCCATTTTCCCCATAATTTATGTTATAAATATCGAATCCAAAGGTTGAATGTTGTTGGGAAAAATTGTCACCATTAGGGTAGGGTAACACAACTCATTATCAATATGGGAATTGTGGGTTCTCCATACTATTGTCTCATTTGTGACAAAAGTAAGCAGAATATGGGCTTATTATGAGCGACAAGAATGAGACAACCTACAAAAGTCTTTCATCAAAACCACATTTGTAAAATAACCACATTTTATATAACCTTTCGAATGACACCCAAAATGGCTTGAAGAAATGCTGTGTGGTTTTTTTGGAATGGACTAAAACCCCATCACTCTCCCCAAGATTGGCAGCAGCTAAATGATCCATAAGATTGCATGATGAGTTTTAGGAAGGGAGGGGATACCTAAACTCCTGACATGATACCAAGAGGTACATGGGATAAGTAGCACTTGGACTACTTAGGTCTTCTTTATTATTGTTCATCCTCATTTCTTAACCATGGGTTCTATTTACATAAGGTTTTTTCTTTATTTTTCGTTGATTGTTTGCTTTAGTTTTTGCTTTGGGTTGTGTCTACTTGTGCTCTCATTTACCTTGTACTTTTGATGGATGGGTTCCCATCCTTGATTTTTATATACAGGGTTTTTTTTCCTTGGACTACGATTCTGCGTCAATCCCATATACCTAATACCTATGTAACTGGTATTGTCAGTTTGGAATGAAGACCCACTGCCTGTCCTTGCAAGTGGCACCTTTTGAAGTACCGACAAATAATGAATGTTCTAACTCATCTTCATATAAGGTACAAAAACCCCACTAGACCCCACTGCACCCATTTGGGGATGCCATGGCTTGTGGTAATATTATTCCATTCAACTTTCAGAGGGTCATGGTGTCTGAGTGGAGCCCAAATTTTAGTGTTCTGTAAGTACCACTCTGGTATCCCCTGCCAAAGATGTAAGAATCAAGAACATCTATGGTATCATAGTCAACACTAGTGTATATGGTTTGAGATTTGTCATTAGTTCTTGAACCTATGCTAATTACCATGGTATCTTAGTCAACACTAGTGTATATGGGTTCAGATTTTTAATCTAATTTTCGAACCTATGTTAATCACCATGGTATCATAGTCAACAGTAGTGTATATAGGTTATGGTTTTTCATCTATTTCTTGAACCTATGTTAATCATCACAGAACCATAGCCAAACTTTTTTGGTGCTGACATTTTACTTAATTTATTTCTATGTTTTTTTTCTCCTCTAATTTTTTTTCTCAACTCTGACCTCAACTGTGTATTACCCTTCATCTTGGCTCTACCTACCAACTAACAATCAACACCACTTACCTACCTATTCAACAATCCTACCTATCCACCTATCTATCTACCTACCTATTTATTTATCCACCCTACCTATTTATCTCCCAATGTACTCACCCACCCCCAACCTATCTTCTTACTTATCACTCACTCCCATACCTAATGTTAATACCTATTTAACATTTGTCTATTGTCAGCATCGCTCAATGAAGTTATAATATAAAATGTAAGTATTGCAGTAACCTTACCAATATTTATTTTAGTCTTATCCAAGCCCGTAATGAGGATAAACTACTAACCTCGAATATGAATATTGCAATTGTGAACAATTTTGGAGCATAACTCATGATGTACATAATTTAATTAAGCAATGGGTATTTAATTTAACTAAAAAAAAGACAACATATTTAAAGCTAGAGAAAAAATAGATATTTATGAAAATTTGAACCTTCTTTACACATTAAAATCTAACTAAAGTTAGATTTTTGGAAAAAAAAAATTCATATACATGATTGTGCGGCGAGGAAAGGGGATTTGCATACATAGGCATTAACCTATTTCAGTATTACGATTTCCTCAATGATTAGATGTGCATATATGAATTTTACATAGGCAATTATTGCTTGAAGTTGAAATAGTTGAAAACCTAATTTCAAAATGCAATACTTGCATATGAAAACAATGGCATTTCAAATGCAATAGCCCACATCAACCAACATATGTTTGATAAAAAAAAATCAGCCCCTACTTTCCCACCCAACATGTGGGTATTGCAAATTTGGTCCTAAAACTTCAAAACATATTTTGAAAGGTCCATATGCATGTATTACATATTTTGACACTAATTATTTAAAATTGGGAATAATTGAAGACCCAATCCCAAAAAGCAATATCCACATATGAAAGATGCCATTTGAAATTCAAGAAACTGCAACAACCAATGTGTATTTGCCCATCCATATGCAAGTATCACAAGTTCTGTCCAAAATCCAATGTATATTTAAAAACCCTTATGCAGAATCACATAATCTACTAGTTACTACTTGGAGTTCCAATAGTTGAATACTCAATCCCAAAATCCCAAAATTGTCAGCTCTTGGTTTAGTTACATTTTCAAAACAAGTTGAACAATAGCAATAATGAGTTTGGCCACATTTTCCATTAAAAGTTGAGTGGTTTCCATTCTAAAAGTTGAATGGTAGTGATGGGCTTGACTACAATTCAACTTGACTCCATAAGCCTTAAAAGACCTCTTCCCCCAATGGGTGCAACTACATTTGCTTCAACTTTCAGCCTTTAAAGACCCTCCTTCAATGCTGATTGATGATTTGTTACTCATGAACATTAATAGCTAAATATATAATTGTTATTAGAAATTTGCATTTGTTATTAGAAATTTAATGTTTAACAACTAAATAGGAAATTTGTTTTCTCCTCTTTCCTTATTTTCACTTCTCCTATTTCAACAATAGTGACTTAAAAAAATAAAGTTGGACAATATTTCATCAATTTCTTTACTATCTTTTTATTAATAATGTAGTAGTAGCATTTAATTGGCTTCTACAACAAACATGCAAAAGAACCTATATGCATACACCCCATGTTCCATAAAAAAACAACTAACACCTATAGTCGGCATATGGGCCCTCTCTTTAATTCCCTTCCTAACTTGCTCATGAAAGCATAAGGAAACTTAAAAAGCTTTTTTTAATCCAATACTGAAGTCAAATAGTGAGACATGTCAAATCAAATGGCAAATTAAGTGCATGTACCGAAAGCCAAAATGGTTAAAAACTCACGATTAAAGGAAGGCTTACAAGAAATCTGAAAAAAAATAAAATAAAATGCTACACTTTGCTTCACTTGTGCAAGTCCACATAATTGCTGTGAAAAACATCAAAATATATGAGGAACATATCATCTGTGAGGAAGAAAATGACCAACTACGAAAATAGTCATAGTCAATCAAAAGATGTGAGAACAAAACACATTCAATCCATAAGATAACATATAGTACTAAATTTCATACCATTTTCAAAACATGGTGATGAAATGAACACACCCTATCCATCTCCATAAAATAAATGGTTTATGTAAAAAATTAAAGACAAGAATAAATAGCTTTACCATTTCGCTATGATAAATGTTTGACTTGGTTGAACTTGTCTTCAGGCTCAAGCCCTAACTAGAATTCATCAACTTGAATTCATCATTCACTAACAACTTTGCTATTTGCTCTATTGTGATGGAATGATCACATGCCAACATTAACACACACATTCTTGCCTGCTCCTTTTAAAACTTAATTATTATTGTCGCATTTTTTTACAATTAATCTTCAAAATGAAATATAATTAAATAAAAAATGGAGCAGAAAAAGAAAAACCAAAACAAGAATGCTATTTACCTTCTAGCTTTCCAAACACACTCTACTAAAAAAAATTCAATATTTTGTAACAAGAAAATTAAAAATCCACAAGACAAAAAACCCTTTGAAAAAAACTTAATCTCCTTCTTCTTTTTCCTTTTGTTTTCTTTTTTTTCCTCTCTCTCTCTCTCTCTCTCTCTCTCTCTTTTTCTTTCCTCCTTGTTTTTTTTTTTTTTTTT